>Ga0209091_10000038_pt1 | contig 121966 bp, 111 predicted proteins | sample ArcticOcean_MG_C_6_FD_187438 | JGI IMG/M metagenome (GOLD analysis project Ga0209091, IMG submission 187438) | Marine microbial communities from western Arctic Ocean - ArcticOcean_MG_CB8_128 (SPAdes) (version 2) | ecosystem: Environmental > Aquatic > Marine > Oceanic | place: Arctic Ocean...
AATGTTGTACTCCGTTGTCATGGCCCAGGGGACATCACCCTCGACAACCTCCATAATCAGCTGGGTCAGTGGATCATCAATGATGTTAAATCGGCCGCACATACCACCAAACTAACATAAATGTAACGCGTGATTCACACATCGCTGTACAAATCGGTCGCTATCCGGTAGCTTGCGATTCTTGATCGAGACTAAAACAAAGCCCGCCTAGCCGGCTTTTTTTTTTGGATTTTGGAAATGAGACACATACCTAACCTTAAAGACCTCAGCACGGAAGAGATTCAGGATATTCTGGAACGCGCTGCAACCATCAAGGCTAATCCGAAAGCGCACAACCAGTTGCTAGCGGGCGAATCCCTCGCCATGCTGTTCCAGAAAACCAGCACCAGAACCCGGGTGTCTTTTGAAGTCGCCATGACAGAACTCGGTGGCCACGCCATTTTTGTCGACTGGATGACTTCGAACTTTGTTTTATCTGGAATCGAATACGAAACCGAATACCTTTCGCGCAATGTCAGCTGCATCATGGCGCGGTTAATGCACCACTCGGACCTGGAAAAAATTATCGCTGCCAGTCAGGTACCCGTGATCAATGGATGCTGTGAAAAATTCCATCCGTGCCAGGCCCTGACGGACATCCTGACGGTCTCCGAGCACTACAATGGCGACCTGTCCTCAGCGCACCTGGTCTATGTAGGGGTCCAGAACAACGTATCCAACTCTCTTGCTGTGATCTGCAGTAAACTCGGAATTCAGCTATCGATCGCGACCCCTGAAAACGATGACAATGGTGAAAGCCTGGATGCAGATATTCAGTCCATCATCCGTTCCTCCGATCGAATTCAGCACGTCACCGACCCGAAAGAAGTTATCGCTTCTGCCGACTTTGTCTACACGGACACCTGGATCGATATGCAGTATTTCAACAACCCGGACTTCAAGGATGAAAAAGAAGCCCGTGTAAAACAAATGGCGCCCTACCAGATCAACGAGGCTCTGGTAAAAGATATCGACTGCAAAATCATGCACGACATGCCAATACATGATGGCTACGAGATAACACCCGAGATGGTCCGCGACTCGCGGTCCATCATCTTCGAGCAAGCCGAAAATCGCCTGCATGCCCAAAAGGGACTACTCTGGTGGCTTTATGATCAGGCGGGGATAATTTCAACATGACCCATTATTTAATCGCACGAATTGATATCGATGACCGAGAGGAGTATTCGAAGTACGAGGCTGGGTTCACGGAAATTTTCAGCCAATACGACGGTAAAATACTCTCTGTTGACGAGGCACCAAAACTCATTGAAGGAAAATGGCCGGTTTCCAGAACGGTGTTGATCGAGTTTCCGTCAGAGGAAAGCGCCATGGCCTGGTATCAATCAGAGGCGTACCAAACACTCGCCCAACACCGGTTCGCTTCAAGCAATGGCAACATCGTATTAATGAAAGGCTTCTAGATCTGCTCTGCGAGCAACTCGAGCCAATGCATCACAGGGACGTTAGCGCCCTCTTTTAGCTGTAACTGACAGCCTACATTAGCCGTCACGATAACGTCCGGTCTCCCTTCGCCCAGAACATTCAGCTTTCGCGCTTTGAGTTGCTGTGAAAGTTCAGGCTGCAAAATCGAGTAAGTTCCCGCAGAACCGCAGCAAAGATGCCCCTCTCTGTGAGGAGTAATGTCAAATCCAATATCACCGAGTAATTTTTCAACAGCACCGGTCAGACCAAGCCCGTGTTGCATCGAACAGGGCGTATGCACAGCTACTCGTGTCGCTGTTACTTCTATCGCCTCGCCGCTAACTATTTCAATGGGATCAACTAACTTGTCTACAATCGCGCTCGCCTTGTCACGATATTCAGCGTCATATTGCAGAATTTCCGGGTAATCCCTGATCGTTACACCGCAACCGGTCGCTGAGGAAACAATGTAGTCAATGTGATCAATACGCGGATAAAGTTGATCGATAACGGCTTTCATTCTCTGCATACCCGCTTCATGCGCAGACAAGTGATAATCCAACGCACCACAACAGCCTTCATGGAAAACTTCCGCATCCATACCCTGGTGATGCAGGACCTTCAATAGAGAGGCAACCACATTAGGTGTCGCAGCAGACTGGACACAACCTGACAATAGAACAACGTTCGCACCTATGACGGGCCCGATCTGATGCAAGACCGGCATTTTGATCGGGACATGACTCTGTATAAAGGCTGGCAGCAGTGGCCTGAAAAACTGCCCTAACTTCAATAGAGGCGCAAACAGGAATGGTCGCGGTACAACCCGCCGAAGCGCGAACGTTAACAGGCGTGATCGAAGCGACCGGTTTGCATGGTCCTGCACAAACTCCCGGCCGATATCGAGAAGCCGGCCGTACTCGACCCCGGAAGGACAGGTTGTCTCACAAGCGCGACACGTCAGGCAGCGATCCAGATGAACAATACTGTCATCAGAGATGGTGTTTTCTTCCAGCAAATTTTTGATGAGGTAGATGCGCCCGCGAGGTCCGTCTAGTTCATCGCCGAGCAATTGATACGTCGGACAAGTGGCTGTACAAAACCCGCAGTGCACACATTTGCGCAGTATGGCATCCGCCTCCTGCACTTTGGGCAGCGCGATCAGGTCTGGATGGATATTGGTCTGCACTAGAGGCCTTCCTTACGATACATACGCCCTGGGTTAAAAATGCCACCAGGATCAAAAGTGGATTTAAGTCTACGATGAAGCTCGAATTCCAGGGCCGACAAAGGTTGAAATACCTCTGCTTCAAATCGGTCTTTATCATGCCGGACTCTGGTCCAGTGCCCGGACCCTGCATAGCCAACTCGTGGATCCGATTTCGGGTCGAACAACCAGCGCTGGGCGAACCCCCAATCCAATATTGCAAAATCATAATCGAACAATGGTTCATCAGCATCGGTAGATAACCTCCAGACATCCACCGCATTTTGAAATGCGGGAAGTGCCTGCGCATCGAGTTGGTCCCAGAAAGCGTTGTCTCCAAGGTTACCCTCGAGAATTTCTTCTGTTGCCTTTACTGCCTGTTCATTACCGGACAATCGCACACTGAGAGTGCCACCGGAGTAACAACTCGCACTTAGAGAACTAACCCTGTTGCATAATAACTTGACTGTCTCGCGCGCCACATCGCTGGAGCATTCCCGAGTGATTGTTTTCTCCAGTTCGGGCGCAGGAACAACCTTCAGGCTTAAATCAGCTAGCAAGCCCAACGTTCCATAGGCACCACAAACCAGTCGCGACACGTCGTACCCCGCCACATTCTTCATCACCTGACCACCAAATTCGCAGTACGCGCCATCATGCAGCACCATACCCGCACCTAACAGGTGGTCCCTTGCCGCACCGCGATAAGGCCGCGCAGAACCTGAAAGCCCGGCGCTAACAACGCCCCCGATGGTTGATGTTGCATCGTGCGCAGGCGGGTCAAATGCCAACATCTGGCCTTCAGACCGAAGAAGATTGTCCAAAGTACGTACAGGGGTGCCTGCCCTAACCCGAACGATCAATTCAGCAGGGTGGTAATCAAGCACGCCTGCGTAGGACTGCGTTGTAAGGACCTGCAGTCCTTCGGCAACATAGCCCAGGAAGCCTTTGGTTCCCCCACCTTTTATCTGGATTGGGCTGCCGTCACTTCCAGCTTTTTTTATCGACTCCGCGAACGCGTCTATCCCTTCCATCAGAATCTATCCAGGTGAGGAAATCTTTCTTCCCCTCTGTGAACGTGCATCGCACCAAACTCTGCACATCGGCTTAAAGTTGGTATTCCTTTTCCCGGATTCAGTATCCCGTAGTGATCAAATGCATTTTTAATACCGTGAAAAATACCAAGTTCATCGCGGTTAAACTGCAGGCACATCTCGTTGATTTTCTCGACACCAACTCCGTGCTCGCCCGTGATGGTGCCACCCTTTTCAAGACAGAGCGCCAGGATTTCACTGCCAAATGCTTCTGCTCGTGTCAGTTGATCGCCGTCATTCGCATCGTAAAGAATCAGCGGGTGCAGATTGCCATCAGCGGCATGAAATACGTTGGCGACCTGTAACTCATACTTATGAGACAAATCAGTAATGGCCTGCAATACATTCGCGAGTTCGCGCCTTGGTATCGTACCGTCCATACAATAGTAATCCGGGGCGATTCTTCCGACCGCGGGGAATGCCGCTTTCCGGCCAAGCCAGAGTTTCTCCCGTTCTACCGCATCGAAGGCCACCGTAAAGGTAATGCAGCCATTGCTTTCGAACACAGCCCGAACAGATTCAATCAGCTCTTCCAACTCTCCCAGCGAACCGTCAAGTTCGCAGAGCAGCATTGCTTCTGCCGCTTCGGGATAACCTGCGCCAACAAAAGACTCCGCTGCCTGTATCGCCAGTTTGTCCATCATTTCCAGTCCCGCGGGCAGCAACCCCGCACTGATTACACCTGAGACACTGTTTGCCGCATCAATCACATTAGAGAATGCCGCCATAATGACGGCAACCTCAGGCGGCTTCGGCAATAACTGAACGATGACTTCGACAACAATCCCGAGCATGCCTTCTGAGCCATGCATCAGCGCCAAAAGATCATATCCAGGGGTGTCGTATCCCTTCCCTCCCACGACCATTAGTTCACCACCCGGGAGCACAACTTTTAACTGTTTCACATTGTGCACAGTTAATCCGTATTTCAGGCAGTGAACACCGCCAGAGTTTTCCGCGACGTTACCACCAATCGTGCAGGCTATTTGTGATGATGGATCCGGGGCATAGTACAAACCAAGATTAGATACGGCCTCCGAGATGGCAAGATTGGTTACTCCCGGCTGCACCGTGGCAGTTCGCGTGGAAGTATCGACGTCCAGTACCTGGTTAAAACGGGCCATCACCAAAAGCACCCCTTCATGGTGGGGCATAGCTCCACCCGATAGACCCGTACCAGCGCCCCGGGGAACTAACGGCACTTCACAGGATTGACATAAAGCAGTGATAGCCTGCACCTGTTCGATGGTATCCGGGATCACAACAACCCCAGGTAGCTGCTTCTTAGCTGTAAGGCCATCTGATTCATAGACAGCGAGCCGCTCTTCATCGGTGATAATGTCACTCGTAATGGCGCGTAGACGTTTAATAAAGTCTTGATTATCGATTGGCATATGGCAAAGTCACTACTGCGAATGCCACATTATACGGGCGCGGGCCTTGATTGGTACGAACTCCTTAGGATCAGGCTTTACGGTATAATCGCCACTTATTTTCCTACAGCCTGAGGTAACCAGTGCCCATCAACACGGTTGAAGAAATACTCGAAGATTTTCGTCAGGGAAAGATGGTCCTTATGATGGACGACGAAAATCGCGAGAACGAAGGCGACCTCATCATCGCCGCTGACGTGACTACGCCTGAACACATTACCTTTTTTGCCAGGCATGCCTGCGGGCTGATATGCCTGACCGTCACCGAACAAAGGGCCCAGCAACTTAAAATACCTCTGATGGTAGATAACAATGGCTCAATGCACGAGACCAACTTCACTGTTTCAATTGAGGCTGCGGAAGGCATAACGACAGGCATATCCGCTGCTGACAGAGCCAAAACAGTTCGGACTGCTGTCGCGAAAAATGCCCGAGCAGACGATCTGGTCCAACCTGGCCATATATTCCCCCTTATTGCCAAGCGCGGCGGTGTATTGACTCGAGCCGGGCATACCGAAGCGGGTTGCGACCTGGCTCGAATATCGGGTTATGAACCTGCCTCAGTGATTGTTGAGGTCATGAATGAAGATGGCACCATGGCCCAGCGACCGGAACTGGAAGTATTCGCCGAGAAACACGGTATCAAAATCGGCACCATCGCCGACCTCATCCAATATCGCAATCTGTACGACACGACTATTGAACGAATCGATACCAAGCAGGTAACAACGCATCAAGGAGAGTTCGAACTTCATACTTACAAGGATAATATTTCTGAATGTGTCCATTACGCACTGGTAAAGGGCGAAGTTAGCGAGGAGCAACCCTGTCTGGTCAGGGTGCAGGTACTCAATACACTCAGAGACATACTTAATACGACGCGCCCCGGGCATGAAAGCACATGGTCGCTGTCTGATTCAATGGCATACATCGCCGAAGCAGGATCCGGTGTCGTGGTGCTGGTTGGACAGGAATTTCACCAGGCCGATGAGTTGAGTCATGTACAGCATTTCCCCGAGGTTCCACCTGTCCAGCGTCATACCAATGAGGCTGGAGGTTATCGAGTTGTGGGTACCGGGTCCCAGATACTAAGGGATGTCGGGGTGAGTAAAATGCGTCTGCTCAGCTCACCAACTCGTTTTAATGCAATTTCTGGATTTAACCTTGAAGTCATTGAATTTGTTGAAAAACATAAAACAGTTTAGGGTTGTTACAAGCCTCGTACTAGCCAGTCTTTGGGTAACGCTGGGCGTCGTCCCCTGTTACGCTGATACGGTCCCCTCTGACGTCGTAACAGCATTTCACGCGGCCCTCACTACCGCCATGAAAAGTAGCTCCTATGAGCACAGGCTTAGCGTTGTTGAACCGGCAGTAACCGATCACTTCCAAATTCACACCATCGCGCGAATATCACTGGGACGACATTGGCGTCCGCTTAACGCTGAGGATCAAGCCCGTTTCCAGGCCCTGCTGAAGGACCTGGTGAGCTCGACCTATGCTTCGCGATTCAAAGAAGACAATGGACAGGTATTTAGCATCACGACCACGGAAACCATCGCGACGAACCGCAAACGGGTAAAGTCGATTCTCGAAACCAGCACAGAAACTGTCTCTCTCGACTACCAGTTACAGCAAGAGGACGGCACCTGGAGGATCTACGACATCGTCGCCAACGGAGTCAGTGACCTGTCGCTAAAGCGCTCAAATTACTCTGCTATGTTCAAAAAGGGTGGCCTGGAGTCAGTCCGGCAAGAGATATCGTCGAATATAGCTGCCAACGCGGCAGAACAAGACGAATAGTCCATGTTAACCCCCTTCTTAACCGCCTGGATTACCTGGGTATCGAATCGCGCTGGTCTGGTCATGGCGATCACGATGCTCCTGACCATCGGCGCCGGTTATTACGCTATCGCAGCGTTTAGCATGAATTCAGATAACTCGCTTCTCATCCGCCAGGATACTCACTGGAAGCAGGTGAACAGGGCATTCCTTAATACCTTTCCTCAATATGACCAAAATACCTTTGTCGTTGTCAGTGGCAACAAACCGAACCAGGTATCGATTGTCGCCGCGCACCTCGCCAGCCAGATAAGGGAAAATGACAGTGTGTTTCGAACAGTCTACAGCCCGGCGTCCAACCAGTTCGTCCAGGAGCACGCCCTGCTCTATCTTGAACCAGACACTCTCAACGACACTATCTCGAAACTTGCAGACGCGCAGCCTTTCCTGACCGCTGTCGCAACCGACGACTCCCTTCGGTCAGTGCTACAACTGGTACTCGATGCCCTGAATTCAAACGAAACCTTACCAACCGGGTTTACCCGCATGTTGGATGCCCTGAGTTCGACCGCAGAACAGGCACTGACTGGCGACTCAAAACCCATTTCATGGAGGGACGAACTTTTCCAGGTTGAGGACGACACCTTCTATCAGGTCATTTTTATTCAAGGTCAGCAAAACTTTGGCGAAGACCTACCCAATGCGAAGATCATCGAAGCGCTACAATCAACCATCGCCGGCCTCTCACACCCTTATCGCGACGATGTAACCATTCGCCTGACAGGTCAAGTGCCACTGGAACACCAGGAGATTGTGAGCGCACTGGACAGCGCCCAACTTGCGGGTACCCTGGCTCTGGTTATTCTGGTCTTCGTGCTGGCGTGGGGCATTCGCTCCATGTGGATTGTCGCAGCGGTCTATCTCACCATGATTATCGGACTGATCTGGACGGCCGCTTTTGCCATGATCGCGATCGGTCAGTACAACACCATCTCTATTATTTTCCTGGTGATGTTTATTGGCCTGGGTGTGGATTTTGCGGTTCACTTGTGCCTCAAGTTCCAGGAAGCCCGGCTCCGCCTTGATAAAATGAGCGCGTTGATTGAAACCGGCACGGAGCTTGGTCCTGCCATCATGTTGTGTGGTGTCACTTCAGCTATCGGCTTTCTTGCTTTTGTACCAACGGAATACATTGGCCTTGGTGAGATGGGCATCATTTCAGGCGGCGGCATGATCATAGCGGTTGTGTTGAGTCTTACCCTGATTCCAGCTTTCTTCTCAGTATCCGGTGACCCACGCCCTGCAACCGAAGTCCCCTTCGCCAGCCTGCTATCGCGAGCCGTCGCAAAAAACTCGAAACGGACTTCATACATCACACTTGGCGTAGCGGCAGTTCTGGCCTTGATTGCAACCCAGGCCCAGTTCGACTACAGCACACTGTCCCTAAAAGACCCTAAATCTGAGGCCATGGCGACCTTAATAGAGCTTCAACGTGAAGACATCATCACCGATTTCGCTTTAACCTACGTGGCCGATGACCTGGACGCGGCTAACAATACCCGGAAAATGCTCGAAGGACTGGCGGTTGTTTCCGAGGTAAAAACGCCCACGGACTATCTACCGGTAGACCAGGAGGAGAATCTCTACATTCTGGAAGACGCGCGATTTTTCCTGGATTCGCTGTTTGCACCACCACCGGCCTCGGTCACCTGGAGTGACAAAAATTTACTGCTCATGCTTTCCAGCATTAACACCAGTCTGCAGAACACGCTACAAAACCCTGGTCCAGGCCCAGGTATTAGCAACAACAGTCCTGAACTGGAGGCTTCCCTCACCCGGTTGCAAAAGGCTGTAAGCGACCTGCAAAAGGCATCTTCGGATACTCGCGCGCTCTACTCTGAACTGATTGTGCCACCTATAAAAAGTGAAATTGAATGGCTAAAGACTGCGCTGGAGCCCGAACTGGTAACACTCGAGCGCCTGCCGGTGGCACTCCAGCAACGACTGATTGCCAAAGATGGCAGAACTCTGGTGTCAATCACACCTGCCGAGGACGTTGTACCGGTCGAAGCCATGCGCCGGTTCACGATCGACGTGATGGCGGTAGTACCTGAAATCACGGGTAGACCAGTCCTTGATCTGGGGATCGGTGATATTGTTATCACCGCCTTCCAAACCGCCATCCTGATCGCAGTCTCGCTGATATTTCTCATTCTTCTGATTACTCTGCGCAGTCTGGTGGATTCGATCCTCGTTTTCATTCCACTGGCGATGACCGCAATGCTGACACTAAGTGTTTCGGTGTTGATTGACCTGCCTCTCAATATGGCGAATGTTGTTGTTATCCCCTTGATATTTGGACTCGGGGTAGATAACGGCATTCATATCGTGAAGAGGTTCCACCAGTCGAAGAATGTTGAAGCGCTTGTGCATTCCAGTACTCCAAAGGCTGTGTTTCTGAGCAACCTAACAACGCTCGGGACCTTCTGCGCACTCAGCTTTTCTTCCCATCAGGGAATTTACTCAATCGGCATACTGCTCACCATTGCGTTAACCAGCCTGATTTTCCTAACTCTGGTGTCACTACCCGCACTACTGGCAACATTTTCAAGCTCTCGTTCGACACTCGCTAAAGAACAAACGGTATGAACGCCTTCCTGTTTTTCGGGTAATCGGTAAAGTGTTCCTGATACCACTGATGGTGGCTGATGGCTCGTGGCAACAGGTTCGCAATCGTCCACAAGAGAAATACCCAGGCAGCTGGCGAAAGTGTCATCAACGTCCAACCAAACCATTGCACAGTCTCTCCCAGGTAGTTAGGTGAGCTGACATAGCGGTAAAGAAAACCCCGGGGAATCTGGTAATCATCAGTGGCATCCGTCCGAAGACCGACCAGAATGCGATCTGACCGCTTCGTTATGTAGTATCCCAGGGCAAACAAAAGCGACCCTGCAATAAAGTTCCAACGGCTCAGCCATTCCTGCTCGTACCAGTCCTGGTGAAGCACAAAGTGATACCCATTGAGAAAAGCATTCGCCGAATTAAAGACAATAGCCATCACCACTACCGTCATGGGAATCCTTCTTTGAGATGTCAATGTAAAGGGGTAGACAAACGCTCGATGGAAGTAATGAACCTGCCAGGCACCAAGAAACAGGTAAACAACAAAATTAACTGGAATAAGCAACAACACTGAAAGCATTAACAGGCTTGCCGGGGCTTCCATTAGCAGCCAGCCGGTTCTGGACGACACAGTGGGACCCCAGCCTGCACGAAGATGTCGTCCATATGGCGCCGAGATAAAAAACAGCAACACGAAAGCACATGGAGCAATGACCACCATTGCCCAGAACACCACTGGATATAGTTCACTTATCGACAATACGGCAGTTCGTTATAAATCAACAAAATGGAGCTTATGATGTCGAGCACCGGGGTACAAGGGAACGCAGTCCATTGTGATTGAGATGGACTTTGATAGCCCTGGGGCCAAAACAAGGGTTACGGGTGCATGGAGTCACCCCGACCTAACCTGCAAAATTGACCAACTGTTGTCAGTGCCTTTACCGAGCGGGCAGACTGTTCTTCACGGTTATGCGCGGTAACCAGCCACTTAACGAATATGCAAGGAGAACTAATCGTAGCCTGCACGGATGAAGGTCTTAGCAGAAGCACTGGCTACAGACGCCGTGAGCATAGAAAAGCATGCGTTACCTTATCGCGATAGAGAGGCTTTCTATTCCACGACCCGCGCATAGGTAAAGTCAGGGTCCTGTCCAAGGACGCGGCGAACAACACCCTTCAGTTTCGGGTGAACCATATACGCACTACTGGTTTCTGAATTAGGTAGAAGAGGAACCTCTTTTACGATAATTCGCTGTAGCTCCGCTGCCGCCTTAAACCTCTCCGCCGGATTAATGCTTTCAAGCAACACCTTTAGTGAACGGTCATACTCTTTGCTGCTGTACCTGCCCCGATTATTAGGGTTATCTGAGCCCAGCAGGTCTGCGTAGGTCACCAGGTCGTCAAAATCTGGATACCAGCTGCTAAGTACCAGGTCGAATTCTCCTCTTCGCGCCTTATTAAGGTATTGCTTGAAAGTCTGCTGGTCTACGCGAGAAGTGATTCCCAACGACTGCTCCAATAACCCCTGGAAGTATTCCGCCGCCTTTGCACCGGTGGTACTCGAGACAGTAAGAATAGTGAGGTCCGGCACTTCACCGATTTCCCGAGCCACCTGTTCCATGAGCGCAAGACGCTGCTGCTTTCCACGCATGACAATCGGTGGAGGATATTCATCGACAAAGGACTTTTCATTTCCCCTGATCCAGCTTGGGAACAGCGTCCCCGTCGCCTTGTACCCTGGTATTGCAATCACCTTGTTAACATACTCGTCAGGGTTAAAGCTCGCCTGGATAGCCTGACGCAGGGCTCTATTACCCGTAGGTTTACCCTCACGAAAATTGAACCAGACGTAGGTCACACCACCGGTCAAAAACGTGCGAACCCGCATGCCCTGGGCAACGGCGTCCTTTACGGTTTCTGCCCCCATCCTAACAAATGCAATTTGGTCGTCCCGAAACAGGTTTAGCCTGGTGCGATTATCGCCGGTAATGTAGGCCACCTCGATCTCATTTAACTCAATAGCTTCCCGGTTCCAGTAATGCGGGTTTTTGGACATCACCAACCGTGCCTCATGAACCCACTCTGTCAGGACAAAAGGCCCATTGGACAGCAGCTGATCTGATTCTGACCCATAACGTTCACCAGCCTGTTCGTGGAAAGCCTTATTAATGGGATAAAAGGTCGCATGTGCCATCAGGCCAAGACAGTATCCACAGGGTCGTCCAAGCTCAACTACCAGCGTCCCCTCCGATGGAGACGACACTCCCAGCGCGGCAACTGGAAGTTCCCCATTTTGAATAGCCTCTGCATTCTTGATTGGATACATGATGGCGGCGAAAGGAGCCGCAACAGCAGGATCATTAACGTTTTGCCAGGCGTACACAAAATCTGCGGCCGTCACTTTACTGCCGTCATGCCAGCGAGCATCGGGGCGCAACCTGAAGGTCAGTGTGGTCGGGGTTACATCCCAGCTCTCTGCGACACCCGCGACGAGCCGTCCCCGACGGTCATAACGTAACAGCCCTTCTGTAGTGTGCCCCAGGACAAAAAAACTGACCAGATCGGTCGCTTTACTGCTATTCAGGCTTGGCGGCTCCTGCAGCATCGAAATGCGAATGGACCGCGCCTCAAAATCAACCGGGGATGACCATACCCACTCACTCAGCAGGGTTAACATCAGAACCAGCAGCGTCGTAAAAAGACACTGATCACAGGTTCGACGACCCAAGAATAATCGCGGAAATAGCTTTGCTACACTGGGTAATCTATTCAACTGATAGCTCATGGATGCTTTTCACCCTATTATCCAGAAATGCTTCGCCTTGCGATACCGTGAACCAGCTAACGGACAATCTATATCCAGGCCAAAGATTGCTGAAAATGCAAACCCGTGAGCCCATCAAACAAAAGGTAGCATTGGTCAATCAGGTAACCGCCTCCACTCGTCCTTACCTGCTAATATTGACGCCTCGATTTAACCTGTTTCAAGATGACAAAACCATGGTGCTACAAAGAGAATGATGAACGATTTAACACGGCTATACACTCACCCTGATTGCGAGATCCACGAGATGCCGCGACATCCGGAACGTCCTGATCGACTTAGAAGTATCATGTCGAGGTTAACGGCGTCAGGAATAATCAGCGAGACCAATGTAGTTCTGGCGAGCGAAGTGTCCGATGACATACTCTCGAAGATTCATCCTGAAAATTACATTGAGTCCATCAACAGAAGCGAACCTGAAAGTACTGTCATCAAGGTTGAGCGAGACACTTATATGAGTCGCGGTAGCCTTCGTGCTAGTAAACTCGCTGCTGGGGCCTGCGCCGCGGCAACGAGGGATGTCCTATGCGGGGACGCGAGACGCGTCTTTTGCGCCGTCAGGCCACCAGGGCATCATGCAGAAGTCGCGGCGGCTATGGGGTTTTGTCTATTCAACAACATTGCTCTTGCCGCGGAACTGGCGCTTGCAAACGAAAGTGTCAGTCGCGTTGCCATCGTCGATTTTGATGTCCACCACTGCAACGGTACGGTCGACATATTCAAAGACAGGCCCGAGGTCCTGGTGTGTTCCAGTTTTCAGGAACACTTCTACCCCCATCGGTATCTCGATTTCACTAATCCACATATTCTCAACATGCCACTTGAGAAAGACGCGACCGGTGACCAGTTCAGGGCCAGAGCAGAAAGAGAATGGTTACCTGCACTTGAAAACCATAAACCCGATGTGCTTTTTATCAGTGCAGGGTTTGATGCACATACAGAAGACCCACTTGGTGAACTGCGTTTTGTTGAGTCTGATTACGCCTGGATAACCTCGCAGCTGATCAGCATTGCAGAACGATTCTGTCAAGGAAGAATTGTCTCCACATTAGAAGGAGGCTATGACCTCGACGCCCTGGCCCGCAGCGTAGAAACGCATATGGGCACGCTGATCAGGGATTCCTTAGTTTAAGTAACTCGCAACATCGAAGTCATCAACCTGTGCCGGTAACAGATACTTTTGCGCATAATCCCTGTAGACACCGGACTCAAGAAAGAGCCGGAACAGTTCAGGATCCAGATGCTGATCGTTAACCATAAACGACATGATCTTGATGCTGTCAGACAATTTTTTCGGCTTCTTGTAAGGTCTGTCTGCGGCCGTCAGCGCCTCGAACACATCGGCTATCGCCATCACCTTCGCAGGAACTGACATCTGGTCACCGGTCAGGCGTTTCGGGTATCCGGTACCATCCATTTTTTCATGATGACCACCTGCAATCTCTGGCACCCTCTCCAGATGCTTCGGAAACGGCAGGCTCTCCAGCATTACAATCGTCTGGACAATGTGATCGTTAATTTTGAACCTCTCTTCATCTGTTAACGTCCCGCGCGCGATACAGAGGTTGTAAATTTCACCGAGGTTGTACTTGTTCTTGGGAACTTCGATCTGGAATCCATAGTTATTGCCCGGGTCAGCCGAATGCACCACTGAATTGTGCTCTATTACGTGATCAGGGCGATCTGCCAGCAGCGCTTCCTCACATGGTAAGGAAGAATCGGGTTCCTTCTCCTTTCGCTTAAGTTCCCCTATAGAGACACCAGTTCGATTGCTAAGCGTTCGCGTCCAGGTTGTAGCGGCAATTTTCCTCACTCGATCTACAAGTTCATCCGCCATGAACTCGCCACCCAGGTTGCACTCGGCGATGAAGTAGTAGTCAGCATCGATCTGAGCCAACTCCTTTTCCAGCTCAGCTTTAAGGGATTGAGAGTCTCCTATACCGGAAATCACTCTTTCCTGGTAAGCGATAGTTCGTTCCAGCTTTAACACCTCAAAGCGCATTCTGACCTCATGAATACGGTCTGTAATCGTCTCAAGCTTGGTTGCCTTATCGACCACGTACTCTGGCGTCGTCACCTTACCGCAGTCATGCAGCCAAGCACCTATGTGCAACTCATACCACTCCTCCTCCGTCAGGCTAAACTCGGTAAACGGACCTGAAGTTGAATCACAGGCTGCTCGAGTGAGCATCTTGGTCAGCTCCGGTACCCGCTCACAATGCCCACCCGTATAGGGCGACTTGGCATCGACCGCACGAGCCATCAGGGTGATAACAGCCTCCAGCAAGTTTTCCTGGGCATCAATCAATAAAGCATTATCCAAAGCGACTGCTGCCTGTGACGCGAGGGCTTCAATCAGAGGCTGTATCTGGTCAGAAAATGCTATGACTTCGCCGTCAGGTGCTTGGGCATTCAACAACTGGAGGACGCCGATAACATAATCCTGACTGTTCTTGAGGGGAACTGTCAGTACCGACTTGGTGCGATAGTTGTTTCCCTCATCAAACCGTTTGGTACCCGAAAAATCGAACACCGTTGAATCATAAGGGTCACTGATATTAAGAGTATCTCCCGACAAAGCGGCACTGGCTACAATCTGCTGAGTATTAGGTGAACTGTCTTCAAGGAACATCTGTACAGGAGGGATGGTGATTTCCACGCCACTGGCTCCCCCTTGTGCTACCCGGAGAGAATCCGTGCGCATGATTTCAAACTCGAGCGTGTTCTCTTTCGTTCGAATATAAAGTGTCCCACCATCAGCATTACTAATATCTTTTGCTTCCAGCAAAATAATTTCCATCAGCTTGTTAGTATCCTTCTCCGCTGACAGTGCAATACCGATATCGATCAGTCTTCTAAATAACGCTAGGTCTGACGACATATGTTTCTCCTTGGCCCCTACTTCAAGAACCCTGCGCGTCCCTTGTCACAATAGACGATGGTTTACCTCGCGCGCCATCATAAAAGCTTATCAGGGCCCTGTCATGAATGTGTGATCGTTCTCTTTTTGCTAAACTTAGGTCCTTAAACTGAGAATTACTATCATGGCTACAAAAATCCCGTTTATCTACGAATACGAGTACGCTTACGGTGCACTGGAAGAACTAACACCACTCATACGCCGCGTCACAGCGCCCAACCCCAGTGGTTTCACTTTCCATGGTACCGGCACCTATATTATCGGACGGGGCAATGTCGCTGTCATCGACCCTGGGCCACTGATCGAAGAGCACGTCAACGCGCTCGAAAACCTGCTCAAGGGAGAAACCGTTACTCACATATTGATTACCCATACGCATGCCGATCACTCACCTGCCGCGGCTCCCCTCAAAAAAACCTGGGGAACAAAAACCTACGGATATGGTCCACATGGCGCAGGTAAAATTGAGGCTGGAGTTCAAATCGAAGCCGGTGGTGACATGGCGTTCATCCCGGACGTTGAGATCCGCGATGGCGATGTTATTGAAGGTGATGGCTGGACTGTTGAATGTGTCTATACTCCTGGACACACTTCGAACCACATCTGCTTCAGCCTCAAAGAAGAAAATGCCTTGTTCACCGGCGATCACGTGATGGGCTGGTCCACCAGCGTTATTGGTCCACCCGATGGAGATATGACAAGCTACATTTCGAGTCTGGAAAAACTGTTACTGCGAGACGATGAAATCTACTGGCCTACTCACGGTACCTGTATCAGGGATGTTAAAAACTTTGTCCAGGCATTCATTGATCATCGGCTAGACAGGGAAAGACAGATCCTGAAATGCCTGGGTGAGGGCTATACAGACATCAAGAAAATGGTGCCTGTGATGTACACAGAAACTGACCCCGGACTATATGGAGCAGCTGCAAGATCAGTACTCGCAGCTATGATCCGGATGATTGATACGGACCAAGTGAAGTGCGATACACCTGCTCCGTCAGTAGAATCAGGTTTCAGTTTGTCTTAAACTCACCGCCATTTCGAGGATCCACTAAGGACGGTCCGTCAAGATCTCTGGTGCTGGCCCGCGAAGCGGCGACAACAACGGCGAGCCTACAAAGCCGTCATGGAACCCCAGAGTTTATCTGCCCCTTGGGCAGAGAAATGGCGTCCCACTAACTTTTGCCATTCACGTTCATTCCCGTACTCTTCGCGCCAACTCCACAAACGGCGGGTCCGATGATTGAGTGAATGCTCCAGCGTGTACCCCATGGCCCCGTGCACTTGGTGCGCAATATCAGTGCAGATTGACACAGCTTCCCCGATTCTTGCTTTACCAATCGCAATATCCAGTTCGCCCAGGGTCGAAAATGCTTCAACCACTGAGTGGCTAGCCATTTGGCAGGCTGCTACTTCACCGGCAAGAACAGCCAGCTGTTGCTGAATTGCCTGGAACTTTGATATTGGCCTGCCAAACTGTGAGCGCTCCGTGGAATATTGAACGGTCATCTCCAGTACAGACTCGAGTGCACCGGACATCATCAAGGCGCGTAGCGCCGCTCCCATCAACTTGATTCTTTCAGGTGTCTGAGAATCGACACTAAAGGCGGACTCTGCGGCCACTTTGGTATTCACACTTATAGAATCGCGAGGCTCTCCCGCAACGCTGTTTTTCTGAACGATGTCGAAATCTGAAGCTGGCACTCTACACAACTTTAAACCGTCAGATCCCTGAGCAACCAGAACCACCTGCGCACACCAACGAGCAAATGCAACATCATCTGCAGCACCGCTGAGTGACAAGCCATCACTAATAATAAATTTACCCGAAGCAATCGTCACCGGCCCCGATTCGATTGATTGACCCTGTTCGCTGAGCAGCAGACCCGCAATAAAATGCTCCGCCAGCGGGACCGGCGCGGCAAATCTCGCCGCCTCCCGGATGACCAGCAGCGAGTCTTCAAGGTCGCCACCAGAACCGCCTGCTTCCACCCCTATTCCCGCCGCAGTCAGTCCCGTTTCGGTCAAGACCTGCCAGAGGTTTTCTGCGAATGTTCCTGATTCTGACCTGTCGACCACTTCTGGCGTACATAAATCAGTCAGTAATCTGCTGAGCGTTTCAATGATTAACTGTTGTTGTTCATTCATAGCGTTCTACCTTAATCCCAGACCGCGGGCAATGACGCCTTTGAGAACTTCACGGGTGCCGCCTCTTAATGTGAATGACGGCGCGTGGAGTATGCATTCGTTGAGCGTATCGACAAATCGCCGGGAACAATCACCCGATACAGACAAACGAACAATCTCGGGAACCATCCGCTCATAGCTATTCCCAAGGTCTTTAATCAGCGCGGCTTCGGTTAATGGCAACTTGCCTTCACCCAGCATTCCTGCGACCGATATTGACATTCTTCGAAGGGTGACCAAGTGGGAAGCTAACCTGCCTAGCAATACAAGCTGTTCATCCGTAGGGTTGGACTCAATTTCACGCGCAAATTCAACGATCACCCTGAACGCGCTAAGGAATCGTTCGGGGCCACTTCGTTCGTACCCCAACTCACTCATCACCTGCTCCCAGCCGTTGCCGGGTGTACCGATCAGCATGTCATCTGGAATGAACACATCATCAAAAAAAACCTGGTTAAAATCTTCCTCACCGGAAAGGTTCCTGATACCCGTCACCGTGACGTTTTTGTCGCTTAGGTCCACAACCACTTGACTCATACCTGCATGTCGATTCTCAGACGGCGGCTCGGTCCTGACCAGCGTTACCATGTAGTGATTGGTATGCGCGTAACTTGTCCAAATTTTGCTGCCATTTAGCAGCCACCCGCCATCGGTTTTTGTAGCACTGGTCCTGATTGACGCGAGATCGGATCCACTATCTGGCTCGCTCATCCCAATAGAGAAGAAGAAGTCGCCGCTGACTATCTTTGGAAGGAATCGCTGCTTTTGCTCCTCGGTGCCAAATTTCAACATCAGCGGTCCACTTTGCCGGTCAGCAATCCAGTGGCACCCAACCGGTGCACCTGCCGCTAGCAGTTCTTCCGTCACCACATACCGTTCGAGGAATGATTTGCCTAAACCGCCATATTTTTTGGGCCAGGTCATACCAATCCAGCCCTGCGCCCCCAATTTTCTGCTGAATTCGGCAGATTCTCCTGCATTGAAATCTGAGTTCGGGAGGGTGCCTGGGTCGAGCTCCCTGGCTAAAAATTCTCGAACTTCCTGACGGATTAATTCAGCCTCGTCGGGGAGTTTGAAGGGCTCGAATTTCAAGCCTTGAAACATATGTTTTCTCTCTAAATAAACGCGTAAAGTATCTTTTAACCGTTAATATTGCAACGCACCAAAAATTTGTCCTTGCATTGTTTACCTGACAACTGGAATTCCCCTACATGAGCCTGATCGGCTTAGACCAAGTTAGCCAGGAACACTTAAACGCTGCAGGCGGTAAAGGTGCGAATCTAGGCGAACTCATTAAACTAGGATTTCCTGTTCCGCCTGGCTTTATTGTCGCCGCACAAGAGTATGCCGTATTTTTAGATGGGCTCAACATTCCTGCCAATGACGACATCCCCGCTGATACTGAAGCATTCCTGGCAGATATTCGTACAAAGATCCTCGCAACACCCTTAAATGAATCGTTGCGGGACGAGATCAAAAGACATCATGAGATACTCGCTGCAACACGCCCTTCGGACTTGGTGTATGCGGTTCGCTCTTCCGCAACCGCAGAAGACCTGGCGGACGCAAGTTTTGCTGGGCAACATGATACTTATTACTATGTCGCTGCCGACCGTATTGGCTCGATGGTCAAGAAATGCTGGGCTTCACTTTGGTCAAATGCCGCTTTCTCGTACCGCCACACTCAAGGTATAGAACATCGAACTGTCTACATGGCCGTCGTCGTACAGGAGATGGTACGTTCAGATGTTTCAGGGGTGACCTTTACTGCGGACCCTGTCAGTGGCAACAATTCTGTCATTGTTACCGAGTCAAGCTGGGGTATGGGCGCTGCGATTGTCGACGGAAGGGTATCCCCCGACCAGTACCTGGTAGACAAGGCAAGCAACAAACTCACCTCTATCAAAATCTCCGACAAGAAATTCATGGTGCCTGCCCGGCTCGAGCCCGATCAGGGGGCTCGCCTGGTAGAAGTGCCGGCGAACCTTCGGCGCATTAAGTCACTTACTGATGAGCAAGTAGCAGAAATCGTCGTGCTTGCCACAAGGGCTGAAGCTCACTTTGGCAGCCCGCAGGACCTTGAATGGGCGATCCAGGATGGCCAGTTATTTCTGCTGCAGTCCCGTCCGATTACTATCATGGGCTCTGCTGAGGAAAATGAGCCGGCCGGCCGTTATATCCTATTCAAACCTATAGCTGAAAATTTTACCGACCCGTTGATGCCACTCACAGCAGACATACTGGTCGACCTCGTGCCGATGATGAAAGTGATCCATGGCCGTGTGTATATAAACTTTAACCATGTCAGATCACTCATTCCGCTCAAGATGAGTGACGAGGATGTTGCTCGCCTTGGATACCTGTCTGAACCCAAAAACCAAAACGCCGCGATCTCTATTCCCCGCATGCTGATGTTGGGAACGGTTCTGTTCTTCAACTACCTCGTAATGGGTGTCTTCAACCGTCGCACAGCAGCCATGCCAGATGATTTCATGGCTAGCTATCGCCAGTACGCTAACCAGACCGCCCGAGACCAAACCATCACTGCGCCCAAAGCTCTGATTAACCTTTTTCTAAAGTTCCGGTTCTTTGAACCAGTGGGCAATATGGTATTACTGGTTAACCTCATCGCACCAAGATACATGCTGATGCTGAGGTTAACCCGTACGTTACTCCTCCGATGGGCACCTGAGTTGTCAGCCGACACTGCCTCCCTCCTCTGCTCCGGGACGGAAGGCGTGCTATCGACCCAAATGGGTCGCGACATCCTCGAGCTGGCAAAGATCGCCAAACAAAACACAACCGTATGCGAGCTTCTGAAAAACAAACAACCAAAAGACGCGGTCCAGGCCATACGAGACTCACGCGAAGGCGGGGAGTTCATCACTGCCTTAACTGAATTCCTCGCAATGCATGGTCATCGTGCACTCAAGGAGTTCGAGCTCAATTCTGTGCGCTGGGAAGAAGACCCATCCCCGGTTCTGGGAATGGTTAGAAATTATTTGTTGGTGGACACAAACCTTGAACAAGCAGACAGCAGTATTAAGGCGCAACGCGAATCCCTGAAGCAACAAGTCAGGGACGAGCTTCGAGCACTGCCCTATGAAGCCCTTGGGAATCCGCGAACGCGGCTCATTGAGGCTCTCATAAAACAAACCAAGTACTACATGAAACTACGGGAAAATTCCCGCTTCTATCACATCATGGCGTTCTACGCAGTGCGGCTGAAAATTTTGAAAATCGAGCAGGAACTGCTCAGCAAGAAGATCATGAAATGTAAGGATGACATTTTCTACCTTCGTTGGAACGAAGTAGTTCAACTGCAGGCAGGCGAATCTGACTGGACTGATGTCGAGGACACAATTCGAGCGCGGCGCATGGAACATATTCGTCGCGGCAAAATGGTGCCGCCTAAAACCATCGGCATGGACATAGAAGAAGTCGAAGAATATGACAATGAAAAAGCGCTGTCTGGCCAAGGAGCATCCCCGGGCAGATACGAAGGTATTGCAAGAGTCATTATGGACCCGGCGACCGACAATGAGATAGAACCAGGCGAAATTCTGATAGCGCCCTACACTGATCCAGCTTGGACGCCCCTCTTCCTTACCGCCAATGCTGCTGTAATTGAAGTTGGAAGTTATCTGTCACACGCGGGCACCATCGCCAGAGAATATGGCATGCCATGCGTTGTTGATGTCGCCAACTGTACCAGCAAGATCACAACAGGAACGCGCATATCGGTGAATGGCTCCAACGGTAAAGTGACGATCCTGATGCAGCAGGAGCCCATATGATCCTATCCGCCCTTATGTTCTTCGTCGGTGTTCATTTTATGATCATGCTGCTGGCGGCAGGTTATCGAATCACTGACCTCTGGTATCGAATCGGCGATTTCTGGAAAGGCATCCTGGCAAGAATTGCAGGTCTAACATTGCTGGAGGGAATTCTTCTGAGCTCGCTGTCCGGAAATGCGCTGAGTAGTTTTGCCTGGGGCCAGTTATGCTACCTCGTTTTCCATATTGTGATTTTTTGGGCGGCCCGAATGGGCATCTACCTCATGGAAACCAGGAGACGCTAGCCGGGTCGGTACCCGTCGGGTGATGTCTTGGCTGTCCATTTCCAGACTACATTTAACCCCCACCAGGGCGCGTTGCCTTTTCCTATCATTTCAAATAATATCGATTGGGACCGTTTTACGATCCCGGTCAGCCTTAGCTTTCGATGAACCAACGCTGCACAAAAAGCGAGTTACTCAGCTAGCAGTCACACCTGTGTTCCTTCAACACCCGTGCGACGTTATCAGTATGAGGCAACGGGCAATTAGACATAAACACGTCTCTACTGACATCCGGATGTCAGCGCTTGCCAAGCAAGCTGTTTTCTCCGCGATCATCACTGCCTCAGGTCTATCTTTCAGTGCGCAACTTTATGCCTGAACGATATTTGAACCAACCTATTTGGATCAGAAATATGACAGAAGAAGTTGTAAACGACAGAAAAAAAGCTCAATTGCTATGGACACACACTGAGGGCTATCGCGGCGCCTTTGGGATGGCAATTTTTACTATGGCGATTGCCTACGTCTTTATGTTCGGGGCACCGCTGCTCGCGGCTTTTTCAATCGACGCGGTTCGGGCTGGTGCAGAATTCTCGCCGGCCCCAAGTACGACTCTAATTGCTCAGTTTTTCTCCGGCGATGACATCCCGGGGATGATGGCATACCTTGCACTTGCCGCAGCCGGAACGATTTTACTGACTGCAATTGCCGGTGGGTTTCTGTATCTGCGCGGCAGGTATATCGCATTCGCTTCGGAGGGTATTGTCAGAAGATTAAGGGACCGGCTTTTCGATCACATCGAGCACCTACCTTCCACTTTCCATGACACCGCTGATACCGGAGACCTTGTGCAGCGTTGCACCTCTGACATGGAAACTATTCGGGTGTTCCTTTCGGGACAAGTCATTGAAATAAGCCGCGCCTTTCTCATGCTGATCGTTGTTCTGCCTATCCTATTTACTTTGGATACGAGGATGGCCTGGCTGTCTTTGACTACCCTGCCGCTCCTGATCATCGCTGCGATCTTTTTTTTCCAGCGGGTCAAGAAAATTTTCGAAGCCGTGGACAAGGCCGAAGCAGAGCTCACGACCGTAATACAGGAGAATCTCACCGGTATTCGCGTCGTTCGTGCATTTGCACGACAGGAGTTCGAAACCGAAAAATTCGCAGTCAAGAACAAGGCATTTCGTGACCACAACAATCGCCTGATTGGGTTGATGGGAATCTACTACGGGTTCAGCGATATCGTCTGCCTTGGACAGATCGGCCTGCTGCTTATTGTTGGGGGGCTCTGGGTAATGGATGCTACGTTGACCGTCGGGACACTATTCGCTTTCTTAACCTACGAGGGCATGATCATCTGGCCTATTCGTCACATGGGCAGAGTGCTGACCGACTCAGGAAAGGCCATTGTTTCAATCGGTAGACTCGCGGAAATACTGTCAGAACCCATTGAATCCCAAAACGAGGTTGCCCCATCTAACCGACTCAAGGGACGAATTACATTCCGCGATGTATCGTTCGCCTATGCAAACCCAAGAATTCTGAACAACCTATCGTTTACCGTAGAGCCAGGCGAAACCCTCGCGCTGCTCGGCCCGCCAGGTTCTGGCAAGTCGACGATTGCACAGTTGCTGCTACGCCTTTACGACTATCACAACGGGTCCATTTGCCTGGATGATCATGAACTCAATACGATGAATCGAAAATACGTCAGGTCTCAGATTAGTATTGTCCTGCAGGAACCATTCCTCTACTCCAACACCATTGAGGGCAACCTGAAAATAGGCCGTCTTGATGCCACCTTCGAGGAAATCAAACAGGCAGCCGTGGACGCCTGCATTTTTGATTCCATCGAAAAATTTCCTCAAGGATTCGATTCACAGGTCGGTGAACGAGGAGTCACGCTGTCCGGAGGCCAACGCCAGCGTATTGCGCTCGCAAGAGCGTTATTAAAAGCGCCTCCGATTCTGATTCTGGATGATGCGCTTTCTGCAGTGGATACGGATACCGAATCACAGATTCTCAGAGCACTGAAAAACAGGCGGCACCATCAGACAACCATTATCGTCGCCCACCGGTTATCGACCGTCATGCACGCCGACAAAATTCTAATGCTGCACGACGGGGAGGTAATCCAGCGCGGCAACCACGAATCACTGTCTAAGGTTGAAGGGGTTTATCAACGGCTCTGCGCGATCCAAGGGGCGATTCAGGATCAGATACAACACGATATTGCAGAGGTTCGAAACCATGACTGATGCGTACTTCGATGATGAAAACTTCAAGGACGGATTCGACGACGACTCCTTCAATACGGGCATGGATCTTCATCTATGGCGGAAGCTGCTCTCTTATGCGCTGCACTATCGCAAGGAAGTTATTATTCTTGCCACCTGTGCTTTCTTTACTGCCGTCGCAGAGATCGCTTTCCCGCTGATCACCAAAGGAGTCATTGATACGGTTGCAGCAGACGGTCTGGATGCAGACCTTAGCCAGTATGCAGCCTTGTATGGAGCGTTCACTTTACTGCTCGGCCTGTCAATCAGCGGGTTTATCTGGTACGGCGGCAAGATCCGGACGCACGTTGCCCACGACATTAGAATGGACGGTTTCTGTAATCTGCAGCGCCTGTCCTTCAGCTACTACGACTTTCGACCTGTTGGCTGGTTGATGGCCAGGATGACGTCGGATTGCGAACGACTTTCAAACATTCTGGCCTGGGGCATGCTCGACCTGGTCTGGGGCTGCACAATGATGCTTGGTATCGCTATCGCGATGCTCTTCATGGACCTCACACTTGGATTGATTGTGCTATCGGTATTGCCTGTGCTTGCCTGGGTAAGCCTGAATTTTCAACACAGGATACTGTACAGCGCACGTATTGTGCGAAAAACCAATTCCAGGATTACCGGCACTTACAATGAAAGTATCATGGGCGTCCAAACGAGTAAGGCATTCGTCAAGGAAGCAGAAAACCTGAAGAAATTCGGTGGTCTGACAGACCAGATGCACTCTGCATCCGTCATTAACCTGGTCCAGGCAGCATTGTACCTGCCGTTAGTCCTGACACTCGGGTCTGTCGCCATAGGGCTCACGCTGGTATTCGGCGGCCTTGAAGTCGTCTGGGGCACCATAACAGCTGGTACCCTGGTGGCTTTCCTGACATATGCTCGGCATTTCTTCGAGCCTATCGAACAACTCGCACAATGGTTCGCAGAAATGCAGATGGCGCAGGCGTCTGCGGAGCGAATCATGAGCCTGGTCATGGCTGAGCCTGAAATCAAAGATTCCAAGGAAGTCATCGAGGCGATGAAACAGGATAAAACAGCCAACGCGGCCATCGACGGCCACGTAGACCAGATAAACCGGATTACCTTTGAAGACGTTTCATTTTCATATGATGTTGGTGACCCTGTCCTCAACAATATTGACCTGGACATTCATCAGGGTGAGACGCTTGCCATCGTGGGATCAACCGGTGGCGGCAAGTCCACACTTGTAAGTCTGCTATGCCGGTTCTATGAGCCTACAACGGGAAAAATATCAATCGATGGAGTCGATTATCGCAATCGTAGCCTGCACTGGCTTCAATCAAACCTGGGTATTGTGCTTCAGTCTTCCCACATATTCGGCGGTAGCATTATCGACAATATTCGTTACGGGAACCTGAACGCGACCGATGAGGACATTTTCCACGCATCAAAGCGCTCCGGCGCACACGCATTCATCGAAGCACTGGAAGACGGATACCAGACCTCAGTGGGAGAAGGCGGTTCAAAGCTAAGTGCAGGCCAAAAACAGCTCATCTCATTTGCCAGAGCAATCCTTGCTGATCCAAAGATACTGATCATGGATGAAGCAACTTCATCAATAGACACTGAAACAGAACAACAGATCCAGCAGGGTATGGATGCCTTGCTTTCTGGACGTATCGCCGTGGTCATCGCGCACAGATTGTCGACCATACGAAACGCAGACAGGATCCTGGTCATAGAACATGGAAAAATCACCGAACAAGGGAGCCACGAAGAGCTCATGGTCATCCAGGGGCGCTACTACAAGCTGTATATCCAACAGAGCCTTTCCGAGTTTGTTGACGAAGAAAACTATTGGCGCAGTTGAACCACTGATTTATGGTTCTATCCCTTATCCTCAAACCATTTGACCGGTTAACAACCGAAGGAGTATTCGACCATGAAAGTGGGCTACAAAAAGCTTATCGAAGAAGCTGAAAAAAACATCGAAACTATGAGTATCGATGAAGTCGCAGGTTTGTTGCATGACGAGACGGTCACCATCGTAGACATCCGGGATATCCGAGAACTCCAGCGGGAAGGAAAACTGCCCGGCGCGATTCATGCACCGCGAGGAATGCTAGAGTTCTGGGTTGATCCAGACAGCCCCTATCATCGCAAACTGTTTTCGGAAGAAAAAAAGTTTGTGTTTTATTGTGCCAGCGCGTGGCGGTCTGCGCTCGCGACACAAACTGTCCAACAAATGGGAATGAACAACGTCTGTCATATGAGCGGCGGGTTCACTGCCTGGAAAGAAGCTGAACAACCGATTGAACCAGTAGAAAAGAAAGCCTGATGACTTCTCTCGACTGGAATTGCCCTTATCCTTCGCAACGATCGCCGATTTTCGCCTCGAATGTTGTAGCGTCCTCGCAACCACTTGCGGTCGAAGCGGGCATATCGGCAATGCGCCAGGGCGGCAATGCCGTCGATGCGGCAATTGCCACCGCAATTACCCTGACGGTGGTGGAGCCTAACAATAATGGCATAGGCAGTGATGCATTCGCGTTGATTCATGACGGGAAGCAGCTTCATGGCTTGAATGCTTCAGGAAGGTCACCCGCAGGACTCACACCGGACCGCTTTACTGGACTTGATAAAATGCCTGTTTGGGGGTGGGATGCCGTTACCGTCCCTGGCGCTGTATCAGCCTGGGTGTCTATGTCGGAAAGATTCGGAAAGCTCCCCTTTGCAGATTTATTCAGCGACGCGATCCGCTACGCCAGCAACGGCTATCAGGTTGGCCCAAAGTCAGGTGTCTTCTGGAAGCATGCGGTTAATCATTATAAAAAATTCGATAGTTTTCTCGAAACATTTACCGTGAAAGGTCGTGCGCCCGAAATCGGTGAACTTGTCCGCCTGCCTGACCATGCCAGGACGCTAGAAAAAATCGCTGCCACCAAAGGCGAAGCTTTTTACAAGGGCGAACTTGCAGAAGCCATCGCAGCAGATGCTGCCACCCATAACGCTGCCATGACACTGAAGGATCTTGAAAACCACGCCTGCGATTGGGTCGACCCTATTTCCATGTCTGGCTTCGACGCAAAGTTACACGAAATACCACCCAACGGGCAGGGACTTATGGCGCTTATCTCTCTCGGCATTCTCGAGCAGTGCCATAGCAGAGACCTGGCACTTGATTCCGCTGACAGCGTACACCTTCAGATCGAGGCCCAGAGAATAGCCTATGCTGATGCCGAGCGACATCTTGCGGATATCGCGCACATGCGCACATCGGTCGATGCGCTATTGGATGAAACCTATCTGAAAGAACGTGCACATAGCATCAACTTGCGCACAACCAACCCGCACCCAACTGCATTAGGCGCGGCGCCAGATACTGTGTATCTCACTACCGCCGACGCTAATGGCATGATGGTGTCGATGATCCAATCAAATTTCCGCGGTTTTGGATCAGGCATTGTTGTTCCCGGCACCGGCATCAGTCTCCAGAACCGAGGCTCAGGTTTTGTTCTGGAAGATGGACACCCAAATCAGGTCGGTCCCGGCAAACGCCCATATCACACGATTATTCCCGGTTTCATAACCCGTAATAACCAACCCTTTATGGGATTCGGCGTCATGGGCGGTCACATGCAGGCGCAAGGTCACCTGCAGATGATGTTACGGGTTGCACACTTCAAACAGAACCCGCAAGCGGCATCGGATGCACCTCGCTGGTACGTCTTTGAAGATGGACGGGTCGCTCTGGAGGATGGATTCGATCCAAATGTCGCTCGCGACCTTCAAGCACGCGGACACGATATTGTAACAGGAAGCCCTGAGTACCTGTTTGGCGGAGCTCAGTTGATTGTAAAACTGGAAGACGGTTACTGTGCGGGTTCAGATCACCGGAAAGAAGGACTTGCCTCCGGCTACTGATGGTACTGGCGAACCTGGTTACGCCCTGCCGATTTAGCCTCGTAGAGCACAGTATCGGACCAACCGATCAAGTCCCTGGACCGTACTTCGTCGTCTGGAGTTGCGGTTGCAACGCCGATACTCACCGTCACTTGCAATTCATGCCCGTCGGCTAAATAGGTAGACCCCTCGATGATTTTTCTTAGCTGTTCGGCGAGACGAAGTGCGTTATCTCCGGAAATATAGGGCAACACAACCACGAACTCTTCACCCCCATAACGCGCCACCACGTCAGAAGGTCGGTTGAACATCTGGTCTACTTCTTTTGCGATAGCCGTAAGACATTCGTCTCCAGCGAGATGCCCATAAGTATCGTTCACGCTCTTGAAATGATCGATGTCCAGCATAAGCATCGACACTTCATACCCCCCACGCTTCGCCCTGCGCCACTCCTGCTCAAGGCTTTCATTAAAATACTGGCGATTGTGAATGCCCGTTACAGCATCAAAGGTGTTCATTTCTTTTAAATTGATGTGCGCTTCAGATAATCTGGTCAGCGCATCTTTCAATTCTCCCGTGCGGACGTCGACTTGTCTCTCCAGCTGTTGCTTCTGAGCTTCCTGCTCATCCAACAAAGCACGGTTTTCCATTGCAACCGATGCCTGGGAAGCAAGCGCCTCTATCAGAGGGATGATTCCATCTGAAAACGCGATAAAGTTTCCCTCACTATCAGTCGCATTCAGTAACTGTAGTACACCCAATGACTCATCAGACACCGTTTTAAGGGGCACTGTCAGAAGAGAAATTGTCGGGTAATCCAATAGCTTGCTAAATTTTTTGGGCCCCAAAAAACCTAATTCTTCAATGCGGGCAGCATTACCTACAACGATTGTCTCACCACTATGCGCGGCACTACTGGCAATATTATCGAGATTTGGTGAACCATCACCATTGTAGAGCGAGATGTCGGGAAGATACATTGGGCCTGAAGCATGATCTTGTTGAGAACCACTCAGGGTGTCCTTCAATACGATGGCAAATTTAAGACTGGTTTTATCCAAATTGAGATAGATTGCGCCCGCATCTGCGGTCGCCAGAGACTTCGCTTCCTGCAAGATATGCTTAAGCAGGCTATCAATGTTTCTCTCCGCCGATAGCGCTTTGCCAATTTCTATCAGCCTCAAATACGCATTGTCTATGGTCTTGTCACTCAACCTCTATTCCTTTGTTCTATCTTGAGCGTGGCGGTCGCCACATTCAAGATAGTATCAATACGGCGCTTTCCGCTAGTTTTGCATATATCTCGTTTAACTGTGAAGCGAATGACATTACGGCGACTGAACTGGCATTTCAGGCCGATCAAGAAAATACAGGCTCAGTTCTGGAACGTAGGTAATAAGGACCAATGCAACCAGCAACACAAGCATAAACGGAATAGTGGCCTGATACAGCTCAGTTATCGGTTTCTTGAAGCGATAACTGGCAATAAAGAGATTCATTCCTATCGGCGGCGTGAAATATCCAATCTGCATATTGGCAAGGAAAATAATACCCAGGTGCACTGGGTCTACCCCAAAGCGCAGCGCCAGGGGCACAATAAGCGGAATCATGATCACCAACGCAGAGAAGATATCCAATATCGCGCCCAGCGCCAGCAGGATAAGGTTTAACAAGATCAGAAAGGTGAACTTGCTTTCGATGAAAGTCCTGATCCATTCAAACAATGCCTGTGGAATCTCTGCATCCACCAGAAAATTAGTGAACGCTAAAGACACGCCGAGAATCAGAAGGATTCCCCCAACCATTACCATCGCTTCACGAATAACCCTGGGCAACTGTTTAACCGGGACTTCCCTGTGAATGAAAACCTCTACAATTACGACATAAAATGCAGTCACGGCAGCGGCCTCTGAAACGGCGAAGAATCCCGAGTAGATGCCGCCTAAAACGATGATGGGTAATGGAGCCTCCCACTTCATATCCTTCAGGGACTGCCACGCCACCCCTCGATGAAAAGGCGTTGCCTCGAGCCGATCGTGCCTGGTCGTCCAGATGCTGTAGAAAGTTAACAGGACAATCATTAAAAGCGCCGGAACGATACCCGCAATAAAAAGCTCCTGGATCGTGAATGGATTCGGAAGGTCCATTTGCTGAACGATGACTCCATACAAAATGAGGGGAAGCGACGGAGCCAGCAGCAACCCGAGGCTACCCGAGGTTGTTACAAGCCCGAGGGAAAACCTCTCTCGGTAACCGCCCTCAACAAGCGCAGGGAACAACAACGCACCAACGGCGACAATAGTAACGCCTGATGCTCCGGTGAAGGCAGTGAAAAACGCACAGGTAATAAAGGCAACAACCGCAAGCCCTCCTGGCATCCAGCCCAGGAATGATGCCGTTACTTTTACCAGGCGTGTCGACAGATGGCTTTCAGCCAGAATGTAACCTGCAAAGGTAAATAGCGGTAACGCTAACAACAGTGGTGTATCAACCAACCGATAGATTTCAATAGGAATAACCGTCAACGGGATGTCGGATATGTAAAAACCCAACATGGCCGCAGCGAGAATCACCGTGAACAGTGGTGTCCCAAACAGCGCGAGCAGTGCGATGACAGCAGATCCAAAGATGCCCAATTATTGCTCCCTCACGAACACTGCATAAAAGAAACGTAATGCCATCACACCGAACCCGATAGGCATAATTGACTGGCAGAGCCACACAGGTACTTCAGCAAAGGCGATCGTCTGATCCTCGTATTCATAGCTGATGAACACCACCGAGTGGTATGCGGCTACCGCACAAAGAACAGCCGCGAATAACAATGAAACTATTTGAAGCGGCACAAAATATCCGGCAGGGAGAAGTCGGGACAAGAGGTCAATACTGATATGGTTTCTGTCGCGCGTCGCGACCATGGCACCGAGGATGGCAACCCACAACACTAGTATCCGAAGAAAGGATTCAGCCCACAGAAACCCGCTGTCAAACAGGTTGCGAAGAAAGATCTGGGTAAGTGCCATTACCAGCATGCTAACTAGCGCCAGCACAAGCGCGCCGTCTTCCAGTCGATGAAAGCCGGTCCTTAGCGTCAGGAAATATTTTCTAAGAGAAGCCATTGGCCTGTCATTCTAGCGCTAGTCAGACCCTGCAGGCGAACCATTCCGATACTTCTGGAGATTAGCCAGATAGAGCCGAACGGCTTCGGGGGTGATTTTTCCGGACCCAATTAGCTTCTCAATAGAGCCATCAGCAACAGCTCGCCATTCATCAACATTGTCAGCAGCGATAGCTTCGATCCCGATTGACTTTATGGCCTTATAAGCCCTCTCATTATCTGTGCGATTTTCAGAGTCCATTTTCAGAAACATCGAGTCCACGACTGCGCGCACTACCAGCTTATCTTCATCGGAAATCCGTTGATAAGCCTTGCTATCCATTGCCAGCATTGAATAGATATAAACCAGTGGTAAATCTGTCATATACGACACGTGATTGTGCCACTGAAGCGCAAGCACAACCGCGGGAGGTGCCATAACAGCATCTATCAGGCCGGTCTGCAGGCCCGCGAGTACGTCTGTGATGCCGAGCGGTATTGGACTGACGTCAAAGGATTTAATAAGTTCGGCGGCAATCGGGTCGTTATCGGGAATCCATGCTTTCAGGCCTTTAAGATCAGCAACTGTTCTAACGGGTTCCTGGGTGAGCAGATACGCAAACCCCGTTTCCGAAAATGCAAAGCTCACAATACCCGCTTCCGCCAGCCCGTCAGTAATCATCTGGTCCATCTCTTTCCGGATATAATCAACTTCCTCGTAGGACTGAAACTGCAACGGTAAATTGTAAATCTGCAGATCCGGATAAAACCGTGTTAGCGATCCCGCCGCCAGCACGCCCCCATGTAATTGTCCGATTCGCATTTTCCGGAGTACCGTTTGATCGTCACCCTGGACACCACCCGGATAGATTTTGAATTTTACCCGGCCATCTGTCGCGGATTCTATTTGCTTTACACCAGCTCGAAGCTGCTTCATCCATGAAAGCCCATCCGGCGATATAGTAGCGACTTTATAGGTCGCGGCAACGGCAACATCCACATGTAGCAGACATACAAACAGGCAAACAGGCAGAATGGACTTGTTAATCATCTTCTATCCTTAAAAGTAATCTTTTGATGAAGCCAGCAGATCTTTGGCCCGCTCTTGTGCAATTCGATTAGTAAGCGTCATGCCTTCAACCACAGGGTCTGCCGACAGGACTTCGTTAAGTAACCTGTCGTGAAGCTCCTGGTCAAACATCAACCTGGAATACTGCTGGGCATAGATGACTTTCGTCATCAAATAAGCTTCGTTAATCTCGATGGCCTTCTCAAAGTGCGCCCTTCCCTTTTCGGGTTTACCACCCATTGAAGCCGGTAACAGCGTTTCCATTCCGCCCATGTACAAGTGAGGACCGCCATTTTCATGGTTTTCGTCCAGCTCGATCACGCGCTCCATTAGTAGCTTGGCTCGGCTGAGTTCGGCAATAACGGCCCAGTCATCACTATTCGCCTGAAGCCTACCAACCCAGGCAACGCCCAATGAATAAGCTATAAGGACATCACTAACCTTAAGCGAGCTGACGGTCTGTTCAAATTCGGCGTAGCTTTGCTGGCGGACATCGCAAAGAGGTGATTTTGAAACACAGGCAGCGTGCTCTACATATCGCATACTTTTGTCGCTGAAGAGTTTTATCCGATCCTCATCCACAACCAACGCTGAAAAAGCACCATTTAGATTTGATGCAGCCAGCAACAGATCTTCCGAATCCGGGCTACTGCGAAGGAAACTGTCCATTAACAGCAAGTAAGCGGGTACACCTTCCCTCACGGTATCGATGTCTTCGCTGTTGAGTATGCTACCCGCGAGATCATCAGCCAACTGGGACGTGATCCCAGAAACCAGATTCGTGCAACCACTGCCCAACATAAGGAAACTGGCCAAAAACAGCCTGGGCAATCGACTAAACATTGTTTCTCCTACTAATGGACCCGCGAATTCTAGCGGTTTTGAGCTCTCAGGGTAATACCGATCACCCATTCCCACCAAAGAAAGGGTTCGCCTGCTTCTCAAAGGCTAGTGAGGTTGATGGACCATGACCTGTAATTACCAGGGCATCGTCAGCGAGCCTGAACAATCGGTCTGTAATTGAGTGCTCGATGGATTCAAAACTGCCGCCGGGTAAATCAGTTCTCCCTATGCCAAGCTGGAACAGGGTATCACCGGCAATCAACACATCATGATTCTCGAACCAAAAGCTGACGGAACCCGGCGTGTGTCCCGGTGTATGAATGGCAACACCACCACAACAGTCTAATGCAGCATCATCTTTCAGCCAGAAATCTGGTTCCGGCGTTGGCGTGTAATCCAGACCAAACTTCTGGCACTGGTCTTCCAGTGCATCCCACAAGAATTTGTCACCCTGATGAAGCAAAAGCGGCGCCCCGGTACGGTTCTTGATCTCGGCAGAAGCCAGGATGTGATCCAGGTGGGCATGCGTGTGTATTATCCCTTTTACCGTCAGCCCGTGCTCATCAACAATCGTCATGATCTTATCGGGATCCCCACCCGGATCGATAATCAGACAGGTCTTCGCTATCGGATCACCGATGATTGCACAGTTACACTGCAACGGGCCTACCGGGAATGATTCAAAAATCACATCACCCCTAACCTCAGGAACGCTAAATGGCATATCAATACTCCGGCTGAACCAGTTTCTGTGTAGTGCTACAATTTACCACTCTAGACCTTAACTTCCACAGAACATCAACAAAACATCGATGGTTCAGCCTTTAATTTTTCGACTCATTGCTATTCTTTATATTGCATTCGTCTTCCTGACGTCAGCTTTCTTTTTCCTGGTTGCGCTGGCGATTTGGCTGACGACTGTACTTTTTGATAAGCGACTCTGGCTTTTACACCGGTTCACCTGTGTCTGGGCCAGCTCGTATATCTGGCTTATGCCGCCATGGTCGGTTTCAATAAAAGGCAAAGAGAACATTGATGCAAACGACACCTACATCATCGTGTCCAACCATCAGTCGCTAGTCGATATTCTTGTTGCGTTCACGCTGTTTACACATTTCAAATGGGTCTCGAAGGCGGAACTATTCAACATCCCATTGATCGGTTGGAACATGTCGCTCAACCGATATATAAGACTCAGGCGCGGCAACAACAAGAGCGTCAAAACGATGTACAAAGCCTGCGAAAAGCATCTGAAACAGGGCAGTTCCATCTATCTCTTTCCCGAAGGAACAAGATCCGAATCCGGCAAGATGAGGAAGTTCAAGGAAGGTGCTTTTGTCCTTGCCAAGCGCCTGCAAAAGCCGATCCTGCCTATCGTCATCAATGGATCAAGAACAGCGCTGCCTAAAAACAGCTTCAACTTTCACGGCGAAACGCATATTGAAGTGACGGTGCTGCCGCCTATTCTTCCAGAATCCTTCCAGGAAGACAGCGCCAAGGATCTCGCGGAACAGGTGCAGCATCAGATCAAACAACACATTGTCCTGGACTGAACTTCTAGGCTTTGATAACACCGCGGCACGTCGGAAAGTCGTTACACACCCAGAAAATCCTACCAGCTCTCTTGCCCTTAATCGCCTTGCGGATCGTCATGGATCCCGAGCAACCGGGGCAGGACTATCTTTTTTGAGTTCAATGACGCCTGGATTTATTGCCGCGTAAGCTTCAGCCTGGACAATAATTGCTTCTGGCTTTTTCAGGACCTCATGTGTCTGCCTGAAAGTCTGAAAATCCGCCCTATCGGATTCCATAAACGATTCTACCTCCCGCTTTCGGAGATAGCGAAGCAGCAACACAAAACCAGTAATAAAAACGACCACGAAGAAAAAACCTTTCATGGGCTTGGAGTATAGCAATCCTCGCCGTAATATTTGTTGTTTGCAAAGCGGAGAACCTCAATGACAGACATCGTACTCACGGAAACCAACGAAGGCATTACCACCGTAACCCTGAATCGTCCTGAACACCTGAATGCGCTGTCTGTCGAACTTCGGCAAAAGCTCGGTGAAGTGTTCATAAAACTAAAAAATGATACTCAAACCCAGGTGATCATACTAACGGGCAAGGGCCGAGCATTTACAGCCGGCCTGGACCTGAAGGAACTCGGCCAGAAAGGTATGAATACACCCTCCTCCGGGAATGAGACGGTAGACCTGCAAAAAGCGATTCGTGAGGTCGGCAAACCTGTTATTGGCGCCATCAATGGTTTTGCCATCACCGGTGGGTTCGAACTGGCACTCGCCTGTGACATCCTGATTGCGTCCACTGAGGCTAAATTTGCCGACACTCACGTCCGGATGGGTGTCGTGCCTGGCTGGGGGCTTTCTCAACGTCTGTCACGACTGATTGGCGCCTCTCGCGCAAAACAACTCAGCTTCACCGGCAATTACCTGAGCGCCGAAACTGCGGAGCGATGGGGGTTGGTCAACGAGGTCCTCGAACCGGACGAACTACTCTTCTACTGCCAGAAACTGGCCAAAGACATTACCTCCGTAAACCAGGACACTCTGAAAGAAGTTCACCGGTTAATCGACTACGGTTGGGAAAATTCACTGGCCGAGGGTGTCGATGAGGAACGCCGTACCAGTCGCGGCAAGAACCGCGACCTTGAAGCCAACACCCTCGAACAGAACAGACTAAACGTTCAATCAAGGGGAAGAGAACTAAACTCATAGCAAGGAGCTTCAAAAAAGAGATTCCTCCACCAGAGTCGACATGACCGAGCTTTCCATGGCATGTTCGACGAACAGACACACCTGAAGGGCCTAACCCAGGTTAGAGCCCAGTCCCTGCAAGTGCGTGTGCTCGTTAAGCGTGATGATTGAACGCTCGCCGGAACTCGCCCCCATATACCTACTGATACTCGTGTAATTCGGGTTAAAGAACATCCTGGGCTCCATCCCCATGACATGTGCAGTCCAGGCATTCACCACCCCCCCATGGCAAGTGACCGCAACAGTTTTACCTCGGTGGCTATCGATGATTTCGTTCAGGGTTGCGACAACCTCCACACAGAATTTAGGGAAGTTAATATCTACATTCTTGCCACTCATTATGCGCAACCAGCGGTCATAGTCAGATTTTTTCAGATCTTCCAAGGGGATGTAGTGGTCTGCTTGCCTATCGTATTCCGCTACACCTTCCCTCAACACTGGCTCCAGCCCCTTTAATGCTGCAAGTGGCGCCGCTGTCTGGACTGCACGTTGCATTGGGCTCGAATACAGGTGATCAATATGCTCTCCCTCAAGCCACTTTGCCATTCTCTGGGCCTGCTGGTGACCGACTTCAGACAATGGCGGGTCAGCAGGCGTGCCATCTTTAGTTTCAACCTGTAGTGGCAGGCCGTGACGTATCAGGATCAATTCCATGCGGTTCCTATCTCTTATTCAAATGTATTAACTGTTTAGTGCGCTTAGTAACTCAAAGGTCGGCGCCCAGTCTTCAGCAGATTCATAAGTCCTGCCTATGATAATGCGAGTGACCCCGGCGGCTTCATAATGTGAAATCGTTTCTCTTGCGCGGTCCACGTCACCTTCCGGCAGTGTGGCGAACGTGACCACTTCCCCCGGTTTACCCTGTGATGCTTCAGACCGTTCGCGGTACTGACGAATCTGGGGCGCAATTTTATCCAGACGGCCCATCGGCAACCAACCGTCACCATACTTTAGCGCTCGGTCAATCGCATGGGGTGCTGACCCACCAATATAGATAGGTGGTCTCACAGGCCTCGGCTTAAACAGGAAGGACTGGTCGTTTGCTGTGACAATATCGTTGTCAAAACATTCGTGGAAAAATGCCAGCGCCTCATCCGAGAGTTGACCTCGTTGGTGCCTGTCGACTCCCAACGCCCGAAACTCCGGGTCCATCCAACCAATTCCAACTCCAAGCAAAAGGCGCTCACCGGACAACTCCTGGATGGTGGCGATTGCTTTCGCCGTCGGCAGCTTCGGACGATAAGGCAGGATCAAAACACTGGTGCCAATCATGATTGACTGTGTCTGGCCTGCCATCCATGCAAGCGACGTTAGCGGGTCCAGGTATCGCCCCCCGGAACCTTCAGCTTCATCAGGGGGAATAGCTATATGATCGACGATCCATGCGGATTCGACACCAGCAGATTCGGCTTGCTTAAGAATACTGGTAATTGTATTACGGGACGACTGAGGCCCCATAACCCTGATGTTGATGCCGATTTTCATGGCATCGACGGATCTAGCCAGCGGCTATAGAGACGTTGTATACCCCTGCCTGTCGGGCAGAATCCATTACCTGGATCATGGTATTGGTTTTACTTTCTGGATGTGGCTGAACAACAACCGGCGCATCCGGGTTTTCAGCGTGCAATCGTTCAATGTTTGCCCTTACTGCACGAACATCGATATCCCTGCCTCTGATTCGAATTCGATCACGGCTCGTGATCTGCACCACGATGCTTTGCTTATCAGCATCTTTAACATTCTGGTTTTTGTCAGGGCTGTTAACGTCCAGACCAATTTCCTTTACGAAAGTCGCTGTCACAATGAAGAAAATCAACATGATGAACACAACGTCCAACATAGGGGTCAGGTCTATTTCACTATCTTCGTTATACTTTGGGGCTAGTACTCTTCGCACTGTGTTACTCCAGAATGATTGCTTCTAAGTCATTTCGCCGACGAAGCATACTAGGACTTTTATTGGACGTCTACCTAGCGGCCTTAAGCAGCCCTGAGCGATACTCATATATAGCCCTGAGCGATACTCGAAATCAACTAAATTGGCCCGGATTAAGGTCAGAGGGTCACAAAAGTCTAGTAGACATCTATAAAAAACTAAGCGTTGATCACCTTGGAAACTGTTGTGTAATGCAGTCCCAGATGGTCACCAATTTGCATGAGGGTATAACCGAAATCTACATGCGCTTTCTTTATCAGCTCGTTTCGCTCACCACGGGTCTTGTCATCGACCTTCTTGAACAGTGCATTCAGGCTGCGACGTCTTTTGACCGCTTTCGGCCCCCTCTTTGAGAGTCTTTCACCCTGGAGGATTGGCTGCATTTCGCTCAAAAACCGATTACCGCCGAGTAGTACCTGATGAGTACGTTGTTCCAGCGGTGAGCCTTCCCCAGCACCTTCCTTAACGTACTCCCGGTATTTTCGCTGCGCATCTTTTTCGCGCTTGCCGAAATATTTCAGCACATCAGCTTTGTGAAGGAAGGTTGGCACCTCCACCTGACCGGCTAATGCGCGATAGCTGCTCCATTTGTACGATGAAAAGTTTGGCACACCTTTTACCCTACCTGGATTGGTAACGACGTGCCGACAGACTGGGAGCAGGTAGTTTTTCTTTTCGAGTAAAATACTCTTGAATCGCCCATGAAAAATTGGACCTTCCTGAGCATGACGACGGTTTACATGCTGGGTGTAAACTCCGTTTAACTGTCGCATACCTTTCGAAAGGTTTGCCTCAGGAACTTCAACTACCAGGTGGTAGTGATCATCCATCAACACATAACTGTGAATCAACCAGCCGAACCGGACTACAACATTGTCAAGAACATTGAGGAAGACGCCTCTATCATCGGCATCGTCGAAAACAATTTGACCTTCTCTTCCTTTGCTTGTGACATGGTACACAGCACCGGGGAATTCTATACGTACAGGTCTGGACATAAACTGTGTCTTAAAGCCTATTTGTTGATGTTGTTTTAATTATTATCAAATTACGCATGAAACATTGGATTGATCAGGAAAAAATACTACAACCACGATCAGTTTCTAACAAGGCATTTTTTTGTTTTCACTACAAATACAGGCTTGACGTTGACATAGGTACATGAGTATGTTGCCTGTAACGCATAGTATTTTTTTACATTTTTAACGGAGGAAGCCAACCATGGCAGTTGATAAATTTCCGGTCGAATCAGGACACGTAATGATGTTCGCGCGATCGATCGGTGACACCAATGAAATCTATTACGATGAAGACTACGCAAGATCTACTAACCAGGGCGCTATCATAGCGCCACCAACGTTTGTTCAATCTAGCGCGCAGTTCGACCCTGACTATTTTCTACGCCCCAAGGTCGGCCAGGAATGGTTTGGTTCAGCGAAGGGTCCAACCGGAATCACCAAAAAGAAAGAAGGCGGTGGCGGTGGCGGTGGCGGTGGTCTTCATGCAGAACAACATTATGTTTATCACCGACAACTAAAAGTGGGGGATGTACTAACAGCTGAAAACAAACCAGGCAAGAACTGGGAAAAGGAAGGACGTCGAGGCGGAAAATTGATGTTTAGTGAAACTGTCACAGAATACCGCGACCAAAACGGCGAACTCGTGATAACAGCAACCGGCGTAGGTGTCAGGACAGAACGTCCAGCCACCTCAGGCGACAAGTAAGGAGTCATTCCAATGGCACTAAAAGCAAATGAAGTTAAGGTAGGTGACACCTATCAGGAAGAGGTTTGCGACAACCTCTCAAGAACCCAGATCGTCCAGTACGCAGGCGCATCAGGTGACTATAACCCGCTGCATAGCGATGAAATTTTTACGACCGAAGTCGCCGGATATCCTTCCGTTTTCGCTCACGGCATGCTGTCTATGGGAATGACCGGCCGCATGCTGACTAATTACGTCGGTGATGGACAGCTAACTTACTATGGCGTGCGATTTACATCTCAGGTTTTCCCGGGCGCTACACTCACGGCCAAGGCAACGGTCACTGAGATTCGGGAAGAAGATGGCGACACCATAGCCGACATCGAAGTTTCAACTACTGATGCAGAGGGTGTCGAAGTCATCAAGGGTAAGGCCTCTGCAAAACTTGCCCCATAAGCTGAGCTAAAACCAGAAGCAACTACGACGACTTAGTGTCGGCGCAATTGTTTCTGGTTGCATCAAAGTCAGGCTACAACGCTTCCAGCGCATCCAGGACTATTCCCGGTGTCAGTATCTGTGGTAACACAGTCGCTCGGGACGCATCTTTTGCATACAGCAGGTAAAGTGGTACACCAGTTCGGCCATATTCTTGTAGCGCCGCAGTAATGCCGGGATCTTCGTTGGTCCAGTCACCCTTGAGATAGGTTATTGCATTGTCTTTAAACGCCAATTTGACGGAATCAACATCCAGTGCATTGAGCTCATTGACTTTACAGGTAATGCACCAGGCAGCGGTGAAGTTCACGAAAACCGGACCTTTCTGTTGGGCTATCGCCAACGCATTTCTGGAATAGACACCAGCTTCACCGTCTGTGGAATCCAAAGAAGACCTCACCACCCTCGTCTCCTGCGTTGCACCAATATAGATGGCGGCAAAAACGAGCAGCAACGCCGACAACCTGGCGACGGCACTGCCAGACTGGTTCAGCAGCCAGAGCGCGAATGCGATAAGTAAAGCGCCTGTAAGGACCTGCATCATTGCGTCAGGACCGGCCTGTACACCAAGCACCCACAACAACCAGACTGCTGAGGCAAACATGGGGAACGCAAGCAACTGTTTCATGACGACCATCCACTGCCCCGGTCGAGGAAGCCTGGCTAGTAAACCTGGCGCATAGCAAAGCAGCACATAAGGAAGTGCCATTCCCAAGCCCAGCGAGGCGAACACCAAAACACCAGTGGCAGGGTCCTGAATCAGGGCATAACCCACCGCCGCTCCCATAAACGGGGCAGTACACGGCGCTGCAACGATGGTTGCCAGCACGCCGGTCGAAACAGAGCCCAGGTATCCTCGCGAGCTGCCTCCGCTGCTACCCAAGGACATGAGCGTGCCACCGATCTCAAACACACCCAGCAAGTTCAAACCGATCACCAGAAATAAATAGGCGACCATGCTCACCACAATGGGCGATTGCAGTTGGAAACCCCAGCCTATCGCCTCACCGCCTGCTCGCAGGCTAATCAGAAGCACCGCGATCGCCACAAAACTGGCGACAACGCCTCCAGCATAGGCAAGGCCGTGTAAACGAATAGAGCTACCATCATGGTGAGATTCGACCAGTGAAAGAATTTTGATGGACAAAACCGGAAACACACAGGGCATAAGATTCAGTATCAGGCCGCCCAAAAAGGCAAAAAACAGCGCTGCAAGCAATCCTGTTTCACCCAACGCATGACCGTCCTCTGGAATCACAGACCCCGGGGGCGCAATAGAATCATCCATCCTGAACTCAAAACTCGACACTATCCCTTCACCGACGGATTCATGAATCACGATCACGCCGGACAGGTCTGCGGAATCCTCATCGAAATCGTAACCAGGCTCTAGTGTGAGGACCAACCCCTCATCGGACATAGAGAATATCTGGCTAGCCGGGTTATCTATTAACTCAGGGGCAAAGGGGAAGTATTCAACTGCATCAATTCGATTACCCTCTACAGCGGGTAAACCCACCGTTAACAGGATCTTGTCTGCATCAACCTGGAAACTACTCACTACATCGATAGGCACGGGCACCCGTGACTGTGCCACGTAAAACGTATCGGACACCGCGTCGTCGACCACCGTTAGTCCTATCGGAATGGACACCATGACTTCGACTTTTTCCGGGATACAGATATCAGCACAGACCAGCACCCTGCCGGTCCCCTTAATGTCAACGGCATCTGCGGGATAATCTGCTGGCACCGAAACCGAGAAAGGCATTAGCACTTCGTTATGATAGCCATAGTTCATCAACGGCCCATAAGGAATACGCTCCGGGTATGGATATTTAAACGCACTCACAAACACACCGGCGGGTACGGTCCATTTGATATCCGGCGCCGCACCGGAATCCCCCGGGTTCGTCCAGTAGGTATGCCACTCGTCGTCAATATCCTGCCGAAACACGACGTCAAACGAATCACCCGGCGCAATACTCGTGACGGCCGCTACCAGGTCAACACGAACATGCGGTGCCGGCTGGGCATTTGCAGTCAACGCAGCCAATAGGCTGCAAACAAGCAGCAGCATTTTTATTTCCGTCTGGATACTCAAGGTCTCATTCCCCAGGTCACGGGGCCCTTCAACTCTTCCAGTAATGGCTCAATCCAATCGGCCCATCGACACAACTTGGCGCGCGTTTGCCTTGGGTCAATCAATTCATGAACAGCAAAACTTTCCATCATGGGAAAAGGAGACCGGTTCTTCATCAACATTTGTTCCAATTCTCGCCGCTTCTCATCTGGATCTTCAGCCGCCGCGATTTCACGGTGGAAAGCAACAGCCACGCCACCCTCTACCGGCAACGCTCCCATTTCATGGGAAGGCCAGGAGAGCTTGTAGGTATTGGGTGCAAAGTGGGCCGCTGAGGCGACCCCAAAAGACTTATGAACGGCGATCGTTGCCCACGGAACGGTTGATTGGACGGCTGCTGCCACGGCACTCATCCCATACCGAATACAGGCTGCTTGCTCTGAGTCCGGACCAATCATGAAGCCAGGCTCATCCAGAAAATTAATCACCGGCAGATGGAATGTATCGCACAGCTCCATCATCCGTTTCGCCTTCTGCGATCCCTCCGCGGTCATTGCCCCCGCAAAGTGGCGACAATCATTAGCAATCACCCCTACGGCCAAACCATTTAAGCGGGCCAGACCAATGATCTGACCGTGACCGTAAAAAGGCGCTATTTCGAAAAAGGAGTCGAGGTCCACCACATGCCGAATGACCTCACGCATTTCAAACGGAATCCGGCCATCCCTTGGAACAATATCCATTAACGCTTCATCGGCTCGGTTCGCGTTGTCGCTGCAAGCCAGCCGCTGCGACAATTGCCAGACATTCTGAGGCAGGTAACTCAGGAACTCGCGCATCTGGACCAGCGCGGCTTCCTCTGTCTCAGCTACGTTGTCCACAATACCGCTGCGGGTATGGATCTTCCAGCCGCCCAGCTCTTCTTTTGTCAGCGACACGCCGAGTGCCCGCTTTACCAAGGCCGGGCCGCCCACCATGACTTGGGATGTTTCCTTGACCATGACCGAGAAATGGGACGCCACCAGCCTGCCCGCCGGAAAGCCTGCAACAGGCCCCATGGCGCCAGACACAACCGGTACTTCATTCATCGCCTGGGCAATGATCTTGAACCTCGGCTCTGCATACACGGGAGAACCAACGGTAGTAGGCCTGGCGCCTCCGGAACCGGCGACACTCCCTCCCCCGCCTTCAAGCATTCGCACTAGCGGCACCTTGAACTGTACCGCCAACTCTTCTGCATAAACACTTTTTCGCAGGCCTGCACCATTCGGCGACCCCCCCTTTAGGGTGAAGTCTTCGCCGCCGACGACCACTCGCTGACCGCCAATTGAACCAAACCCCACAACATAGTTAGCTGGGGAGAAGTCCTTGATCTCGCCGTTGTCATCTTTTTCCGCGAATCCTGCACCTTCGCCGTGCTCCTCAAAGGAATTGGGCGCAACCAGGGCATCGATACGCTCGCGGATAGTGAGCCTTCCTTTGGCATGGTGCCTGGCAATTGATTCGGCGCCGCCTTGGCCCTTTGAAAGCTTACGCCGTTGTTCGATTTCCTTGGCTTCTTTGTGCCAGCTCATCATAAGTCCTCAGAAATTAGTCCCGCCTTTATAACAATGAAACGAGATTCAACCAAACCGGAATCGCGAACAACCATCAGGCTGGTATCGCTCGCACAATCAAATAGGCGAATCACGATGCTTATAGCGCATTATGGTTAGAAATCAGCCATTGATCATGCTAACTTCCAGCCCCTTATCCGAACAGGCTATTCTCAGCCCGTCCGGTAGACAAAACAATCCCAATTAAATCTAGTGAGGTAGATATGCAAATCGTGGTTCCTGCGGAAACGTGGGCTAACGAGCGCCGAGTCGCACTTATCCCTGACTCGGTGAAAAAGCTCACCAGAGCTGGCTTATCCGTGTCCGTGGAATCCGGACTAGGATTACAGTCAGGATTCAGCGACGCAGACTATACAGAGGCAGGTGCAACTGTTTCTAATGATCGCATCGCACTGATATCCAGTGGCGATATGGTGCTTAGAGTCCGAAAGCCTAACACAGACGAAGTCGCCCTATTGAAAAAGGGCGCTATCCAGATCAGCTACCTTGACCCTTACAACGAACATGAATTGGTCGATTCGCTTGCCGCACAGGGTGTGACGGCGATCAGCATGGAAATGATCCCCAGAACAACACGTGCACAGAAAATGGACGCACTGAGCTCACAGGCTAACCTCGCCGGTTACGTGATGGTATTACTCGCCGCCAGCAAACTGGATCGTATTCTACCGATGATGATGACGCCCGCTGGAACACTCAGCCCTGCAAAGGTCTTTGTTATCGGTGCCGGTGTCGCAGGCCTACAGGCCATTGCGACAGCAAAACGCCTTGGTGCCCGTGTTGAGGCATTCGACACACGCCCCGTCGTCGCAGAACAGGTGCAATCTCTCGGCGGTAAATTCGTAGAGATTGATCTTGGGGAAACGGGCCAGACCAAAGACGGCTACGCCCAGGCATTGACCCCTGAGCAGCTGGAACTGCAGAGACTTGGCATGAAGGACGTTATCAGCGAATCCGATATTGTCATCACGACCGCTCAGCTCTTCGGCCGCCCTGCCCCGCGTATCATCACAGCCGATATGGTCGCAGCGATGAAGAACGGTGGCGTGATCGTCGATATGGCGGTTGATTCCGGCGGTAACGTCGAAGGATCAAAGCCAGATGAAACAGTTGAGATTGATGGTGTTTCCATTATTGGCATGGCTAACCTGCCATCACAGGTATCCAGCGATGCCAGCCAGATGTATTCATCCAATCTTTATAACCTTGTCAGCGAATACTGGGATGAAGAGAACAAAACCTTCAATCTCGACCTTGAGGACGACATTCTCAAGGGCTGCGTCATTACACACGATGGTGGCCTTGTAAATGAAGCCATCAAAAACATAAGGGGGAGCTAAAATGGAAATGGAAATTGTATTTCTGATTTTTATTCTGGTGTTGTCGGTATTCCTCGGCTTCGAACTGATTTCCAAGGTACCTGCAACGCTGCACACACCGCTTATGTCTGGTGCGAACGCGATTTCCGGTATCACGCTTGCCGGTGCCTTTTTGGCAGCCGGGATGGTGGACAGTGAGATGGGTAAATACCTCGGCACCGCTGCAGTGGCATTCGCCACTATTAACGTTGTCGGTGGTTATATGGTCACTGACCGCATGCTCGCCATGTTCAAGAGCAAGAAGGCAGGTGGCAAATAATGAATATCGAACTATTAGCGAACCTTTCTTACATTGTTTCGGCGGCCCTGTTCATCTTCGGCCTGAAGATGCTGGGCTCACCGGCGACTGCAAGGCGTGGCAACATGTTTTCATCGCTGGGTATGTTGATCGCAGTCGTCGCGGGCCTGACGGCAGAAGGCATCGTCAGTTATGAATACATCGCAGGTGGCATGGTCATCGGCACAATTATTGGCGCACTTGCTGCCAGACTGGTTGGCATGACGTCCATGCCCGAGATGGTCGCCCTCTTCAATGGCTCTGGCGGCGCAGCCAGCCTGCTTGTTGGCTGGGCAACACTTTACGGTGGCGGCATTGAGACGTTTACCGCAGTAACTATTCTGTTGGCTATCCTGATTGGTGGCCTGACCTTTACCGGCAGTCTTATCGCTTACGCCAAGCTTGCCGAGGTGATGGACAGCGCAGCCATCGTCTTTAAGGGACAACGGTTCGTTAACAGCCTGCTCCTTGCTGGCATTGTATATGCGGCCTATATGTTCTGCTTGGACCCTCAGGCTGACAGCCAATGGTTGTATGTCACCCTGGGGCTGGCACTACTGCTTGGCATTATGGCCGTGATTCCGATCGGCGGCGCTGATATGCCCGTCGTTATTTCACTGCTGAACAGCTACTCCGGCATTGCTGCTTGTGCTGCAGGCTTTGCCATTAACAACAACATACTGATCGTAGCCGGCTCACTGGTTGGTGCCTCCGGTATCATCCTGACCAACATCATGTGTAAGGCAATGAACCGATCGCTTGCAAACGTTCTCTTCAGCGGGTTCGGCGCAGTAAAGCAAGGCAAAGCTATTGAAGGTGAAGTTAAGCCTGTCTCTGTTGAAGATGCTTACTACCTGTTTGAAGCCGCCAGCAACGTCTGCTTCGTACCTGGTTACGGTATGGCCGTTGCCCAGGCTCAGCACGTTGTGAAGGAACTCGGTGAGATCCTGGAAGCAAACGGCTGTGAGGTGAGTTACGCGATTCATCCCGTTGCCGGGCGTATGCCTGGTCACATGAACGTACTGCTTGCAGAAGCTGACGTACCTTACGAGCAGCTGGTTGAAATGGACGACATCAACCCAAGGATTGAGAACGTTGACATTGCAGTAGTGATTGGTGCAAACGACGTCGTCAACCCCAGCGCACGTGAAGACGAAGACAGCCCAATCTATGGCATGCCAATCATCAACGTCGACCAGGCTCGAACCGTGTTCGTACTGAAACGCTCAATGGCTTCCGGCTTCTCTGGTGTAGACAATCCGCTCTTCTTTGGTGAGAACACACGAATGTTATTCGGTGATGCTAAGGAATCAATCTCGGGCGTTATTTCCGAGTTTGGATGATCTCCCAACTACCCCCGGTAACGGGGGTAGTTTTTCAACACCCCCGGGGTAAAAACTCCCGCATCATCCAACGACGCATCTGATCGTTGGTGCCTCCGTACCGGCGACCGGTGCCCCTGCATCTGTGTTAAACCACTCCGGTGGTTTCATCAAAATACGCCCATGATATCGTGCCCAGGAAGACGAAGCCGACCGCTTCTTCAGCGGAAGTGACGGGGCTTATATCGGGATAGAGCTTAGATATGGATGAGGCCTAGATATGGCTAGAGCTTAGATAAGAAGGTTGTTTAAGCTGGTGAGCCTATCTGTTTCCGATACTGATACGGTGACAATTCCACCCATCGCATAAAGGCTCGCCTGAAATTCGTGACTTCGCTATAGCCAAGAAGCTCAGCAATTTCCTGCACGGTCAGATTAGTCGTTCGCAGGTATTCGATGGCCAGTTCCCGCCTGACATCATCAAGAATCCGCTGATAACTGGTACCTAAATCGTTGAGCCTTCGCCTGAGGGTTCTCGCACCTAATGACAATTTATTAGCTACGGCGTCCAGTTTCGGAAATTCTCCTGGCGTACTCAGTAACAAATGGCAGATTCGCGAAATGATATCGTCTTCAATCTCCATCTGGTTAAGCAGTTTACGACATGACTCTTCGCAGATGCGCGCCGTATTGGCATCAGCCTCAGCAAGTGGCTCGGCCAATTCCTCGCGAGAGAACCTGTATTGGCAACTCGGCTGATCGAAGATCACAGGGCATCGAAAGCACTGCAAATGTTTTTCGGCATAGTCGGGTGCTTCGTAATTTAGCAGGATCCTGCTCGGCTTGTGATCTCGTCCAAGCAACAAACCGATCAGTCGACTGATCCCCGCGAATAACTCTTCAACCGTGTACTGCCCGACTCTGCCACCGGGCAGCAGATGATCGATTCTTAGTACTGCCTCGTCACCATCAACATCAAAGGCCAGCTCAAACATCGCACCGGCCAGCTTGTGATATTTCACTGCAATCTGGACGGCCTGTTCAAGGGTCGCGCTGCTCATCATCGCGTAACCCAACAGGCCATAGTCAGAAATGGAGACCGTGCGAGGCGATTCCAGCCACGCACCATTCATGCCCAGCAGGTCAAGCATGTTGGATAGCTGGTCAATTCGTTGTTGGTAGGTCACCCGATCCAAAGACAAGTCGATGCCCGTACCAGCCAGACCGATATCTGCACGGATGCCTTCTGCTTCCATCGATTGCACTAAGGACTGGACAAGCGAGGTCGGGAAAACCCTCTTGTCTAAACGGTAATTGTGGAACCTGGACTGCAGTTCTAAGAGCTTACTGATGGGCATAATTAGCTGTTTTGTTCAAAAAGGTTACTTATACGTTTAAGTCTCCCGGTTTACCTTTTGTCTGTCAAACCCCTGGTTCATGCTGTTTGACAAGGCACTCTTATCTATCACAGACTGCGCAACATCAAGAGCCAAGCGGAGTCGTCTTCGCCCAAGGCCGCTCTCCAAACAGGAAAATCATCCCAGGTCCCTGAACCTAAAGCGAGTTCCACAGACCGTAATCTCATTGCCAGACCAACTGAGTTGGTGATTTTCAGCGGCAGTCAGAATAGCTGACCGATCTATCACCGAAAACTCAACCGCAGCCACGCCATCACCGCGCCCATCAGCGGCCTCAACAAAACGGATCTCACCGTCATCAAGCGGCATTCGCAGAACTTCACCTTCCAGGTGGAAATTCCTATCAAAAGCCGCAGCCCATTTGGTCGCAATAGCCTCAGGGTCATCAGCTTGCACATCCACCGCTGTAATTTCCCCAACATGCCTCGACTTCCTGTCGCGCCAGCCAGGCCCAGCCCAGAGCCATTCGTCGCTGGGCCGCATTTCATCGAAGGAGACAATCGCTGCGCCGATATCTTTCGGGTGGACATGAAAGGCAGAGACTTCTTCACGATCGACTTCCCATACTTTTCGCATCTGGAGATTCTCTATTCTCCTACTCACTCCCTTAATGTTGTCCACCAGAGAAATCACCATATAGCCGCCGTCACCACCACGACGTTCCAGCAACCGGGCTGCTGTTGCCCCCGCTTCTTTTGGGCAAACCACTTCCAGAAAGGTCTCACCAATGGCCATTACACTATTGCACAGACCAAATTCACCAACGCCCGGATCATCGTAGTCGGCCTTAAGTCCAAGAATGTCAAAAATTTGCTCGCGCACCGGGGCCAGTTCGCCAGCAACCAGGGCTACTTGTTTCAATTTCATAACCTGCCTTTTCGGGAAACCCGTTCAAAACTTGTTCGAACTATGGCACGGTTAAAGGCTCGATTCTACTGACAGCGCATAGCCTTTGCTTTAGGATTCCGCGCAGACAGAACCCCCCGTTTTTTTGAAAGGATTTGCTGATGAGACTGCTTCTGGTATTTGCACTGACGTTTTCGATTTTAGCCGGCGCAACAGAACCCACACCGATGGAAGTTAAGATTCAAGCTGCCATCGATCACGACCGCCGAACAGATGCCGATCGTGAACGCGACAGGAATCGTCAACCCATAGAGTTGCTGACTTTCGTTGGACTGCAGGACGATATGCAGGTACTAGAACTCCTGCCCGGTCGTAGCGGTTGGTACACAAAGATCCTGGGTCCCGTGCTTGAGGAGAAAGGCAAATTGTATCTTTCGATCGGCACCAACTCCGTCAGCGCGATGATTGCCGATAAACCAGGATTTTCGACAACGGAAGTCATTCCGTTCGACGGTATTGCTCAATCAACAGCAGAAGAACACCGCGCAACTGTGCCAGAGTTCAGCTTCGGTATCCGAAAGCTGGATATGGTGCTTACCTTTCGAAATGCACACAACTTTGACGCTGCTGGCCGGGCTAATCTGAACGCAGCCGCCTTCGAGGTACTGAACAAAGGAGGCCGATATGTTGTCGTGGATCACACAAGAAGGCACATGCAGCCAGACAGCGCTGAAGTGTGGAGACGGATTGACCCCGTTCAGGTCATTAAAGAAGTTCAGGCGGCCGGCTTCAAGCTTGTCGATTATTCCGAGCTGCACTACAAGCCTGACGATGAATTACGACACGAGGTTGGAAGGAAAAGCGTGACGGGTAATACTGATCGGTTTACGTTGCTGTTCGAAAAGCCCTAGCCGCGCTTAGAGGCAGCACCGGCTGGACCACTAACGGTAATCACAAAAGGATTTTAATTCTTCTATTAGTTGTTCCGGGCAGCACCGTGCCCTGAAATCAACATCGACGTATTCGAAGCCGATAGTCCTGTCCTTGCAGACGATAAATGTCGCCGGGACAGGCAACTCCCGGCCATCGCTGCCGTTCACTTTATCCAACATTAATCCCCAGCTTTCGAACAGGTTTCGTTCTAACTGCTCAAGCTCATATACGATGCCAAAGTCTCTGGCGATTTTATTATCGCGATCAAAGATTACCTTGTAGCTTTCAGACTGCTCACTGGCCGTCTGCGGCTGTTGCGGAGAAATTGCAAAATAGGCGCATCCGAGCCTGGTTAGTTCAGCTTGAATATTTTCGTAAGCCTCTATCTCTGTCTCACAATACGGGCACCAAAAGCCGCGAAAAAAGTTCAGAATAACGGGGCCACTCTCGAGTACTTCATAAAGTTTACGGTTAACATTATTAGCGTCGATAAATTCAAAGTCAGGGACCGTCTCGCCCACCTGGAGACAGTGGGTATGCATTTTATCCCGCCGCAACCTGGTAATGGTACGGGTCAAAATGGCAAGCTCGGGGGTCGGCATCTCCTCGCAATTGTTGGCGCGAAGTTGAGTTAGTTTGTCCTGAAAAGCAGATTGGACCATTTCGTTGTCTTTATTGTTATTACGCTTTTCCGTAGTCGACATTATTACTGGGTGTGCAGTCTTAAGCGCGACATTACAGCAATTTATTCATAAATGATAGCTAATTGCCAGATTTTAGGTACACTCTATTCTCTTTTGGAATAGGCCATACCGATGGATCGTCTGTCCGCCATGAACATGTTCATTCGTGTTGTTGAAACCGGGAGCTTTAGTGCGGTCGCAAAAGAACTGAACAGTACACAGCCCACCGTCAGCAAAAATATCGCCGAACTGGAATCATGGCTGGGTGCAAAGTTATTGAATCGAAGCACCCGAAGCTTACGCCTGACGGAGACCGGCGCTGATTACTATGAGCGCTGTGTCGCTATTCTCCAGGATGTGGAAGACGCAGAACAAAACGTCGGGTTGCTGCAAACGCAACCCAAAGGTCTGGTGCGAGTGACCGCAGCGGTCGCTTTCGGGCGGCTTCATATTGTGCCAAGGCTTGAGAGTTTCTTTGCGCGGTACCCGGATATTAAGATCGACATCACCCTCAACGATCGGGTGGTTGACCTGATTGAAGAAGGGGTCGACATTGCCTTTCGTATGGGAAACCTGCGTGACTCTAACCTGATAGCCCGTAAGTTGTGTACAAGCCCCACCGCCGCTGCAGCCTCACCCGAATATCTTAAAAAGTATGGTGTCCCAAGGCATCCCAGGGACTTAAAAGAACACAACTACGTGGTCTATACCGACCTTAGCAACCCCGACCAGACTTCCTTCAGAGAATTTGGCAATCCACTCCATATCAAGGTGTCAGGCAACCTGCAGACAAACAATTCAGAGGTACTTCGCAGCGCTCTTTTACACGGTCTTGGAATTGCCCAGGTACCACGCTGGCTGATAGGCGACAAAGTGGCTGAAGGCGAATTGGTTGAGGTCCTGACAGAATATCAATCCGCACCATCGAGCGTGCACGCAGTTTATTCTCCAGGTTTGCACGTCCCATCGAAACTACGATGCTTTATCGACTACTTCGCTGACGAATTCAAAAACTGCAATGTGATCAACGGCCCGGATGCAAAAGCCGCCTGAGGTTATAACAGCGTCCTAAGGAAGGCATCGAGTGTTGGTGCCGCCGTGATACCCCTATCCCCTGCGACCTCAAACACCACAGTCAATACTCCTATCCAGCCAATCACCATAAGCACGGAAACCCCAGTAAACAAGGTAGCACGCAGTGGGGGGTTTTTTCGACGGTTGAGCGATTCAGAAGTGTATGGAAGGTCGCAACCTTGGCATCCGGACATGTTTTACCTGACTATTAGGGCTTAATAGCCAACATTATATATATTCTATATATAATGTTAATGTGTATTTTAATACTATGATTGATTCGTTATACGAATATATATGCCCGCCCCTATTGGGCGCCTGCCCCCTCTGGCAACAGGTTCTTGATGACCCGCCCTGTCACTAGAGCTTCGGTATCGATAGGCTGATCGCAAAGCTTAGCGAGATAGTATATTTTTCGAAGAAAACCCAGAACGTACTGGGTGGCTTAATCCCAAGCTCCTTCAGGATCTCTCGTTCAAGTTCTCTTAACCGCTCAAGCTCCTTGCGATTAGCATCTGGATCGTCTTGTTTATCACCTTTTAATCGTTGGTCTCGCATCAGGCGGCGACGAATTTTCTCATTCTCCGCCTCTTTCCGTATTTTTTCTTCCCATTCGGCGATGACAAGACCACATTCCGGGCATTTTTCCAGTTTGCTGCCTTTGCCAACCTGTTCTTCGTGTTCACAGAAAGGGCAAACAAACAGAACCGTAGAATCCGGGTTAGTCTTTAGCTCAAGACCCCAAGCAGCTTCATCTCTATCACTGGGCTGGAGGTTACATTCAGCGCCGCACTCCTAAATAGCGCTGAGGTAATTTACCGCAACCGACTCCTCTACATCCGTCAGGATAGCGGTTGGATTCACTGTGGAGAACCACGAATCTAAAGTTGCGGCGTCAACACAAGGGTTGTCTGGAATTTTTTGTTAACCGCCGCGACCTCTGCTCCATTTTGGACCTGGGGGTAAAGAACAAGATTGACTGTATCCGCCATGAACTAATGCCTATTCCCTGTTAATGCTGATTGGGTGCAAAGGAACCCGCGACATCCTCTTTTTGAAGTCAGGTTACTTGACTCGTTGGTATCAACACATAATCAGGGCTAATTTCAAACGCGGCGACAAGATCGTATGACTGAACACCCTTATCGTCGTTACCACTTTGCCACCCATGCCAGGGGTATTTGACCGCACCGTTGTCCAGCAGCACAGCCTTGCCAGCCTGATGCTCAAAAAACGGTCCGTGTTCATCGCCTCGCTTCATGACGTAGAGATCTCTAGCATCAGAATCCGGGCCGTGAGTTTTATACATGCCTGCGATTCCGCTTCCATTATTAAGAACCAGGTGAACCTCCGCAAAAGCTGGTCCCGAAAGAGATGGATCCTGAGCATGGTTATGGGTGGAGACGTCACCATTCTTCCCGCATGTCCAAAAGTTTACGTAGGTTATTTCCGATCCTTCTGAGTCCAACAAATGAAATCCACTCGCCATGTGGTTATCAAGCTGTTCAAAATAGTCCGTGAAAGCGCCGAATCTTTCTTTAAAACTCTTCCACTCCAGATACTGCGCCATCGGGCCAGCGAAAACACAGTCAGACATATCATGGATGTTAGGTAGTAAATCAGGAGTTTCAGTTAACAACGCACAGAGCAGCCCCTGTGATCCTGATAACACACGCGACTTTTCGAGGCGGGTCGTTCGAACTTCATAACTTTTTGCGAAACAATCACGTCCGAGGTTAGCCAATTTCCCAACGATAACTTTAAGGTAGTGGTTTTTACCTTCCAGCTCAAGCGTCTCGTGAGGTGGTAGAAACAAAAAACGGATTTCCCAACCAGCGATAGTCCATACTTCGGAAAGCTGGATTGCTCCCTGGGCAGTCAGGTCAAAACGAAGATCAATACCACCCCTTGGGTTACCTGTATTTATCAATACATTTGGTGCAATTTCACTAATTTTCATAATATCTATTCACCAAGGTCGCCACTTGCACTGTCATACTCGGCCAACGGCGCATAAATTTAATATTGCCAATCCGTTTATTGATTTATTGATTTATTGATTGACATTAACCCATAGCCATCAAAAACCCGGGTTAAAACCAAGCCTGCAAGATAGCACACAAGATAGAAAAACTAGCACTGATAGTGCCTAAGCTACTGTTTTTTAGGTCTCCTAAGGTTAGTTGCTAAGGGATGTTACGGGTATAGATTTCCAGAAGGCTCGAATGATGGGAGAGACCTCCAGGTTTTTTTTCCTGGTACAAAACCCCACGTGAAAATTTTCCAGGTCTGGTCCGTCTTCTACCACCACTACCTGATCAGCCAGTGGGCTATCCTTAATGACCAGCTCTGGGACAAAACCAACACCACATCCCAGAGCAACCAATGACAGTATCGCTTCATTGCCTGGCACCTCAGCATATACGTTAGGAGAAATGGACTGGTTGCGAAGCCATACATCGATGTTCTTTCGAACCTGCCCGGTCGATGGCAACACCAGAGGGACTGATGACCAGTCAATAGGTTCGATATCCAGCAACTCACCCAATCGATGATTTGCTGGTGCAACCGTTTGCAACGGGATCGAAGTAATGATGCGTTTCTCGAGTTGCTCATCATCCTCACTATCGTCGACAGGTAGCGCCGCCACTACAACATCAACCCCCTCAGCCAATTTTGAGAGCGCGTTTACCGCGTATCCGGTTTCCAGTTGAATATGAATTTCGGGGTACTGCTTTCGGAAATCAGATAGCACAGTTGGAAGAATACTCTGACTGGCGGTTACCGACGCAAACAACGTCAACTGTCCCCGCAGGACAGCAGACTTACCCTCGAGATCCCGCTGCAGGGTTTCCCAGCGTTTGACGATTTCCAGCGCATACTCAAGAAATATCTGTCCTTCCTCTGTTAGCAAGGCAGATCTGTTGTCGCGCACCAGCAATGGATGCCCTAGCTGATCCTCGAGCCGCTGTAGCGCGCGACTAACTGCCGAGGGAGACATGTGTATCTCTTCGCTGGTTTTCCCAAAGTGGAGGTTACGGGAAAGCGTGATGAAAAGTCTGAGACTGGGAATATCCATGATGTCCAGATTACGCCCACGGACACCCTTCTTGCAATAATCGTACAGTTGCAATTATCGTAGAGTTGCAATAATCGCAAAAGCGGTCCAGATTGTGTCGACACTCGAAACAATCTCTTATTAATCATGGCCAACCAACTATTTCTCAGACCCGTTGTGTTGACCGCGATCAAAGTCGCACTAGTTGTCGGTACGGTTCTCGCCCTGATCAATCACGGTCCAGCACTATTAGCCCTGGAACTGAGTCGCCAGCAGATGCTGCAAATCGCTCTGACCTACTTGGTACCTTACGGTGTATCCACCTACTCCTCGGTAAAGATGCTGAAAAATCAACCAGTTAGGCCGCATAATACCCAAGCCTAGAAAAAGGACCGCGTTCTTGCCAAACTGTCGCCCTCGTCAACGTAACGGCCTTAAACCAATATGGGTTCCGCCAGAAAATACCACCAGGTCAACGGATCATTCAACATGCGCCACGGCCATCTTGAAAGCCCTACTATTACTTACGAGACCTGGGGTGAGCTGAACTTCCAGAAAGATAACGGCATTTTACTTTTCACAGGTTTGTCTCCTTCGGCCCATGCTGCCTCTTCTGAGGTTGATCCCTCATCCGGTTGGTGGGAGCAGATGGTCGGTGAAAGCAAGCCGATTGATACCACGAAGTATTTCGTCATTTGCGTCAACTCTCTAGGAAGCTGTTTCGGCTCGACCGGTCCCACCAGCATCAATCCGGAAACGGGCGAGCCCTACCGGCTCGCTTTTCCCGTACTAACGATTGAAGATATCGCCCGTAGCGGTCACGAAGTCGTTAAATCCCTTGGCCTGGATCGACTGCATTCCGTTGTCGGCGCATCCATGGGTGGTATGACATCGATTGCTTACGCCATACTTTTCCCTGAAATTGCTGAAAGCGTCGTCAGCATTTCTGGCTCAGCAAGGGCGGCTCCTTTTGCTATTTCCCTTCGTTCCCTACAGCGGGAAATTATTCAAAGCGACCCGATCTGGAATGAAGGCAATTATGACGTTACAGAAGAGCCAGTACTGGGTATGCGGCTTGCCCGCAAGCTAGGCATGCTGACTTATCGAAGTGCGGCAGAACTGGAACAACGTTTCGGTCGCGAATTGATTCCTGAAGAACGACAGACAGGCGAATCTTTTGGCCTGGACTTCGAGGTTGAATCCTACCTTGAAGCCCACGCCAACAAATTCATCGGTACCTTTGATGCCAACTGCTATCTCTACCTCTCGCGGGCGATGGATCTATTTGACGTCGCTGACCATGGCGGGTCGGTCGAGCACGGTTTAGCAAGAGTGGGGGCCAGCAGGGCTCTGGTCATCGGTGTTGAGACAGACTTACTGTTCCCAATATCGCACCAGAAACGTATTGCTGATGGACTTGTGGATGGGAAACGGGAGGTTATCTTTCACTCGCTTGAATCCATCCAGGGACACGATGCCTTTCTGGTAGATATGGACCGGTTCCGTCCCATCCTGTGCGACTTTTTCAACTGCAGCATGAACCAACCCGGAAAACTTCGCGAAGCCTAGCCTCGCAGAAATTTATTTTTGGTGCATTATCACCAGAGCTTCTAAACCCGATCTGTTCGTACACATTTGTTCTTTAACTTCTGTACCAAACAGGGGTATGTTGTATCCAGATCGCGAGATCGAACTTAAGGCGGACAATAAAACCTGCCCTAGCACGAAAGATGCCAAGGACAATGATCTCCCCGTGGGACGTTTGGAATCGTAAAGTGCAAAATGGAAACATTTGCGCAAACAAAACCGTAGGCCTTGCATTGCAAGGCCTCTGTTTTTTGTACGACAAAGGTTTTTGTACGATAAGGGTTTTAGTACCCCTGCAGGACGCCGTATCTGTCCCTGTGGAAAGCTGAACCACCCAGCGCATGTTCGCAAACTCGTGACCGTTTCATAAAGAACCCGATCTCGTACTCGTCTGTCATGCCGATACCACCATGCATCTGGACGCCTTCACTGCTCACCAGGTTGTAGGTGTCATTCAGGCGCGTTTTTGCAAGACTGGCGAGTTCAGCAACCTGCTCTGAGTCTTCGTCCAGTGCCGTCAGCGCTTCCAATACAACAGACTTTGACAATTCGACTTCACAGAACATCTGTGCAGCTCGATGTTTCAGCGCCTGAAAGGAACCGATGGGAACACCAAACTGTTCACGGGTCTTGAGATATTCGATTGTTCGTTCGAAACATTCCTGGATACTACCCAGCATTTCTGCTGCCAGCAGAATGCGACCAGTATCGAGCACTTTATCCAGCACATCAGCGCCCTTCCCCTCTTCACCCAGCATCACGCCTTCTGCACCAGCAAACTCAATATTCGCTGCGTTTCGGCTGTCAGCCATAATAGTCCGTGTCACTGATACGCCGCTTGCATCACGATCCAATAGCACCAGCGTTAGGCCATCACGATCACCTGCATTGCCTGATGACCTTGCAACGACCACAAGCTTGTCAGCAACGTGGCCATCGAGCACAAACTTCTTGCTACCTGTCACCTTGTAACCACCACCCGATTTTTCGGCGGTGGTGCTAGCGCCGTAGGGGTTGTGGTGAGGAGTCTCTTCGACCGCAAGCGCCAGTAACAGTTCGCCACCGACTACCTGGCCAAGTAATTCAGTTTTTTGTTCCTGGGTACCACCATGGAGTATAGCGCTGCTACCTAGGACAGCAGTTCCAAACAAGGGAGAAGCAGTCAGGGTTCGACCACATTCTTCCATCACTACGCCGAGCCCCATGTAACCAAACCCAAGGCCACCAAAATCTTCGGGGACAGTAATACCAGCCCAGCCAAGCTCTACCATCTGACGCCAGGTATCTCGGTCAAAACCTGATTCATCTTTATCATCACGCAGACGACGCAGTTGGGTAATGGGGGTGTTGTCTGAACAGAAATTCTTTGCAGAATCTTTCAGCATGTTTTGATCTTCGTTTAATACCAATGGCATTTCTTAACTCCTAAATCTAGACTGGACCAATTTAACAGCGGACAATAGTACCATTGCCGCAGTCAGGATGCTGCCCGGTAATAAAGGTGAATTCACTGTGGATATTTAGCGACTTGCGCGACTATTTGCCCGTGAATTTAGCGGGTCGTTTCTCAAGAAACGCTTTCACACCCTCCCGGTTATCCTCCGATGCCCCGGCAATTCCCTGGAGGTTAGCCTCCAGTTGGAACTGTTCCGAGTAACTGTTGGAAAAGGTCTCCCAATAGGCTTTGCGCATGAGGCCGAGGGACCTTGGCCCGTTCGCCAAGCGTGTAGCCAAACCTAGCGCTTCTTCCATCAGCTTGTCGTCATCTACAACCCGGTTAACCAGCCCCCAGTCAAGGGCAGTTTCAGCGGGCAAACGTTCGGCGAGCATAGAGAGTTCCACCGCCCGCCTCCATCCAATTATCCGGGGAAGCAGATGGGTAGCACCACCATCGGGTACCAGCCCGATATTGGCGAATGCCTGGAGGAAGTATGCGCTTCGAGCAGCGACAACAATATCCGCCATCACGGCAAAGCTCATGCCTACTCCCACGGCCGGGCCATTGACAGCACTCACCATGGGGATTTCCATATTCCGGAGCTTGGTCATTACCGGGTGATAGTGCGTTTCAAGAACACTGCCAGCAGGTGGCAGGCCATCGGCCGCCCCCTTTGGCTGCAAGTTAGCGCCCGCACAAAACGCCCGACCTTCTCCAGTTATCAACAGACATCGTGCATCACTTCGGATGATATCTGTGATGGCAGACGACAATTCCTGAACCATATTGGGCGACAATGCGTTCAACACCTCAGGCGCGTTTAACTTTAGGATCGCAACATGATCAATATAGTCGATCGCAACATTTTCATAGGACATATTCAGCTCAGCAGTTTCTTTGGTTGATTTACAAGTTAATGATTAATGGTTTTATGATCAAGGGTCAACAGCTTAGTGCCCTGGCCGCCCAGTTCATAGACTACTTCGGGCGCAGACCTCTCGCGTAGTCATTGAGAAATACACCTCCCGGGTCATACTTGTCACGAACACGCCACCAGTCATGCCATCGTGGATAAATCCGGGCAAAGTCATCTCCGTTCAGGTAATTGACCTTGCCCCAGTGGGGGCGGCCACCATAAGCTAGAAATACCTCTTCACAGGCCCGATAGTATGGTTCTTCATCCAGCTTGATGTCCTGGTGAACAGATATCGTGACGGTATCGCGATCTGACGCCATTGACAGCCAGATATCGTCAGCAGCAACCGTGCGATATTCCACTGGCCACAGCACATCCGGGAACTGGCGATGGATCAGCTGTCGAATCTCGGCGAAACACGCCGGGCCATTCGCTGCCGGGACACTGTATTCCATCTCCGTATGCAGATGTGGCCTGTGATTTGGCAGAACCTCGTAGCTCCAGGCAACTCTTGCGCCCTCTTTCGCCAGCGGATATTCGGGTTCGGTTGCCGCTGGATTGATTGTCTTGATATTCGCCTCATCAGATCCCGGATACCAAAAGAATTCAAACCTGTCGTTTTCGGCAATCAGCGCTGGAATTCGATTGATGGTGTCATCATAGCCGGCGACATGAATCTGTTCGCTAAGGACCGCGCTCTCCTCCAACTTCATCCTGATACGAGTGATTAGGCCAGCAGACCCCACACTAAGGCGCGCGATATTGAATAGTTCAGGCAGCTCGCTTTTCGAGCACTCAACCTGTTCGCCATTAGCTAATATGATGCTCAGCCCAGTGACCGAGGCTGAAATATTCTGAAGATTGCGGCCAGTACCATGAGTACCCGTCGCAATAGCACCACCAAGTAGTTGACGGTCTATATCACCCTGGTTTTTTAACGCCAGCCCATGGTCGTGTAATTGACCGCCGAGGCTATAAATCGAAGTGCCCGCCCTGATCCAGGCTTCCTGAGCTTGCCTGTCGACCTCAAGGAGCCCTGACAGGCCACTGCTATCGACAATGATGGAATCATTGGTGACCACAGGAGCGTGACTATGGCCAGCGCCGGCGACACGGATCGTCTTGCCCGCCTGCGCGCACTGGCTTACAACCGCAGAGGCATCAGCTTCGCTGCGGACAAAAACCAGAGATTCCAGTGAGGCCTGTTGGCGACCTGACCAATTTTTCCATTGCATGAAGGCGTATTCCGGAGACATTCACCCTTGCGGGGCGACAACTGTAGCATATTCGAAATGCTATGTAAGTGATTGATTTAACATATTAATAGCCGCCCTAGTTGCCTCGATGAGACCCCCCGCATCGGCGCGATTCTGGCCTGCAATATCGAACGCCGTACCGTGATCTACCGAGGTACGAATGAACGGAATACCCATGGTTGCCGTAATACTTTCCTCGAAATTATGGACTTTAATCGCGATATGCCCCTGGTCGTGATAGAGCGCGAGCACAGCATCAAACTCACCATTAATCGCCCGATAGAAAATCGAATCAGCTGGAAATGGGCCCCTGACATCCAGGCCAAGGGATTGGCAGGTTGCTACAGCGGGCGTGATTTCTTCAATTTCTTCTCGCCCTAGCATGCCGCCCTCACCACCGTGAGGATTTAGCGCAGCAACAGCAACCCTTGGGCTACTGATCCCCCAGTGCTCAAGACTCTCAACTGTCAACTTGAGTTTTTCTACCAGAACGGTTTGTTTCACATAGGCGACCGCCTCTGCGAGAGATTTATGAGTTGAGAGGTGAGCAACCTTTAACCCTGTCGTCATCAGCATTGTGGCCGTCAACTCCGATTGGGTCATCCGGGACAGAATTTCCTGGTGGCCAATGTCCCCGTGAAAACCCGCCGCGTGAACCGCTTCCTTATTGATTGGACAGGTCACAACACCCTGAATCCGGGCATCAAGGCAGAGCGTTACAGCAGTTTCAAAGTACCTCACCGCGGCTTCCCCGCAGGATGCCGCGACCTGCCCTACTATCAGGCTGGAGGCATCAAATGAGACGGGCTCAAGTACCTGGATAGCCTGCAGCGAATCAACTATATCTTCGGGTGACTCTATGACCTCAATCCGGTGTTGGCAGCCAGTCTGCTGCATCGCCTGCCGCAGGCAATCAGCTGACCCTATGACAAAGATTGTGGCGTCACCACTACTCAGTTCCTTGTAGGCCTTTACGACAATTTCCGCGCCAACGCCCGCCGGGTCACCCATCGTAATAGCGAGCAGAGGCTTCTTCATGGTTTCTCCTTAGTGAGTAAAACGATCAACGCGGCCTAAATCAGCTGTTACACTGTTGGTCATCGTAACAATGATAACGCCCGGGCCTGAAACTACTTCAGAACGGAGCGCAATAATAAGTTTAGCGTTTGATCCTGTTCTTCCGCGAGAAACCTGATTGCTTTTCCCACAGGCCGGTCAATCAGATCCCCGCGTCCATGTTCCAACTGCAACAAGCTAGCCATTCCATGCAGGCCAGCCCAGACAATAGACGCAATTTCTTTCTCTTCCCGCTCTACAAACAACCGAGCCTGCTGACCAAGCCGAATCACGTCCAACAAGTGATCGAAGCAAACCCCGCTCGCCTCCTGCAGCTTGGGATACTCACCGAATTCAACCAGGCTTGAATCAAAAAACAACTGGTACTTTTCGGCATGCTCGCGTGAGAAGTCCAGGTAACAACGCCCAAGGCTCAAAAATGATTCCATTGGTGATGTCTGGTCAGCCAGCGATGCCTTCATCTGGCCGCCCAGGATCTGAAAACCCCAGGTGGCAATACCAGCGAACAGGGCGTTCTTCGAATCAAAATGACGATAAGGGGCTGTTTGTGAAACACCAATTCCCCTCGCCGGGGCTCGCAGGCTCAGAGACTCCGCATTTTCCCGTCGCAGGTGATCGCATGCAGCCTTAAGTATCGCTAGGCGAAGATCACCATGGTGATAGCTACCGGGTAAGTCATCCGATGTTTCTCTCATTGTACTTTAGTACGCGTTCTTATTCTTTTTTGTCATTACGCTGAAACCATCCTTTCTGAAGTTAACGCTGTTCTCATCTAGTTCAGGCACCGGCTATTTGCAGAGATCACCAGATTAGCCGGTCAGGCTTCTATAGACCCTGGAGACCTCCTCCGGTAACTGCTCCAAGTCCTGAATCACCATATACTGGCTGTCCGCACACATCGCACGCAGGTAGTCATGCCCCGACGGGTCAACCGTCAAACAGTATGTCAGCACGCCCTGTTGCTTAGCCTCCGATAATGCCTTCATCGTATCCATCAAACCATAATCCCGCGAATTCCTGTCGGTACCATAATCATGGTCCTGGGGATAACCGTCTGACATGATAATGAGTGCTTTGATCCTGGAGCCCGTTTCGATAAGCCGACGGGTCGCATGGCGGATCGGTGGTCCCATACGCGTACTTCGGCAGGGTTTGATTCCCCCGATACGCCCCTTGCTTAACGCGTTGAACGGCTCGTCGAAATCCTTGCAAAGATAGTAATCGACCTGGTCCCGCCCATACCCAGAGAAACCACAAACCGAATAAGCATCTCCCAGAGATTCAAGCGCATCCGCCATCAAAACAACAGACTCTTTTTCTACGTCAATAATCCTTCGGGCGACTTCGTCCTGTGCTTTTTTCTTTTGAAAGAAGTCGACGAGGTATTCATCATCATCAATGTCCAAAGGCTCTATAGGGTCGGCATCAGGATCAGAAATAATATCGTCAGTCGATGCGCTCATATCCAACAGAAATAGCGTAGAGACATCCCGGTCTTTTCTCTGACGTTGGATGTAAATGTTGTCATCTGGTGTTAGCCCGGCCCTGCGATCAACCACATATGAAATGGTGCGTTCCAGGTCGAGCTCTTCTCCTTCCTCAACGCCTTTTACCTTTCGTAACATCTCTGGCTTTACCTTGTTCAGCTGCTGGCGTATTTTTCTCGCCAGATCCTGATGGTCCCGAAGCACCGTGTGGACATACTGTTCGTCTGCGTCCAATTCCCTGTGCTCGAACAAAGTACACCACTTGGATCGATAGTCTGAAATCTGATAGTCCCATTCATCATATTGATGCTCACTCGCATCGCTCGAGCGCGAGGATATTCCTCCAAGAAACTCAAACAGTCCTTCTTTGTCTCCAGGATCAATTTCTCCCGGCTCACTTCCAAGCTCGTTCTCAAGTTCCGTGAGCAACATAGCAACGCCTTCTCCAACATCGCCTTTCTTTAAGTCTCCCAACTCAACCTGATCCTGGTCGCTTCCAGGCATTTCGGCACCCGGAGGCTGGTCGGACATAGCATCAAGCTGTTCATGGAGTTCTTCAACCAGAGCATCAATTTTTAGTGTGGAGTTAACCTGCTCCACATCAATCTGACCCCGATAAGGTACCGGCTCTGGCAGCTCCTCCAGGAGCATACTCATTTCCTCGGCCTTGATACTCGTCATGTCTTGACCGGACGCATCCTCACCAGGGGATTCAAGTAACCGGTAACATTGACCAACGACATTCAGCACTTCATCAATGTCCGCAGTTGCCTTTTTTAGGCGACCAAGTGTTTGCCAAAGGAGCGCCGCCTCGGGCCAGTAGATTTGACGCACATACTTTTCATAGGGTGAGTCCAGGCTGGTCTGGACAAGAACCTCCAGTAACTGCGCTTTACGGCTTCGCTCTTTTACTGGCCTTGCCTGGGCAGCCCGTTTTTTTTGCCGCTTTAGCTGCGGCTGTATGCCGGGGTATCTATTCGCGAGCTGCCAGTCGATTCGAGCATCCTCTGCAATCAAGAACAGGCGCTCTGCTAGCTGACGGTCGGGATAAGTTCCCAGCATGGTACTAATTGTTTCAATCTCTGCAAAACAACCGAACTCCGCGTAACCGAGTTGATGGAAAAGCGATACTTTGTAAAACCCAAAGTTGTCAGCTTCAGACTCGAAGATATTGACGGTTTGAGGCAAGCGCACCACCCGCCCATCATAATCGGGCAACCCAAGGCCTGAACCATCACCGCGCAGCCCTTCCAGGTTGCGGTTCGTTGCATCAATGCTCTCCACGACAACATTTTTTGCAGTAATCGCTTCTGCAAGCAGATCGAATGTTCGCCGATGATCTTCAAATGAAACCTGCCCCTGCAAAGATGCGAGCATCTCGTTCGATCGCATAGACTCCAGATTGAAGTAAGCCTGTCCGGCAAACTCGTTACCCCGGGCAACCTCATTGCCGAACTCGACCCATTCCCTGATGACATTCTCGCGACCCAATGGGAGCTTTCCCGCATTTCTATTAAATGCAGCTAAACTGTTCGCATGCTCAATGTCCTTTCCTAGCGCCAGGATCAATGAAACCTGATCGGGATCAAAAGCATGCAGAGATTCGAAAGAGTCGATCAGGTCTTCAAAGGAGGAGTCCACATGTTTTAGCATGGCAGACTCGATCAACGTCATTTGAGCGCCGGAAAACCTATCCTGAAGATCACTAACATGATCAAGATAGACGAGGCAAACTTGAGTAGACTTCAGCTGGAACCGTCTAACCATCACCCAGGAAACGTTGGCAGACTGCTCGCTCAACACCAGGAATCGAAACAGGTCATCACGCGCAAGGTCGAACATACCACGAGCCACTTCCACCCAACGAAGAAGATTATCACTATCGCCACGGGCAAGAACAATCTGCGCGGCGCTAAAGTAACCTCCGATCAAACCTGAGGCATGCTGATACTTCGAATGCAGCGCTAAACCGGCCTGCTCCAGCTCGGAAATTTCCTTTGAGTGGCCAACTTCGACTGCACCCAGCACCATCTGAAGATAATTAGCAGCCGGTTCAAACGAATAACCAGAGAGCTGCTCTGCGGCCTTCGTGATCTCCATCAGTCGCGCTGGATGTTCAGTCACGGCTGCGATTTCCAGCAGCAGGTTCACCGTCTCAAATGAACGCCAGCCAGAATCTGCAATGATGACACAGCTTTCGGCAAGGCGATTTATCTGCTCAGGAGCAAAAACAGCTTCAAGAGAAGCTATCGTCGACCTGAAACGCGCCGCGGTATCCCGGTTAATCAGCCAAAGTCGATCCGCGGCTTCTTCTGCACTGTGTGTACTTTTTGGTTCCACGAGATAGTGACCTAATCGGCGGGGAAGACAGCGTCGACCAATTCAGCGATCGCTCGCTGCACTTCAACGTCATCTGAAACCGCTTTCGATATAGCAGCATCGCAGGCACGCCGCGGGAGCACACCCTGGACGATCAATTGCCCGGCATAGACAAGTAACCGAGTACTGACACCTTCATCGAAACCATGGCTTCGCAGATTTCTGATCTTTTGCCCAATGCGCGCCAACTGATCTGAAAATGTCGCGCTTACACCACTCTCATGCGCAATAATACTGGCCTCCTCGGAGAGTTCAGGATAGTCAAAATCAATAGCGATGAATCTTTGGCGGGTACTTGGCTTCAGATCTTTCAGTACATTCTGGTATCCCGGGTTATAAGAAATCACCAGCAAAAAGTTCGGGTGCGCCTCGAGTATGATCCCCAGCTTCTCTACCGGCAGAATTCTCCTGTGATCCGTTAACGAGTGAATCAACACAGTGGAATCTTTGCGCGCTTCAACTATTTCGTCCAGATAGCAGATTGATCCTTCTTTCACTGCTCTGGATAGAGGCCCATCCTGCCAAACCGTCTCCTCCGCCTTGAGCAGGAACCTGCCGACCAAATCCGTTGCAGACAAATCCTCATGACAGGCGACTGTCTGCAAGGGCTGCTTAATACTGTTTCCCCCCTGCCGATAAATGCGGTGCGCCATGTACTCAACAAATCGAGTCTTACCGCAACCGGTTGGCCCTTTGAGTAGCACAGGAAGTCGCTGCTCGTAGGCTGCCATGAACACCTCCACTTCATCGGCAAGCGGCAGGTAGTAAGGCTCATCCTGTAGTTCGTATCCAGTGGCTAATTCTGTACTCAAGTCACTCTCCAACTAATCTAATGTTTATTTCTGATAGCACTCGCTTATTCCCCAGTCCAGTTAGGTACCCGCTTCTCCAGGAACGCATTCACGCCCTCTGTAAAATCTTTCTGTCGGCTCATTGCATCGATTAACCTCTCGCTGTCCTTTACCGACGCGGCCACATCCCTGTGGAGATCCTTGTAGATCTGCCATCGGGTTTCTCTTAGCGACCCTGGAGACACTGTTTCAATCATTTGCCGGACATACGCATAGGTCTCTTTCAGAAGAAGTTCAGGCTCAACAAGCCTGTTAACCAGGCCCAACGTGAACGCTTCATCCGAGGTAAAAATTCGACTGGTTAGCAGCAAGTCATTCGCCCGCGGCAATCCGATCAGCCTGGGAAGCAACCAGGACAAACCATATTCTGCCGGAAAATTAAGCTTGCCATGGGCCGTAGTGAACTTTACACCCGGCACCGCAAACCGAATGTCTGCAAAACAAGCCAGAACCAGTCCGACTCCGGCGGCCGGGCCATTCACTGCGGCAACCACAGGCTTTGACAGTCCGAAATGATACGCAAAAGATGCGTCAAAATCTGCACTAATACCTTGACCAGGTTCCGCCAGAACATCAGGGGTACCAGCGTCGTAACCACCTTTTTCAATATGACCTTCAAGCGCTTTGGTATCGGCACCTACACAAAAACCTTTACCCGCGCCGGTGACGACGATCGCACGGACATCCGTAGCCTTATCAGCCTGGTGAAGAACGTAACGGTATTCAGTATGCATCCGTCCAGTCCACGCATTCATGCGATGCGGCCGGTTCAAGGTGATAGTCGCTATTTTGTCCAGCACGTCGTACCGGAGTGTTTTTAGATCCATTTACAATCCCAGGGTTTGCTCTATAAAAGTGGTTATCAAAAATTCTCTCACGATCTTGGTCACCTGGTCATGATGCCCAAGGAAAAAGTGGTCTGTATCCGCTATCTGCTCTACCCGAGTGTTGGGCGCATCAAACCAGTCTTTAGTCGAATCGGCGCTCACGAATTGATCATTCTCCGCAAGGACAACCAGGCTTGGCACGGTCGGGGGATCCTGCTGACCAAACATCCCTACGGCCGGCGCGGCAAGGATCATACATTCCGGCACAAGAAGCGCCTGCGCTGACAGTGCCACAGCTCCACCAAAGGAGTATCCCACCAGAATTATCCGTTCACCAACCGACTTTTCACGCACCCAGGTTGTTACTGCGACCACATCGTCGATTTCACCCACACCGTCGCTATACTTGCCCTCAGAACCACCGACGCCACGAAAGTTAAATCGTAAGCTACTGATTCCTGAAGCAAGCAGTGCTGTCTCGAGCGCAGCGAGTACCAGGTCATTCATCGTTCCGCCAAACTGCGGATGTGGATGACAGAGCACAGCCGTTAGGCCAGTCGCAGATGCCGCTTCGGAATAACGGGCTTCAAGGCGTCCGACTGCGCCATCAACAAATAGATCCTTCAAAGGTTGACTCTCTTGGTTGGCCATGGAAAAAACATAATCTATCACACGCATAAAACACTTTGAGTGACAGTTCTACCGGCTTTGGTTAGAGTCGCCTTTAATCCATGCTTACAGGCACCTCGTGCGTACAGCTACTTTCCTGTTTTTCATCATCCCATTGGTTGAAATGATCATCCTGATCGAGGTGGGCGGCATGATTGGTCCGTTGCCCACGGTTGGTTTGGTGGTGCTGACGGCAATATGTGGGGTATGGCTACTTCGATTAGAAGGAATGGCAACCCTGACCAGGGTGCAGGAGAAACTACAAAGAGGAGAAATCCCCGAAACAGAATTACTCGAAGGAATCATGTTGATTATTGGCGGAGCTCTTCTGCTGACGCCGGGCTTTGCTACTGACATCGTTGGCTTTGTTTGCCTGGTTCCCGGTTTGAGACGCCCCCTGGCCGCCAGAATTATCCGTTCAACCAGTTTCGGACAATTTCAGATGCACAGCCCCTTCCAGAGTGGTGGTTTCCGGAATACCGATGACCAACCTGGACAGACAATCGAAGGGGAATTCGTCTCTGAATCTGACAATGAAGCTTCTGCCGCCAAGGCCAATTTAGAGAACCCCGATAAGCCCCTATGAATCCAGAACAAAATACCAGCTACATTAATGAATTTTGGGATGACGCCATTCTTCCCAGCTTGACCGAGTACGTCCGAATACCTAACAAGTCACCTCTGTTCGACCCGTCATGGGAAGCAAATGGTTACATGCATGATGCTGTTAACCACATGGTCTCGTGGGTAAAGGCCCAGGAAATTTCAGCGCTTGAAGTGCAGGTCCATCAATTACCGGGACTGACACCCACCATCCTCATGACCCTGGAGGGCGATACTAACCAGAATGTTTTGATCTATGGCCACCTGGATAAGCAACCAGAGTTTGACGGGTGGGAAGATGGGCTGGCGCCCTGGGACCCAGTTATCCGCGGTGAGAAACTCTATGGCAGGGGGGGCGCCGATGATGGCTATGCTATTTATTCTGCGATTGCTGCGATTAAGTCACTATTCGACCAAAAACTACCGCGACCGCGCATCAACGTTATTATCGAAGCATCTGAAGAAAGCGGTAGCCCCGACCTCCCCCTCTATATGGAAAAACTTGGCGGAATCATTGGTGATCCGGATCTTGTCATCGCTCTTGATTCAACCTGCGGTAACTACGATCAACTTTGGCTAACTACCTCGCTAAGGGGAATGTTAATAGCAGACCTTACTGTTCGAGTACTGACGCAGGGAGTACATTCCGGTGCAGCGGGAGGCATTGTTCCTTCCAGTTTTCGCCTGCTCCGACAGATCATGTCGAGACTTGAAGATGAGAACACAGGGTTTATCAAACCTTCCTTTCTGAACGAACAAATCCCAGACATTCGCCGGCAAGAGGCAATTGCAGCAGGACAGGTACTCGCTAATTCATTTGCAGAAATGTATCCATTTGCCGGACACGGCGGTCCAGTATCTGATGATCCCACCGAGCTGGTGCTAAACAACACATGGGCACCGAGCCTTGCGATAACAGGGATTGGCGGAGCGCCCTCCCCTGAAGAGGCGGGGAACGTGCTGCGCCCTGAAACCACCGCCCGACTGGCCCTAAGAATTCCTCCGACAACTGATGCCGTGAAGGCCGCTGTTGCTCTCAAGGCACTTCTACTTGACTCTGCACCAAACGACGCCGAGGTAAGTGCCGCCTTCCATACACCGAATGCCGGTTGGCATGCACCCGCTACTACGCCTGATCTAAAGGACAGCCTAATGGCGGCTTCAATGGATTACTTCGGCGCACCCGCGATTGCCATGGGCTGCGGTGGGAGCATTCCGTTTATGGAATTTCTCGCCAGCAGGAGCCCGAATGCGCAATTCGTGGTCACAGGCATCCTTGGCCCACATTCCAATGCTCACGGTCCTAATGAATTTTTACACATCCCTGCAGCGAAAAAACTGACGGCCTGTGTCGGTAAGCTTATTGCAGACTGGCGGGCTTAGAGCATCGCTGGGTTTCTGAGCCAGGGCTAACGACCTGGCGAATGAGATCACTCACGCAGGCGTCTACTCCGAGGGTGCTAAATACCACTGTTTATAGTCCCAGCACCTGCTGGGCAATGATGTTATGTTGGATCTCGCTTGTACCTCCCGCAATCGTGTAACCACGATGGTGGAACAAGCCGCTTGCTACCATGTCAGCAATCTCGGCGCTCGCCGGACCGCCCTCCCGCATCGTTGAATCCTGCGGTAACGCACAATAGCCAACTATCTCATAGAGCATTCTATCCATATCCTGTACGAGCTGGCTGCCCTTCAACTTCAACATGGACGGCTCTGCACCGATTTCATGGCCCTTATCGAATTTTGTTAGTAAACGCAGCGCTGTTGCATCCAGCGCTTCAAGTCGTATCACCAAAGCTGCCAAACTCTTTTTGAATGCAGCCTTCCGTGGATCTTCACTTAGAGCACTCATAATATTCGACAACATTCTTCGGTTCTCTGCGACCCTGGACACCAGCAAACGCTCATTGCCAAGTAAATTCTTTGCTACGCTCCAGCCTCTGTTCTCTTCACCCAGCCTGTTCGCTCTGGGCACTCGAACCTGATCAAAGAACACCTGGTTCCAGAGTCGCTTACCATTAAATGCCAGCAACGGCTTAACAGTAATTCCGGGGTCATTCATTTCCATCAGCAGAAAGGTAATGCCCAACTGCGGCTTGGCCTCCGTATCGGTGCGTACCAACATGAAAATGTGATCAGCCCGTTCTGCGGCACTGGTCCAGATTTTGGAACCGCTGACAACATAGTCATCACCGTCAACCACCGCTCTGGTCCTGACCGACGCCAGGTCTGAGCCAGACTGCGGTTCCGAGTATCCCTGACACCAGGAAATATCAGCATTCAGAATCTTCGGCAGATAATAGTTCTGCTGCTCCTGCGTGCCATATTTAATAATCGCCGGTCCCACCATGGAAAAGCCAAACCCTTGAAGTTCAGGTGCGTGATGCATTTTCATCTCGATATCAAACAGGTGCCTGCGAAGCATGGTCCATCCTGGCCCACCAACCTCGACCGGCCAATTAGGTGCTGCCCAACCCCTGGCATTTAGGGTCCGTGTCCAGCCGTCCTGCTCTTCCTTGGAAATTGGATAGCCGAGTTTCACCTTGCGGCTAAGATCTAGATCGAGGTGTTCTGACAGAAAAGTCCTGACCTCCTCCTGGAATCGCCGGTCTTCCTCATTCACCTGCAACTGCATGATCCGCTCCTTAGTTCAACCAAAGGTATAAAGCATTACACACTTACCCACACACTGGAATGCTCCAGCAGACAATCCAACTCGACTCTGGGGGCAGTTAACGATAGCATCACCTCTTTTTAATCGTGCGGTTCGAAACATGCCTACCCGGAATACGCAGTCAGGTCTTCTGCTGCTCGCCATTCTTCTGCTAAGCGCCTGTGGTTCTGACTCAGGTTTTAATGAAGACACAGATTTTATTTCTAAATACGGCTACGTCCAGTTCGTCAACATGATGCCCGACAGCCCCGAGGTCACTATGTTCCATGGACGGGACAGAGCAGTGGTCCCCTTTCCATTAGCTCAAGAAATTGGACAAATCCCGACCGACAAGTATGACTGGCGAATAGCGTACCTGGACTCCAATGACGACGAAGTGACTGTCGCCGAAGGCGACAACCAGCCAATTCTCGAAGACGCACTGTCGACCTATCTGTGGATGGGCAGCCTGAGTCAACCGAATATCCAAATCGTAGACGCTCCCTTTATCCTTTCGAGTAATCGCCCAGCAGGTGTCGCGGATATCTGGTTCGCGTCTAACCTGACCAATCACCCCATGGTAGACATTTACCTCACGGACCTGGGCGCAACGCTCACTGACGCAGCCCCGCTAGCCACTGTCACTTCAGGCAATTTTACCAGCAGATTTTCCGCAGATGCCAGACCCGATCAGCAAATTCGAATCACAGTCGCTGGCTCAAACGAATTGTTATTCGATAGCGGCTCGCTCGAAATTTTTGAAAAGACGGAAGACTTTTACGCGTTGGTCGATGACTTCGGACCCGATGGAGCGACCCACGCTAATGTGGTGCGGACCATAGGCTCAAATGGCTCAACCATTCTGGACGAATCCCAGCCAGCATCCGTCAGGATTGGGAATTACTCAGAACAATCCCCTGTAATTGCAATGCTGGGAACTGCTGTGTACCCGAATATCAACAAACAGACCCGCAGCAGCTCACAGGAAGCCGAAAACGGCAGCTTCGAATTCAAAATTACTGATGCCAGTGACACAATTCTGGAAGAAAGCCCAGGCCCTGTAACGATAAGGGGAGGAGCATTCCAATCGATTTACACCTTTGAGAACAATACCACTGATGCCACTTCAGTCACCCGCTCGCTCATCGCCATTGATTCCTTTCGTCTTGTTCGTGACCGAGTACTGTTTAAATTTATTAACGGTAGCAATGAGCTTGTTGACGTCTACATTCTTCGGACCGGCCAGGACCTGGATGAGGTTCCTGCTCTGCTAAACGATATCAGTTTCGCAGCACAGCAGAATATCGAATCCATAGCCAATGAAGTCGAATACGTTGTGCGAAACTCAGACAACACTGAAACGCTCGCCAGCATGAGTAACACGCAGCAGGCAGGAGTCAGTTACACGCTGGTTTTCGACACACAGGGAGTTCTGCACCTCCTGACAGATTAGCAAAGACCAATATCCTAAGTGAAAGAATAATAATGACGGACCTAATAGATCCGGGTTATAGCGACAGCCAAATCATCCATGACGACTACTTCAGGAACGGATAAGACGAGCTGGATGCGCAGTACCGCAAACAGCGCTAGATAACTTTCTTTTTCTCTAGTCTTTTAATCAGATCATTCAACGTGACTTCAACAGAAGCATCAGCGAAGGACTGATTTAAAATATTCGTAATTTTCTTGTTCATCGAAGTGTTATCTGCTTTAGCACGCCTTTTGATTTTCCGATGGAGCGATGCCGGCAGTCTTAATACAAACTTCACTTGTTCAGCTTGTGCCATTTGAGTTCCTTGCAACGAGACATGATTGGTCAATTATACTCTTTAGTCGTGTACATAGCTGCTTACTAAAGTGATGTCCTGGTGAGCTCACCCTGCCCTCAGAATGCTATAATCGTACAACCTTGTTCTCCAATTACTCTATGAACAAACCCCTCACCCGCAAAAGCGTGCTCTACATTGCGTGGCCCATCATACTTTCCAATCTTTCCACTCCGCTGTTGGGGCTGGTTGATACCGCGGTCATTGGAAATCTCGGCAACCCAGCGCTGATCGGAGCTATTGCTATTGGCGCGATGATTTTCAGTTTCATCTACTGGGGATTTGGGTTTCTGCGAATGGGTACCACCGGCCTGATCGCCCAGTGCCGCGGCGCAGAAGACAACGATGGGACTAAAGCCGCATTCTATAGAGCCTTGATCCTTGCAATCAGTATCGGGTTAATTCTATTGCTACTCCAGAATGTCCTCGCTGGGTTCGCATTTTCAGTCATTGATGGAAGTCCAGCCGTTGAGGAGGCTGCTGCTACCTATTTCGGCATCAGGATATGGACAGCCCCCCTTAGCCTTACCCATCTCGTGGTGATGGGTTACCTGCTGGGCCACCAGAAATCCAAAACCATCCTATGGTTACAGCTATTACTCAACGGGACCAACATCGCTCTGGATTTCGTTTTCGTAGTTGGGTTTGGTTGGGGTGTAGCCGGCATTGCTACGGCGACCGTCATCGCAGAGATTCTGGCGACTACCGTCGGAATTTACATCGTCTTTCGGCATATGAGCGATAGCTACGGCAGCATCAGCGTCCCAATGAGCATCCTGAAAGATGTTCAGGCGATCCTCCGAACCCTTAGTGTTAACAGAGATATTATGATCAGAACCTTGTCCCTGATCTTCGCCTTCGCTTGGTTTACCAACGAAGGTGCGAAATCGGGCGACGTTATGCTCGCAACCAACGCAATCCTGATGCAATTCGTGAGTTTTTCTGCCTTCTTCCTGGATGGTTACGCGCTTGCTGCCGAAAGCCTCGTCGGAACCGCCGTTGGCGCAAAAAATCGGAACGGTTTTGACCGCACGCTTCGTTATATCAATGAGTTGGGGCTCTTGACGGCCACTATCCTCACAATGGCTATTTTCCTGGCGGGGCCAGCCATGATTGATCTACTCACAAACGTCAGTGAGGTAAGGGATACAACCAGAACCTATCTGCTCTGGGCAGTCGCTGCACCTGTCATTTCACTTTGGTGTTATTTGCTGGATGGCGTCTTCATCGGAGCGACTTGCACTCGTGAGATGCGCAACGCCATGCTGTTCTCATTACTGGCTTACCTTGCAGCCTGGTACCTCTTAACACCGGTTTTTCTGAATCATGGATTATGGCTGTCGCTACATGTGTATTTCGTCGCTCGTGCACTAACTCTTTGGTATTACCTGCCCAATGTCAGGGCCCGATGTTCCTAATTGCTTTTCCAGTGCCAGTCACCGTAAACTTTGTCGCTCTGACAATACGGATTCAACAATGAAAATCTCTACCTTGATGAGTTACGCGCAGGGCTACGTCGGCGCGACAAAAGAAATTGTGGAAATGGAAAAAGCCGGCCTGGATGTCGTTTGGGTCCCAGAAGCCTATTCATTCGATGGCGTCTCCGCGATGGGCTATATCGCTGCTAAAACCGAGAAAGTTACTATCGCTTCAGGAATCCTCAACGTTTATAGCAGAACGCCGGCCCTGATGGCCATGACTGCAGCAGGCATCGACGCGCTTTCCGAAGGGCGATGCATGCTTGGATTAGGTGCTTCAGGGCCTCAGGTAATTGAAGGTTTTCATGGGTTACCCTACGACGCACCGATGACAAGACTTCGAGAAACGATCGAGATCTGCCGCAATATCTGGCTAAGGGAAGATAAACTCCAGTATCAAGGGAAGAAATACCAAATTCCACTACCGCGCGAACAGGGCACGGGACTTGGTATACCCCTTAAGATAATTAACCACCCATATCGGGAAGAAATTCCGATTGCGCTTGCAACCCTCGGCGAGAAAAGTGTTGAGATGACAGCAGAGCTTGCCGATGCCTGGCTACCTGCTTTCTACATGGCGGAAGGCGCAGATTCTGTCTGGGGCGAGGCATTGAAGAAAGGTAATGCCAAGCGCGACCCGGGACGGCCACCCCTGGACATCTACGCAGGAGGAGCAGTCGCAATCGGAGATGGCCTTGAGTCCTACCGCGACATGTCACGACCTGGGATAGCATTATATGTTGGTGGTATGGGAGCGAAAGAGAAGAATTTCTACAACCAGGTATTCCGAAAATACGGCTATGAAGAAGAAGCAGAAAATATCCAGAATCTCTTTCTTGCTGGTCGAAAATCAGCAGCAGAGGCTGCCATTCCGGACTCTTACCTAGAAGCCACTTCACTGGTTGGTCCTGAAGGATTCGTCGTTGATCGTCTGCAGGCTTTGAAAGAGCATGGCGTTACGTCACTCAACGTAGGCTTTCTTGGAACGACGACCGCTGAACGAGTCTCTAACTGTGACAAACTTAACAACTTGATCGCGAAGGCTCTCTGACCGAAAGAAAAAAGGGGCCAATGGCCCCTTTTTCTCAAAAAATTCTGACTATTTCCCTGGAAGAAGAGATTTAAACTCCTCCATGTATTCAGCAGAGAGGTACTGTCTTAACTCGCCAGCATCCAGAAAAGTCGCATTGCACGTCGGGCAACACTCAAACCGAATGCTCAGAGGATCTTCCAGTTTACGCTGATCCATGATCTTATCGCACTTCGGACAGTCCACATAAACCCGTTCGTCATATCTGGACCCGACCTCATTGCTGCCTGAGTCGATTTCTTCTTTACCAAATAACCCAGGCAATAATTCCTGAGTGAGTTGGTCAAAATACAAACCAAGGCAGTTTTGGCATTGTTCTACCTTCGTCTCCTCGTTCAGGACAGTACTCATCTCCCCAAAACACTTCGGACATTCCATGAGTTTGATGCCTCATTAAGCTATATTTTTGTGTTGAAACGATAGCGTATTTTAATTGAAACTGTAACAACCTGAGCCCCGTGTTTACTGAACTTCAGGTACCAGGGCAATCTGCCAAAAAATCCTTTCCTGGATTTGCGACAAAAACTAAATCGCTCCCTCAATCAGAATTTCAATCAGTGCAACGATGACCCAGGTCAGTGGTGGCAGGATGCCAAATATTGACCGTACCATTTAGTTGCAGGTGGACATAAACACAAATCACCGCCACCAACAGTTCAACAATAATGATACGGTTGCCCGGCTCAATCACGGATATTACCTGCCCGAGACTGCGATCGAACGACAGAAACCGCAACAGGTCTCGGTGCCAGCCCCGGCCCATCGCCAGATAAAAAATCAGAAAAAACTGCTGATGGCGGTAAAAGCGATCGAGTTCCGGTACATGTCCGGATCCGGGTAGCGCACCACAATCAACATGATAATCGCGATGATTGTCAGTATCAAAAATGCCCCGAACCCAAGCAGCCAATGCGACAGCCCAGTGCGGTACAGCTGTGTCAACACCCAGAGGTGACTGAGACCAGGAGTTGGAGCGTCAATCTGTGCTGTTTCTTCAAAGACGAGTTCAGTAATGTTATGTTCTCCCGAGATCTCTAGATTATGTCATACCCAACCGAATATGATTGAATAGAGCTTGCCCAGGCACATTGGACGCATACAAGCTGGCAGATATCATTGCTATTAAAAGAAACCTGTTAGAAGACATCAGTCTTATGCAACATTCACCGTTTGAGATGAAAGATGGCCGAGTCTTCAAAGCGCCCTGACCGTGATGACCTACAACGCCTGCAGAACTTCCTGGCAGACAAGCGTAACCTGGTCGTTTTATCTGGTGCTGGCATCAGCGTTGGTAGCGGCATCCCGACCTATCGTGACAAAGCCGGAAATTGGAAGCGTAGTAACCCAATACAACACCAGGACTTTATGTCGAGGAAATCAGCACGACAACGGTACTGGCTTCGAAGCTACAGCGGCTGGCCCGCTGTAGCTTCGGCTGTCCCATCGCCCAGCCACCATGCCATCGCGGAACTGGAGCGACGCAAAATCGTGAAGATGGTCGTAACACAAAATGTGGATCGACTACATCAACATGCAGGATCACGAAGCGTCATTGATCTTCATGGCCGACTCGATGAAGTAATCTGCATGTGTTGCCAGAAGGTGATCCCAAGGCACGACCTGCAATTGAAACTGACGTTGCTGAACCCGTCTTTTTCCCAGCAAGGTGAGATAGCACCCGATGGCGATGCTGAGGTCGAAGAAGATTCAGTACCCTGTGTTGCAATTCCAACCTGTGAAAATTGCGGCGGGATATTGAAACCTAATGTGGTGTTCTTTGGAGACAACGTAAACAAGTCCATTGTGCAACGCGTCTATGACGGTATCGATGACAGCGATGGCATGCTTATCGTCGGCACTTCGCTGAAAGTATTTTCCGGTTATCGGTTCTGCCGTTACGCGGCGCACCAGGGCAAACCAATCGCATCGATCAATCCCGGCCTATCCCGTGGAGACGAGCTGATCCAGACTATCGTCCGTAGCGATTCAGATGACGTACTGACGCCCGTCCTCAAAAACATCATCTCATCAGTCCGTTAAAACGTTCCGCAACATTTCATCCAGAGGTGTAAGCGTTAACCCAAGCAGATTAGTGGCTGCCCTGGTATTGATGGCATCGTCATGGTCAAGCACACCCAGCATGGCCCTTGTGACCGGCGGATTGGAACTTGTTTTTTCGAGAATCCAGGCTAGCGAGTACCCTAGCGCTATCGGTAGAGATATGACTGTCGGTTTGTTAACGAGCAACCTACCCGCTCGTTCGATCAACGCCTTTCGCGTTAAAGATTCCGGACCAGCAAGTTCGATAATTCGGTCCGCGGGTATCAGCGATACAGCAGACATAATGGCATCGACCACATCCATACTATAGATGGGTTGCTCAAGACTGCTGCTTCTAAAACATAATGCCAGGCCTGACGCACCATTTTTCGCGAGAGCCCGGGATGCATAGTCTCCGGGACCAAGCACCATAGGGACCCTGATGACAGTGGTTGGAATGGGACCGGCCTGGAGAATAGCATCGGAAGCTGCTCTTGATACAAAGCAGCTATTGTCTGACGAATGCTCACTTCCCAGGATTCCCAGCGTCACGATATGACTGGCATCAAGGTTAGCTTCGACTAACGCTGCCGAAGTTTTTTGGTGTGCCATTTCAAAGGTGTTGGCGGCAGATTCCTTTATAATTCCCACCAGGTGAATAATGACCTCAGCACCCTGCCCCGCCAGGTTGATGCCAGCAGAATCCGTATAACTGACTACCCGAATATTTACTTCCAGCCCTTCATGACGAAGCGACGCTGCCGCTTTTTCGGATCGGACAATGGCAACAACCTCATCATTAGGTCGTGTTTCATTTATTCGGCGAATCAAGCGGATTCCGAGGTGTCCGTTCGCGCCTGTTATCAGTAATCGCATGCTGTGTCTTTCTCATCATTTAACGCAAGGTCCCGCAGACAACTTACGTTAAGCAAGTTGTAATGTGGCATTATGCGTTCTTTATCTAACACCGCCAATGTGAATGTCACAAATACTTACCCTACCAAACCTATTGAGTTTATCTCGAGTAGGACTGGCGATCATCATGGCGTGGAACGTATACCATTCGAATTGGTACGTAGCTGTGGCGATTCTCTGGACCGCTATCCTTACCGACATACTCGATGGCTACCTGGCCCGTAAGAAAAACCTGACGTCGGCAATAGGAGGATTGATGGACCATGGCAGTGATGCTTTTTTTGTGACCTTTACGATTGCTGCTCTTACCCATCACGAATGGGCTCCAGTCGTTTTGGTGTGCATCATTCCAGCCGCATTCGTACAATACATGCTTGACTCAAAAGCGTTGGCTGGGCAGCCACTAAAGGCAAGCTCACTCGGGAAATACAACGGGATAAGCTATTTTGTCTTCGCCGGATTCCCTGTCATGCAGCTAACACTAGGAATGACATTAATCCCTTTTAGCTGGTTCGTTTGGATAGGCTGGGGCCTAGTAGTAACCAGCGCAATCAGCATGGTGGACCGTCTCGTTACTTTACTTTCAAACAAGCAATGAAACGACGAATCAAACGGGGCGGTCTACGAATAACTCCCGGTTAGCCAGTGGCAAAAATATGACACCAATGACGGCGTTAAAGACCACGAAAAAAGTGTGCATGATCATTGAAAAAACGCCGACCTCTGGAAAATCAGGAAACAGTACCGCCCACAGGAGCAATGCCCCTGCGTGAAACGGCAGTGGTAACGCCGCCGCTAGAAAGATCACCGGAAGGAACGCCAGCATCTGACCAAAGCTGACGTCGACGCTGAACAGACTGAGCGCGAGGCTATACACGACGACAGCGCCAATCAAGTTTGGTGCTTTGCAGAGCAGGAGCAACACATAGTGCTTGAGCTCTGCCTGCCTCAAGGCATGAAAAATCGGTTTGTCCCGAATCGTTGAGTTCTTAAACACATGCCCCCTAAAATAGGCAACGTGAAACGGAAAATAAAGAAACGCAATCACAAACACACTGAGCATAATCTGTGGCAGAGGAAGGCTAACCGCGGCTTCCTGTACAAGATCAAAATACAGGGCGACTCCAATAGCAGAAAAAATCAGCAACTGGTAGATCTCGACGATCCCCAAAAGGACCATAGTCGACACTGCCTTCCAACCGGGAACGTCATAACGACGCAGTAGATACAACGACATTGCGCCCTTGCCTACCTGCTCATTAACCAGGGACAAAATATAGGCGCTGGCTCTGATTGGCAGGACGTTCGTGAGTTTGATTTCTGGCGTGTTAAACCACCTGATCGCTCGCCAGGTAGCATGGGAATCAACAAGGAAAAAAAACAACGAATACGGAATCATGAGCGCCAGCCACATTGACCAATCCGCATCCCGAAAAAAATTGCTGAGATACTCGAGCGTTGTTAACCCATCTCGCGCGGCCGAGGCTTCGATTCGCGTGAACACCAGGTAAAAGCAGCCTGCAGCAAGCAACCAGGTAACCATCCTGAACAGCGTGGATTTTAACTTGCTTTGCGGTGCCGTTGAGCCCGGTTCTGACATTTCTGTTTCGCTAATTGCCTTATCTCCTTATCTCTTTTACGCTTGCTTTTTTCAACTTAATTACACATTTACAAGCTGCCAGTCTGGCAAACACCTTACCACGGGTACGAATAATTCTCATCAGGACACCTTGTGCAGTGATTGCAAAGGACTCCCATGAAAGTTATCTTACCCACCGCTATTCAGCGGTTTTCAACATCATGTCGCGCGGACTAAAGTGGTTTTTCAGTTTTACCCTCACGGTATTTATTGCCGTCGGCGCAGTTCTGTTTCTGGTTCGCTCGCACGATGGACCGATGGAAATCCTCTCGGGTGGGCCGTTTCAGACAGGCGAACTCGTTGCTGCTTCTGACGACTGGTCGTTCCTCACCGATCACGCAACTTTAGAAATGCAGACAATGGCCCTGCCCAGATCTCGCACCATGTGGCTCGCTGTTTATGACACCCGGCTGTTCGTTATTAGCGGTTATATGAACTCCAATTAATTAGGTACAAAGAAGGTAAGTTCATAGGTGGTGTACTTGAACTGTTTAATCAAAAATATGGCCAAAGCCTTTCCAAAGACAGTATAGATAACAGTAGTACCTGGCTATTCGAACTGACGGCTCGTTAATCGTCTTCTTTATCTCGGTTATCCTGTGCTTACCTGGCAACACGTGATCATCGGCCGACACAGCACTTTGCCTTAAAACTCAAACGAATATTACTTGCCGTATCGGCGTTCCCGTTGTTGATAGACCCGAATCGCTCGCCAGAAATCAATCATTCGAAAAGCAGGCCAGTAAACCACAGTGAAATAGAGCTCTGAATAGGCACTTTGCCAAAGCAGAAACCCCGACAAACGTTCTTCACCAGAGGTCCGAATGATCAGGTCAGGATCAGGTATACCCTCGGTATACAGGTGACTGGCGAACATTTCTTCATCTATATCCTGCAAAGCGATCTGCTTATCCTGGATCTGTTTCGCGATGCTCTTAACGGCATCAACGATTTCCTCCCTGCCTCCGTAACTCACAGCAATGTTCAACTGAAACCGATCATGATCTTTGGTGAGCTCTTCAGTTATCTCAATTTCCGTGATCATTTCTTCGGACAGGTTTTCTCGCTGGCCAATGACCTTGATCTTCACCCCCTCTCGCCTGATAACAGGATCTACCTGATATTGTTTCAACTTCTTTAATATCAGGTCCATGAGGTAATCGACCTCGTTCTCTGCGCGTTTATGATTCTCTGTTGAGAATGCGTACAAAGTGACAATCTTGATATCCAGACGCCAACACCACCGAAGAAAGTCTTCCAGTTTTTGTGAGCCGGCGTTATGTCCTTCATTAGAGGCAAGCCCCTTTACCCTCGCAAAACGGCGATTGCCATCAACAATAAGACCAATGTGGTGGGGCCTTGGGCCATTTTTAATTTGCGACCAGAGAAAGGGTTCGTAAAGCTTGTAGAGGATTGAGGGTATATTCACACGGGCATTCGCTGATAATTTCTAACCACTTGACAGGGTACAAGGATAACAGTGATTGCTAAAGTAATGAACGGGGATCAAGCCCAGGATTCACACGAACACTACTTCACTTATTGGTGAGGCGACCATCGTATATTCAGCCGCCACATTGATATTTCGGAAACAACACCGCAATACACTTTTTTCAAAAATCGATGAATCACCATCCCCCTGGTAAAGACGATCCCCAACCACAACCTGTTTGATGGTTTCCACCAGCGTCGACGGGTGAGCTTCACTGCTACCCAGCTCGACGAATGCAGGAGGTGGCGCCGAGTTTCTGAAATGTAAAGTACTTACCGTTGAATGCGACGGATTTTGTTCGCTCCGCCGCATATCGTTGTAAGGTCAACAAGTTTGCCTTCCTGTTAAACATCAATAAAAAAACAGATCTCGTCATAATCGTAGAAAATTTTGAAGACAACCACATCTGTTTCCAGGTTCACCGGCGCAAATTCAAAACGGGACAGTTCATCTGGCAGATTTGGATCAGCCTCGCGATTTAACAGATAGAAAGGAAAACAGGGTCGATTATTCATGTTGCAATGCAACGCGACATGCCTATAATGGTCCGACCAAATTGGTCTGACCGATTCGGTCGGGCCAGAATGGTCATACCAAACAAGCCTAATACAGACAAATACAACCTAATAAAGAAAAAGACTATGTCTACACCACCGTCTAAAGCAGAAGAAATTATCGCTGTGTTAAGAAGCGAGATCCTTAGGGGCCAGTACCGACCCGGTGAGCGATTGCCATCTGAGCGAGACTTGGCTGCGCGTTTCGAGTCTAACCGGGGCGCAATCCGTGAAGCCATAAAGAAGTTGGAACAACTGGGCATAGTGGCTGTAGCACCTGGCGGAGTCCGGGTCTTGCCCGTGGAAGAAGCGACGCTGGAAGTTCTTGGCTATCTTCTGGAACTTGGGGAAATTCAAAAACCTGAGCTTATCAGCCAAGTATTAGATGTCCTTGCTGTAATGACTTCGTTGTCAGCTCGCTCCGCAGTCGTGGAAGCCAACGACGAAAATATCACAGACATGGTCCAATTGGTCGATCAACTCGTAGAAACAATAGGAGACGAGGAGCGTCATACAGAGGTCTGGATACAATTCAGTGACAAAATGATGTCAATCCACAGAAATCTGGTCCTGCGTCTGGTCGGTAATGGACTACGAACGCAATTTATGGGTAGCACAATGAATTTAGGATTCGAGCCAGACATCGACCTATCGGCTGTGAAGCAGGGACTGATCAGACTTCGAGACTCGATTAAGTCCCGGGATGAAGTGAACGTTAGAGATGCCGTTATTCAACATTTTCAAATCATTAAAATCGGATTGCTGGAATCAGCCGGTGCGGACTTAGAAAGGAGTGCGGGTAATGCCTAACGCCATCAAAGGAATCATGACCATAGCGGTACTGTTTTTTGCCGTTATCGTCGCTTACGGATTGGTCAAATCCGCCCCAGCGCCTGATCAGTTCACCCGTACAGAGAGCACGACCAGCATTCGTGTGTTGGAAGTTAATCGGGAAAGAGTCCGTTTAGAGGTTAGTTCCCAGGGCAGCGTAATGCCCTATAAAGAAAGTGAACTGATACCAGAGGTTAACGGCCGAGTTTCCTGGATGTCACCGAACCTTCTTCCAGGCGGATACTTCACCAAAGATGAAGTGCTGCTCCGAATAGACAATAGTGATTACCGCTCAAAGGTCGCGCGCAGCCGGGCAGGGTTAAGCCGCTCCCTAGCAGAGGAAGAGCTCGCCAGATTCGAACTTGGACGTATGGAAGAGCTTGTAAAGAAAAAACTGACCAGTCAGTCAAGCCTGGAAACAGTGCTTCGAAACCATCGAATCGCTGAAGCCGTGCTACAAGATTCAAGAATCGCCCTGGATCAAGCAGCGCGGGATCTGCAGCGTACAGAAATAAAAGCCCCTTATGACGGTCTGGTTCGATCCGAGAAAGTTGACCTTGGTCAATATGTCAGCCGCGGTATAGGGATCGCGTCAATCTACGCAGCACAGTATGCAGAAGTTAGGCTGCCGCTTGCTGACAAGCAACTAGCGTATCTTGATCTCCCGCTCGGCCACCGCGGAGAACTCGCAGCTGAAGTCGCGCCTGAAGTGCTTCTGTTTACGGATTATGGTGGCAAGCATTATGAGTGGATCGGCAATCTGGTCAGGACAGAAGCGGAAATAGACTCAAAAAGCCGTATGGTGACTGCTGTTGTTCGGGTCAATAACAACGACAACGTCGACCAGCCTGACCTTCCAATCGGGCTTTTTGTGAACGCCAGGATCAAAGGCCGCTGGGCAGAAGGTGTTGTCACCATTCCCCGTGCAGCCCTGCGCAACCAGAGTAAGGTTTTGGTGGTCGATAAGGATAACCGCCTGCACTACCGTAATGTGGAAATCCTCCGCTTCGAAAGCGACAACGTCATCGTGTCCGACGGTCTCGAATCCGGCGACGTGGTTAATATTTCACCTTTGCAAACTATCGTTGAAGGTATGCGAGTCAAGCCGATGCTGCAGTCAGGTAACATTTAACCTTTATGGACAATCATAAATTTCTGACCTGGTTCGTTGATAACCCCGTCGCCGCCAACTTGATGATGGCAATTTTTATTACCGGCGGGTTTATCTCTCTGGCTACAATGCATAAGGAAGAGTTTCCGAATATAGAGCCCGGCATCGTACAGATTCAGATTCCCTATCTCGGGGCTGCTCCTGAGGAAGTTGAAGAGGCTGTCTGCATCCGGGTTGAGGAAGCTATTGAAGGCGTCGATGGGATGGACCGGTTCTTCTCGACCTCCAGAGAAAGCATGTGTTCGGTAATGGTTGAGGTGTCACAAAATGCTGATATCACGACGGTACTAAACGATATCAAGGGCAAGGTTGACGCCATTTCGACTTTCCCGGCCGAAACTGAAAAACCGATCGTTTCTTCCATGCAGTTTAGGGGACAAACGATATCCCTCGCTGTCCACGGCAAAACGGATGAAGCAACGCTAAAACTACTGGCGGAAGAAATTCGCGATGACGTCTCTTCACTCGAAGGTATCTCGCAGGTCTCGGTCACCTACGCACGCCCCTGGGAGATCTCAATTGAAGTCAGCGAGCAGACCCTCCGGCAATACAACCTGAACATGAGCCAGATCGCCAATGCCATTCGTCGAGCCTCACTGGACTTACCCGGTGGGTCAATAAAAACGCAAGGTGGCGAGATACTGCTACGCTCCAAAGGGCAGGCTTATCGCGGACCTGATTTCGAAGACATCGTGGTGGTGACTCGTCCTGACGGCACCAATATTGAGATCGGGGACATCGCCGTTGTCAAAGATGCCTTCCAGGAAGGTTTCCTGCGCGCAAAGTTTGACGGTGAACGATCCGTGGCAGTGACGGTTTACCGTGTCGGTCAAGAGGACACAATTACCTCAGCAAACTCGGTCAAACAATACATTGAGGAAAAGCGTGTCCAGCTACCCCCGGGAATCAGCCTCACTGTCTGGATAGATGAATCAATCGCGCTCGATCGAAGAATCAGCGCACTCACTAAAAATGCTTATGCAGGTTTAGCGCTGGTTCTGCTCATTCTTACCCTGTTCCTTCGGTTCAAGGTCGCCATATGGGTAGCAGCCGGTATCCCGATCGCCATCTTAGGCGCAATCTGGATGTTCCCCCTTGTCGGTATCAACATCAGTTCCCTGACTGTACTTGCTTTCATTCTGGTACTTGGCATCGTTGTCGATGACGCCATTGTCGTCGGCGAACGTATTTTCAGTCACGAAACTATACAAAAAAATCACCGGGAAGCTGCTATCGCTGGTACCGCGGAAGTAATTACACCCGTGGTGTTTGGAGTGTTGACCACCATCGCTGCTTTCCTGCCGATACTCCTGATAGCCGGTCGCATGGGCGATTTCTTCTCTATCATTGGCTGGGTCGTGCTCGTTTGCCTTGTATTTAGCATTCTCGAATGCATGTTGATCCTGCCAGCGCACCTTGCCCATAGAAAAACTGAAGGCTACTTTCTGGAAGGCACACCCCTTGTAGAAGGCTGGATAAAATTTCAGGGCAAGTTCTCGGGAGCACTTGAGCTCTTTGCGACAAACACCTACAAACCCTTTCTTGAGAAAACACTGGAATGGCGTTGGGTCACATGGGCTGTCGCAACAGCAGTCCTAATCACATCGATAGCACTGATCGCAAGTGGCCGGGTAATATTCCAGTTTTTCCCTGCCGTTGAGGGCGACAGAATCTTCGCGACCCTGACAATGCCGGAAGGGATCAATGTTGAGTACACAGAGCAAGCTGCACGCCAGCTGGAACTCGCTGCTTTTGAAACCGCAAAAGAGGTTAACGCTGATCTGGGATTCGATAAAGACAGTTCAGTTATCCTTCATACTTTCCAATCCATAGGAGTTAAAGCTGCTCGCAGTAGCGGTCCGCCCATGAGGACGGCTGGAGGCAGCCATCTTGCCGAGGTAGTACTCGATCTAGTTCCATTCAAGGACAGGCCAGGCTGGAATACAAACAAAATCGCAGACAAGTGGCGAGAGAAGACAGGTTCTGTGACAGATGCGGTTGAACTGCAGTTCAGCACTACAACATTCAGTGGCGGTGATGCACTGGCGCTTCAACTAAAAGGCCGGGATATCGAACAGCTGAAGCGTGCTGCCCTTTACTTACGCACAGAACTTGGACGATATCCCGGGGTAATGGATCTAACAGATTCATTCCGCGCAGGTAAACAAGAAGTTAAACTGGACATCCTGCCGGAAGCCAAACCGCTTGGCCTAACCCTCAACGACCTTGCACGCCAGGTTCGCCAAGCATTTTACGGTGAGGAAGCCCAGCGGATTCAGAGAGGTACAGACGACGTTAGGGTCATGGTTCGTTATCCTGAGAAAGAACGGCAATCCCTGGGTAACCTAGAGAACATGAGGATTCGTACAAGCGAAAACATAGAGGTGCCCTTCTCTACTGTTGCCGAGGTCATTTACGGTGATGGCTTCAGCGCTATCAACAGGGAAGATCAACAACGGGTCATCGATGTCAAGGGCGACGTGAATCGTTCCATTGTGACCCCGGAAGAAATCATGGCTGCGGTTGAAAAAGCAGTCTGCGCCAAAGGCACCAGCTTCGGCAGCCGGGAAAGCCGATGCTACAATGCCGACTTCCCTGGCGTCGCATTTAATATCTCCGGTGAACAGCAAGAGCGTAACAAGGCACTCGGTAGCATGATCGCCACCGTACCACTTGCCTTGATGATCATATTCGCTCTGCTTGCAGTTCCACTAAGGAGCTACATGCAGCCACTGGTAATCATGAGCGTCATTCCTTTTGGCGCAGTCGGCGCTATCGTTGGACATTACATTATGGGTTGGGACCTAATCTTCTTTTCATTGCTGGGCATCATTGCGCTTTCCGGCGTTGTCGTGAATGCTTCGCTCGTCCTTGTTGACTATATCAACAGGCAAAGGCGAGAAGGCGTTCCATTATTTGAAGCCGTCTCCACAGCCGGTGTGGTTCGATTTAGGCCAATAATCCTGACATCGGTCACCACCTTCGTGGGGCTGGTTCCACTGATGACAGACAACGACCCGGAAACGTTTATGTTCATCCCCATGGCCATCTCACTGGCGTTCGGTGTACTGTTCGCCACTGTGATCACACTGTTCCTGGTGCCAAGCCTCTATCTGATGCTTGATGATTGGTTAAGGTTCTGGGGATTCAATGATAACGCCGACGCTGCACTGATCGTGCAGAACGACCCGAAACGCAGCACGGCCTATTAACCATCAATAAAAACAATACTCTGGCTTACTCCAGTTGGGTCGTGCTGTCTTACTGAAGCCATTAGCTCGTCAAAGTGTCTCGAGGAATGCTTAAAGAGTCCTCTTAGATGTGAGCATTGATATGAAATTTGGCGTTTTCTAGAAGAATATTCTCACTCTTCTGCGCCGGAAGTTTTCCTTGCAGCGGCGAGCCAGAGAACGAAAAACATCAGACTTGGCCACGGCATCATCCAGCTCACGACTAACCATCCAGCGAGGGTAGCTGAGAAAGTTTCCACACTCGACCTGGTTTCGGACGGCCGAGTCGAACTCGGACTGGGCGAAGGCTCCAGCGTCACGGAACTTCACCCTTTCAATCTGCGTTTCAGGGACAAGAGAGATATCTGGGAGGATGCTGTTAAGTGTGTCCTGCCCATGTTCTATAACCACGCCTGGCAATATGACGGAGAGTACTTCAAATTTCCCTTACGAGCTGTAGTTCCAAAGCCTCTGCAAAAACCTCACCCACCTTTATGGGTCGCCTGTTCGCAATTGGATACAATAAAATACGCCGCCCACCGAGGCATGGGCGCGCTGTCATTCAAATTCGAGGACCTCAAAGCAGCAAATGCCTGGGTCAATGCCTACTACAATACATTCACCAGGAACCAGGAAAAACTAACTGACTACCAGAGCAATCCAAACATTGCTGTCGTCGGAGGGTTCATGTGTTGCGAGACCGACGAAGAGGCCTGGGAAAAAGCAGATGGCTGGACCTTCTTTCAATTTGCGTGGCAGCTCTACAACAAGGAAGGACCATTCGAACCTGGAACGGTAAATTTTTGGGACAAGTACCAGGAATGGAAATCTGCCGTTCTCGGAGGGGAATTAGAACTTGAAGATATTGATACCGACCCGTTTAACTTCAAGACCCGTCAAACGCCCAGCCAGAAGTCCAGTAAAGCCGAAATCAAAGCCGATATGATTGCAGGCGCAGTTGGACGCCCTGGCAGCCTGCCGACGTAATAATCTCGGTAAATATGATTTATTATCATATAGTCAGGGTAATAACTTACCAAACTACCTTCATAGTGGCTGGCATTACGAGCACGGCTATTCATTAAGATCTGACGACACTGGAGTCCAATGACTGGATTGAGGCCATAGAACCTAAACTGCTAAACACGGGAAGCAGGACTACCCCATCTGAATAGCTGCCGCCAGTTGCCAGGACTTTTGTGAATCCAGCACTGCTGTCAAATAGCTACTGATCACAAATAGCAACGAACTGATTCTGACGGCTGTCTTTCAGTCCAAGGTTCTCATATCTAGCCCACAACAGCGTATCATCGGAAGACGTATAAAAGTCAGGACTGTCATGATACTCAGGACACAGCGCCTTAATCGCCTTTCTGAGCCTTTTGTTCAGTGCGGGTACCGCATAAGAGGGATTCAATGCTTCATCCCAATAATCGTTAATATGGTCGGCGAAGCTGAAGGGTCTTTGCTGCGCATAAGAATCGCCATCTAACATCAAGATAGCGGTCTTACCCTCGACAACATTGTCTTCAAACAAGCTCTGGTAAAAACGCCAGCCCTCGTAGTTAGCGACAAGATCAGCGTTCGAAAATAATCCGGTTGTTAATTCACCATAAATCCATCGTTCGGCGAACCAACCTTTTCGCAACAGCTTTTCCCGCGGTTCACCACGCAGTTCCCGTCTGTAGTATTTATATCCCTGGGATACAAAGTGGCCGAACTTGTCTGATCCTACCATCACACCATTGACTCGAAATGATCGACCAACCCCAAAAATAAAGTTCACGCGGGTAGCCCAAAAAGGCATTCCTTTATAAACGCTATCACGCCGAGTCTGGTCGTATTTTTCAACTTCAGGAGATTTAGCAGCCCAGCGCTCAATTTTATCAGCCCAATACAAACCGCCAATCTCAAAATAGATAGCCTTCGCTATCGTCGATTTGGTACGAGGCGCGTTCTTTCGCGCAAGAATATCTTGAAACGCCTTATTCACGGCCCCGTCTAACAAATCGAGAGAATCAGAAATGTCTTGCGTTCGATTGGTGTACTGGTCGGATTCATATGCGCTGGCCCCACTGCTGAAGACCAGTAATAAAACAAAAAAAATCATAACGGGCTATTTTCATTGAACCCGACAACATTACAATGTTTACGGGCGGGCTTCGACCCAAAAGTCCCTGCTTATTCCAACCGGGCTCTCAAGAGACTATATTTACGCTGAAGCTTGGGGGCGCCAGATGAATATCTGTTAACGACAACTTAACATTTATCTCGCCATACCGAAGAATTCATCGTTCGGCCGCATGCTGGTCAGATTAGCCATTCGGTTGCTGAGCGCAAAAAACGCCGTGATAGCACCAATGTCCCACACATCTTCCATACTGAAACCCTGCGCCCTAACCTTCGCAATGTTTGCGTCTGACACCTCACCTGAAGCACTGGCTACTTTCAGAGCGAACTCCAGCATGGCCTCTTCCCTCAGCGTTAAGTCGGCCTTCCGGTAGTTAATGGCTATCTGATCTGATATGCGAGGGTTCTTTGCTCTGATTCGGAGAATCGCTCCATGAGCAATCACACAATACTGGCAATCATTAACCGCAGAGGTAGCGACCACGATCATCTCCCGTTCCGCTTTTGACAGGCCAGAGTCTCCTTCCATCAGCGCGTCGTGATAGGCCATAAAAGCACGTAGTTCCTCGGGCCGATGCGCCAGGGTCAGAAATACATTCGGGACGAATCCCGTCTTGTCCTGTATTTCTATCATACGATTTCGCAAGTCTTCGGGGATCTGCTCCAGGCTCGGAACCGGGAATCTACTGATTGGTTTTTCCATTTGAATAGCCTTCAGGATTGTTGAAACTGATATCCATAATAACTTGCAATGGCTAATCCCGCAGCCACGCTCGTGAATGGGTCGTGCTCGGTCACCTTGCCCGGGAATTGCTTTTCCAGTAACCGCTTCACCGCAGCGATTTGGGATGACCCACCGGTTCGAATCACAATATCGATGTCTGCCCTTCCCCTACCTGAACGCTGCAAGACTTCTTCGGTGACATTTTCGATACGCCCAAGCATATCTGTCATAATTTGCTCGAACTGGTCTCTTGAAAAAGGAACTGCCAGATCAAGCTCAGGGACATCGATGATGGTTTCTTCGACGTTCGACAGGGCTGCCTTTGCATCCTTAATTGACTGGAACACGAGATAACTGAAGTTATGAGTAATCAGTTCAAGCAACCGCTCAAACTTTTCCTTACCCTGACCTCCTTGGGCTATGCGATCGATAATTTTTGAGCGGTACTGGTTCTGGTTGAGAATATAGGTGACGGCCCAGTTCAACAACTTGTCTTCATATTCCTCAAAAGGAAAGTCATTTTCAATCAAACGACCATCTTTGACCCTTGACCAGGTTTCCCCTTTACCAAAGTGCGGAAACAGAAGCTCTCTAAAGATTAGCTGATCAATGTGATCGCCACCCAATGAGATACCGGACGTTGAGAGCACATCAAAACTTGACCCTGAATACTCCACAACACTTAGATCAAGGGTACCTCCACCAAAATCGACTGTCAGGACACAACCGCTGTCAGGAGACTGCTCGTCATGACGATAACTCAAGGTTGCAGCAACCGGTTCAGGATAAAACGTCAGCTTATTGATACCGGCATGGCCGCATGCTTCTGAAAGTCTATCGAAGGCAAGGTTGTTTCTGAGGTTCTCATTGCCTTCAAATAACACCGGGTGACCAAAGTGAATATCAGCGAGAGGCTCAGCCAGACTTTCCTCTATTGCCTGACGAATTCGCAAGAGTATTGGGGTAATTAACGCCACTAATCGAAACGGATGATCAAATACCAGGAGGCGCCTTATCGAACTATTACCCAGCAAACGTTTCACCCCCCGGAATAACCTTCCGGGCATTCCACGATCAACCCAGGGTTGGCCGTAGACACTGGACGTTTCAGTTTCAGCTTCGGAATGAGGATCGGCTGAATTAGCTTCAGAGGTAACCATACTGGCTTTCGCGATCACTTCGGGCGTCAACTCGACAATCCGGTCACGATTCTCATCGATATACTGGGCGACCGCTGCTTCCCCCGTCAGGGGAATCAGTTCACGATCCAGATGCATCGCGGTGGGCATTATCGCATCGCATTCTTCGAGTGGTATCATGCGCACCTGCTCGCCATCGTACCACGCGGCCGCGCTGTTTGAAGTACCGAAATCTAGACCTACGCCAATCATATATTATTGATTTTAAACACTTTTTAAAATTACGTGAATTAAAGCAAGCGGGCATTAAGGCACATTTTGAGGACGTTTTCTAGAGGCTACGGGCAATCTTTGACATTCCCCTTCGCGGGACTGTTGGCAGAAGTGGTATTAGAGCGTATCTGGGTTAATTTCCAGCGTGTCAAGCAATCGACCAGTGCTTGCCAGAACTCTGTAGCGAGCCAGCAGAGCGATATAATCCCCAGACACTTTTGAAATCTGCGCTCTGAGCAATTCGTTCTGAACATCCAACAAATCCAGGAGAGTTCGCTTACCGAGCGTCAATTGCTCGACGTACACACTAAGCACTTCTTCCGTCGATTTCACATAGGCATCCAAGTATTCAAGCCTCACCAGAATATCCTGTAGTTCATTCCATATTAGCGTTACATCCTCTTCTACGGCACGCTTACTACTGCGAACACTCTCCCTGAGTGCAAACTCGCGGGCTTCGGCTTCGTTTAGCCGAGCACGATCGGCGCCACCGCGATAGATGTTATAGGTCATCCTGATGACGGCAGATTCATCATCATTCGCACCTAAAGAGCCATCGGTATCATCATTTCGAGTTGCGCCAATTTCCAGGTCAAACCGAGGAAAGAAAGCGCCTTTCGCTTGCCTCCTTCCTGCGATCGATGCTTCAAGCTCTGCCTCTACCGCTTTAAGCCCCGGATTATTAGCGAGTGCAAGTTCAAGAGCCTGTTCCAGTGTTCCCGGAACACCACCAACAGTTTGAGGCTTGACCAGCATCTCAGGGCGCTCACCGACTACGCGATAGAACTCTGCAATTCCGTTTTTCGCGTCCCTTTGTGACAGCAGGACGTTAGATTTAGCCTGCGCTCGCCTACCACGGGTCTGCACGACATCAACCTTGGTACCCACCCCACTTTCAAACCGCTCAATAATCTTTGCAAGTGTTTCTTCGTGGTACCCGAGATTTTCCTCTGCGAGACTAACGACGACAGACCTTCGAAGAGATTCAAGATAAACCTGAATCGCACGTAAGCTGATATTTTCCTGGGTGCTGACCAATCGAGCGAGAGAAGCATCAACCAGAGCAGATTGTTGCTTAACCAAGTTTAGTGTCGACGAACCATCATAAATAAGTTGGGTAAGGCGAATGCTCCTCTCTGCCCGATTCAGAGATAAGTCACCGTCGTCCAGAACGCGAGTTGTTGTGTTATTAGATCTTTCCCTGCCTCCCGCAAGCACCACATCCAGCCTTGGGAAATAGCCTCCTCGAGCCTGGCTCCTCAACTCTTCAGCCGCCCTCACACTGTAGTGACTAGCGAGTACATCCGGGTTTGTTCGCAGTGTCGCCTTAATCGCCTCGTCCAACGTCTGAGCTGAGGCGCATGGAACAATTAGCCCAAGAACCAGCACGGACGGTAAGATCGAGGAATGTATCAAGACTTTTCTTAAAGAAAGTGACACTGTCGAAACCTTCATAGATTCACCTGACTATCGGAAAAAAAAACATTAAAGCATAGGGTGCCAAAAGTCGAACTATTGAATAGTAACTCCGGCAGACTCGTAACTACCAACGATCATAAATGCAGACCAAATATATGGATACCCCCATTCTGGAGAGTCAATCATCGCTAGCTGCGTGTCACGAAAGGCTTCACGGGCTGGATTGCCATCGAGGAGCCTGTCATAAAAGTCTGTCATCAACGCCTGGGTTCCCCCGTCACTGACTTCCCACAAGGAACTGATGACCTCAGCGACACCGGCTTCCTGGAACGATCTACGCAGCCCATAGACACCTTCGCCTTCATGAATTTCCCCAAGGCCGGTTTCACAAGCAGAAAGCACGACCAGCTTTGTACCTGAAAGGTTAAGCCCCAACACTTCGAGTGCCGTTAGTACGCCGTCATTGACGGTATCGATATCACCGAGGAACTGCGCGTTCGAGTTGATACCTGCAAAAGCCAGCCCGGCTCGTAAAAGAGGATTGTCACCCGGGGGCGGAACGTGGATTTCTGAAGACCGCTGCATCTTTAGAAGCCTTTTCCGAAGGGTGTCATCCGCCTCGAGGAAAAAACCGTGAGTAGCAAGGTGTAATATTTCCGGAGACTCAGTGATCTCTGCCAACACCCTTTCCTGAGCCTGTTCACCAAAGAAAACGTCATTTACATGTTCTTTGGCTACAAGTCGGTCCGTAATCGTTCTTCCTTCTTTTTCTGCGCCAGGTAGTGGCGCGAAGTTCAGGCCACGCAACCCGCCACCAGCACCCCTGATACCAAGCTTCATTGCTGCAGAACGGCGACCAGCGGCAATTTGCAGTTCTTCTGCACCCACCACCTGGTCCGAGTTGTAGTCGGGTCCTGCCAGAATCACATAGGGCCCCAACGACAACTTATCGTCATTCGGTAAGAGGTCTCTGCCAGAAGTTAGAATATGAACGTCGGTGGTCTGGATGAGGTATTGCTCATCGTCATTCATGAGAGCGCTGAAAGGCAGGATATTCAACACCCCATCAGGTATCAGGTAAACATATTCAAGCTCGCCAGTGCTTTCCCTTATCGGCGCCCACACCAGCTCATATGCGAGTTGCCCCGCTTCAATGATCTCATCGTCATCGGCCAGGTCATCCTGGATTATCGTGCGATATTCGATCACCGATTCCTCCATCGCACCCCGGTCTGAGAACTCAACAAGGTCGTAGCTGATTTCTCCACCCTGATTGACAATCACCCCGGCCAGCACGCGGGGTACATCGCCTTCGCTATACATCATAATATCAACCAAAGCGGTATCCTCTGGGAGAGAATTCGCTAGCGCATCGGCGTTAGTACCGGCAATAGATGAGCGATAACGCACACTCGCGCGACCTAGCTCACCCTGCAGGTAATTAACCCTAAGTTCCAATTCATAGAGAGCTGCTGCATGGCGCCCCTGGGTATCCGCTGTGGGCCCGGAAAGCGTCAACGACGCGAGCGTCCTTCGGGCGCGTTCAAGTTCAGTAGAAATAGAGGCTAACCTTGGGTCAGTTGATAGCTGTGCTACCTGTTCGATTTCCGAGGTAATCTTCAGTAATAGCCCCTTTCTTTGGAGACTTGCCTCGATCGCCTTTTTGCCGCGAATTGGATCTGTAATTAAAGCCAACAAGCTCAGGTAATCATCAAGTTCAGGTCTATGAAGCCGGATATAGCCTTCACGAGCGTTTTCTCCTGTCACCCACAACATGCGGTCCAGGAACACACTCCGCCTGGCAAGCCCCTTTTCCCTGAGTTCAACCGCCACGGAAAATTTACCCGCTGCCTCTTCAACCCTGGCCAGGTTGTTCAGCGCTTCAAACGTATAAGGATGCTGCTCGCCAATTTCCTGTTCTGCAATTTTCAGTGCTTCGGTGAGTTCGTTGCGGGCGTCATTAAGCCTTCCCTGATCAAGGTAAATTGATCCCAGATCGATCATCGAGCGAATCGTATCAATATGTCGTACCCCTAACGACATTCTTCGGGTAGCCAGTGCAGCCGTAACCTGCTGCTGCGCCTCATCCAGCCGTCCTAGCTTCTGGTAAACCCGCCCCAGGTTGTTGCGGCTTTTTAATGCATCCTGATGATCTGCGCCAAGGGAAATACTCCAACGCTCTACCAGATCTTCGAACATGGCCGCAGCGGCTTCATACTCTTCCATCATCATATAAAGGTAAGCCAGGTTATTTTGCACACCCATTGCATCCGGATGATTTTGACCCAGCGATTCGGAGATATGTTCATAACTGGTGTCGTATAGGGGTTCTGCTTCCCTGAAGTTTCCCTGGCTTTCATGCAGTAACGCCAGATTGTTACGGGTCCGCGCCGTCTGCGGGTGCGACAGCCCCATAGCGACCTCCATACCACCCAGGGCTTGTTCGAGCACAGGTTCCGCGTCATCGTAAAAACCCAACTGCTCATAAATATTACCCAGATTATTCATCGCAACAAGCGTAGTGGGATGATATTCACCCCCTATTTCAAGCATGGCGAGCATGGTTTCCTCAAAAATCCTTTCTGCGTCTTCAAATCTGCTTTTACGCTGATAGACGGCACCCAACTCAAGTAACGCGTTATAATACTGAACGGGACTCTCCCGCCAGGCCAATTCGCCGTAAGCTACAACATCCTCTGAGACTAACTGCGCGCTATCTAATTCACCTTCACTGGCCAAGACCCGGGCCAAATAATTCTTACCGATAAAACTGAGATCAGTTTCCCCAATCTGGCGGGCTGTCAGGATCAAGCCAGATAACTTATCTTTTGAGGCCTGGTATTCACCCTGTTCCCAATAAATATCAGCAAGATCGACCTGAATCCTAATCGCAAACTCTGAAATGCCGTTTGTGGATTCCGCCAAATTCCGGGCAGTCGCTACTAGTATTTTCTCGGCTTCATCCAGACTCCCTGTATTCCGATTCAGTATCGCAAGCCGAGACTGACACTCCAGCGTTTCAGCGTGGTACGCACTGTAGTTCTCGGTATAGACACCGCACACCACAGATAGGAGTTCTTCTGCTCTAGTGTTATCTGCGGCCTCGGTTAGGGTGTCGACTAAACTTAACCTCGATGCAATCGTCAGACTGTGCGCGACACCCATTTCTGATTCGTAGTTCGCTGTGATGAACTCCCTCATTGCCTCGGCTTCTTCGAACGCCTGGGTAGCGTCAAAAAGCTCTGCCATAAGGCCGGCAATATATTGTGTCTCGGGATGTGCCTCGCCGAGCAGTTCACTGCTGGTGGCATAGGCGTCGCTATAGAATGCATCGGCAGTCGCTGCATCTTCGAACTGCCTTGCGGCAAGCCCACCGTCCCTGGTTGACGCTACTGCCAACCAGTGGTCAGGGCCAAAGACTCCCACAGCAAGCATCAGCGCTTCCTCGAACAGCATCATGGCATTTTCAAAATCTCCTGACTCCAGCAACGCTTGACCTTCTGCTGTCAATTCCTGCCAGACCTCGAAATCTCCGAGTTGATCTTCGGTGACAGCAGATGCAACTGCGAGCGTCTCGTCGACCCATGCGGGTAGCTTGTTATTGATCTCCGTAATGAGCTGTAAGCTAGACTGAGTTCTGTCTATTTCTTTCAGTTCAACCGATCGCTCTACATCGACAATCAGTAACTGAAGTGCCAGTTCTACGGCTCCTATCTCCTCAGCCAGCATGACCGCGATTTCCAGTGATTCCTGATCATCCGGAAACTCCGCAAGGAGCTCCACGTAGGACTGGAGTGCAAGTTCGATATCAGCCGTCATTAACGCCTCTTCCGCGGCGGCCCGGAAATCTGATCCATGAGCGTTGGTGACGACACACACCAACAATATGGCAGCTATTTTCCTGAACATGACAAATGGTCCTTGTAAGTTTTCGAATAGCGAGGGGGCACTGTATCACTACTCTATGGTCACCTATGACCAAAAACCTACGCTTTATCGGGAAGTTACAAATTAGCCAAAGCCAACCCGAACGGTGAGCCTAGATATGCAGGAAAGTTATCAGTTAATTAGCGGGCGGGCAGTAGCCTAAATGTTAATGCGGTGCTAAATTAATGGTGCAAGCCTCGGGATAAACCCGGTGCGATATTGATACATTAGGAACCTTCCCAGGTAATGAACCTCACCGAACCCCGGCGGTGTAACCCGCTAGCACAGCTATTGGGCCAACTGGTGCTGTCAGTTTTCGGTTGGCGAAAGGCAGGTCAGGTTCCCAGCGCCAGAAACATCGTCATCATTGCTGCACCACACACCACCAACTGGGATTTCATCTTCCTGCTGGCAGCAGCCTATTCATTCGGCATTAGCGTCAATTGGCTGGGTAAGGACAGTCTGTTTCGATCACCTTTAGGGCCAATACTTCGATTCCTTGGCGGCGTTCCCGTGGATAGGTCAAAGCGCAACAACCTTGTCCAGTCACTTAGCGCACAAATTGAACACGGTTCGGGTATTGCTCTGGTCATTCCGCCATCGGGAACTCGTCGAAAAACCGAACATTGGAAATCCGGCTTCTACCGGATAGCAGAAGCCGCACAGATTCCACTGGTTTGCGGGTATCTGGACTACCAGAAAAAAGAAGCAGGTCTTGGCCTGGCATTTCTGCCCTCTGACCTCTCTCAGGATATGAATAGAATTCGAGAATTCTACGAACCGATTGTCGGCAAGTACCCCGAGAACAAGAGCCGAATCAGATTAAGAGAAGAAGATCAGTAATTACTGAAGAACCATCGGGGGTTCATCCAGTTCAGGCGGCACCATACACTGACTGGCCTGATGATGAACCATGCGAACACTACCCGCCTCAATCACGAAATTATTTGTTGCAACCAGCCAACCCGCTGGTAGTTGTTCGTAGCAAATTACGGAGAAGAGGTCGCCTTGCAAGAGTACTCTTGGACTATGGCATACAATTTGAATGCCAGGTTCCTGGCCGCTGAATATATTGTTCCAACTCTCCATAATTTCGTCCCTACCTAAAATTGGTGCCCAACCCGGATGGATGCAAACGCAGGGGTAGTCCTCCGTCCACAAAACTGACATCTGGGCCGCATCCCGGCTATTGAACGCCAAGTAAAAATTGTCATTCGCAAACTGGATTACCGCTGGATCAACTATATTCATGATGGTCCCTCTATGCCGATTTCAACCGAACGCCATAATTCAATCAAGCCGCTTAGCGAAATCAGCTGAGATGTGCATAATATCCAATCGAAATTAAACGTTTAGGAAAAATTCAATGGGTTCAATAGAATGTCCTAAATGCCACACTGGGATGACCGAGCATACTCTCAGTACACTCAGTGGTGGTGTAACAGTAGATAAATGCTCTGCCTGTCGAGGTATCTGGTTTGATCTTGGCGAGGCAGCGTTACTGAAAGAAAAATGGATGTCCGACCACATTGATGATGGAGACCCCTTACTCGGAGAGAAACACAACAAAATTCGAAACATCAACTGTCCTCGTTGCGACAAACCCATGGAACTACTATCGGACCCCATTCAAAAGCATATTCAGTACGAAGCCTGCGCCGAGCACGGCATGTATTTTGACGCGGGTGAATTCACTGACTTTAAATACGAAACCCTGATGGATGTTTTTAGGGATTTCGTATTTGCACTCAGAAAGCCAGCTTAAGCTCAGTTTAAAGCAGGTGTGAGCCACCATCGATGGCAAGAATTGCACCCGTCGTGAATCCTGCTCCTGTACTCGCCAGGTAAAGCGCTGCCCCTACGACCTCTTCAGGCTGGCCACCACGCTGTAGCGGAATTGTCGTGTTGGCACGTTCCTCAAACGCCTCCATATCCCAGGCCTTGCTGATATCCGTGAGAAAAGGCCCGGCCATAATACAGTTGACCCTCACTTTTGGTCCATAAGCCGCCGCAAATGAACCAGTAATCGCATTCAGGCCCGCCTTCGCTGCGCCATAGGGTTCTGAAGTTGGACTCGCCTTGACCGCGGCAATGCTGGAAACATTGATAATACAACCTCCCTGCCCCTCAGCCATCCTGCTTCCAATATTGGCACTAAGTCGAAACGGCCCCTTGAGATTGACGCCAATAACTTTATCGAACAACTCCTCGGAAACCTGGTCAAGCGAGGGGTAAAGTGGCGACATGCCAGCGTTGTTAATCAGTACATCAACTTTGCCTAACTCTGCGTAGACTGCCTCTACCATCGCATCCAGGGAATCCCAGTCCCCGGCATGAGCAGCGTAGGGAAACGCCTTAACACCCAGGGCTTCAACCTCTCTGGCCGTTTCGATACAGGATTCAATTTTTCGGCTGACGATAGCAACGTTTGCCCCGTGACGTGCGAAACCAAGTGCCATGGCCTTGCCGAGCCCCCTGCTGCCACCCGTAATCAACACAACCTTTCCCGTCATATCCAGTTCGTCCACCTGTCTCTCCTACTAATCAAAAAGAAACTATTGTACCTACAGGCAGCCGCCCAGTCTGCACTTCGCATCCAGAGCCGTGTAGAATCAACAAACCACTAGCCGACATGCCTATGAATGATCTGATCTCCCCGCGCCTGCGCCATCGCGTTCGAACCTTAAGTACTATTCTGGGTGAGACAATGACGCGCCAACACGGGCAGAAATTCCTGTCCAAGGTTGAAGAAATTCGGCTACTCGCGAAGGCGAACCGACAATCTGCGATTGATCCTGAAAATAGCGACCAGGGTGACCATGAACAGTTGCGGCAGGTGCTTACGAAGCTTGACGGTGAATCACTAATATCCGTCGCACGAGCGTTCAACCAGTTTCTTAATCTCACCAATATTGCCGAACAGGCGGAGTCGACTGAAACTGCCATTGGTTCGCAATTGGAAGAATTGTTCACTCGCCTGATCAATAAAGGGATCGATCAGCAGCGTGTCGTTGAAACTATTATCAGTATGCGATGCGATCTTGTTCTTACTGCACACCCGACCGAAATCACCCGACGTACCCTGATTCAAAAATACAACCGAATAGCCTCCGCGCTCAATGACGTCAACGAAGACCAGGAACTCGACACACAGGAACGACTGGATCTGGAGCGACTGATCGCTGAGGTCTGGTTCACGGATGAAATCAGGACAGAAAAACCCACACCACAGGATGAAGCCAAGTGGGGTTACGCGGTTATTGAACACTCACTGTGGACTGCTATCCCACAGCTCTGGAATCGATTAAGTGAACTGACATTCAAAGTAACAGGCGAGACACTGCCTTTAAGTGTATCTCCGATCAAAATTTCGTCTTGGATGGGTGGTGACAGAGATGGTAATCCGAACGTTACCGCTGATGTGACCAAAGAGATTTTAAGGCTGGCCAGGTGGATGGCGGCAGATTTGTATTTAAGAGATGTTGAAGAACTTTTGTCACAGCTCTCAATGTCTAACTGCTCGAGCGAGCTTGCCGCACTGTGCCCCGAAGGTGTCGACGAACCCTACCGCCATATTCTCAGGTCATTCCGTGAGAGACTAGTAGCGACTCGAACCTGGGCAGAAACATCAGAGCCACCAGAGCCCGGATTGATTCACAGTGACGCCGACCTGATCGCGCCGCTGCAACTATGCTACGACTCTCTGCTTTCGTGCGGCATGAATATCATTGCCGATGGTCTTTTAAAGGAAACCCTGATTCGCGCCAATACATTTGGAGTGACACTGGTAGAACTGGATATTCGCCAGAGCTCTGACAAACATATCGAACTTCTGGACGCGATCACCGAATACCTGGAACTGGGCAGCTATAGGCACTGGTCAGAGAAAGCCCGAACAGATTTCCTATTGCAAGAACTCAAGACCCGCAGGCCTTTGGTACCAGACAGCTGGCAGCCAAAAGGTGATGCCGGTGAAATACTCAAAACCTTCAGGCTTATCGCAGAAGACAATGGGCAGGGTATCGCCAGCTACATCATTTCGATGGCCAGGCGCCCTTCCGATGTCTTAGGGGTTGTATTACTCTTACGTAAGTCCGGAGTCACTCGAGTGTTGCCGGTCGTGCCCCTTTTTGAAACACTGGACGACCTTGAGAATGCCGCCTGGACACTGGAGTGCCTGCTTCGAACCAACTGGTACACGGAGTACATTGATGGTTCGCAGCAAATCATGATTGGCTACTCTGATAGCGCTAAGGATGCCGGACAGATGGCCGCTTCGTGGGCCCAGTATCGTGCCCAGGAAGAACTGGTCGTCGTCTCTGACAAATACAATATTGACCTTACCTTGTTCCACGGCCGAGGAGGCGCGCCCGGACGCGGCGGAGCCCCGGCAAGACAGGCGATACTGTCACAGCCACCCGGTTCTGTAAAAAACAGTATGCGAGTCACCGAACAGGGTGAAATGATCCGGTTCAAATACGGATCACCACCACTCGCGCTGATCAACCTCGACCTGGTGTTAAGTGCTGCCATAGAGGCAAGCCTGCTGCCTCCTCCACAGCCAAGAGAAAACTGGCGACTCCTGATGCAGAGGCTCTCAGAGGTTGCCTGTGAAAGTTATCGCTCGACGGTCCAATCCAACAAAGACTTTATCGACTATTTTGCAGACGGTACTCCGGAACGAGAACTTGCGCTACTTGCGCTGGGCTCAAGACCGGCGCGCAGAAGCGGCAGTGACACGGACAGATCAATTGGTGAACTGAGAGCGATTCCCTGGGTGTTTGCCTGGACCCAGAAACGTTTGATGCTACCGGCATGGCTGGGTACAGATACAGCCTTCGAACAGGAACTCTCCACTAAGGAACTCAACGTTCTAAAGGAGATGGTTGAAGAATGGCCGTTCTTCCAGACCCAGATCAACATGCTCGAGATGGTGTTATGTAAAGCCGATGCAGAAATTTCCGAACGCTATGACGAAACCCTAGTGTCCCCGAAATTAAAACTGATGGGTGATTCCTTTCGCTCACGACTGGCCAAACTCATCGACAGCATTAACAGAATAAAAAACCAGGAAGTACTCCTAGAGGGAAACCCCGAAATCAGGCAAACACTTGACCTTAGACACCCCTACACAGATCCGCTGCACCTGCTTCAAATAGAACTGATCAAGCGTTGCCGTGAAGAATCAGGTGATATGGCGCAGTTACAAAAAGCACTGCTGGTAACGATTGCCGGTATTGCTGCAAGTATGAGAAACACCGGTTAGCCATGACGATGTCGATCACTATCATAGGCGCGAGTAGCGGTCCTGGCCGGATGCTGTATGAAGCGCTGCTGGACGATGGCGTCCCCGTGACGGGAATCGCGAGAAACCCCCGGAATATTCCCACGAACAGCACTGCGCAGTTTGTACAGCTTGACGCTAATGACACTGCAGCTCTAGCCAGTTTGGTGAACAAAAACACACTACTTATACATTGTTCCCGCCCAGAGATACTGACAACCCTGATTGCACGTAAGCCCGACATGAGTCGACTGATAGCCTTGGGCTCAACTCGCATCTATACGCGATTTCCAGATGACAAATGTGCCCGCCTGGCTGCTATGTCTCATGCTATCTGGATGAGTGAGATCCCGGCCACCCTGCTTCACCCGACAATGATTTATGGCGCACCGGGACTAAACAATATTGAGCGCGTCGTCCAAATGGCACGAGTGTCCCCGATCATTCCACTACCCGACAATGGGGAATCGCTGATCCAGCCCGTCCTTGCCAGTGATGTCGTCAAGGCAATACGGGCTTGCATAGACAACCATTCGAGCATCGGAAAGACCATAGCGGTCCCTGGTAAAAGTCCTACCACTTACCGCCGTTTCGTCGAACTTTGCATTGAGTTATCAGGAGAGAAATGCCGGGTCGTCTCAATACCGATCACCCTGTTAAGCCTGCTTGCGCCACTAACGCACCTGTTACCCGGGGTACCAGTTATCGCACAAGATGAAGTTCGTCGGTTACTCGAAAACAAAGATTTCAGTACTGAAGGCCTGGATAACCTCAGCATTGAACCAGTAGCGCTTGATGTCGGTTTAAAAAGTTTGCTCTTCGAGGAAAAATCGAAGAGTGACATTTAGTCGCCGGAGACAGACGTGACTTTCCCAAAAACCCTGTCCAGTTCCGCCATCAACTCGTCAGGCAATGGCGCCGCTGTCAGTGCCGCAACATTACTGGTCAAATGATCCACGCTGCCGGTTCCGGTCAACACCAAAGAAACACCCGGCTCATATCGGCAGTATCGATAAGCAGCCTCGATCACAGACTTGACCCCAGGGTGCCCGGTTAAAAATTTCAGCGGATCGTCATTATTAACCACACCCTTTTCGATTTCGCCCGAGGAAATCAGCTGTTCAATATTTTGCATCAGCACCGCCGGATTACTGAGCGCTCTGCGGACAGCGTGCATAACCTGTGTACCGACATCTAGCCGAAGGCAGTCCGGAAAAACCTGGTCGCGTGCTCCCGAATTAAGAAAGTTGAACCCTACCATCGCGACGTCAAAGCAGCCGATCGGAACTGCTCGTTGCAACATTTCATGGGTTGGGTCCTGTCTGAAACTTTCAGTAATACCCAGGTACCGAATTTTTCCGAGCTGAATCTGTTGCTGCAGCACCGGTACGTATTCCGCTACGCAATAGTCAAGGTCTTGCGGCATCACCCCATGAAAACTGAATACATCAACGTAGTCCGTATTCATTCGAGTAAGGCTCTTCTCTAATGACTCAACCAGCTTTTCAACGGGCATGTAGTCGCCACCCTTGTCACGGAACATTGTCTTTGTGCTGATCACGACCTCAGACCGCTGGCGATGAACAATTTTACCGACCACTTCTTCAGTACCGTAGGCGCGTGCAGTGTCAAAGTAATTGATCCCCAGATCAAGAGCGTGCTTGACCACTCCTTCTGCAGTGGAAGAATCCTTGCTTTCACGCATGCCCAGCCGGCTGTGTCCACCACAACCGAGACCCACAGGACTTACCATCAGGTTTGTTCGCCCAAGCCTTACATGATCCATTATTTGACCCCACCTCCAGAGGCGGAAGAGTATAAACAAAATCAACAGGTTCTTGCCCCAAGATAGTTGTCTATGATGTTGTCAAAGGTGGCTTGCCCAGTCATATGCAAGCGGGTGCTGACCAGTTGTCAACCGGCTGAGAACTAAACCCTCTCGATACGGAACACGGGAATATCGCGCGGCGCAGCTGATTCGACATACTTTGCAAACTGTTCTGAAACACCGGCCTGTCTCTGTACTGTACCTTTCGCCTCTGCCTGCGCCAACTCAACTACCCGGACGGCGAACGATTCATCGCCTACTTCAACAGTAATCTCTGGATTCGCTCTTAGATTAAACACCCAGGCTGGATGTTTCTTAGCGCCTGCAAATGACGCAAACAACAACATCTCACCATCTTTGATGGTCAGCACCAGAGGTACCAGGAACGTCTTGCCTGATTTACTACCGATCGTATGCAGAATGATCATTGGGTAGTCCGCGAACATCGCTACCTGACCGTTATTAGCTCGAAATTCTTCGATAATTTTTTCATTAAAGTTTTTCATTTCCGTCATTGCGTTTTTCTACCTATCGTTAATATCGTTTGCGCCAATCTAAACACAATTTGGAGAAACGTCTGGCATCCAATTTTGGTACTCCAGCCGAACTGGAACACCGAGACCCTAACCACTCTCTCCTGTTCTCTTCTCTCCTCTTCTCTCCCCACCCCTCCTGCTCTCCCCGCCTCCCCTAGACTCCCCCCCAATTCCCACGCCATAAATTACGATCACGAGGAGCGCAGGCTCGCTCAATACGATGGATTTAGTATCCAGCGGCAGATTCATGGTTAGCTGAATACCGGCACCAACTGTATTTTTAATCGTGCAATACTCTGGATTTACATAGCCGAAACTCATTGCGGAACGCAATCCAAGACCTCACAAATCGTGGGTACGACCCTCCTGGTTACATTCCATTACAAAAGTCCACAACTCCATTAATCCCGGATTACCTACCCGCTATAAATTGGAAACCTATAAATCAACGCAGGAACCAACTGATGAACCAGGCGATGAGGCTACAAGAAGAAGTTAATCATACAAACGAGAGTCAAGACGTAAAACCAGTCTTATTGTTCGTTGATGATGATGCTCGAGCTATTAGCCTGATTAAACTTGAGTTTGGAGAAGCCAACTATGTTTGCCACTTTGCGGAATCCGCATTCAAGGCACTCGATATCCTGCAAAAAATGACCGTCTATGTTGTCATTTCAGACATCAACATGCCGATTCTCAGTGGCACTGAATTATTCGAACAAGTTAAAAAGAAACAACCCGAGGTGATCAGAATCGCCATTCCCGGCTCTATAAACATCCCCGAGTTCGTCAACGCTATTAATAAAGCTAGTGTCCACACCTACCTCGTTAAGCCTCATCAGCCAAAAGACCTAAAACTGATCATTTATAAAGAGCTATTGGAGCGTAAAAAGAATCGTCGGAAAATTGACCGAATCAAGGCAAGCCAGAAAAATGCAGCTAATAGAGCCCGGGAATCAGGCGCATCTCTCTCAAAAAACCAGGGGCTAATTGAAGCAATACAACAAGGATATAAGAACTTGTTGATTAGTTATGACCCCACCTTCGAATCAAAGCGGGAGCGCTATGAGTTCAGGAAAGACCTCGCGAGAGGGATTGGCAATGCCTTGAGATTGGAGATGAACACAAAACTGCAGCTCGACATGGGTATATTTTTTTCCTGTTTTTGTAGCTGCAACAAAATCAAAGCTCTATCTAAAGCTCCCATGGACGATTTTATGGCTGTCGCAATCGCGCTGGCGAAAAAGGACAATGAAGCGTTAAGTGAAATCACCGGACCACTCTTGCTAAGTGAATGCTTTAAAACTATCTCGTCAATGGATACGCTTATCCATGAACAGGAACTTAACTGGGATGAATCGATTAAAGTAATCAATTCACAACAATCTAGTCATGATGATGATGTGCTCCTCGCTCTCAATGATCTAGAAATACCTGATTCGTAACGCACACGAGGCATACAAAAAACGGTTATAAAAATCTCGACTTAGGTAGACAGGACGTAAACGTTTATCTCATCAGGTATTTCATCGCGGACTCAAGGCCTTTATCGCTCAAAAAGAACATCTGGCCATCAACCAATCTCTTAGCCAGTTGAATCGATGCAGAATCCTGCCATCTACTTTCAGGAAGCGGATTCAGCCAGACGACACTGCGGAACTGTTCCGTCAGGCGCCTCATCCAGACTTCTCCGGGTTCCGCATTAAAATGCTCGACGCTTCCACCGCGATCTGAAATCTCATGACGCCCCATATCGGCGTCTCCAACTATAATTAACTTGTAGTCCCGGGGGAACTTTTGGAGTAAATGCCGCAGTGGCAACTTGTCTTCCGTGCGTCGCTCGTTCTCATGCCAAACAGATTCATAAACATAATTATGGAAGTAATAGTACTCCAGGTGCTTGAATTCACTCCCTGCTGCAGAAAACAATTGCGCACATAATTCGACATGCTGGTCCATGGAGCCACCGACATCAAAAAGCATCAAAACCTTAACTGCGTTGTGTCGTTCAGGTACTTCCTTGATGTCCAGGAACCCACCGTTTCGCGCGGTCGACCTGATAGTATCAGCCAAGTCCAACTCCAGGTCGGATGCTTCACGAACCCAGCGACGTAACCGGCGAAGCGCCATCTTCAAGTTTCTGGTGCCTAGTTCGACGTCGGGATCATAGTCAGCGAACTCCCTTTCCAGCCAGACTTTCATCGCTCTCTTGCGCGGCGCTTCAGTCATTTCGGTTCGCTCTCCTGATTCGGCTTCTTCGCTTAGGCCTTCACCCTTCTCACCATCATTGCCTTCACCTTCCTTCCCTTTATCACCTTCGCCCTTTTCGCCGGAATCACCCTCGCCTTCTTCACCGTCATTACCTTGCTCACCTTTTTCGCCACCTTCTCCAGTCTCTCCTTCACCCGACCCTGGCTCACCTTCATCTTTGCTATTGTCCTCACCGTCTTCCCGAGCGGCTCTTTCCTTCGCTTCAGCGACTGCTTCGCCATACTCCTCCATCACCAATGCCACTTCTCGCTCATTACCCTCCCTCACTCGGGCCAGCAGTTCCCTGAGCTGTTCGCTTTCATCTTCTTCAAACACGCCAACCCAGTCATCGAGTCCGGAAAAATAGGAGGCAAATGCCTGGTCAAAACGATCGTAGTATTTTTCATCCTTGACCAGCGATAACCGACTAAGAAAATAGAACTCATCCTGGTCGGCAAAAATCAATCGATGACTAAAAATCGACAGAAGATCGATCAGTTCACGAACCGAGACCGGCACGCGATATCTACGCAAGTGCTCAAAAAAACCTAATAACATACAGACAAACTAGTTGAAAAAATTAGAGATGAAACGGAATGCCATTATTGTAACGGTCCATCCGGCGTGTGTATTTTGTTCGAGCTGAACTGGTAAGAGATTCATCAACCAGAACCCCAATGACAGCCTCGTATTTGCCAGCGGGAGCGGCAAATTGTGCCTGCTCAAACATAAAAGGGGCCGCCTCTCTATCCGCTGAGGGCTCTTTACCCGCTGAGGGCTCTTTACCCGCTGAGGGCTCTTTACCCGCTGAGGACTCTTTACCTCCAAAAGAACCTGTGGAAATAAATATCAGCATGACTGGGATAAGCAATCGCATCGCGCAATTATACCCAGCGCATACCCAAGCACATACCTAAATACATATCTACGCAAAGGCATCTATCGCGCGACGTTCAGATGCTATACTGCCGGGATGCAGGAACCTAATCAGCCCATCATTCGAGACCCTCTGCTAGAAGCACTTGTTGCGATCACTCGACTCCACCATCAACCACATAGTGCCGAAAGTCTAACCGCCGGTCTCCCCCTGGAAGACGGCAGATTAACGACAGCGCTGTTCATTCGCGCAGCGGCATCGGTGGGATTCAATGCTTCCTATATCCAACGCCCGCTAACGGACATCAGCCCTCTCATTTTACCAGTGGTCCTGGAAATGAAGGATGGCCAGGCGGCTATCCTTGTCGAACGAAACGGCGATGTCGCAACAGTTCTATTCTTAGATGAACAGGAGAAGACACACGAAGTAGAGGTCACTTCGCTAGATGAACGTTATGACGGCAACTGCTACCTGCTCAAACCTGGCATGGTGGTAGAAGGAATCTCCAAAGACTGGTTCTGGAGCACGATCCGAAAATCTCGCGGCCTGTACGCCGAGGTGCTGGTTGCCTCGCTCCTAATTAATCTCTTTGCCCTCGTCACGCCTCTATTCATTATGAATGTCTATGACCGGGTGGTTCCCAACCATGCTATCGAGACGCTCTGGGTCCTCGCGTCAGGTATTGCCATTGTGTTTGTCTTCGACCTTGTCATGAAATCACTGCGCGGATATTTCATCGATGCCGCGAGCAAACGAGCAGACATCACGTTGTCCGCTCAGACCTTTAGCAGGGTTATGGATATCAAGATGAGCGACCGGCCGGACCGGGTTGGCTCATTTGCCAACAACCTTCAGGAATTTGATAGTTTCAGAGAATTTTTTACATCGACCACGCTGACTGCACTGATTGACCTCCCCTTTGTGATCCTATTTATACTCCTGATCTATTTGGTCGGCGGGGTTCTTGCGATGGTTCCACTGGTGGCGATACCGATGATCATACTGGCTGGTCTCGCACTACAAAAGCCACTGCACGGCCTCATTACAGAAACGTTCAGGGAATCCGCTGCCAAGCACGCGATGCTTATTGAAGTTCTATCTTCACTGGATACTGTAAAAGGAGCACGCGCCGAAGGCGTCATGCAAAAGCGATGGGAGACCTTCAACGCAAAGCTCGCAAAAATGGGACTCCGCTCACGTTTCCTTTCGATGTCTATCGTTAACCTGGCGCAACTCATCCAGCAGGCTTCTACTATCGCCATCGTTGCGGTCGGCGTGTACGCCATTATCGACGGCAACCTCAGTGTTGGCGGTCTTATTGCCTGCACAATCCTGACCGGTCGCTGCCTGGCGCCAATGGGCCAGGTAGCAGGAATACTGACTCGATATCACCATTCAATTGCCGCGTTCAATGCCATCGACAGAATCATGAAACTGCCGGTAGAACGACCGGCCGGAAAAAGCTTCCTGCATCGTCCATCAATCAAAGGCGACATTGAGTTCAAGGAAGTTACCTTCAACTATCGGGACCAACAGATACCCGCTCTTTCCAACGTATCATTCAAGATCACAGAAGGAGAAAAGGTTGCCATCATTGGTCGGACCGGCTCTGGCAAAACAACTCTCCAAAAACTGGTAATGGACTACTACGAACCAGGCACCGGGGCGATACTTATCAGCGGTACAGATATCAACCAGATCGACCCCACTGATCTGCGCCGGAACATGAGTTACGTTCCACAGGACATCTCTCTTTTCAGTGGCACCGTCAGAGAGAACATTGTCCTGGGCACACCGCTTGCCACCGATGAGGCTGTCCTTGAGGCAACAAAGGTTGCTGGTATTCTCGACTTCCTTAATACTCATCCCCAGGGGTTTGACCTGAACGTCGGAGAGCGCGGTGAACGTCTTTCCGGAGGACAACGGCAGGGCATTGCCATCGCGAGAGCCATTATTAATCGCGCGTCTATCCTGGTTCTGGATGAACCCACAGCCTCTATCGACAACACTGCGGAAATACTTTTCCTGAAGCACTTCTCCGAGTATGTAAAGGATCGAACGCTACTACTGGTGACGCACAAAGCATCGATGCTTTCGCTCGTCGATCGACTGATAGTGCTAAATGACGGCAAAATAATTGCCGACGGACCAAGAGACGAAGTGCTGAAAAAGCTTGCAGGAAATCCCCAATGAGGGAATACAAATCAGACATCCACTTTATGCCGGATACTTATGCCGCAGAAATTGAGTCACTGCCTCTGGCCAGTCACTTGATTCTCTGGCTATCCGCAGCTTTTGTCTTCATCGCTATTATCTGGGCAAATTTCGCGACACTGGATGAAGTCGCCCATGCTGAAGGCAGGGTGATTCCATCGGGCCAGATTCAGGTTGTCCAAAACCTCGAGGGGGGCATCCTGTCAGAGGTGAACATTAGTGCAGGCGATTTTGTCAACGCGGGACAAATACTGCTGCTGCTGGACGACACACGATTTGCCAGTTCATTTCGTGAGGGCACACTATCTGTTCATACACTTCGGGCAAGGGTAGCCAGACTGGAAGCGGAAATTGATGAAATACCGTTCACTTCAATTCCTAGTTTTTCTGAAGAACACCAGAGCATACTTGACGATGAAATCCTACTTTATACGTCCCGGCAGCAGGAACTTGAATCTTCACTCAGTATACTCAGGCAACAGCGAACCCAGTACGAACAGGGTCTGGCAGAACTGAGGGCCGCAAAGAACAAACTGAGCCGCAACGCAGCACTGGCAAAAAAAGAACTTGAGATCACAGCACCATTAGTTGAAAGCGGCGCGGTTTCACAGGTCGAACTACTGAGATTGCAGGCGGCAGTCAACGATTCCCTTGGACAACTCGAGGAGACAGGCATCGCCATTCCCGGGTCAGAAGCTGCAGTGGCCGAGGCCAACCAGAAGATCGCAGAAAGGAGACAACAGTTCCGAAGCGCGACCCAAGCCGAATTAAATGAGGCCAAAACCGATCTCAGCCGCTTGAACATATCCAATGTGGCCCTGGAAGACCGGGTTAATCGAACAACTGTCAAATCCCCGGTAGATGGAACCGTAAACCAGGTGCTGGTTAATACCATTGGCGCAGTCATACAGCCGGGAATGGACCTGATTGAGATCGTGCCTTCGAACGATACGTTGTTGGTTGAAGCCCGCATCCGCCCTTCGGATATCGCATTCATTCATCCCGGCGGGAAAGCAACGGTCAAACTCACCGCCTACGATTTTTCGATCTACGGCGGGCTGGATTCTGTACTTGAAGTCATCAGTGCTGATTCAATCACCGATGAACGCGGCGAGCATTTCTTCCGGATCAGGGTTCGAACCAGCAAGAACCATCTTGGAACCATCGAAAACCCGCTGCCCATTATTCCAGGTATGGTGGCGACGGTCGATATTATGACTGGCCAAAAGACCGTCATGGACTACATTCTGAAACCATTGAAGCGAGCCCAGGAAGCAGCCCTCACTGAACGCTAGCCCTGACCAGTTTAGATCAGGGCAATTGAGAACGCAGTATAGCTAGCATCCTTTGAATGCTGGTTTTCGTTTTTCTTTAAACGCCGCGCGTCCTTCTTTGTAGTCGTCACTGTCGAAACATGCATTGATCATTATTGATATAGACTCAAGGTCCCGGCTCGAAGGGTCCTTGACCGCTTCGTTAATAGCCGCCTTCGCTGCCTTGACCGTAAGCGGCGCATTGGCCGTGATCAGTGCCGCGTAATCTCTCACCGCACCTTCAAGCTCATCGATTTCACAAACCCGATTAACCAGACCCATGTGGAAGGCCTCATCTGCCGCCATAAACCTTGCAGAGAACATAATGTCCTTTGCCCGCGATGAACCAACCAGTTCAGTGAGACGCTTGAGACCTTCATACTCGTAACCAAGACCCAGCTTCGCAGCCGGTATACCAAAGGTTGAGTCCGGCGTCGCGAAGCGAACATCTGCGCTTAGTGCCGTCGCAAGGCCGCCACCGATGCAAAAACCTTGGATCATTGCAATCAGCGGCTTGTCCAATTTAACCAACCACCGGTTAGCACTGGCTGCAACCTTACCGTAGGACTCTTTTTGCGCGGCGCTGCCACGTTTCGAATCAAACTCCGAAATATCTGCACCTGACACAAAAGCTTTGTCACCAGCGCCCTTCATCACCACGACCCTTACTTGGTCATCATGCTGAAAGGCTTCCAGAATAGTCGCGAGGCCCTCCCACATTTCAAGAGAGATCGCGTTACGGCGCTCAGGGCTATTGAATGTCACCCAGCCAATACCATCTTCCACCTGCGCCAACATTTTCTCGGTTTTTAGTTCCATCGTCTGCTCATCCTAAATAGCACCAGCTTGCCGTAGCCGATTAATGTCTTCTGCATTGAAACCCATCTCGATCAGGACTTCATCAGTGTGCTCACCAAGAACAGGACCAGGCCGTTCGAAATGATCGCTCATCGGGAAAGTACTCATATTAATTGGTGAGCGAACAAGGTCGAATTCACCCGTCTCTTCGCGCCTGGTTGTGCGACGCATCTTTAGTGAACGAACATGGTCATCCTCAAATGCCTCAGCAATATCGTATATTGGCCCACACGGACAACCAGCATCATTGGCAAGCTCCACCAGCTCAGCCGTCGTCATGCCGGTCGTGATCTCGTTGATCAATTGCCACAGTTCATGTCGATTCTCAATCCTTCCCCTGGTGTTCCTGAACTTTTCATTCTCGGCGAGTCCCGGCTGTCCTACAGCCGCTGTAAACGCAGCAAACATCTTGTTGGTGCTCGCCGCCAGATTGACCGTGCCATCTAACGTATGGAAAACACCCATCGGAGAATTTGTCGGATGGTTGTTGCCCTCTTGACCTGGAACTTCACCAGCCATGGTGTACCTTGCGCCCTGAAAGTCCAGTTTGCTTAGCATCGACTCAAGCAGAGAAGTATGGACCCAGCTTCCTTCCCCCGTTTTCTCCCGGTGAAGCAGCGCCATCAGTACCCCCTGCCCCAGGAACATACCGGCGGAAGTATCACTGATAGCAATACCGACACGCATCGGGCCTTCTCCCGGTTGCCCCGTAACAGACATAAGACCACTCATGCCCTGCACAACCTGGTCAACTCCCGGGCGTTCACTATAAGGACCATCCTGGCCAAACCCCGATACGCTGGCATAAACAATGCCGGGGTTAACCTTTTTTACAGCTTCATAGTCGATACCCAGCCGATATTTCACATCCTTTCGGAAGTTCTCCACCACCACATCGGCCTTCGCCGCCAGTTTTAAAAACAACGCATGCCCATCAACGGACTTTAGGTTAATCGTGATGCCGCGTTTATTACGGTGGAGGTTCTGTGAATCAGGGCTCAGCCGACCTCCGGTGACATCGGTGAGCCCGGCATCAGGTGGTGGTTCAATTCGGATAACATTTGCGCCCCAGTCTGCAAGCAGCCTGACCGCGGTAGGCCCGGCTCGCGCAATGGTGAGGTCCAGGATAGTGTAGTCAGAAAGAGGGAGGGTCATCTGTCCAGAATAGCCCGCAACTCCAGTGCAATTTCGCTGATCTTGGTCCGTAACAACAGGGTATTCCTAGGCCCCATTCGTATCAGCTGCTTCTGAGCCGCGCTCAAGGATTCCAGTTTTGGGTCTTCAAACTTATACATGACAACAGGCTGAACAAGGCGAATCTCTCCTGTAATTATCGGGGTCTCAAGTAATCTACCGATCGCCTGGAACATTACATCGTCGAAGGTCTGGTTACCGTAGCCGAGTTCAGCATAAGCAATCTGAACTAGCGGCCTGAGTAAATGGTAGAACTCAGCCGCTCTTCTAGCATCAACCGACCCGGCAATCTCAACAAATGGCGTGTACCGACTATAAGATGCGTGATCCAGTAAGAAAGTGTTTTCATCTATCTTTCGCACCAGGAACGGTCCTTCGGGTGCCAGCGACCTGATAGGTTCCTTGACAACTTGCCCTCGAGCAATGTTGTCAGTAAACGCTACAAACTTTCGAATCAGCTGGTTAGGTGCCACCCAGGCGTTAACGCCTTCATGCCTTGACAGGCTTACTGCACCGTCCCTGATCAACTGGTCGCTGTCGTCCAACAATGGCAACACAAAATCTGGCTTTTCCTCTTCGACCGGCGCCTCAATAACCGGTGCAGCCGGAGGTTCGGGCTCTGGATCAGGTACCGGCTCTGATTCAACAGGTTGCACTACTTTAGGTATTTCTATTTTTTCTACTACCTGCAGCTCAGGTTTACTGGTTGTTACGAAGTAGCCGACCACGCAAACAATCGCTACCAGCACGATGACGAGCATGATCACTATTGGTTTATTGTCTCTGTTATCGGCCATCAGCTTTCCTAGTCTCGAGGAACCCTATTGTATTCATCATTGTTAATAAAACAGCGAAAAAAGGTCAGTTTTGGGATCTTTCCATTGTATCTTCAGAATACGCCAAATTTTCGCTCTATTTGAACACCTCCAACTTAATACCTGGCTAAATAAGCGCTCTTGCCCTGACCAGTTCATGCACCATTAACTGGCCGGCTTCCGCTAAAGAGCGCCCGAAGGTGAAAACGCCATCTTCATGCCCGCCCATTGAAAATATACCCGGCGAATGCATATCTACTATGAGCCGCCTTACCTCTTTAGCCATTTCTGGTGTTCCGTAGGCGACCGACGCCTCTGTCACCGGGATACCCAGTTCAACTGAATTCCGCCAAATATCCGGGCTGTGAGCGTGCAACGCACATTTCACCGATTCATGAACGTCATAAATGGAGGCATGGGATAATGATTCCGAAGATGGCTTGACCGCACCTTTGGCATCAACTGCGTTGCGCTGCAGATCCCAGGTCTCGCAGACCGCATAGTCATCCAGGGTTACGGCATCCAGCTCTCCTGTCTGGGTTCCGGAAATGACAAACCCTCCAGCGCAACGCTGCGATATATTGCCAAACCCATAACCGTCATATCGGCCAGGAATTTGTCCTAATAAGCCCAGGCCTTTAAGAACCGTTCGCCACGCAGACAATTCTCTAACGTCGACGCCACCCAGTTTCTCGGTACGGAAAGTCAGATTAAACTTAATGACACCTTCAGTTTCCACCATCATTTAACCCTTCATTACTTTGGCGATTGATTCAGTGTAAGGCGGCTTGAGCAGACCTGCATCAGTAATAATGCCAGTGATCAGTTTATGCGGCGTAACGTCAAAGGCCGGGGACCGGGCAGCAACACCAACCGGCGCGATTGGGTGTCCTGCATATTCTTTAACTTCCGAAGCATCCCGCTCTTCAATCTCAATGTCGTCACCGGAGATTGTTTCTATATCCACCGTCGACAAGGGCACTGCAACATAAAAGGGGATCGAAAAGTACTGACAAAGAATCGCCAGGTTCATTGTGCCAATCTTGTTGGCTGCATCACCGTTCGCTGCGACCCGGTCTGCCCCCACGATCACCATGTCAACTTTTCCTTCTGACATAATGTGAGCAGCCATGTTGTCTGATATGAGCGTGCAATCCACATCGTTACGATGCAGTTCATACGCGGTCAGTCTTGCGCCCTGCAGCAGCGGCCTTGTTTCATCGACAAACACGTGAACCTTTATACCTTTCTGGTGAGCGCGGTAGATAGGCGCGAGTGCCGTACCAAGCTCAGAGACAGCGAGACTCCCAGCGTTGCAATGGGTCAGCAAATTCGGATGAGCCTCTACCAGTGGCAATCCAACATCAGCGATGGCATTGCACGCCACCCTGTCTTCCTCGTGAATTGACTGTGCTTCCTGCAATAAATCAGCAAACAGGCTGGACTCATTATGACAGCGCTGCTCACAGTCTCGCATCCGGTTTACAGCCCACGCTAGGTTAACCGCCGTAGGCCTTGCACTGATCAGGTAGTCACACCGCTCATTGAAGTCGGCGCGAATATCCGCGGCATCCTTATTGTGGCTGCCTGCCAATAGGCCGTAGGCAGCAGCAATGCCGATTGCAGGTGCACCACGAACTGTGAGCGTTCTAATGCTATCGAACACCTGTTCAATAGCATCGCAAAGCACAATTTCTTCTATCTGCGGTAATTTTCTCTGGTCTAGTAAAACGAGTGTATTGTCTCGCCACTCAACGGACCGGGGCATATCTATCATCAATTTCTCCTCAGCGACGAAGCATACACGCACCTGCCCCCGCTTTGCAGCATCTCGCCAAATCACGCACAATGCTGGTTGAATTCCCTGTTTTAGAACACACTTGCGTGTTTAGAACACAATGGAGACTCCAATGGGAGACCTGGTACTAAGAACTGACGACGACGGGATCGCAATCCTCACGTTGAATCGACCGGATACGCTAAATGCACTAAGCCCGAACCTGTTCATAGAGTTACGAGAGCACTTAGTGTCAATCAATGCCCAATCGGAAGAAATAGGCTGCGTGATTCTTCGCGGTGCAGGGCGATCCTTTTCAGCAGGTAACGACCTGAAGGCGATCCAGTCTGGCGAAACAGCGCCCTCGCGTCACTTCCAGGCTGAAACCCTCGAGCTAATTGAAAACCTGCCACAGCCCGTTATCGCTTCAGTACAGGGACATTGCTACACCGGTTCACTTGAGCTCGCCATCGCCTGTGACCTGTTAATCGCGAGCGACTCCGCCAAGTTTGCAGATACCCATGGGAAATGGGGCATGACACCACTGTGGGGCATGAGCCAACGGCTACCCCGTAGGATTGGGCCGATTCGAGCGAAGGAAATGATGTATACCGGCAGGGTAGTAGCAGGCAGCGAAGCTGTCGAAATGGGCCTTGCCAATGAATGCGTCGCTGACGATGCACTAATCGACCGCACGATCGAAATAGCGCGACAGATTGTCGGCAACGCCTGGCACACCCTTCGCGCTGACAAGATGCTGGTCAACAAAGGTATGAATCTGCCCCTGGGTGAAGGCCTAATCTTTGAACGCGAAAACAGCCCGGGCGCAGACAAGTCGATGCAGGAACGCATCAAGGATTTCAGCAAGAGTAAACAGTGAAGCCTTTGTAACCTTGGCTATAAGACAACTTTCTTTAAACCCAATGGCTCAACAAAATTCACTGATACTGGATTTTTCATGGCCGGTGACCCAAAGGAAAAATAGCCTAAAAGAGGTGCCGCACTGATTGCCGGCATGCGAGAGCCGTTAAGGATTGATGACTCAGATAAGGGCTAGGCGGCACTGACATCGTCTACGTGACGGGATCAATAGGACAGATCAGCCCTACTTCATCCTCGATCAATTGCGCCGCAGCCAGACATAGGTCCTCACGCCAGCGATCAGCATAGACCTGGACTCCCAGTGGCAAGCCGTCATGCACACCCATTGGAACCGATACCGCCGGGTTAACGGCCTCTATACGGTTGAGGTGCGATTCAACGACCTCCCGGCTGGAAACATCTTTCTTGCGAATGAGTTCCGCCAGTTCAGTTGCGCTATGCCGCCATAGTTCGTTGGACATTCAATATGCCATCAGTGAGACCCAATTATCAGGCGCGAAGCTCCGCAATCATCCCAACGCGCTCTTCGGCATCTACAAAATTAAACCCACCGCTAGTGCGGTCAGTAAAATCGCCATATCGTGATTTGATTTCGGCAACGAGACTTGAAGGCTCACCCATCACAGCCATAACGTTCAGGATGTCATCAGTAATCATTTCACCCATCTCAGCCCAGCGGCCTTCCTTGGATAACTTGTTCAGTTCAAACTGCATGTCGCCCCAGCCATGCACACCCAGAACATTCTTGTATGCTGGTGTGGAACCGTAAAAAGCAATGCGATTCTTGGCTTCCAGTTTTACTTTCTCGAAAGTTTCTTCGTCCTTTCCGGAAACAATGAACGGGGTATAAGCGATTTCGAAATCTTCACGTGATCGACCAGACTTGGCCAGACCGCGTTCAATCGCTGGTAGCGTCACCTCACGAATATACTTCTCGTTACTGAATGGATGAATGATTAACCCATCGGCAACTTCACCCGCAACCTCAGTCATGATGGGACCAACGGCCGCCAGGGTCACTTTAGGTGCGCCGTATTCCTTATCTTCCGGTGTAAACGCTGGCGTCATCAGAGTGTGGTTGTAATACTTGCCTTCAAACCTGAGTGGCTCACCTTCGTACCAGTTTGCCCAGATCGCACGCATTGCCTGAACCAATTCTTTCATCTGTGGTGCAGGTGCGCCCCATGGCATGCTAAATCGCTTGGTGATATGTGGACGAATCTGGGAACCCAGACCCATCACCATGCGTCCTTTTGAGTATGCGTTCAGGTCGTGTCCAAGATTAGCGAGGATCATCGGGCTTCGCGCGAACGCGACGGCAATCCCGGTGCCTACTTCGATTTTTTCACTATGTTCCGCAGCCAGCAGTAGCGGCATAAAGGGGTCATGATTCATCTCGGCCGTGCCAACACGGTCGAAGCCCTGAGCTTCCATCTTCTTTACGTGATCCGGAATCATGTGCCAGTCCGGCGTTAAGTGTCCATCAATCTTCATTGAGTCGTCCTTATTTTGTGGAGAGTTTTAGTATAGAGAGTAGTGGTTTTGAAAGATTCGCCAGGAAAGATATCACGGATCATCGCCTATATTCTCTAGTCAGTTGCATTCGTGTAGTGAATCCTGGCTTCGGAATCAGGTTTCTAGCTGGCCGATTTTCTGTGGCTGGAATCGGCATCCGTTGAAGAAGCCGGGTCAAGCTCTGCCACGAAGTCCAAGTGCTGCAACAGAGCATACTGGTAGGCCTCAATCAACGCATTCCAGCTTGCCTTGATCAGGTCCACATTGACCCCAATTGTGCCAAACATCTCGCCCTGGAAGCTGTGTTCTAGATGGACCCGCACCTTTGCTGCTGTCTCTTCAGTGCTATTAACCACCTTAACGCTGAAATCAGTGAGGTGTAGATCTTTGATGACCGGGAATTTCTCGATCAGCGTTTTCTGCAATGCACGATTGAGCGCATCAACAGGACCTATACCTTCTGCGGCGCAAAGCTCGACGTGATCATCTATGCCAATTTTGACACTGGCCTCTATCAGACCATCTGAATCTGAGTGCACTTCGTTACTCGGTGAGTAAATTCGATAGTAAATCGGATCAAAGGGAGGGTTGTACTTTTCAATGTGACGTCGAACAATCAGGTCAAAACTGCCATCGGCATTCTCAAAGGAATAACCGGAATGTTCCTTGTCCTGTATCTCATTAAGGATGTTCTTAACCGCATTACCCTCTTCCAGTTCGGGATAGCGATTGGACAGTTTGGCTTTCAGGTTCGAACCGCCCGCCAACTCGCTAATCAGAATTTTTCGTGAATTACCGACCAGCGCTGGATCTATGTGTTCATAGGTATCCGGGTTTCGTTGTACGGCGCTAACATGGACGCCTCCTTTATGGGCAAAAGCACTGGGGCCAACAAATGGCTGGCCGCTGGGTCCTTTAATCCCTAGATATTCCCAGACTTTCCGAGACAAATTTGTCAGGCCACGTATGCGACCTTCCGGCAGGCATTCGTATCCAAGTTTCAGCTCAAGGTTGCCCAGAATCGATGTCAGGTCCACGTTGCCACACCGTTCACCAATCCCATTGATTGTCCCGTGCACCTGGACAACACCTTCTTCAATGGCACGCAGGGTATTGGCTACCGCAAGACCACCGTCGTTGTGAACATGGATGCCAAGCTTGATCCCAAGGATCTCTTTTCGCAGTTCCCTGATCGCATTTCCAACCTCGTGGGGCATTACCCCGCCGTTGGTATCACACAGGATGACTCTTTCTGCGCCTCCATCCACAGCCGCTTGAACACACGCCAACGCATAACCTGGGTCACTCTTAAAACCGTCAAAGAAATGCTCAGCATCGAAGAATACCGGATTGCCGGTTGAGTCCTTCAGGTGGGCCACTGAATTGCAGATCAGCTCGAGATTTCGATCCGGTGAAATTCGTAGCGCCTGGTCAACGTGCAGATCCCAGGCTTTACCAAAGATACAGGTGACGTCAGCCTTGGCCGCAATCAGTTTTTGCAGGAAGAAATCATCCGCGGGCAGTGAATCAGCGCGATGGGTAGAACCAAACGCAACGATCTTAAGATGCTTCAATTCCAGGTCGCGGACCTTTTGAAAATACTCATCATCCTTCGGATTGGAGCCAGGCCAGCCACCTTCAACGAAATCCACACCAACGGCGTCCAAATCCAGGGTAATGTCCAACTTGTCGCCAAGGGACAGGTTTACCCCCTCGCCCTGGTTACCATCCCGGAGAGTCGTGTCGTAGATTTCAATCTTTTTCCCGGCCATGCTCAGCTCCTCTTAGGCGTAACCCAGCTTCTTCGCCGTACTGTGTATTTCAGTCTTGGCACCTAGCAGATTATCGAGTGGGTCAAAGGTAGATGTAAGAAATGCTTCACGTGTCGATTCTTTCATTTGTATCGGATAAATCGCGTTCGCACAGATGACCTGCATCCCTTCAAGGTCAATGATGATCTCTGACTCAGGATGTTTTTCAACATCGGCGGTAAGCTTGACCCGATTCGCTTCATCCATCACGACACAGGGAATCCCGAGTGTTGTGCAGTTGCCCTGAAAAATCTCGGCGAAGGATCCTGCAATAACTGCTTTCAACCCGAACTTCTGGATCGCCTGTGGCGCGTGTTCACGGCTGGAGCCGCAACCAAAGTTATCGTCGGATATCAGGATCTCTGCGCCCTCGTGCTGAGGTGCATCCAGCACATGATCTTTGGATGTACCGTCTGACTCAAAGCGCACGTCATAGAAAAGTGATGGGCCAAGCTCATCAAAAGTCACGCATTTTAGGTATCGCGCAGGAATAATTCGGTCTGTATCGATGTCGTTTCCTTGAACGTACACCCCTTTACCCGCCAATTTGGAAAGACTCATGGTGTTTCCTCCGTCAGGTTAAACACTTCGCGTGCGTCGGCGACACTCCCCTCAATAGCCGCAGCCGCGACCATTATCGGGCTCATCAGGATTGTCCTGCCAGTTGAAGATCCCTGCCGCCCTATAAAGTTTCGGTTTGAACTGGAGGCGCAGATTTCATCACCCACCAGCTTATCCGGGTTCATGGCCAGGCACATGGAACAACCCGGCTTACGCCATTCGAATCCGGCGGCTTCAAATAGATCGTGCAGGCCTATAGCCCGAGCGTCTTTGTCGACCTTCTCGGAACCAGGCACTGCTATCGCCCTGACATTACTGGCAACCGTTTTACCTTCAATCACTTTTGCTACTGCCTGGAAGTCACTCAGACGACCATTGGTGCAACTGCCAATGAAGGCAACGTCAATTTTTGTACCTTTGATCGGCGCACCCGCCTCCAGTTTCATGTAGCTAAGTGCGTCATTAATCAAATTCTTGTCCAGACCTTCCACCTTATCAGGCGAAGGCACGAGCTCTTCAATGGAAATAGCCTGCGCCGGGGTCACGCCCCATGTCACTGTCGGCTTAATGTCTGCAGCGCTAATCAGGACTTCATCGTCATAACTAGCCTCCAAGTCGCTGGCATAGCCGCGCCATTTTTCACACGCCTCGTCGAAATCTGACGGCACTCTTTCACGGCCTTTCAGGAATTCAAACGTGGTTTCATCCGGGTTGATGTAACCGCACCGGGCGCCACCCTCAATGCTCATATTGCAGACAGTCATCCGCTCTTCCATGGTCATGGCGTCGATCACCGATCCGCCATACTCGTAGGCATAACCAACGCCACCGTTAACCCCCAGAATACGAATGATGTGCAGGATGACGTCTTTTGCCGTCACACCTACCGACAGTTCACCATCGACTTTGATTCGTCTGACTTTCAGCGGATCCATAGCCAACGTCTGACTGGCCAGCACGTCACGAACCTGGCTGGTACCAATCCCGAGAGCGATACACCCGAAAGCACCATGAGTTGCCGTATGGCTATCGCCGCAACAGATGGTCATTCCCGGCTGGGTTAACCCTAGTTCCGGGCCCACCACATGGACAATTCCCTGAGAGCCTGACTCTGGCGCGAAAAATTCAATACCATGCTCACTGCTCGCATCGCTGAGCACCTGGATCATTTTTTCGGCCATATCGTCAGCCAACGGCCTGGATTGGTTATCCGTAGGAATAATATGATCGACCGTTGCATAAGTCCGTTTGGGATAGGCGACGTTAAGCCCCTTGTCCTTCAACATGCCAAAAGCCTGCGGACTGGTCACCTCATGGATCAGGTGCAGCGCCATAAACACCTGGTACTGGCCGTTGTCCAGCTGTCTGATGACGTGGTCATCCCATACTTTCTGGAAGAGATTCTTGCCCAAAATTTACTCCAAAGGTCGTTTTCGATCAGAAAAAGGCGGCAAGTTTAGCATGAAAAGTGCAGTGCACTATCGCATTTTGGAATGCTTGTGATTCCGGAAACACTATAAAAAATAGACGTTTAGGTGCCTTTCTTGCTTACTAGCTCAACTATTCGGTTGGCAAATTTGGAGTTCGGCAGCACCTCATAGAAGAACTGGCTAGTTCTAGCGCCAGTGACCACTGCGTCGTCCTTCCAATGACCTACCCTCCCTTGGCGGACCACTATATCCCGCTGCTTCCCTGTCACATCGGGATACTGGCCGACATAGAAGCTCTCTTCAACGACACCTGACTTAGCCTTCAGTTTGCGAAAATGAACCTCGGACTGCAATTTTTCGAAGACGGCATCATCAATAACAATACCGTTAACGTCATATCGAAGAATTTTCTGTCCCTTCTCACCTTTGAACCCGTCATTATCATCTAGCAGGTAGGCATCAACATTGAAATTTCCTGAATCGTGGTCTTCCCGCAGCCTCCAGGAACATGATGCCAAGCGATCGGCATCGCCAATAGCGGCAGAAATCAAGATCGGGCGATTTTCATCAAACAGGAATAGTGGCCGATCATCTAAATAACTAATGCCTATACCGATCTCCAGCGTTGGTAAGTCCGTCTGTTTCGAATCGGCATTCTTTGAGGTCACAATATCTATCACTTCCTTCGCCATGCCGCAGGCGCGGGAAACACTGAACCATTCATCCGGTGCATTGCTGTATTCATTAACGCCAAGATTGACAGCATCCCCCTCAATGATTACTTTAACGGCACCGTAAGTGGCCCTCCGTGTGGCAACAGGTCCGTGATC
>Ga0209091_10000039_pt1 | contig 121114 bp, 115 predicted proteins | sample ArcticOcean_MG_C_6_FD_187438 | JGI IMG/M metagenome (GOLD analysis project Ga0209091, IMG submission 187438) | Marine microbial communities from western Arctic Ocean - ArcticOcean_MG_CB8_128 (SPAdes) (version 2) | ecosystem: Environmental > Aquatic > Marine > Oceanic | place: Arctic Ocean...
CATTCGAGGCATCAGCGGCTAATCTCATCAACTGGGCCTCGAAGTCCTCAACTTGAGTAAAAGTATCGTCAATCGTCTGATTTTTCTTCAACTCGTTCTGAGCCGCAGGATAGGTTCGGTAAACAAAAATTCCAAAGAACCCACTTAGAATAACCAAACACATCAGTGCGTAAGCAAAAGTGTGAATGTTCCATGCGAATTGGAAACCGGTGTGTAAAGTTGCGACCACGAGTAGCGAGGCACCCAGATATACGTGCGCGGAAACCCACCCCTTGACCGTTCCCCAACCACGCACAAAGTTTCTTTTCCGCTTGCCAAGATACGCTAACCAGACAATTAGTAGTGCTCCGATTGTACCCAACGAGTAACCCAACCAAGTTCCTCCATTTGGCGGTTCAGTTGGGTCGTCCATCACGTATACAAAAATACTGAAGGCCGAAAGAGCTATCGCCACCCAAAAATATCTACCCTTTGCGTGAGACAAAAACGAGGAGTGCATCAGCGATCTACGCTCACAAGGTCGACAAATTCTTCGGGGCTTAGACGGGCAGCAGCGCCGGTTGGGCAAGCCCTGACACAAGCTGGTCCTCCCGACTGGTCTATGCACATATCGCATTTCACTGCTTTTTTAACTGAACTCTTACCAGCTTGACCATCAGATGAAGCCTTGCCGGGGCTATCGCCGAACCCAAACAGCATCCATCTCCAAAAATTATCTGGGGCTTCGGTCTTATAAGACATTTGGATCACGTCATAAGGGCAATTTTGTTCGCAGTTACCGCAACCAATACAATTATCCCCAATATAGACCTCTCCTCCAATACCGCCTCTTTGAATTGCGTCAGGGGGGCAGTCTTTCATGCAACTGGGATCTTCGCAGTGCCTACATGAAGTTGGAACATGAATGTGGGCAAATGTTGGACCCGCTTTTCGATTTAAACGTGAAGTACCCTCGTGGGTTGCTGCACACGCCTCCTCGCAGAAGTCACAGGCGACGCAAAGTCCTTCGTCTATGAGCAAGACGTCGGTTGCCTCGCCGAGTCCTTGACCCATAAGGAACGATAGCAGGTCACCGCTCTCCTCTGCCGAGGACTGCACAGCCAGATTTTGGCGGTTGCGGTCCTCTGCTAACAACTGCATCTTTTCTTTTAGGCCTGGGGCTCGATCCAACAGCATTTGGAAAGACTCTACATCCAAGGAGAGTGTTTCGGTCTTCACTGCAGCTTTTACTGTAGCCCCTCTAGTGGTGTTACCAAGCAACGCCATCTCTCCAATCGCCTGGTTCGCTGGCACATAGCTAATTACAACTTCTTTACCATCTAGCTGATTTGATACCGTAACCGAGCCACTACGTATGAAATGGAAACTGTCTCCCGGGTCTCCTTCAGCGAAAATTACTTCGCCAGGGGCGTAGCTGTTAATTTGGGTTTTTTCGGAGATATCTTGCAAGTCTTCAATGGGAGTGTCTGGCGCGAACTTCTGCTGGATTGTTCGAACTATAAAAGTCTGGTCTAACACCCTCTTGACCGCTTCCACTGATGATATCAACTTGATCATGGTCCTACGGGGGGTCTCAATCACTATGCAGTTTTCCCCAGCAAGCACAGTTGCAGATCTTCGACGCCCGGATATAAGACTCATTTCACCAAAAAAGCTTCCCACTCCTGACGGTATGTGAAGGCCTTCGCCCACCTCTATGACCACATCACCTTCGAAGATCGTGTAAAAGCTATTGTCATAATCGTTTTTAGTGAATATGACATGCCCTTTTTTCATCACGCGCACTTCGCTATCCAACATCAGTTCTCTGAACTGCAAGGCATTGACGTGTTCAAACACTGGAATGCGCTGCCGCATCAATTCAAGAACTTCGTCCACATCAAGGTCTAATGGCAAAGAAGAGAACTTGGCGGCAATCAGATCGTTATCGGCAGGCTTAACCTTGTTACCCAAGATGTATTCCACGACCTCATAACCCTGATTCATTGCCTGCTTTATAAGGGGATAACCTCCCAGCGCACCAATGACGTAGATGCCAGGGACGTTACTTTCGTATTGGCTGCTCAAAGCCGGGATAGCGTTTGGATCGTCGTTCGGAAACTCGATTCCAAAAGACTCAACCAGTCGCCTTGGAGCGATTGCCCCTAGGCGACCGATGATTCTATGCACGGGGACACTCGCCTCACCTTTTAAAGTATTAAGAACGAATACACCTTTGTGATCTTCATCTGCCGGCGGATCAATTCGTTCTGGCGTGGTCCCGTAAAAACACTCAACTTCTCCAGAGTCTATGGCCGCAGTTATTAGATTGAGGTTACCTTCCTTTGCCCTAGCGAACTCGTCTTTACGATTGACGATGTAAACTTTATTGTTAGGCGCCAGCGCCAAAGCGTTCTCAATGGCCGCATCGCCCGCACCAACCACCACGATAACCTCGCCCTCGTATTCACCAGGATCGTCCAGTTGATACTGCACGAAATCCGCTTGGTCACCAGCGACACCAAGCTGCCTTGGATTTCCTTGCATACCGATACCGAGAATCAAGTTTTTTGCCGTCACCTCCTCCCCGTTGGATAGCCCTACGACAAACGCTCCTTTTTCGCCCTCAATCTTAGAAACCTCCGCCCCGAAGCGGACATTGGTCTCATGAAGCGCGATACCCTCTTCCCAAATACCGAGGATTGCTTCACGCTTACCCGCATCAAATTCAATAGGGCTGCGAAGAGGCAGAATGCCAGGCTCAGCCATGACATGTTTACCCTTTTGATACTTCTGGATTGTATTTGCAATCTTGGGAGAACTTTCGAACAGGACGTGAGAAACACCGAGCTCTGCGGCGTGCGCCGCCGCGCTCAGGCCACCTGGCCCCGCACCGATGACTGCAATGTCATAAATATTTTCGATCAAAAACCACCTTACGTTACGCTAAACTTGGCTTGTACAGCCTAGCCTACGACATATCTCAAGACATAACCAAAATACTACAGCAGGCGATTTTAACGAGTGCGATTAGAATCGCAAGTTTTGGAATTTACCGTGACAAGTTGCTTTGCCCTTTCGCCTGAAGAACATTTGATCCACCCACGATCATTGATAACTTGAGAATCCCACCATCGAGAGCACCAAAGAAGCTACAATGCAATTTATGTATCTGATTTCCGGCACAGCATTATTTTTAGCCACCATTGTTGCCTGTTGTTCTGCGCTTGCTGATGAAACCATATATGCACTGGAGAAGGAGGGTACGCGTCTTCGTCTGTCAGGCGATTTTGTCTCAGCCAAGATCATCGAGAACGAGCTCATTGATGGTTATGCCCAGCCCGCTGGGCACGTGTTCGCACTAAACAGCATCATCACCCAGCTGACCTGGGATGAAACCCAAACAAGGTACGACGGCGAACTAATCGAGCACGCCACTAAAACACTTGAGTGGTGTGAACCACGTATCGATCATGAGGAGGTTGGGGCAACAGCGAACTACTATTGCGGTCAGGCCAACTTTGTCTTGTCTTTCCATAACGCTCTGCGAGGAAACTACTATCAGGCAGGCAGGCGAGGCACTGCGAGCATTGACTACCTGGAGACTGCCCTGTTGAAAGACCCTTCTCTGATAGATGCAAAAATGCACCTTGGCGTAGGTTATCATGTGGCTGATAACCTCCCCCCCTTTATAAAAATGTTTAGCAGGGTATTGTGGTTTATCCCCTCGGGAAATTCCGAGAAGAGTCTCCCCTATCTGCTGGACGTTATCGCCCATGGTGATCAATACAGGGATGTGGCTCGCTACATTTATAGTATTCTCCTCCTCGAGACCCCCGAGCTCAGACCAGAGGCCAGCATTCAACTTCAACAACTGGTATCGCTCTACCCTGCTAACTCTCGCTTCCAACTAAGGCTTATCTCGCTCTTAATCAGTATGGATGATTACGAAGGAACCTTGCGCACTATTTCTGACTACCTGGATAAAGGCACAAAACCCGCTGAACCAGATCTAAGCCTCACCAGGATATGGAAGGCACGGGCCTATCTCGGACGGGGCGAAAGCGAACTGTCTAGAAACACATTTGCCAAAATTGACCCTGTATTTCATTACGCCAGGGACCAGCTCCCGGGCTGGAGTGTGGCTTGGTATATTCTGACGGACGGGCAATTGCACGATCTGGCGGGCCGACGTGGTCAGGCTATTTCTGCGTATAAGGAAATTTTGTCCATCGCCAAAAGTACCTACGTCAATATCACCATACTGGAAGCCGCGCGCGCAGGCTTATCTATGCCCTACCAGCTTCACATTGGGCAATAGATCTTTATGATCAGCGTCATCATTCCGTGCCTGAACGAGGAAGATAACCTGGCCATGTTGCTTGGCCAATTAATCGAACAAAAGAATATCAGCCTCGAAATTCTCGTCGTTGATGGCGGTTCTACTGACAAGACTACGTTGCGCGCAGCGGAATACGGCGCAAGAGTAATCCATTCCCAGCGAGGTCGGGGCTGCCAGCAAAATACAGGGGCTGCCGAGGCAGCAGGAGAATACCTGCTGTTCCTGCATGCAGATAGTCGGCTAGAACACGACCACCAGCTGTCACAGTCCCTTTCATGTATCCAGCAAGCCGCGAAAAGAACCGCGGGACATTTTAAACTACGTTTTGAAACACAGAGCAATGAGGTTCGGGAACGTCTTCGGTTATTCGAGTATAAAACGCAACTTAACCGGGAAGGGACCTTTAGCGGCGATCAGGGTCTGCTAATTTTCACAAGTGATTTCAGGCTAATGGGAGGGTTCTCAGAGAAATACCACTTTCTGGAAGATAAGGAATTTGCAGCACGGTTTGTGGATTATGGACAATTCAAAACACTCCCTTCCACGCTTTACACGAGTGCAAGACGTTTTGAACAAGAAGGACTCGAAGAGCGACTCATCCTGAACGCACTAATCATGGCAATGTTCCACCTTGACAGTGAATACTTTTTCAAACGAGCCAGTGAGGCCTATCGAGATAACAACCCTGATGGAACCCTCAATCTCTTGCCTCTCTTCCAACTCACACACGAATCTGTTTTCTATCCTGGGGTACCCAGAGGTCTTATTCACTTTTTCCTCATCGGTCGATACGCCACAAAGAATCTTTGGCAGCTAGGTTTGCCCTTCTATTTGACAAGGAACAACCCCGACCGATGGCTGAGCAGCTATGATCGTTTTTTGAAGCCGCTGACCGATAATCCGGCTGGATACTTGTTGGGCACCTTGACAGTGCTCATCTGGTTCTACTCATGGCGTTTTAGGCTGAGCGTAAAACAGCGCTTAAAAAATGAAACCTAAGCTATTTCCTTCTGTAAGGTTGTTAGCATCATCCTGGCAATGGATATTCACCCTCTCTTAGCTTGAACATACGATATGCTCCTAAAATCATTGTCCTTTGTTCTCGGTTTATTTTTCTCCAATGCGATTTTTGCTTATCCGGATAACCCCTACCATGAGCATTTAGTCGACGTTAAGAAGACCCAGGCGAACTATGGTTATCTTCTGGAACATGGCGACATTGTCACCATCATCCTTACTATCGGTAACATTTTATTTGTCGACCGGGGCTCTATCGGCCCCGGTAAATTAGCCTTTCCAGAAAGTGGTCTTCCACGAAGCGCTGTCCACATCCAGAATCGTATCTGAATTTTCTGCGACATCTTCCCAGGTCACATCGAGGTCCAGCTCCACACCTTCATTGGAGAACATCATATCTGAGGCAAACCGGCCTCCTGCCGCCTGGATGATGCGTCCATTTGGCGCATCCTCTGAAACCATATACAGCACGGCAGGACTAACCAACTTTGGATGACTCTTTTCGTCAGGTTCATCCGCATCAATCTCGCTACCGGGGACACTCGCAGTCATCCTGGTCGCAGCGCCCGGAGACAAACAGTTCACATGGATATTGTGTGATGCACCTTCACGGGAGAGGTTGTTCATCAGACCTACCATCCCCATTTTCGCTGCACCGTAGTTAGACTGGCCAAAGCTGCCTAAAATGCCGGAAACCGAAGAAGTGAACATAATTCGGCCATAGTTCTTTTCGTACATGATCGGCCAAGCATGCCAGGTCACATACGCAGATCCATTCAGGTGAACGTTAATCACCAGATCCCATTCATCAAGCGTCATCTTCTTGAACGATTTATCCCGCAGGATACCGGCGTTATTGATCAGGATATCGACGGTGCCATATTCCTTGACCGCAGTCTCGACGATACGTTTAGCGCCTTCCCGGTCAGATACGGAATCCTTGTTAGCGACAGCCTCGCCACCGGCCGCTCGTATCTCTTCCACGACCAGGTCAGCAGCATCACTTTTGCCAGACCCATCCACAGATCCACCCAGGTCGTTAACAACTATTTTTACACCCAGATCCGCCAGTAACAGCGCATGCTCCTTTCCAAGACCACCACCAGCACCGGTGATAATCGCAACTTTTCCATCAAAGCTCATAGTATTTACCTTTTGTATTTCTAACGGTTCGTATTAAGACATCCCAATCGAAAGCAGATTCTGTAGTGGCTGGTATAGCTCCTCAAGATAAGCTACGTCGTCATCTTCCAGCTTTATTGACGCTGATTCCATGAGCTGCATCAACTGCTCTACCCTGGATACTCCAACAATAGGCGAAGTGATCTCCGGTTTGTTACACATCCAGGCCAGGGATATCTGTGCTGGTGTTTTTCCGTATTTCTCAGCAACTTCAACCACTCTGTCCGCAATCTGGAAATCCATGTTACCTTTATAGAGGCTACTCGTCCTCGCCTTATCCTGGCCCTGGGAGCGGTTCGTTGTCCCTGCATCCAGGCTTCCTTTGTACGCGCCTGTCAGTATCCCTCTTGCCAATGGTGACCACGGCGTAATCGCGATACCTTGTTGCGCACAATAAGGAATCATCTCACGCTCTTCTTCCCTGTAAATCAGGTTGTAATGATTTTGCATCGATACAAATTCAGTCCAACCATTCAGCCTGGCGGTCATCTGTAACTCGACAAACTGCCACGCGAACATGGATGAACCACCCAAATACAGGACTTTCCCGGCCTTCACCAGATCATGAAGTGCTTCCATCGTTTCCTCAATGGGCGTCGGTACATGCATTGGAATACCATGCGGATGTCGGTGGATAACCAGATGATCAATGTAGTCTACCCCTAACCTTTCCAGGCTGGCATCAACGCCTTCCATAATATGCTTGCGAGACAAACCACACTGATTCGAGCCCCGTCCAAGAGGCATTCCAACCTTGGTGGCCAACACATAGTCATGACGGGGCAGAAGCTCCCTGAGCAGTTTACCGACCACCTCCTCGCTGGAGCCCAGCCCATAGATATCAGCGCAGTCAAAGTAAAAAAGGCCATTATCAATCGCAGCTTTGAAAATTGGCCGGGTATCATCCGCACCGAGCGTCCAATCCCCCTGATGCCCTTTTCCCGGTGCCCCGAAATTCATCGTGCCAAGAGCGATCTCCGAGACCCTGAGTCCCGCGCGACTCCCCATTTGGACCGATTTCAGCATTTTTAATCCTTTTTACGTGACAACGGAGGAACGATACTACCAGCCGATGGTGATGGTTCGCATCTGGTATTACAATGCTGAATTATCTTCATTTTCATTTACCACTATCTGGACATCACATGACCTACGAAACTCTGATTTTTGACACAGCAGGCAGTATTGCTACGATTACACTGAATCGACCAGACGCAGCTAACGCCATGAATCCCTTGATGGCCAGGGAATTAAGCGCTATTGCCATTAAGTGCGATGAGTCTCCAGACATCCGCGCTGTGGTCGTTCGCGCAACGGGAAAAATGTTTTGTGCCGGCGGTGATCTCGGAGTGTTCGGTGAAGCTGGTGACGGCGCCTCAGCGCTCATCAAGGAAATGGCCGGCGACCTACATATGGGTATCTCAAGACTCACAAGAATGAACGCGCCTGTTATCGCTGCTGTTAATGGAACGGCAGCGGGTGCCGGTTTTAGCCTGGCGCTATCAGCAGATCTTGTGGTCTCTGTAGACAGCGCGAAATTTGTGATGGCCTATACCAATGCAGGACTTTCACCGGATGGGAGCTCCTCCTACTTTCTACCGAGACGCGTCGGCGATCGCAGAGCCCGAGAGCTGATGCTAACTAACCGGGTATTATCCGCTGAAGAGGCCCTGGACTGGGGTATTGTTAATCAGGTTGTGGCAGAAGCCGACCTTGATGAAACAGTCGGAAAACTCGCTGCCAAAATCGCAGCCGGGCCAACGCTTGCTTACGGACAGGTGAAATCACTGCTGAACGCATCTTTCGACAACGGACTGGAAACGCAAATGGAGCTTGAATCCAGGGGCATTGCAGACATGGCAAGATCCCAGGATGGGAAGGAAGGCATTCAGGCGTTTCTTGCTAAACGTAAACCCACATTTAAAGGCGCCTGAATAGCGGGGGTGCGACCCCAATTCTCCCAACGAACAGGTAAAAAAAAGGCGACCATATGGTCGCCTTTTTCCTCAGCTTGAGTGCTTACGCAACAACTGTGATGTTTACTGCCTGTGGGCCTTTTTGACCTTCAGTCACACCAAACTCTACAGCTTGACCTTCAGCCAGAGTTTTAAAACCCTCACTTTTGATCTCATTGTAGTGGGCGAATACGTCTGGCCCGTCAGTTTGCTGGATAAACCCATAGCCACGGGTTTCATTGAACCATTTAACGGTTCCGGTTTTAGTAGACATTGTTTTAGTCCTGTATATATTTAAGTTGCCTTCTTTTTGCTGAAGAGGTGTAGCGTGAAACAAACGAATACTTGAAACTGCAGGACGAGCGAGAAATGAATCTACTAGAAATGAAGCGGGGGTATAAGAGGGGTCCTTAGCTGCGGCGCATTGTATAGGGTTGGAAACCCTTGTCAACGCTTGTTCAACCCTGTTTTCAGGCTCTATTTACCGTTTTCTCTTAATCACTACAGGCAGAGACTGGTAACCCTTGATCAGGGTAGAACGGTTTCTAACAGGTTCTCCAACGACCTCAATCGCTGAAACCCTCGACATTAATTCCTCCCAGAGCACACGAAGTTGCATTTCCGCAAGCCTGTTTCCCATGCATCGATGAATCCCAAACCCAAAAGAAAGGTGCGCCCTGGCATTCTCTCTGTCTATTCGAAGTTCATGAGGAGACTCAAATACCTCAGGGTCACGGTTACCCGAGGCATACCACATAGCTACCTTATCCCCTTCTCTGATCTTATGACCCTCGAAATCAACGTCCTCAAGTGCGGTCCTGCGCATATAGGTCACCGGTGTTTGCCAGCGAATAATCTCAGCAACCATATTTCGAATGAGTGACGGGTCAGCTTTTAGTTTTTCAAACTCAACTGGATATTGGCTCAGCGCCAACACACCGCCGGTAATGGAGTTACGAGTCGTATCATTGCCGCCGACGATCAACAGCAGCAAGTTGCCAAAAAACTCTCGCCGAGGCATGTCGTGCGTCGCCTTGCCTCTCAGCAGCATGGACAGCAGGTCGTTGCCCACAGGATTGGCTTTTCGCTTTTCCCACAATGACATGAAGTAATCAAAACATTCGTCAAGCTCACGATCGCGCTGTTCCAAAGATTCAATAATGCCAGAGTCAACACTTGCAGTAGATATGTCAGACCACCGTGTCAGCCTGTGACGTTCTTCAAATGGAAAATCGAACAACGTCGCCAACATCTGGGTGGTTAACTCAATCGAGACTTTCTCTACAAAATCAATCGGTTCACCATCTGGAAGCTGCTCAATAATTCGGATCGCGCGTTCCCTGATGACAGATTCCAGCGCCGCAAGGTTTGATGGGCCGGTTACCGGTGCAACAACCTTACGCTGCTCATCGTGACGGGGCTGATCCATGGAGATGAAATTATTATTGGAACTGTAATCTTCATCGACAAAGGTAACCGAAGGTTCAGACGAAAACTGCTGATGATTCGCGTCAATTTTTCGGATGTCAGCATATCGTGTGATTGACCAGAAAGGTCCAGCGTAGCTGCGTTCGTGGAAATGAATCGGCGCCTCTGTGCGCAGCCTCTCCAGATAAGGAAAATGAACATTGTCCTGGTATAAACGCCGATCAGTTGGATCTATATCTTCGAGTGGCAGGCTGAAAGCAAGGTCGCGCTCACGGTCCAATCGGGAGAGATCTTCAGTCGCCGCATTAGCCATGATCAATCCGGAAGCCCGAGGACTCGTTTACTGATAATATTCATCTGCACCTCATTGGTACCACCATAGATGGTGACAGCCCGATCACGCAGCCATCCACGAGTGGATTCGGCTTCTTCTTCGGTAAAGCCATCACCTTCCCAGCCGACACCAGCAATACCCCGCAGTTCAGATTTTAGCGACGAGCCATCTTTGGCAACAGTAGAGCCCACGAGTTTAAAGATTGAGGTTGTCGCGCCAGGCGCTTTACCTGACCGGCTTTCATCTGCAACACGCTGAATCGTTAATTGTAGAGACTTCTCAAGCATTGTCTGTTTAGTAATTTTCTCTCTGGCTTCAGGGTTTACCAGTTTGCCACCTATATCCCCCAAATATTTTTTCGCCACAACAGCATAGGGGTTAACCGGTTTGCCTTTCTTCTTGATGCGCACCGATGATGCAGAGCGCTCGTATTGCAGCAGCCTCTTACCCACGGTCCAGCCTTTATTCAATTCCCCAACAAGGTCGTCCCGACGCGCGACAGCACTATCAAAAAAGGTTTCGCAAAAAGGTGATGAGCCTGAGATCAGCGCAATTGGCTTTACAGTCACTCCGGGCTGATCCATTTCAAGTAGTACAAAGCTGATGCCATCATGCTTGGCCGCATCCGGATCGGTTCGTACTAGCGCAAACATCCAGTGCGCGTGCTGTGCTCCTGAAGTCCAGATCTTCTGGCCATTGAGCACAAAATGATCGCCTTCCATTACGGCCTTTGTCTGGAGGCTCGCGAGGTCAGAGCCCGAACCGGGCTCACTGTATCCCTGACACCAACGGACTTCGCCACTGACAATCTTGGGTAAATGGCGTTGCTTCTGCTCATCGGTACCAAACTCGAGAAGTGTTGGGCCTATCATCGCGAGCCCCATGCCTACAGAGGGTGGTAGCGCTTTCGCCGCTGCCATTTCCTGCTGCAGCACCTGATTCTCCTCGAAATCCAGACCTCCGCCGCCATATTCCGTGGGCCAGGTTGGTGCAGTCCATCCGCGCTCAGCCATCGCATCACGCCATCTGTCAGCGTCAGCGTTATTATAAATTTCAAAAGCATCCTCAAAATGGACAGCTCTGTTGCGCATACTATCCGGACACTTTTCACCGATGTACGCCTTGGCTTCTTCCCGGAAGGCTTCAAGATCCATTGATAATTCCTTTTTCTGCTAGTTTTCTCGTCAGTAGGATGATTAAACGCTAATTATAGTATTTAGCCAAGGAGCGCCCACACGTAATACCCCATCAACCCCAGCCATCCCAATATAATTGTCTAACCTATAAAAATTGCCCATTGCCACTAGCTATGGTTTATTCCACCTCATCGCTATTTGATGGAATTTAATATGGCCGCAAACGAAACCACAGAACAACGAGAGTTCAGGGGATACTGCAGCGCCTGGCTTGAAGAGCACAAGCCGCCGCCCACAAAAATTCCCCTTCCTCAGGCTGCCTACGAGGTCACCTCCGAAGACCATCGCACTTACCTGGTGGACTGGCAGGCTAAATGCTATGAGGCAGGATTGATCGCGACTGACGTACCAAAAGAATATGGTGGTCACGGGCACGATAAATTTCAGCAAATCGCCAGCACGGAAGTGAGACGAGCCAATGCTCCTTATTTCATCAACTGGATCGGCCTCGGTATGGCCGCCCCCACGTTACTTGCTCACGGTACAGAGGAACAAAGAAAATCCTTTTTGCCTCCCATATTCTCTGGCGAAGACATCTGGTGTCAGGGCTTCAGCGAGCCAGGCGCCGGTTCTGACCTGGTATCCCTGCAAACCAGCGCGGTAAAGGACGGCGACAACTGGGTAGTCAATGGCAGCAAGGTCTGGACCAGCCTCGGTCATTTTGCCAAATGGATGCTGCTGCTGGCACGAACAGACAAGAACGACAAATACAACGGCATCACCTATTTCATAGCGTCGATGGAGGCTCAGGGTGTCACTGTCCAGCCTATTCACAAGATGACTGGCGAGTCCGGTTTTAATGAGGTCTTTCTAGAGGAGGTTGTAGTACCAGATCATTACCGCATAGATGAAGTAGGCAAAGGCTGGCAGGTCGCCATGTCTACCCTGACCAATGAACGTGGAGCCGGCACCGGCGTTGGTGCGATCGCCAGCAGCGAATCACCCTTTGCAGCAATAGAGCAGCTAATTGCGCTCGCAAAGCGTGAAAAGAGAAATGGCCGCACCCTATGGGAGGACCCGGTCTGGCGGGACAAGCTGATGAAGCTTTACGAGAGAACCGAGGCAGCAACACAGAACTTCCGTAGACTCGGTGTTAAAGAACTAAACGGCGGCGCGATGCGGATACCGCTGCAGGGTAAGCTCACCGGAAGTGAACTTGGCCAGGAACTGCACCAGACAGCGCTTAGCATGCTCGGTATGAAATCCAGCCTTTATATCGGTGACCCGAACGCCGAAGAAGATGGACGCTGGGCACTGGGATACATGAACACCTACACCGGCACCATTTCTGGCGGTAGTAGTGAAATCCAACGCAACATTCTGGGCGAGCGTGTGCTTGGCCTGCCAAAAACCAAATAGGGAGAATTAACATGGCGCAACCCAAGGATTTTGGTTACGGAGAAGAGCAGGAAATGCTCAAGGATTCAGCGCGGCGCTTCATGGAGGACAAACAACCTTTACTGGCACTTCGTGAGTCCATCAAGGGGACAGAAGACCCCTATTTCGGTGAAAACCGAACCGGTAGCTACGACAAGGCTGCCTGGAATGAAATGGTAGGCCTTGGCTGGACGGCTCTAGCCGTACCAGAGGAAGCGGGCGGCGTCGGCATGAACCTGGTTACCGCTATCGCTGTCGCTGAGGAAGTCGGGCGCGCCAGCATGCCGACACCACTCACCTCAACACTACAAAGCACCTTCGCCCTGCGAGAGGCTGGAACAGAATCGGCAACGTCATGGTTATCAAAAATAGCCGAAGGCACCAGCATGACACTCGCGATCTACGGCAAGGAAGGTTCGCTGGAAGCCGATTCCACCGATATTACCGTCAGCGACGGAAAATTGAATGGCATTTCATGGTATGTACAGGATCCGCAAAAGATTGATTCGCTGCTGGTCGCGGCAATGGATGGGAGCACAGTAAAGCTCTACTGTGTTGACCTGAACGCTGGCGGGGTTGATCTAGAATTTGATCGGATTGTTGATCTAACAAGAGACCAGGGGCGCGTTACTTTCAACGACGTGCCCGCCGAGTGTGTTTCCGAAGATGGGGCCGGCACATTGCAAAAAGCAATGCCTGCACTCTTAACCTTGATTTCTGCCGACATGTCAGGCGGCTGCGAATGGTTGCTCCAGACCACTGCGGAATATGCAAAGGTCAGGACCCAGTTCGATCGACCTATCGGGTTCTTTCAGGCTGTCAAACACCCCATCGTGAACATGATGATCCTGGGCGACCAGACTCGCTCTCTCGTTTATGCGGCCGCTTGCTCCTATGACACGGATCCAGGCGATTCTCACAAAGCGGCACACCTCGCGAAGTCCAGTGCATCTGATACCGCGGAATTTTGCGCCAACAGGGCAACCCAACTGCATGGTGGCATTGGGTTTACCTGGGAGCACGACGTGCAGATCTACCACAAACGGGTGATGCATTCGCAGCAGTTATTTGGTGATGGCGTCTGGCAAAGAGAACAGGCTGCAGCTTATTTTTAACCTCCAGCTACGTCACTAATTCATCTCCGAATGCCACGCGGCCTGGACCGCCGGGCTCGGGTATTCTGTGAGTATTTTCAAGGGGCCTGTCGATGCAGATTATAGGCATATCTGCCAATCGCCGCTGCCCTTTCACCCAACTGTCTTCACCCCGCGACTGCTATCTCAACATTGAGACAAATGTCGGTTTGACCGAATCAGACACTCAGTTCCTGTTTTCAGCGCACTGACTCCCGCCCAAGCACCTGACTCTCACCCAGGTAACAGCTGTATCATTACCCACGTAATTACCTGTCTGGTCAGGCAGCCGCTGTATCAATTCTGAACCCAGCTTCTCCTTTTCACCATCAATCACCAGCACCTCAATCGGTATTACAGGCCCTTCTGCCACCCATATAATGCTCGTATACCAGTTCCGAACAGAAATTGATCCAATTCGGGGAAACGCCGATAAGCACTAACTATGATGTGCAATTTCAGGTAAATGCGAAGACTCGACTATTCCTCTATAATGCCCACCGATTTCTGATTGGGAATGACCACACCAGAACGAATGATTTGCGGGAAAGTCGCCGAAGAGCGGCGCCCCCTTATTCGAAAGCGCGGCCCTGACCGGGGCAAATTACGCTACAAAAGTATCCACGAGATACCTACCAGAGAAGGCATAAGAATTATCCATGACAGAATCACCGAAGATCGTATACACAGATACAGATGAGGCACCGCGACTCGCGACCTATTCTTTCCTACCCATTATTAAAGCGTTCACCGATACCGCAGGTGTCGATGTAGAGATCAGAGATATTTCGCTTGCAGGCCGAATTATTGCCACTTTCCCGGAAAGGCTTAAAGAGGAACAGAAGGTTCCTGATGAGCTGGCTTACCTGGGGCAACTCTCCCAGAAACCAGAGGCAAACATCATCAAGCTGCCAAACATCAGCGCGTCTAACCCGCAGATACACGAGGCTATTCGAGAGCTGCAGGACAAAGGGTTTGACCTACCTTCTTATCCGGAGGAACCCCGCAACGCCGAGGAAGAATCCATCAAGGCTCGATACGACAAGGTCAAGGGTAGCGCCGTAAACCCGGTGCTTCGTGAAGGAAACTCTGACCGACGTGCTGCAAAAGCGGTAAAGGAATACGCCCGCAAATACCCCCACACAATGGGAGCCTGGGCGAGCGAGTCAAACTCACATGTGGCTCACATGGACGCGGGTGACTTTTACGGCAGCGAAAAGTCTATTGTCATGCCAAAGAACGATTCATTGACGATTGAATTCGAAGGCAGTGGCAAGCAGCTGTTGGCCGAAAACGTCCTCGCCGAAGAAGGCGAAATAGTCGATGGCGCATTCATGAGCAAGAAAGCACTTTGCGCTTTCCTTGAAAAGGAAATTGCCCAGACTAAGCCTGGCGTCCTCTTTTCGCTCCACCTGAAAGCCACCATGATGAAGATCTCGGACCCGATCATCTTCGGCCATGGCGTTCGCGCATACTATAAAGATGCCTTCGAGAAACATGCAGCCGTATTTGAGGAAATCGGGGTAGACACGAGAAATGGTGTTGGCGATGCCTACGAGAAAATAAAGCAGCTACCGGCTGAGCAGGCGGCAAAGATCGAAGCAGACCTCAATGCATGTGTTGAAAATGGCCCTGACATGGCGATGGTGAACTCTGACAAGGGCATCACGAATCTACATGTGCCATCCGACATCATCATTGATGCATCCATGCCCGCAGCGATTCGCGAATCGGGAAAAATGTGGGGGCCAGACGGCGAGCTGCATGACATGAAAGCGGTTATACCTGACCGGTGTTACGCAAGCCTTTACGACGAAACAATCAAGCACTGCATTACTCACGGAGCATTCGATCCTACAACCATGGGCACTGTACCAAACGTGGGTCTGATGGCACAAAAAGCCGAAGAGTACGGTTCTCACGACACCACTTTCGAGGCGCCAGGAAACGGGGTCATCCGTGTTCTCGATTCGAATGGCAAAGCTGTCATCGAACACGAAGTAGAAGAGGGCGACATCTGGCGGCTCTGCCGCGTCAAGGATGGTCCTGTTCGCGACTGGGTGAAGCTTGCTGTTAATCGAGCGAAAGCGACCGGTTCACCGATCGTATTCTGGCTGGATGAAAATCGCGCTCATGATTCCAAACTCATTGCGAAGGTTAACGAATATCTGCCTGAACACGACTTGACGGGGATCGAACATCACATTCTGGCTGTTCCCGAAGCATCGAAACTTTCCCTAGAGCGAGCCCGCAATGGCGAAGACACCATTTCGGTTACTGGAAACGTGTTACGTGATTATCTGACGGACCTCTTCCCAATTCTTGAATTGGGCACCAGCGCCAAAATGCTATCTATCGTACCGCTGATCAATGGTGGCGGACTGTTCGAAACTGGAGCTGGTGGCTCTGCACCCAAACACGTTCAGCAGTTCGAAAAAGAAGGCCATCTTAGATGGGACTCACTGGGGGAATTCCTGGCGTTGGGCGCTTCGCTTGAGCACCTTGCAACTTCATTCAACAACCAGCAGGCTCAAACTCTGGCCGATACGTTGAACGACGCCATCGCCAAGTTCCTTGAAAGCAACAAGTCACCGTCGCGAAAGGTGAACGAACTCGACAACCGGGGCAGTCACTTTTATCTTGCTATGTACTGGGCGCAAGCCGTCGCGGCCCAGGATCAAGATCCCAGCCTGAAAGAACGGTTCCAGGTATTCGCCGAGACTCTTCAGAGTAATGAGGACAAGATCAACGAGGAGTTGCTTGCTGCGCAGGGTGAGCCAGTCGATATAGGTGGTTACTACTCACCGGACCCCGAACTCACTTTGAAAGCGATGCGTCCTTCCGCAACCTTCAACGCCGCACTAGAGGTATTGATTAGCTGACAAGCAAAGCAGGGGTGATTTCCACGACACTCGCGGAGCAGCATCCAAATGTGTCGTAATTAACTCGCCTCAGCCACCAGTGCCGAAAAACTTTTGTCGAAGGTTTCAATCGTCTCGCTGGTTGGCCCAAAAATAAAAGCGAACGGACCCTGGGGTGGAATAATCCATCCCCCGAGGCCTGTCTCTTCCAGTCTTGCTGCAATTCTTTCGATGTCCCGCTCAATCAACCTGAAATGATTCGCGGCCGGATAATGTTTTCCCCAGGCGCGCAGATCAAGCCGTTGGATATCCGCCCTCACCTCCAGATCCAGGCGCCCCCCAATGTCCTGGAGCCGATATCGCCCAGAGCCATCTTTGTTAACGTCAACTTCCAGAACAGGCACCTCAAGCACATACTCATAAAACTTTCGAACCCTGGAAAAATCCTCCAGGGAGTAGTGAAGTATTGCGAACGGGTTTTCCTGGGTCGTAATCATGCTGTGTTGTCCGTCACGCCACACAAACTGAATACCGTCTTCTTCCAGCACATCCAGTGGCTCACTAAAAATACCAGGCTCGTCATTTCGGACCATGGTTCGGTAAGTTTCAAGCGGGTCTTCTGACGAAAAAGCGATAATCAGGTCACCCTGGGCAGGGGAAGCGCAGGGCCTTGGAACAAGCGCTGCTTTCTGGATCTCTATCAGGTCAATCTGGTGTTGAGTTTCCGGGTTCTCGACATAGTGGGTGTGATATTCATCGCCCAGAACTGCCGCCGTCAATTGTCCAATGTGATCGTCCTTTTCGTTTTTAAAAACAAGTGGTTCCGGCGCGCCCGGTTGTGTGTCACAAAAACCAATTGCACGCAGAACCCTCTTGGTTGCAACGATATCAGAGCAACTAATACCGTGGTGTGTCTGGATAAGATTGAACATGGGCCAAACCAATTTTATATCGCCCCTGTATACTGAGGCCTCGCCTGTTAGTGAGCAACCTTTTCAACCGCTGTGCTATATTTTCATTTTTATTTCATCCAACTCAGGTGGACAAATGGCTGACATGTCGATCGCTCATTTTGGGACGACTCTTATAGAGCCTCCTCCCTCGGAGGGTGAGGACCAAGCGTCCATTCCCATGACCGGAGATCTCGGTCGAACAGACGAGTTCCTGCGAATACTTGGCGCCGAAATCTATACCAAGAACATGTATCCGTTCGGTAGACAATTCATCTACAAGCGAGGTGAAGTAACCGACCCCGACTATTTCGAGAAAGACACGTTCACCTCTTATACCGCTGTACCGCTACCTGAGACAGATTCACCAAGAGTAGCTGAAACGATCTTTCGCCTGCCCCATCGCGATGCTCGTCAGATAGCAGTCTCATTAATGGAGCGAGGATTGATCAAGCCTTTATCAGGCTACGATGAGTTTGTTAACGGCAGTTCACCGGCGCTCTTTTTTGCTGGCCCGGACAGGCAACAGTACGAACTTATCGAGTCCAGTAAAGTCCGGCATAGGAATCATCGAGTTTACATCTGGACCAACGACAAAGATCTCGAAAACCACAAGAGCGGCTATGCAGAAAATTTTGATCTCAGGTTTCAGGATACCGAAGATTTTTACGGCATCGGAACTGCCCATCTGCTCGTTCGAGAGGACCCGGGCGTTACGATCGCATTGCTGACACCGAAAAACGGTGAAATATCACCCAAACACAGCTTTGATATTTTCAAGGATGCCGGCTACTCACATTTTCGTCTGGGCTCTCCTAATAAATCGGAGGTGCTCAGCAACGCAGAAGAAGCCTTCCCAGACGGCGGCGGACCGGTGGCCTACGTGCATTTCCAGAACTCATATCTCGAACTGGTTCAGATAGGAGCAGAGGTCTAAATGAAAGAGCTTTACTTTGTTCGTCACGGTCAAACCGAGTGGAACGCTATTAGAAGAATGCAGGGCCAGTGGAACTCCGACCTGACTGAACTAGGCCGTGATCAGGCTGATATCAACGGCAAGTTTCTATCTTCCCTGGAGATTGACTATCTCGTGGCCTCCCCACTTGATCGAACCAAACAGACCGCGGACATCATCAACCAGCATCTGGAACTCGAAATCAACTACGATGATCGCATCATGGAATGGCATAGCGGTGACTGGAGCGGTGAGATGTGGGATGACGTCTCAAACAAATGGCCCGAGGAGTTCGCCGCATGGCAGGAAGACCAGTTTAACTATCGAGGACCTGACTGCGAAAACTTTCCGGATATGATCAAGAGGACCCGCCCCTTTCTGGATGAAATCTTCGCATTGGACTACAACCGAATCGCCGTCGTTTCACACGGCATGATTGGTCGTGTCATGGTCAGCACTCTGCTAGGACACAGCCCCGAAGAAATGTTCCGCTACGGGCAACCGAACGACACTATCTTTCACTTAACCGAACAGGCAGAAGGTTTCGCCATTCAGCATTTCATCGGCGGCGCCGGCCCCCACGGTGGGCTGCCTCCGCGCAATTATTAATGTACAAGACAACCCTTACTTCACTCTGGCAAGCCCCGCCAGCGGACGGGTATGGGCCGATGACTTCTCCGATATCTGCACTGTTCCTACATAGCCCCAAAGTCTCTGTCTAATACCATCGTCAAAGGGCTTCATCCTCGCGTTACAAAGTGATTGTTACTCGACCAATCGAGCTTCTAGCAAACCACGGATACTGTTCGCGGTATATATTTTTGACGCCTTCACCAGGTCAGACTTTCTGACGATGGCCTCTTTTACCTGACCGTTCTCGAGCATGTGTCGACGATAAGTGCCCGCCAGCAAACCGCTCTCGATAGGCGGCGTCACCAGCTCACCGTCAATTTCCAGGAAAAGGTTTGCTATGGTCGTTTCGGTGATTTCATTTTTTTCATTCCAGAGGATAACGTCATCACAATGATCGGCATCATTTCGCGCTTGCTCATAGACACCCCTATGTGTTGTCTTATGGAATAAGAAGATATCGTGGCTGTTAACCGGTCTGCTCGCAAGTTTCAGTATCACCATTGGTTTGACCTCGGGCAACGGATGCTCCTCAACCTCATAATGACCCTCCGAGTCCAGCAACAACCTTAGCCTTGATGGCTTCAGCAGTTGAAGCGAACAAAGCCGAGTTCGAATACTGTCCAGGTCCACGCCGAAACCAAAGTAGTCAGCGCTAGCCTCTAATCGCTCCAAATGCAGGTTTAGTAAAAAAACTCCGCTCGCCGGCTCATACAACATTGTTTCCAGAAGCCTGAACGGTTGCCGATCAAAACCAAGAATTTGTCCCTTGGTCAGACTCTCCTGCCATTCCTCACCCGGGTCCGAGTCCCACACGATGCCACCACCGACTCCGTAATTGGCGCTGTTGTCATGCTTATCAATCGTAAGCGTTCGGATGGCTACACTGAATCTGGCCCGACGGCCGGGTTTAACCAGTCCAATTGCCCCCGTATAAACACCTCTCGCTTCGGTTTCGAGCTCACGAATGATTTCCATGGTTCTCGCTTTCGGGGCACCGGTTACAGAAGAACAGGGAAACAACGCCGAAAAGAGCTCACTAAGACTCGCATCGGTTTCTGCGCTGATGCTTGACACTTGCTGCCACACTGTCGGGAACCGCTTGATCGAGAATAGCTCTCCTGCAGAAACACTACCTGCTACTGCGATTTTGCCCAGGTCGTTTCGCACCATGTCGACAATCATCAGGTTCTCTGCCCGGTCTTTCTCCGACCCTGCTAGATCTGACCTGAATCCCGCATCCTCTTCCGGAAATCGACCTCTTGGACGCGTACCCTTCATCGGCTCGGTCCGTATCGAGGCGCCGTTAACTTCAAAAAAAAGTTCCGGCGAAACACTGCAGATAGCGTAGTCGTCGGTTTCAATGAACGCCGAATAGGGAGACGGTTGCGCGCGACAAAGGAATGAGAAAATCGAACCCGGTGATGCTGTAGTTTTGCCCTTGAGCCGGTGGGTAAAATTCACCTGGTAGCTATCGCCACTCCGGAGATAGGACTTTATTTGTTGTATCGAATCACTGAAATTCGATTCGCCAATCACAGGAGCCAGATCCAGTGGCTCCGAGAGCGGCTCCATACCGCCCGGGCATCCCTCTTCGGCCTGATCGAAGATCGCAAATGCCGCAAGTGGCAGCGACCCGGCGGGGTGATGAACCAATGCAGAATCAAAAGCACTGGCTGCTTCAAAGCTGACATAACCGACCGCATACTTGCCTTCTGAACAAGCTGTTTCAATGGTATCCAGCACCAAGGCCACATCGTCATTGGTTTTCGCAATATGGACGGATGAGGCACCCGTAAACCGCAACCAAGCTTCTTCGTCAGAATCATAGATAAGTGCATCAAACATAATCCGGAGGTTAACCTGCTCACTGTCTTCAGGCGAGCGCGATTCAAGAGGTTTATCCACATTTAGGTTTACAATGGTTTGATGCGTTCCATCCCACAAATTGACGCCAATTATCTAAGCCAGTTGTTAGGCGGCCTTGTCGAGTCTTTCCAGGTTGAGTCAATCGGGTCAGGCGAAGGGTACATGTCAGATTTGTATCGAATCACCTTGCAGGGTCGTGCACTGCCCGCTTCTGTTATTTTAAAGCGACCATCTGAAGATCCAGAGAAACTGGAACTTGCAACCCGATTCAATTCCTATAGCAGGGAGCAGTATTTCTACAGAGAGCTCTCGGAGCACTCAGCCATTCGCACCCCCAGGTGCTATTTCAACGCAGATCATAAATTTCTGCTGTTGCTTGAGGATGCAGGACTATGGCCCGTCATCGATGTGGGGGCAGGCGCAAGCTTTGCCCAGGCGATCACAGCGGTCACCCATCTTGCCAGACTGCACGCCAGCCACTGGGCGTCCTCGCCCGAAGCTGTTGCACACTTTTCTGCCGGTTTCGAGGCAGCGGCTCTGGACATGTCCTCTTTCGTCATTGATCGCCTGGGAGAACTTCCACAAAGCGCTTCCGTTCAATTTATGCAGCAATACGCCCGCCAATCAATCAATTACTTGCCACTTTTTTCGGCCCAAAAACAGGTTTTCTCACACATGGACTTTCGCCTTGATAACATGCGAATCAGCGGCGACGACCTCATGCTTTTCGACTGGGGCGAATGCAGCCTTGCCGCACCCGGGTTTGACCTGGCCTATTTCCTGATCACCAGCCTGACAACCCGGAACCGGCGCATCTGGGAGGAAACACTCCTCGATACCTACCACCGAATCCTGGCTGCAAGTGGTATCCAATATCGCCGTGACGAACTGTTTAACAGCTACCGACTTGCCGTCCCCCCTGGCTTCTATCTTGCCGCACTGGTTTTAACCCGTGGTCACCAGGACTACGGCATGACACTGGCGGAGAGGTGCCTTGGAGCGATTGATGATCATCTGCCATTTATCATGAAGCAATTTGGCAACACCACGGAAACCCCTGCTGGCGGTTCAACTATTGGTTAGGTGAGCGGATCACGTTAAATTGCACTAATAGAGAACGCCCCTCGAAAGGGATTAATGAAACAGGAGTTTCCATGCGATTGATCAGCTTCATAACATTCGTGGCGGTACTGCCATTGCTTTCCGGTTGCCAGAACACAGGGATAACCACTGACAAAAAGATTGAATCGACTGCTGAACAGGGATCCATTGAGTTTTCCCCCGCCGTACCCATGCCCGCAGCAACACTCGCACCCGATAGAGCTTTGACCAGGATAGCCTTCGGTTCCTGTTATCACCCATCTCTCGAAAGCGGGATATTCAATGAAATAGCCGGGCAGCACCCCGATGCTTTTGTATTCCTTGGCGACAACGTTTACGCCGAAGATGAGTCCGACGACCCTACATTGATGAGCCTGCGGCAGGCCTATGCAAACCTTTCAGCGGTAGAGAGCTTCAAGGCATTGCGGAAATCCACGCCCCTGCTGGTTGCCTGGGATGATCATGACTACGGTAAAGATGATGCCGGTGGTGATTTCAAGTACAGGGAATTCTCGGAATCGCTTTACAGGTACGCCTGGAACATTGAGCCGTCAGATGAACGCACCTCCAGGCCCGGTGTGTATTTAGAACAGACCGTCGGCCCAATTGGTAAACGAGTCCAGTTCATCACGCTGGATACACGCTCTTTTCGAACCCCGCTTACCCGGCACCCGGACCAGGACATTGGTCGATATGTGGCAAGCCAGGACCCAAACCAGAACGTGCTGGGGGAGCCCCAATGGAAATGGCTTGCAAAACAGCTCCGCAAGCCTGCCGACATCAGGATCATTGTCACTCCGATCCAGCTCATCGCCGATGGTCACCACTGGGAATCCTGGCGGGTTATGCCAGCGGAACGGGAACGATTCTATCGGCTACTCTCATCATCCAGAGCAAATGGGGTAGTGGTCGTCTCCGGCGACCGCCATTCTGCTGCTATCTACGCGTTAGCCGAATTTGAGCCCTACCCTCTCTACGAGTTAACGACATCCTCCTTAAACGTTCCCCTAACCTCGTTCGTCAAGAATCCTGTTGATGAGCGTGGACCCCATCGCCTGATAGACCCCTACTATGAAACCAACTATGGTTTGATCGATATAGACTGGGATGCCGGGGAACTGTCAATGAAGCTTATGGATGAAACCAGCCAGATGGTCGCTGAAAAGATTATCCGCATCGACTCACTGCATCCCTGAAGGAGGGGGACATGATCCTTCGCTACGAAGATGTGTCTTTGTAAAGCAGGAGGGATTTTCGAACTGCAACAACCCAAAGGTGAACGAGACGAACTGGTTACGCTGGCGGTCCGGCGCGGCGACTCACAGGCAACTGTATCTAGACAGCGTGGACTCCTGGCGATGCGTTTAAATCCGATGTCGATCAATCCTGAACAGAATCAGTAGCCGGTTTCATTTCGGTAAAGTTCCCTCAGCAGACGCCGCCACTCCTCGTACTGCCGGTCCAGTGTGCCAGTTAACCGAATCACGCTACCTGCCAGGCCCGCTACCGTTGGTTCAGTTTCCCGGTCAAATGAATTGGTTAACTCGCGCAGCGCGTCTTCATTCATTTTCGACTCTTTATAGGTTTTATAGATCCGCTCCATTGCATACCAGGAACCCCTCGTAGCGCCCCTGGTTGCATCAACCTTTGTAAGCTTCCTGTTACCTTCAATCAATTCATAACTGTAATAACGCCACCACGCATAGGTCGGTCCGATCTGTTTATGCAGACTCTCATAGTGCTGATCAACGCTATCGGCAAACAGATATTCACTTTCGCGAATTCGTTGAACCCTTTGCAACAGGGGATCATCCTCAGACGGCAAACCGTTCAGTGTGATTACTCCCATGTCTTCGGATAGATAACGCCCAAAAGTTTCCGGAGACAACTCCCTCGCATATTTCAGCATTGCAACATTAAGTAGCAGATCCCGGTCCAGTTTCGTGTAGGAACCCAGGCTGTCCGACAGGTCATTGGAGACCCTGTTGTACAAATCCTGAAATGGGTCAATCTGGTAACTGGGATCGGTCGAGTAATCCAGATCACTGGTAAGGTCTTGATAGATTCGATCAAGCCAGACCCGACCTGTCGCGTCTACAGCGAGGATCTCGAGCCTGAGTTCAACACCATCGGAAAACAGGACCGTCCCCGTTACGTTGATCTCTGAATTAAGGTCCGTCTGAGGCATTACCCGAACTGCACCCCAGAATCCTGCGCGATCCAGCGTCTCTTTCAACCTGAAGGGAAGGTACCTTCGCTCGACGGAACTCACCTGTATCTTGGAGCTATAAATAGAATTCTCTATTTCAGATTTGACGTCAAAGACAACGATACTGAGGTTTAATCGCGCTAAATCTGCCTCTGTGTCCTGAAAAACAACCAGGGCGACATCCATGGGTTCGGGTAAAAACGATTGTTCAGGATCTGTCCGAGGCGTTCCACAACCTCCCAGAAAACAGACGAGTGCCACGACAGCAAGTCCATACAATTTATTCATTGCGGCCACTCAGTGTGCAACTGGTTTGGTTCGCGATGGTGTACGTGCACTCAAACATGCCTTCACCTGGTTCAAACGGCATATAGACTCGATTAAGTGTGAATGGGTAAGAAACGCCGGAGACTTTTACGGTTGTTGCAACATTTATGCGGCTTCGGTCAGCCGCAATACTGAATTGGTGAAAAACACTCAGCCCGTCCGGTAGCGCAATCTGGAAGGCCAGTTGGTCTTCATCCCAGGCACAGCCTTCTATGCCTATGGCATTTTCTTTCCAACCCATTTCCCCGAAATCACAGACCAATGCAAAATCGTCATTTCGGCTGATCACGATATGATCATCTTCTTGGGTGATGGTAAGCACAGTCGCCTGGGCAATTTTTTCAGTCAATCTGCCGAGCCCGACTACAGACTGCACATTGAATATCCTTGGATCAACATAACGACCGGATTTCTGCGCCCGTTCTGCCGCGCGTTCGGCCTGAGCTCTTGCCTGTATATACAAGTACCTGATCTTTTCGCTCGGGTGATCACTCAGTTGGTAGTCCAATTCCCAGGAACCTGAGAAATCAACGTTATGCCTGTTCGGAGCCTCTGCAGTGACCCGAACAGGGATCAGGGCAACCAGTACAACCCAAACAAGAAGACGAACATTAACCACACTACCACTCAAGCGAATATACCGGTGTATTATGACCGCATACGAACGGATTTAAACTGCTCCTTGCTCAAGTCACCGCTTTTTCTGAGATCCACTATTTTTGGCAAATAGAAATCCCCTTCCTTTTCCAGTTTGTGGATCACTTGGGCTGGATACGGTTCAAGCTCTGGAACCCATTGCTTGATGTAGACACAATCCTTGTCAAACTTCTGTTGTTGCCGCCAGGGATTAAATATCCTGAAATATGGTTGTGCATCACAACCCGTAGACGCACTCCATTGCCAGTTGCCGTTGTTGACCGCAGGGTCGTAGTCAATAAGTTGTTCTGCAAAATAGGCCTCACCAAGCCGCCAGTCCAGATGAAGGTTTTTGGTCAAAAATGAAGCCGTAACCATCCTGACCCTGTTATGCATGTAGCCGGTTGATGCCAGCTCTCGCATCCCCGCGTCTACTATCGGGAAGCCGGTCTTTCCTTCCTTCCAAAGGTCTAAGACGTCTGCATCAGTGCGCCACGGTATCGCATCATAGTGGCGCCTGAACGCGTGCCCAAACACATGAGGAAAGTGCCACCCAATCTGGTGATAGAAATCACGCCAATAAAGTTGCCGAATGAGCGGGTGCTGGTCAGCAAGACTTTCCCTTACCGCGGAATGAACCTGCCTCGCAGAACAGGTACCAAATCTCAGATGCGCTGATAAATGGCTCGTGTGCTCACTTGCCGGCACATCTCGCTGCACCTCATACTGGGTTAACGAGGACACCGACGCTATGGCCTTTAGCGCTCCAGCTTCACCAGGCTCAAACCTCGGAACCTGAATTCGCTGATACGCATTCAGCTCTGCTGGCCAGCCTCCCATATCATCAGCATGGAGCAATTCACCCTTCTCAAGCGCCGCTGGCGGCATAACCGGGAATGTGGTGGCTTTACGAAAATAAGGTGTGAATACGGTATAAGGAGATCCATCCCCTTTTAAGACTAATGGCGGCGGATTGAGGTTCGCATCATCAAGCGCTACGAACCCAATATTCATCTCCCGGGTTAGGTTTTCCAGCCTTCGGTCTTGGCTTCGCCCATATGGCGTGTACCCTCTGTTAACAAATACCCGATCGATTTCGAACCGGTTTATCAATGACGGCAGGACCTTCTCAGGCTCCCCGGTCGCCAGGACCAGCGTCCCGCCAAGCTGGCTTACTGCAACCTGCAACTGTTGCAGCGATTGAAACAGGAATGCCAGCCGCCGCCTGGAATGTTTCCAGCGTTCCATCAGCGAAGGGTTAACAATAAAGACCGCCAGTACCGGCTTGCCACGCCGCAGCGCTTCATTCAGCGCGGTGTTATCAACCAACCGAAGGTCGCGACGAAACAGAAATAGCGAGTGATACGACATACAGCTAACCAAATGCTTTAATTTATCAGGCCGGTTTGCTTTCTGTTTTCTGCACCAACATGTTCCACCACATTGCTAAGTGACTGTTCCATGATAGAACGTGCCTGAACCGTCTGTTCAACTATATGCTGACACAGTGCATCGTCCATTTGGGAAGACTTGGCACAACCGCTCGAATACGCTTCGAGCTGATTCAATGCGTTCACCAGACCGGACAATTGGTTCTTACAGTTACAAAGTACGTCATCTTCCTTCGATAACCGTGCTATCGAACTAGCGGCAACACCTTCGAGCGGCGCCACTTCAGGTTGGCCATCAACACGGAGCAGGTTGACCAGCGCGAAGGGTTCAAGAGGACCTTTCAATAATCGAATTCCCTTCGAAGCCAAGGCTCGCAACTGCGTTCGGGAGGCAAATTTGTAGACGATCAGACAACGAGGTGCAAGTTCATCAGGGAGCATTCGAAGCACCAGCTTTTCATTCACCTCTGACAAGCTCGGCATGTCTATAACGACGAAATCCTCATTGGAGGCTGAAAAAGCCTCCAGACAGCGAACCCAGCGCACCTCAATGCCATGCTGGGCTTCTACGCACGCTTTCAGCCAGATGGGCTGCTGAACACTGATAACCGTCCATTTCTTTAACGCGCCGACTGAGGGTTGCCCGATAGAACCCAAAATACCATGGGTACGATCCTGCAACTCCTGATCAGACAGCTTGCAAACTGTCCCGATAGCTTGCCCTGCATCTACGAGGCGCTTCACGCTGATCAGCCTGCCGATATGTTCTTCCGTGTAGTAACGATTATTGTTTTCTCCACGGTTCGGCTCAACCACACCATAGCGACGTTCCCACGCGCGGATGGAATCCGTAGAAATCCCTGTTAACTTGGCCACGGCGCCGATTTTGTATCCTTTGTCCATCTTCTTTACTCACTGGAAACTATGTAGATACTTACGCTTGGAGTTGGGTTTTGTCTCACTATTATCCAATTTTGGCCTGGCTTTCTACTTATCTAATTGGGCGCTGCGGCGCACCCAAACGACATCAACCGGTTACCGGATGATGTCGTTTCATTGTTAGGTGGCGGATTTCTTATCGAGGCTTCGCGTCAGCCGAGTGCTGAAACGAATTCTTCCCTGAGTTGGCGCTTATTGATCTTGCCAGAGGCTATACGCGGCAAGGGTTCTGACGATATTTCCAGATACCGGGGTATCTTGAATCGGGCAACGTGTTCTACCAGGAATCCGCGAAGTTCGTCTGCATCAATCGCATCATCAGCAAAAATCGTGGCTCCTACCTCTTCACCCAGGCGATCATCCGGTACGGCATAGACAGAAGCTTCCCTGACCTGCGGATGGGCAAGTAATCCTGCCTCCACCTCCGCGCAACCAATATTCTCGCCCCCTCGAATCACCAGATCCTTAATTCGATCAACGATGTATAGGTAACCCTCTGCGTCAATGTAAGCGACATCACCTGTTCTCAGCCATTCTCCATCAAACGCCTCTAGATTGGCTTCTTCCCTGTCCCAATAGCCCTTGATAATGGAAACGCCACGAATCTGTAGCTCCCCCCGCTCAAGCGGAAGCAGTTCTTTGCCTGACTCATCCAGCACCCTGAGATCAAGCAGGGCAGATACCCTGCCTGAGCTTTCAGGATGATTAACATAATCTTCACCGCCAATGCCGGCACCGATAGCATTAGTTTCTGTCATCCCCCAGCCGGTATTCGGCAGCGCCTTTTCAAACGTTCCGGCAATCTTTTGGACCTGCTCCGGCGCCCGAGGGGCTCCGCCGCCACCGACAGTTAGCAAACTGCTAAGGTCTCGGGTGGCTGTCCTGGCTGCCCGCTCCAGGTCCCCGGTCATTGCCGCAGGGGCAATAAACACAGCAACTTTTTCTGCCTCGATGAGTCGCTGCGCTTCCGGAACGTCCCATTTGTACATCAATATGAGTTTTCTCTGGGACCGATAAGACGCAAGCATTACCGCATGGGAACCGGTCGCATGAAAAAGAGGTACAGCCAGCAATGCAGTTATCTGATAGCCCAGTTGTGGTGCGTCTGCTCCTGTTAAGGCAAGGCCAACCTTGCCATCCAGCTCCCAGGACAGCAGCGCGCTAACAATATTTCGATGACAGGAAACAGCGCCTTTGGGATGTCCCGTCGAACCCGACGTATAGAGAATTGTCGCCGGGTCGCCGGGATCAATATCAACATCCGGCAATAGTTTTGATACTTCGCCAGCCAACAGGTCCTCAAGCGCCGAAGTATTCGCAGGTTTGTTGGTCGCTCTTACTGAGATCACATCCAGGTCAAGGTTTTCTCGAACGGGCGAAAGCCGGTCCAGGCGTTCCTGATCTGCAAAAAGCACCTTGGCACCACTGTCCTTTAGCCCGAACTCCATCTCCTCAGAAAGCCACAATGAATTCATAGCGACTGCGATCGCTCCAATGGAAGTCGCCGCATTAAACGCAAAGACCCATTCGGGGAAATTCCGCATGGAAATAGCAACCCGATCACCTTTTTTTACACCGAACTGGTCAATGAGGATATTCGCGATCTGGGCAACCCGGTCATTGGTTTCAGCAAACGTATAACGCTCATCTTCAAACACAAGAAACGTCTCATCACTGCTCGCAGCCTGGTAAAGGTCACGCAGTGTCGGCGGAGCATTTTTAAACATTCTGCAGGCTCTGCCCCACACCTCACCAGGCACAATTTCATAGTCCATACCTGGTGCCGTAAGCCCCGCTATTGCCGCAAGTCGATCATTATTCATGGTTTTTACTTCTAGATAGTTGGGTTGTTAGCTGGAAGTGATTCGCTAAATATGGAGGTCCAGTAGATTATAGTTCTTGACCACCTGCTCCCGCGTCTCTTCGTTAAAGTTATTCTCGGCCTCAAAACCCGCCAGAGGCTTGTAATGATAATGTTCTTCATTCGGATATCGTTGCGTTCTAGCGTCAATGGCGATCGCGATCATTCTTGAACGTTCCTTCACCCTGGCTTCGTCATAGTGCACAACCTTGCCATTCAATAGTTTCGCACTGGCACCAACCACCGACGCTTTTCGGTGAAACCCAAAGCCTACAGAAACACGCCAGTCATCTGAAGTGTTCGCAAAGGAACCATGAACGACCTGACGGTTACACATCACAACATCACCTGGGTCACAGATCATCGGGACCGCGCCAGAAATCCTGTCACCGCCCACCTCAGTAAGCGACGAAATATCCAGCTTGCCCTGCCTGTGCGTGCCGGGAACCACCCAGACAGCATTCGCTGCGGTACAACCATAGAGCTGCGCCATGAAGTTAAATCCATGCGTACCCTCATCTAGATTCGGGGAATCCCAATGCGTTGTTGCATCCTGGTGCCATGCAACCGCCGCACCCAGGCCCGGTTGTTTTACAAAAATTGCTTCATTGAATGGCGTGAAGTCAGAGCCGTTCATGGCTTCTGCCACCTTCAATAACTGTGGGTGGCCATAAAGTCGTAAACACGAATCAAGGATATGCAGGGTGCCGAAAATCACCTGAACAACCTGTGAAGGAGAACCCGCGTCCGGCATTGGTGTCATCATTTTTACGGGATGACGACCCGCATTACGCTCGGTTCCACCAACAGAATCGCCGAGGGGGGACACCAGATGAAAAGGTGGTATTGAAAGATCTGCGCCTAGCGAAGGACGACCCTGCTGGTCCAGCTTCGATTTATTTGACACTGGCGCGCGCTCAAGCGCCCGCTTTACTTCATCTTTAAGGTCGTCGAGTTCGGGCTGCTCAAGCACACCGGTAAACACATAGAAGCCGCAGCGAGAGAAAGCATCCGTAATGTCAGGATGCAAACTACGATCGGCCTGAAACCTCACAGGTCCACGATTACCCAGTGCCAACGCTTGCTTGGCCCCTTCCTTCAGATATTCCGCCATTGATTCGGCATGTTGTTTTACGGTTAGCGACATTTGACTGACCTTGCATTCCCGATCTCTCAGCGTTGTTTGTACGTGAACTGGATGCCACTTGCAATCCTTCGAGCCTTTAGTTCATTGTCGTCCTCTATCAAGTTTTTGGAATTCATTATGAAACTCAACAATAGAGTCGCTATCGTTTCTGCCGCTGGGCGGGGCATCGGCAAAGCCATTGCCATGTCTCTCGGGTCAGAGGGCGCGACGGTTATCGTCAACTCCTATGGCGAGGACACCACAAAGGGTACCGTCGATGCCATCAATGACGCTGGCGGCAAAGCCATCGGAATGCCCGGCGACATCACTGATCCTTATCGAATTATGGAAGTCGTCAATGCGACGATAAAGGACTATGGCCAGATCGATATTCTTGTTAACAATGTCGGTGCCGGACCAAAGACCGCTGATGAGCCGCCCTCTCACCCGCTTGCGACTGTGGAAGCAGTCTGGAACGCGCTCTACAACCAGAACCTGCTTCCAACAGTCCTGATGAGCGAAGCCGTCGTTCCCCACATGCGCGAAGCAAAATACGGAAAAATCGTTCATATCTCGTCAATCGCCGGTCTGGGATCCTTTTCACCAGCGATGTTGACGGGATTTGTCCACCCCAGCTACAGCGCCATGAAGGCCGCACTTATTAACTACACTCAGACCCAGGCCGATTTACTTGGCCCCGATAATATCAATGTTAATGCGGTATGCCCGGGTATTGTCTACACCGACGCCTGGAAGGGCAACGCACAGAAGGCCGTTAAACGGATGCCGGAATTCGAAGGTATGGACCCAAGAGAATGGTTCGAGGGCATCTTCAATGACAGCTACCCCACTATCTTTGAGCGGACGCCGCTCAAGCGAGAACAAACGGTCGAAGATATGGGAAATGCCGTGAAATTCCTGGTGTCGGAAGATTCCATGAACATAACCGGGCAAACTCTCGTTGTAGATGGTGGTATGGTTAAGATCTAAGAAAGATAGACGGCTCAAGAAATTGTCGCTACCCTCACCAACTATACTTCATCAAACGTCCTTCACAAACGGTACCGAGCCATGGCATACGCACCAACAGACCGCCCCTTCTATGATGCAGATAGCCACATTATGGAACTACCGAACTTCCTGAAAGCCTATGCGGATCCCGATATCCGTGACGAGGTCCCTGAAGTAAGCTACAGCGCTTCCCTCGTGACGGACGAAGAAGTAGACATCATCATGGACCAGGGCGGCAAACACAGCGAAGAACATGTCGCTGCGCAGGTAGCGCTCGGCGATAAGCTGATCGAGAGCTCGAAAGAAATTCAGGCCCTTGGCGCGTTCAATAAGTCAGACCGCACCGTCGCAATGGACATGCTTGGCTTTAAGAAACAATTAGTTTTCGCCACCCACAGTGTCGCCATGCCGTTTCATCCGAGCCAGAAAAAATCAGTCAAACTGAGGTATGGCGCAACCCGAGCCCATAACAGGCATATGACTGACTTCTGCAGCGACGATGATCGGCTCATGGGTGTAGGCATCGTTCCTCTGGACGATCCAGAGTCAGCCTATACTGAGCTCGAATGGGCGATCGAAGCCGGGTTAGAAGCCATCTGGGTTCCACACCGTGCGCCAGGTGAAAGATCACCGGGCCATGTCGACCTTGAAAAGTTCTGGGCGTTGCTCGCTGAATCAGGCACACCATTTGTGCTGCACGTTGGTGGCTCTCCACTACAGGCACTGAAAGCATGGAGCAACAATGGCCGCGCAGCCGTCAAAGACTGGATGGGTGGCGGTGAAAATGTTCGCACAAAAGATGCAGCCCTGATGCATCAACCACCAGAAACCTTTGTATCCATGCTGGTGCTCGATGGCGTATTTGATCGACACCCTAACCTTAGAGGCGCGGCTGTCGAATTAGGTGCCGGATGGGTGCCTGAAATGGTTCGCCGCCTGGATTGGGTCGCTAAAATTTATGGCAGAGTGGATAAGTCAGTGCAATTCGATCGCACGCCATCTGAACAGTTATCCCAGCAAATGGGGTTCACGCCATTTCCGCACGAGGACGTGTCCAACCTGATTGATCAATCCAATCAGGATTTGTATCTCTTCTCTAGCGACTACCCGCATGTAGAGGGTGGTAGAAACCCAATAGGCAAGTTCGAGAAATCGCTAGAAGGTAAAGACGAAGGCACCAAGACCAGATTCTATAGCGAGAACTTTCTGCGCCTGTGGCCAGACGCCCGGGTCGCCTGAACCTGGTTCACGGGTTCTTCTCAAAACTCGAGGTGCCCGACGGGACAAAGACAATAGTTGCCTTACGCGCCAGAACCCGTGTAAAGACTGTTGTCGTTTGAAAGCGCTGAGGCCCGCGCCTGCATGATTTCCTTCCATTCCGGATGAGTGAGAATCCAGAAGTCGTCATTAACGATGGCATCCATCACCATATCCGCCACCTCTGATGGATCTTTACCTTGTTCGGCGAGCATTGCACCCGCATGCTTTTCGAACGCTTTTTCCTCCGCAGACGAACTATGGTCTTTCGCGGATTCGGCATCACGATTCCGCTTACTGAAGACAATCTGAGTATTAATCGGTCCAGGACAAAGCACCGATGCAGAAATATCCGAGTCGTCAGCATCCAGCTCAAGGCGAAGGGTTTCAGTCAGTGCGACCACGCCGAATTTGGCAACGCTATAAGGCGCAATCGCCCCCGAGGCCTGCAAACCATTCACAGACGAAGTGTTAATAATATGCCCTTCGCCAGACTGTCGAATCAGAGGCAAAAATGCCTTAATACCATAGATAACGCTCCACAGGTCGACACCCAAAACCCATTCCCAGTCCGCCAGCGTTAACTCGGCAATTGGCCCTGAAACAACAACACCCGCATTGTTGTGTACGACGTTTACAGCGCCGAACTCAGCCATTGTTTTTTCAGCGAGCGCCTGAATCGCATCCCACTTGGAAACATCCGTCGGTACGCCCAGAACCTCATGGCCCATGTTGCCCAAGGATTTAACCGCATCTTCCAGGGCATCTTCCTGTATATCCGCCATAACCACTTTCATTCCAGCTTCAGCAAACCGCGATGCCGTCGCCAGGCCGATGCCGCTTGCCGCACCGGTAACAACTGCTACTTTCCCAGAAAATTCTTTCATGCTCATACTCATACTCATGTTTTGTAAACAAAGAAGATGCACCGCCTTACCCCCCATGTAAAGAGCCAGACTATTGAGACTTGCGCTGACATGCTATCGTCATTGATCGTATGTATTGGACTTTCTCGTATGGCGGCCTGGAACTATCAAAAAGGATTACACGAAACCGGTAACGGTATTTTTAGCTATCTGCAACCAGACGGTAGTTGGGGATGGTCCAACTCAGGCTTGATTGTAGATGGCGGGCAGTCGCTGCTTGTCGACACGCTATTTGACGCCCCAATGACTCGCGAAATGTTGGCGATCATGGAGGACGCCACCGGCATTAGCGCAGATCAAATCAACACCGTCGTCAACACCCATGCTAATGGAGATCACACCCATGGAAATGGGCTATGTACACATGCAGAGGTTATCGCCAGTGAAGCAGGCGCAAAAGAGATGGCGGCTTTTGGCCCTGAAAGGCTGAAGTCCATGATGGAAATGGCGCCTGACCTGGGTGAAACGGGTCAATACCTTATCGATATATTCGGACCCTTTCATTTTGATGACGTAGCAGAGAAGCTGCCTACCAAAACATTTACCAATGAGTTAAAGCTTAGGGTTGGTAACAAAACTGTACAACTAAAAGAGGTAGGGCCAGCGCATACCCTGGGCGACATCCTAGCATTTGTTGATGAGGACAGTACCGTGTTTACGGGAGACATCCTCTTTATCGATGGTACACCCATCATGTGGGCCGGACCGGTCAGTAACTGGCTCAAGGCATGCGACCTGATTATCGATCGCAATCCTGAAGTGATCGTTCCCGGGCATGGCCCAATTACCGACGTCGCGGGTGTACAAAGGGTCAAGGACTATCTTTCCTACATCGATGTTGAAACCCGCAAGAGATTCGACGCTGGCATGACAGCAAAAGATGCCGCCTTTGATATCTCAATCTCTGACTTTGAATCCTGGACCGACGCAGAGCGCATTGCAGTGAACGTAGATACGTTATACCGCGAATATACCGGAGACACCTCGACCCCAAACACCATGGAAATATTCACACTAATGGCGGAAATCAAACGAGACAAAAGAACGTAACTAACCTTCTTCCAATCGAGAAAACCCTTGGCCTACCTCCCTATCCTAAAGACAGAATCCGAAACCCTGCCAGCAAAGATCCTTGTGGTGGGCGACCCTAAGAGACTCGACATGGTTGCCGGGTCTCTTAAGGATGTCGAGCCGATCAGCCAAAATCGCGAATATCACAGTATCCGAGGTTCTTTTAATGGCCAGATCATCGGTGCGGTTTCCCATGGTGTCGGATCAGCCGGGGCGGGTGTTTGTTTTGAAGAACTGTGCCAGTCAGGTGCCACCAGGATTGTTCGGGCGGGTTCTGCAGGCGGGATGCAGGGGAACGTTAGCGCAGGAGATCTTGTTGTCGCCACGGCGGCAGTTCGTGAAGAAGGGCTTTCCCACAAGCTGGTTCCATCGACTTACCCCGCCATCGCAACACCAGACGTCTTGATGGCGATGAGAGCTACGGCAACCTCCCATGGCGTCGAATTTCACGAGGGATTATTACTGACTTCGGATATGTTCTACCCTCACGACCTTCTCGGCAGCGACCTGCCGCTTTGGCAAAAAGCCGGGGTTAAGGCGGTTGAGATGGAAGTCGCGACACTGTTCGTTATCTGCGGCCTGCATGGCGTTGAGACAGGAGCGGTCGTCGCTATCGATGGTAACCCCCTGGAACAGGACGATGGCTCAATGGAAACCTACGACCCACACCAGGAGAAGGTTAAGACTGCTGTTTCAAACTCCCTGCTAATCGCTCTTACAGCACTGGTCAGTTAATCCTCCAACAGAACTACGTCTTCTGCAAGACAAGACCAATCTGCCTGCAGTCTGCAACAAGTGCACCCGTGGAATCCCATAGCCCTCCGGTTTCAATCATTCTTCCATCAACAAGGTCATCTGTGCGGAATCTTCCAAGAATCCATCCCGGCGCCGGCCTACGCCTTACATGAACCGTTAGTTCGATAGTTGGAACCCAGCCGATCATGCCGAGTTTCCCAAATGGCGAAGGGGGAAATGTATCGCAAAATAGCAAGAGCGATCTTGTGTCAGGTTCGCGATCATCCGTGAACCGGATCCACCCGGAGATCTCGGGAACACCCGACTGCCCTGGCATGGCCTGATCCGGGTGCATCATAACGTGCAGCTTGTTAATCATTGGAATATCAATACCCTGTATGTCTCCGCTTCTGGCGACGCAGGATTCCGGGGGAGGCAACCTTGGCATTTCGATCGTAATATCGCTGTCGATACCAACGCGGTTGGAAAGATCGCCATAAGCCGCAATTATCTCGACCCTTTGCTTGCCCTCCTGCCAAAGCGAGGCCCGAACCGTCGATAGTGTCCGGCCCTGCCGGACAACATCTACAATCACCTCACACTCGACTCCTGGAACACCAGGCCGCAGATAATGCGCAGTGAATGAAAGCGGGTCTGGATGATCCACCGATTCCGCTATCGCGGCACTGACAATCGACAGGAGATAACCACCGTTAGGATTAACGCTAATATTCCAGCCCGGATCAACCCGCCCTTTAAAGCGGTGATCATCAATTCGTTCAACATGCGTGTCCCGTTCAAACTCAGACAATACTGTCTCCCTGTCTTCCGTTGTATACCAGCGCCCCGCTATCACGAAACTGTTCAAATACCTGAATCGCTGCATCAGTCCTAACACCATCGGTGACGACTATCCCCCGGTGTTCCAGCTGACCCACCCAGTCGGGGTGGATCGGACCCTCGTCAAACCCCGTGATCTCTTCCAACTCTGGACCACTTCCAGCCACAACAAGTGAACGGACGCCTGACCAGACCAGTGCGCCATAACACATGGCGCATGGGCGCCAGTTAACAACCAATTGGTGTTCCGCCATGTCATCTGCACCCAGGTCAAAACTACCCAGTATCTGCTGCGCCAGGGAAAGCGCCATAACCTCCGCATGAGCTGAAGAACACTGATGATGAACAACCCGATTAACGCCAATGGTTACCAGGCGTCCGGATAGCGTTTCAAAAACGCCGGCGGCGAACGGCCCGCCGGTCCCGAACTCAATATTCAAGCGGGAAAACCTGATCACCGCATCCATGCGGCCCTGAATATCAGGAAGATATTCAGGCAGCTGTTGTAATTCTTCCGTAGCCCAGCCAGGCTGGCCGAGCTCAAACTGAGTTATCAAGAATGATCTACCGCAATCCCGGCAGGACGAAAGACGCCGTTTCCGTACTCAAAGGTCAGCCTGGCCATTGTCCATCTCCTTGTGTGCTTTACCCAGAAACACCTGCATTTCCTTCCGGGATTGCTTGTCACCCTGCCCCTCGGCGATAGGCATGCCCGCCTCAAACGTGCTGATCGCTCTCCGGGGCTCCCCTTGCTTCAGGTATGCCTTACCAAGAAGCTTGTAGGCAGCAGAGTAACTGCCATCCTGGGCAATGCATGCCTCTAGATGTGTCACAGCCAGGGGAAATTTACCGTCATTGAAGTAGGCACTGCCGAGCCCGAAACGAAGCATCGCATCATCACGACCCTTCGCCAGCATTTTTTCCAGATTCTCGACCATACCCATGCGGATTCCCTATTCGAGGTTTACGTAACTGTCAGCGCAAAAGCGTGGCGTGCACAGACAATAAAACCTGAAATCAGACTCACCCAGCGCAGTCACCCGCTGGGATATTCCCGGCGGAATCACCACCTGGTCGCCAGCGGCAATATTAAACCGGTTTCCATCGACTTCCATCAGGCCACTGCCCTCAATCACGACGTAGGTCTCGGTCAATCCGGTCAGGAAATGTAGTTGTGTCGTCACACCAGGTTCCACTCGAGCGATCGCAAGTGAACCGCCCGGCGCATAACCGGTGTTACACAGCTCCGTGATAAAACAACGTTCATCTGTCCAGAACTCTGCGGCCTCATCGCTCTTTACAAAGTAGTCCGTCAATGTGGTTTACCCATTAGTTTAGAGCCCGTGTGGTTTTAAAGAAGGCAGCTCCTTTGCTGACACACTAACAATGATATGCTCCGACATCAAAAGACGTTAGGGGTTTACATGGGCGGCATCACGCTTTCACTCGACGGTTGCAACGCACTGGTTACAGGCGCCAGCAGCGGCCTAGGCACTTTTCTGGCCGAAGCACTCGATGCGGCCGGGGCTTCGGTTGCTGTTCACTACCATGGCAACAAGAGCGGCGCAGACGAACTATCCAGTAGACTCTTACATTCGTCGGTTGTTATTCAAGCAAATCTGGGCGACCTGGAAGACGTAACCCTGCTGTTCAATAAGGCCGCAGAAGCCCTTGGCCCAATCGACATACTCGTTAACTGTGCGGCCACGCAATCCCAGGGCATTTCTGATCTACCGAATATTTCAGAGGGCCTCTGGTCCAGCACTATGACGACTAACGTGGACGCACCGATGCGACTGACCCAATTGTTCTCGGCTCAAGAAGCACTGGGCAAGAAAGGCGGAGGGTCCATCATCAACATTTCGTCCATCGAGGGATCTCGCCCGGCGCCAGGGCATACTCATTACGCCACTTCAAAAGCGGCATTAGAAATGCTCACTAAAGCCTCAGCGCTGGAGTTCGGGCCCCGTGGAATTCGTGTTAACGCCATCGCACCAGGTTTGATTAATCGAGCCGGCATTGAAGAAGGCTGGCCTGAAGGTGTTGCTGCCTGGAAAGCGGCTGCGCCACTCGGCAGACTGGTAGACCCAAAGGATATAGCGAACACCTGCGTATTCCTTGCCAGCCCAATGTCCGCGTCCATATCAGGAACCGTGCTGACAGTGGATTGTGGTCTCTCAATAAAGCCGGGATGGTAAACTTGATGATCAACAAAGCAGCGGTAGTCGGCGCAGGACTAATGGGTTCAGGCATTGCCAGACACATGGCAAGCCATAGTATTCAGGTGACCCTGGTTGATAACAACGAGGAACAACTGGCACGAGCGGCGCGAGTCAACGAAAATTCGGACCTGCAATACACGTCGGACATGACCGCCATCAACGGGGTCGATTATGTCATTGAGGCAGTGTTCGAAGATTTGGATGTGAAACGCAAGGTGCTCAGTCAAATCTCTTCAGCAGTCTCACCTGACTGCCTGATTGCATCGAACACCAGCTCGCTACTCATAGGGGATCTGGAGAAGGCTGTTACCAACCCCAACAGATTTATAGGGGTGCACTATAACAATCCAGCTGATATGAATCCGGTCGTCGAGGTTATCCCCAGCGATCATACGGAGACACACTATACAGACGCTATCCTTAAGTGGATGAAATCCGCAGAAAAGCTAGCGGTGAAATGTAAAGACACACCCTGCTTTATCCTAAACCGCCAGTCGTTACCGTACATTAACGAGGCCAGCCGGTGTTTGAACATTGCATCTCCAGGCGAAGTTGACTCCGTTGTCAAAAACAGGCTGGGCATCGGCCTTGGGCCCTTTGCAGTCATGAACCTTGTTGGCTTACCGGTAATGGCTGCCTCCAGTTGTAATCTGGAGGTTCTTGGCAGGGGCTATCGCGCCGCGCCTGAGCTTCAGGAGAGATCCAGGCTCAATTCCCCAGACTGGGATATTGAGGAAGTTGGCGACGTTTCAAAGGATAAAACATCGGCAATTGTGAAGCGACTCAGAGGCGCGATGATATTTCCAGCCAAGGACATTCTTGCTCAAGCACTATGTAGCAGGGATGACCTGCATCTCATCTGCAAGGAAGCTCTGGGATACGACAAATCCTCACCTGAACTACTGGAGATGTTCGAGTCGGCAGTTACCAACGAACTGTTAGAGGTTTATCTTTCGCACCAGTAAGAGGTGCCAGGAACTTCAGGCTCTATATTGGGCGATCTGGATATCGTCTTCACCCAGGTCAGCGTAGTTATCGTCTACCCTGCCCTTGATGTACTCGCGCCAGGTAAAACTGCGATAAAGGGGCACATCTCCCGACAATTCACTTAGCGGTTCGAGTACCGCATCACCTTTGGGATTGTAAAAGTAGGGCGTACTGAACCGCCCACCGCTGCCATTTTTCAGCGTTGCCATCGGCACCACCCGATGAACCGCTGCTCGATAGTTGTCATTACTCCAGACCTGTAGCGAATCCCCGAGGTTGACCACGATCGTACTTTCCTCTGGCGTCACATCGATCCAGCCATCTTCTTTAGAAAGTGTCTGAAGCCCACCGGTCATGTCCTGCAGCAGTAACGTTAATACCCCAGGGTCTGTATGATGATGCAAGGCCATATCTCCAAGACCCGCCACAGCTGATTGTTCATCATCGGACAGAGGATCATCAACCGGGTAATAGTTAAGCCGAACGGTACTGGTTCTGGGATCACCTTCCGGCATCGACAGGCGACTGATTCCATCGCCGGCAAGCGCACGATAGACAAGACTAAGGGTTCGCTCTGCGACAGTACTTGCCTCGGTAAAAAACCGATTCATCGCCTTATAAAACTCGGGTTGGCCTGCGGGCCATTGATTAAGGTCTGATCCATCAGCACGTGGCTGCATGTAATCAAACACTTCCTTCAGGTCACGCTTACGTTTTGTCAGCTCCCGATCGAAATACCCAAGCGGAATACTTTCTGTGCGCAATACCTCCCGTTTAGCCTCAGAGGGCTGGTCGAAGAAGCCCGATGCAGCTCGCCACATCTGTTCAATTGCCGCATCCATGCCGTGATTACGTATCAGGAAAAACCCGTGATCACGGCAGGCTGCATCCAAAGGTTTGAGGGCGGTGACATCTTTTTCGGCTGCTTTAAGATCAATCGTTGGAACCAACATAGAAACTGTTTCGTGACAAAAAGTTGTAACATCATCCTTTAACTACCCCAATGGGGCAAATCAGGAGTTTCACTTGGAATATTTCGTCAACATGCCGGGTAGCCGTTTCAATGAACCTGGTGCCTGGGCAAGAGAGATGGAAGATGCAGGCTGGCACGGCGTCTGCGCATCTGACCACTTTTGGGTAACGGATCACTCTTATCCCCACGTGTTCGTCGCGGCAACACAGATGGCCTGCAGCACGAGGAAGATAAAAATCACCAGTTCGTTCTGTAACAATCTGTTCAGATCTCCGGTTGAGTTCGCCCAGGGTGCGTTGTCTGTGCAACAGGCAGCCCAGGGGAGATTCGAAGCCGGGCTCGGCGCTGGGTGGGCAGAACCAGAAATGAAGGCCATTGGTATGCCCTACCCCGAGCCGCCAGAACGCATTGGGATGTATATAGAAGCAATGACCATCGCGGGCCAGATTATCAAGACCAACCAATGTCAGTTTTCCGGTGATTACTACCAGATCGAGATTTCAGGAGACAACTTTGTTGGTCCCAGACTAGCGAACCCGCCAGCGCTGGTCGGTTCTGCAGGTGGCCCAAGGGGCATACGGGAAATAACGCCACTGGTCGATCGAATCGAAGTGAAGGCTAGCGCTCGCTCTACCAGGGGAGGTGCTATAGACCTTGGGATCATGGCAACCGTCACGGAAGACGAGGTGAAGCGAAACATAGAGCGTGTACGAAAAATCAATAACGATATTCCTATCGGCATTTTTATCCTGACAGCCGCTGGCGACAACAAAGCCGTTAATAGCATGAAGGCAATGATGGGTAACGGTTTCCTGGGAAACTTTATGGGCCACCCCGCCGATGTGGCTTTCGCCCTGGAATCACTAAACGACCTTGGGATCAGTCGAGTCCAGCTAACGGAGTTTGCGGCAGGATCACATGATGCGCTGGCGCCAGTCCTCCTGGCTTAGGCTATTGTCTTAGGGGATTGTCCTAGGGAATTGCTTTGGGGGGGCATTGTCTCAGGAGATTGTCCTGGGACAATGCCTCGGGGATATGATCAGGATAGCCTGACTAACTGGGTGCCGAAATTTTCGCCCGATAACACCCTAATAAGCCCCGCTGGCAGCTGTTCAACGCCCTCGAGAACATCCTCATTGTATACAAGATTACCGTTGGCGATCAGCGCACCCAGTCGTCGATGCGCTTCCTTGAATCGATGCGCATAGCTGAAGATATAAAACCCCTGCATGGTTGCTTCCTTGTACACCAGGTTGAAATAATTACTCGGCCCATACCAGTTCGCGTCACCTTCATATTGGGATGTAGCACCACATAGCACTATCCTTGCCCCATGGGCGATCTGCCCCAACGCGGTATCCAAAATTTCACCACCGACATTGTCAAAATAGATATCGACGCCGTTGGGGCAAACCTCCCGTAGCCGTTCTGCCACATCCTCGGTTTTGTAGTTGATCACTTCGTTCAGGCCAAGGTCATCTTTCAGCCAACGACATTTTTTTTCGTTGCCGGCAATTCCTATTACACGACAACCCGAAAACTTACCCAGTTGGCACACCAGTGCGCCAACGCTACCTGCGGCTGCGGACACCAATATGACATCGCCCACTTTAGGTTTTGCAATGTCGTAAAGACCAACATATGCGGTCGCACCACTAGCGCCCATGACATGCAGGTTCGCGGTAATCGGCTGCCCAGCCTTGGGAGAGATTTTTTCCAACGGGAAGGGTCGCTCACCATCGGTCACGGCATATTCCTGCCACCCCATGGCGCCGGCGACCAGATCACCTTCTGTAAAATCGGGATGTCGGGATTTCACCACAACACCCTGCCCCGACCCCCTCATCATGGCCCCAATCTTCACACGGTTTCCCGTGATCCCTCCGGTTCCGATCGCCATCCGAAGTGGCGGAGACATGACCAGAGACGTCGTCTGGATAAGAACCTCACCCTCACCTGGCTCAGGAACCTCCGCATAGACAAGCTCGAAATTATCAACACTAACCTCATCTGCCGGGTAGGACTTCACCAGCCACCGTCCATTCTTCATATTTGACATTTAACGCTCCTTTTTATGTTCCGGACCAATGGCCTCGAATATCCAGGCGCCAGCAGTTCGCCGGTTTAGCGATCCGCTCTGCTGTCGCTGCGACCGGGTCTCATTCATTCTGCCGATCGCAGACTTCCCCTCAACAGATTCTGCCTCATAAACAGCCAGGTAAGGCAGCGGGCACTCCTGACCTGCCTGCTCGACTAGTTGGTAGCGCTGCGCCGTCTTCCATCCAGTGGTTTCCAGAACCTCATCAAGATGCAGATTTTCATAGTATCGGTTAAATTCGTCCGCTTCTCCTTCATTTGGTTCACTCAACACAAGCACCAGCTGTTTTTTAGACATCTTTTTCTCCCGCTTTGGCGTACAACTTCTGTCACACTAATAAAACATAACCCAGTCGACCCATAAGGCCAGACCTCAACCGCACGAATTCTGGGAAGATATGAACCTTGCGCACAATGTTGACGATGCATACATTGGGCGGGTCGAACACTTAGTCTTAACTCATCTAATCCTATTAGGACAGTAATTCGCTATCCGTTACCCAAAGAAAGATTTTGGATGCCGGGGAACAATTTTATACCGAGCGAATATACGACGGGTATCTGGCGTTTGAGCGTATAACCACATGACATTATTTCCTATCGTTGTGTTCAACGAACCAGCGAGAGAAGACTACTTTTAATGAACAGTATGAATAAAAGTGAACGCACACCAATCTATTCATTCGAGCTTCTTATGCCGTTAAGCACCGAATCAGACAAAACACTATTCACTCGCGGAATCGATCAACTCATTAGCTGTCCAGAGGCTGGAGCAGCGCATTTATCTGCGGAACAACATCATGATTAAACGTTTCCTTGCCCCTATTATCGTCCTCGTCGTGGGCGTTGGCCTCGCTGCCCTCATCATAGCCTCCGGACCGAAACTAGAACCTCAGGCGCCGCCCTCCTCCGCACCCCTGGTTCGAACCTGGGAAGCCGCAAGCCAGTCAGTCCAACTGACCTCGATCACACACGGTACAGTTTTACCCAGAACTGAAAGCGACTTAATTCCAGAGATCTCGGGCAGGATCATCTCGATTTCAAAATCGATGGTCTCTGGTGGCTTCTTCAAAAAAGACGATTTACTGCTGGTCATTGATCCGCTGGACTATGAACTTGCGCGCGAACAAGCCAGAGCTAGCCTGGCATCTGCCGGCAGTGAGTTGAGCAACGCTAAAAGAGGACACGATCGTCAGCTTGATCTGGCCCGCAAACAGTCAACCAGCCAGTCAAAGAAAGACGATGCTCTCAATAGGCTGCGCTTTGCGCAGGCTTCGCTTAGAGAAGCTAAGGCGAGACTCTCCCGAGCCGAAAGAGACCTATCCAGAACCAAAATCACAGCCCCTTACGATGGCAGGGTTCGTTCAGAACGCGTAGACATCGGCCAATTTGCGAATCGAGGAACACCCATGGCCAGCCTCTATGCCACGGACATCGCTGAAGTCCGACTACCCATTCATGACGAAGAACTCGCTCACCTGGAGCTGCCGCTGGCCAACCAAATCACCGGGCAGCAAAGACCCACCGTGATACTAAGTGCCCCGTTCGCAGGGAAAAAACACACGTGGCGGGGCGCGATCGTCAGAACTGAGGGTGAAATAGACCCGAAGACGCGAATGATTACTGTCATTGCTCAGGTAGAGTCACCTTATGAGACGAAAAATGATAGGCCGCCACTGGCCGTCGGCCTTTTCGTTGAAGCAGAAATCATCGGTCATAAAATCGGCAATGTCTTCGTCTTACCAAGATCGGCTATACAAGCCAACAGGCAGGTCTATGTGATCGGCAAAGACAACCGCCTTCAATTCCGCGATGTGGAAATCCTGCGAACCGTCGGCGAAGAGGTTTATATTACCGGAGGCTTGAATGCTCGCGAAACAGTCTGTCTTTCAACGGTAAGCAACGCTATCGAGGGGATGTTGGTGCGCCCGGCGCCAGCAGTTGAACTACAGGCATCCAAATGAAACCAATAATCGCCTGGTTCGGAAACAACCACGTCGCGGCTAACTTGCTAATGGGTCTGATCATACTCGCGGGCCTAGTTAGCATTCCATCTATGCCAACCAAACCCTTTCCTGATATCGATATTCCGATAATCAGCATCACTGTACCCTACCTCGGCGCCGCACCCGAGGAAGTAGAAGAAGGTGTCTGCGTCCGGATTGAAGAAGAACTGATAGGCATCGAAGGCATTAAAAATATTAGATCCAATGCCAGCGAAGGTATCTGCTCTGTCTCTGTCGAACTTTTTGAAGACGCAGACAAACCCAAGGCACTAGATGATGTGAAAAACCGAGTTGATTCAATCGACACCTTTCCAAAAGAAACAGAAAAACCCATCACGACAATGGCGACACCTCAACGCAACGTGATGGATCTTGCGATCACAGGACCCAGTGACGAAAAAACTTTAAAGGAAATTGCTCAGCAGATACGAGACGACATCACTCTGTTACCCGGCGTCACCCAGGCAAGCGTTTCAAATACACGTCCGTACGAGATTTCCATTGAGACCTCCGAAACTTCACTCAGGCGTTATGGGCTGACCTTCGATGACGTTGCGAAAGCGGTGAGAACAGGATCTCTGGATCTGCCCGGTGGTTCTATAAAGACCAATGCCGGTGAAATCCTACTGAGGACCAAGGGCCAGGCCTATAGTGGAGAAGAATTTGAGAACCTAGTTGTTCAGACCCGTGCTGACGGCACGAGGCTTTTCTTAAAAGACGTAGCATCGGTCGTTGATGGCTTCGCCGATACCGATCAGTTATTACGCTTCAACGGCAAGTCGGCGGCTCTTATTCGGGTTGACAGAATGGGTGCGCAGGACGTGCAGCACATCGCGCAAACGGTGAAACAATATATTCGTGACGTACAACCCCGTCTGCCCGAGGGAGTTACGCTAACTGTCTGGAATGATGGCTCGACCATGCTCCAGGACCGCCTCGACACACTGCTTCAAAGTGGTCGGCAGGGCTTCCTTATGGTGCTGATTCTATTGGCCCTCTTCCTCAGGCCAAGGCTCGCCTTCTGGGTCAGCCTGGGTGTGCCGGTTGCATTCTTAGGGGCTTTTTCCCTGACCAATGCGCTCGGACTCTCGATTGATGTGATTTCTCTCTTTGGCTTCATTCTAGTTCTGGGAATTTTGGTAGACGATGCGATCGTCGTCGGAGAAAGCGTTCATTCCCGCCATCAGGAAGGTGCGGATCAGCTAAAGGGTGCGATAGAAGGTGCACAGCGCGTTACGATACCCGTTACCTTTGGTGTCTTGACCACCGTTGCCGTCTTCACACCACTGCTTGTGGGGGTCGGTTTCATGGGTCAAATAATGGGAGTCATGGCGACTGTGGTGCTTTCATGTCTCGTCTTCTCCCTAATAGAGTCTCAACTTATTCTTCCTGCCCACCTGGGTCACTCCAAGGTAAAAACCGAGGCCGGTGAAGTCGCATTGATGTTACTACCCATATGCGCAGTACTCTTGCTTGGCGTTGCGTGGGATGTCCGCTCATATGTTGGACTAGCGATTGGCCTCACCAGTATTCTATTCGCGATCCACTTGGCTGGATTTTTCGCACCGGTAGCTAAGAAGATCATCAGTCTTCAGGCCCGATTCGCCAAGGGGCTAGAACATGTCATCAAGAATCAATTCAAAAGCGTTGCTGAGGCTGCTATCCGCGCCCGCTACTTGACGGCAGCCATCGCATTCGTAGCTTTTATGTCAGCAATCGCCATATTGGCAAGCGGGCGCCTGCCATTTTCCTTCTTCCCGCCACTGGCGTCCGATCAGGTGGTGGCGAAACTGACCATGCCACTCGGGACACCGGCAAAAATAACCAACGACGCGGTCAAAAATCTCGAGTCCTCGGCCAACAAGGTCAAACAACAACTCAATGCGCAGTATCCGTCTGCCCCGCCAGTGACCCACCTGCTAGCTGCCATTGGCAGCCAGCCCAGCGCTGGTAACGGACCACCTTCCAGCAGCGCTGGCGGGGGTAGTACCGCAAACGGGCACCTGGGTGAGGTCATCCTGCAGTTGACGCCCAGCCAGACCAGAGACATCAAAACCCGCCAAGTTGCAGACCTATGGCGTGAAGCCAACGGCCCTATTGCCGATGCAGTGGAACTCAAGTTCAATTCATCACTTTTTTCTGCTGGTAACGATATCGATATACAACTTGAAGGCGATAACGTGGAAGAACTCCGAATCGTCGCTGAAAATCTGCGTTATAAGCTGGCCGCATATCCTGGCGTGGTCGATATCACAGATTCTTTTAGGTCAGGCAAGCAGGAGCTGAAGTTGTCGATCCTTCCATCAGGCCAGTCATTGGGATTGACGCTCAACAGTCTCGCCCGACAGGTCAGGCAAGCATTTTATGGCGAAGAGGCTCAGCGCATTCAACGTGGTCGGGATGATGTCAGAGTGATGGTTCGGTATACGGAGAAGGAGCGCAACTCCCTCGGCTCTCTTGACGGCATGCGAATCAGAACTCCTGATGGATCAGAAGTACCCTTTGCTACCGTCGGTGAGGCCAGTCTTGGGCGAGGCTTCTCGACCATTAGACGCGCCAACAGCAGGCGTGTGGTTAATGTCGTTGCTGACGTTGATCGCACACAGATCACGGCTAATGAAGTCATCGACGACCTTCGCACTGGCCACATTCAGAAATTAATGGCACCCTTCCCGCGAGTAACTTATCGCTTGGAGGGTGAGCAGGCTAGTCAGCGGGAATCGCTCGCCTCAATCGTGCCTTTTTTTGCGATGGCCTTGTTTGTTATTTTTACGCTCCTTGCGATACCGCTTAAATCTTATTCACAGCCTTTGATTATCATGAGCGTCATCCCATTTGCGTTAGTTGGCGCCATCTGGGGGCATCTGATCATGAAAAATTTAGGGTTTTTGTCGGGGGTGGCCATGATGTCGGTCCTTGGGTTTATTGCTGCGTCCGGGGTCGTAGTGAACTCTTCTCTTGTACTCGTCCATGGAGTCAATGACCGAAGAAGTCGCGGTGATTCCATCTTCGACGCAGTGGTCAATGCCTCAGTCTCGCGATGCCGACCGATAGTACTGACATCACTAACCACCTTTGCTGGCCTGACGCCTCTGATGTTTAACAAGTCCGTACAAGCGCAATTTCTAGTGCCAATGGCGTCATCCCTGGCTTTCGGGGTCCTCTTCGCCACCGTCGTAACCCTGCTGGTCGTGCCCAGCGGCTACCTAATCATGAATGATCTCGACAATCTGTTCCGACGATTCAGAGGATCGGCGCCAGCGCCCGGTTAGCTCGCGAGTTCACCAACCTCGGCCCAGTAGGTTGACAGGATATCGATATGCTCCTGGGGGGACTTCAGGCCTTCACCCTGACCTCGCAGGGCCATACCCCGCATCGAAACATATTCCGCACCAACATCCCGCCAGGCCTGGACTTCCTCCGCCCATTTGTCAGGGCCAGATTGGTAGTTAAGGAGCGCTTCAACGCCAAATTCATCAATGTTTCGTCCGTTAGCTTCCAGGTGCGCCTGCAGTAGGTTCATCGCCTCAAGGTTCTCTTTCTGGCCACTACCAAAGATAAACCCGTCACCAATCTCCGCCGCCCGCTTGAACACTACATCGGAAAATCCGCCGAACCAGATTGGGATCTGCCTGCCGGGTAATGGCTTCAGCCCAGCCCTCTCCACTTTGTGATATTCACCTTCATAACTAACTACGGGTTCCTGCCAGAGCTTCCTCAACAGCTCGACCTGTTCGATCTGCCGACGACCGCGATTGGTAAACTTCTCATTAAGAGAATCGTATTCGACATAATTCCAACCGGTACCGACACCAAGTCGCAACCGACCACCAGAGAGAATGTCGACCTCTGCCGCCTGCTTGGCAACCAGCACAGTTTGACGCTGAGGAAGGATCAATACGCCGCTCGCGAGACCTACCCGCTGCGTACAGGCTGCAAAAAAACCGAACAACACAAAGAGCTCATGAAAAGATGATTCTTCTGTATAAGGTCCCCAGAGTTTGGGTTCCCGCCCTTCATGGACCGCTCCTATTACATGGTCGTACACCAGCAAATGGGAGTAACCAATTTCTTCGGCTGCCTGTGCCCAATCACGAATAACTACCGGGTCATGACCAATCTCCAGGTGGGGAAATACTGCACCAATCTTCATTACCTTTACTCCTTGCAGGTTGTTGCATTAGGGTAAGAAACCACCCAAGAATAGTAGAGTTTACCGATGAAGACTAGATACGTTACTGAAATGGGCATGGGCACCGATGTGCATGGAGGAGACTATACCCAAGCCGCAGAACGAGCCGTGTTCGATGCAATCCATCATTCCAGCCTTCACTTTTTTACACCCCTTGAGAAAACCGCCGACGACATGTTCATTGATCTGCTGATCGGTGTACCGGAACCGGACAAGGTAGATGCAGACAGAGTTGCAGCGGCATTACCGTACGGCACGGTTAGCATCACGGTCCAGAAAGGTGGACTAGAGATCCCCGGGGACGATGGCAAGGACCCGATTATCATTGCCAACGCCGGGATTATTGTCAGGCTGGCAGACTAGCCTGCTCGGCACCAGAATCCATCCTAAGCAAACACCGCCTAGTGAACATGTCCATGCTCAAGCTCTTCAGCAGTAGCTTCTCGAACTTCAATGATATCGACAGCGAAGTGAAGGGTCTCGCCTGCTAGTGGATGGTTGCCGTCAATAGTAACCTCATCATTTTCGACGCTGACCACGGTAATAGTCTCACCACCGGAGCCTCCTTCATTAGAGGTCTGAAACTGCATACCCGGCTCAATTGATTCGACACCCTCGAACACATCGCTAGGGACTGTCTGCACCAGTTCTTTATTGAACTCACCATAACCATCCCCTGGCTGAACTGTCACATTCAGCTTGTCACCTGCTACCTTACCCAGTAACTGGGCTTCCAGGCCTGGAATCAAATGGCCAGTGCCATGCAGGTAGGCAAGGGGGTCCTGGCCCTCTGAGGAATCCAGCACTTCTTTATCGTTATTGGTCAGCACATAGTGGATCAACACCACGGCATGTTCTTCGACTTTCATATACTCTCCAAGTACAGTTGTTTGATGACCTGATGAGTTCCAAGTTCAATGGCATAACACTAATCAGATGGGTGTCTGGCGAAACAACCAGGTCGGTCGCGCGAAGGGCAGCGGAATTATCCTAGCAAACCAAATACATCAAGGTCATCACTGGCAGCGACTTGCCTGGCAATCATTTGTGACATCCATGCAAAACTTGCTTCGTTAGTGCTATCCAATGTACCGGCAACAACCGCCGTATAAACCCAGTCATACAACATGCAGCTTTGATAGTCTTTCCACAGGTCGTCGAAGCTCAACCCTGAAACCCCTCGTTTAACAAGGCTATCGAGGTATCTCTCCAATATCTGCTTTTCGTGCGATTGCCTGACTTCCACCTTGGTACTTTGCCCAAGGAACAATGCAACGTCGAACATCCCCCGAGCCTTCAATGGTCCCTGCCAGTCAATCACAGCCACCGGATGATGTTCCGGCTGAATGCCATAGAGCAGATTCTCCATTCGAAAGTCACCATGACAGAGAGTAATAGGAGCACTCATTCGTTCAGCCTGAAGCGCTGGTATAGCCGCTAGAAATCGGTCACGCTGCGCTCGAATATGCTCCGGGATGAAATCACCAAACGTCTCAACCATCGTGTCCCAACCTGAGTTGGCGAGGTTATTCATGTTGTCCGCATGGTAGCTGTCAGCAATGCCCGGGATCCATTCAAGGTGATCAACTTTCTCCCAGAATGATGCGTGTAGTTTCGCCAGTTCATCTATCGCCAATTCAGTTTGAGCCAAAGTAGCGCCTACCGACTGGTTACCAACCGCATAGTCGGTCATGTCCTCCATCAAGATGACAAAATTTTCGTTTTCAAGACCGGTGAAGTAGAACTCAGGACAACGCGCTTCGGTCAATGGGTCCAACTCTTTGGAAAAGCGAGTCTCCCTCTCGTACAGGTTGTACAACATCGCAATCTGTCGGTTAGTTGGGTTCTCGGATGCATATTTCGCTATAACGCTACGAGGCAAACCTTCGCTATTGCCTTCAAAAGAAAGTTCAAGCTTCGCAATGTCCGCCATCATGCCAGTCCCCTCGCCCACAGGGGACCGGGAAACCTTCGAAACGCTAGTCCCTTCGGGAAGAAACGTCCCCCCCAGGGATTTTGTTAGATACTCTGGTGTAAAGCCTTGTGGAAATTCAGGTAAGGCCATTAGTCCTCCAATACTCTACGGACACATCTATTTCGCTTGTCCTTAATCTCAATGTTTCGAACCGGGACCTGCCCGACCTCGCTGCGTTACCGAAGTGTGTTACAGCGCAGGGCTGGTAGTCAACGCCCATCACCCTGAGCGTTCTTATACTCAAGACACCTTTTGTCTGATAACTATCTCCATAGAAACCGCTCTGGTCATTCGGTCCCTTCACTGGAACCCTCGTACTGTACACCAACTCAATGTATAACTGCCTGACCAGATCAGGATAACCACCAGGAGAAACGGAATGCGATTATCACCGATTGAGCGAGACGACCTGAACGATGAGCAGCAAAGGGTGCTTGAAGCAATCGAAAGCGGTCCGAGGGGGAAGGGCCGACCAGGTATTGGGATGATTGGTCCTTTTGGAGCCTGGGTGCGCGCACCCAGCGTCGGCCAGGCAATCCAGGGGGCAGGCGAAACGATCCGGTTCAACACATCACTCGCGCCGAACGTTCAGGAAGTCGCCATCTGCACTGTGGGGGTTCACCATCGATCCCGCTTTGAGTTTTCAGCACATCGGGCGCTAGCCATCAAAGCAGGTGTTTCCGAGCAGGCATTGGACCAATTGACGGCAGGAGAACATCCTGACTTCTCCGGAGATGAGCAGCTTTCCTACTCGATCGCATCTCAGATGCTCAACCAACATCGCATACTGGATGATACCTATGCGCATGGCCTGGAGGTTTTCGGAGAAACTGCAATGATTGAACTCGTCGCGACCGTCGGTTACTACTGCCTGATCTCATTAACACTGAACGCATTCGAGATCCCTCTGGAACCAGGAATGAGGGACCCCTTTCCTGAGGCTAATGACCAGTCACTAAGAAATTAGCCATGCACAGACAACTTGGCTACCCATGAACCCGATATCAGTCGCCCTGCGCTGATCAGTGATCATGAGAGCGTATATGGCTCAGATACAGTTCTCATTTTGTCCCATTTAATTGCGCCTCTCTGAAGGAAGCCAGGTCGTAACCTCCCTGGACTTCAGTGGGTGCCTGGTTGTAACAGGCGACATCATAGAAATCACGGAATGCAGAAATCCTGCCCTCGCATATTTCCGCAATCCCACAGATATGTGGTGTCATCAAGTCTCGACCCTGCTCGTCCCAGTGATGATCCACCCGTTCGGTAAAAACGATATCACCCTTACTGGCTATGTGAATCAACTCGGCACTGAAGTGCGTCATGGTTTTGAGAACCGGGATCTGACCGGCGAAGCCACCACGCGCCATCTGCTCGAAGAGTTCCGCCTGGCCATTAATCACAGCAAGACCGCTATTAACCCAGACAAACCCCTCTGTACACACCGCCTTAATAGCTTCAGGCAAATCACCGGTTTCCATTGCCCTGACCAGTTTTAAAACCAGAGCTTCATTGCCACCAACCGCGTCTGCGACATCTATCATAAGAACCATTTCCTTAGGAAAATTTATAGGTTCAATACAACCACATAAGTGACTGTCTTCACCACCCTACGTATTTGTATATTTCCCGTGCAGCCCATACAGTGAAAGCTCCAATTTTTCATAGGTAACCAAGATGGCTGAAAAATTCCAGTTTATTCGCTTTGAAGGCATAGAAGATGGTGTTGCACGGATAGTGCTCGCCCGCCCGGAAAAACGTAACGCACAGAACAAATCCATGCTGTACGAGCTGAATGACGCACTCGATATGGCATCACATGACGTCGAGTGTAAGGTGATCGTCCTCGCCGCTGATGGTCCCGATTTTTCTTCTGGCCACGATATGAAAGACCGCGAGCCGCTAACACGCAAACCCGTTGGGACCTGGGCAGGTTTTGGCCAGCAGGGGATCGAGGGACATTGGGCATTTGAGGAAGAACTCTATCTCGGCCTCTGCTGGCGCTGGAGGAATATACCCAAGCCCACGATGGTCGAGGTTCAGGGCCGGGTCATCGCTGGTGGCCTGATGCTGGTCTGGCCGTTCGATATTATCGTCGCAAGCGACGATGCACGTTTTTCTGACCCTGTAGTGGCGTTCGGTGTAAACGGAGTCGAGTATTTTGGACATCCTTGGGAAGTAGGTGTCCGAAAAGCTAAGGAAATGTTGTTCACCGGGGAGGCCCTCACAGCAGAAGAATGTAAAACACTGGGCATGGTTAATCATGTGGTATCCAGAGAAGAGCTGAAGGAATTTACGATGAAAATGGCTAAACATATTGCCCGGCAGCCAATGCTTGGCCTAAAATTAGCCAAGCAGTCCGTGAACCAGATGCAGGACGCACAGGGCCTGTGGCCCGCTCTGCAGGCCGCCATGTCACTGCAGCACATGGGACATGCCCACGAGCGTCTGATCCACGAATCGGCTGTCGAACCAGAAGGCAGCGAGAAAATCAAAAAGCAGGCAAAAAAGAAAGAATCCAACAAGTTTGAATGACGGCTTAAAGGGGACGAAGGGAATTCCCTCCGCCCCCTTTAAAACTGGCGCCCACTACAAAAAGCTGGTACCTTTTCTCGCCTTTCAAGAATGTTTAATTTGGTAATCGCCAGGAGACTTAGATGGCAGAACTTTCAATCAACGAAAATGTGATGGACCTGACTCCGGAAGGTCCACGACTCAAGGGCATGCGCTGCAAAAACTGCAACAATCATGTGTTCCCCATGCAAAAGGGATGCCCAAAATGTACTTCTGAAGACGTCGAAGAGGTCCATCTAGGTACCAAAGGAACGCTATGGGCGTGGACCATCCAGGGATTCCCCCCCAAAGCACCACCCTACCTCGGTGAAACAGATCCCAGCAAGTTCGAACCCTACGGCGTTGGTTATGTAGAACTCCCAGGGGAATTGAAAGTAGAATCACGGTTAACTGTTGCAGATCCCACAGCCCTTAAGTCAGGCATGGAAATGGAACTGGTTGGCGAAAAAATCGGCAAAGACGAAGAGGGTAACGACCTGATCACCTTCGCCTTCGCACCCGTCTAAGTTAGTCAGGAGAAAACATTATGAGTGATGATGTAGCAATTGTTGGAATTGGAATGCATCCGTTTGGTCGCCACGAAGGCGTCAGCGGTATGGAACAAGGCGCCGCGGCGATTCGCACTGCTTGTGCAGATGCCAACGTCAAGTGGGCCGACCTGGAATTTGCGTTCGGCGGCAGTGTCGCCGCAGGCGATCCAGACTCAATGGTTTCCCAGATGGGATTGACCGGCTTGCAGTTCATTAATGTCGTGAACGGTTGTGCAACTGGTGGTTCCGCATTAATTTCTGCCTATAACACGATTAAATCAGGCGCCTTTGACCTAGGCCTTGCGATCGGCTTCGACAAACATGAACGAGGAGCCTTCAGGGTTAACACCGGTAAATCCGGGGAGCGGGATTGGTACGGCGGTAGCGGTATGGCGCTGACTACCCAGTTCTTCGGCATGAAGATTAACCGCTATATGGAAGACTACGGCATTACCCAGGATGCCCTGGCGCGCGTTTCTGCCAAAGCCTTTCGTAATGGCGCCATGAACGAAAATGCTTGGCGCAGACAGGCATTATCCGAAAAAGAAGTACTGCAGTCAGCCATGCTGTCTTACCCACTGACCCAGTATATGTTCTGTTCACCTGGAGAAGGCGGCGTTGCACTGATCCTTGCCAGAGCTGACAAAGCACATAAGTACACCAAAAACCCGATCTTCCTGAAGTCAGCCGTTGTGCGATCACGCCGATATGGGAGTTTTGAAGTACTTGCTCCCTCTCTAGCGCTTGATTACGCAGATGGCCCGACAGTAGACGCATCGCAGAAAGCCTTCGAAGCGGCGGGTGTTGGTCCCAAGGATATCGATGTTGCTCAGTTGCAGGATACCGAGTCAGGCGCAGAAATCATGCACATGGCTGAAAACGGTTTCTGTGAGCATGGCGAACAGGAAGCCATGCTGGCGAACGGTGATACCGAAATTACAGGTCGCCTACCAGTCAACACCGATGGCGGCTGTATCGCAAATGGTGAGCCCGTTGGTGCATCCGGATTGCGCCAGGTCTATGAGAATGTGCTGCAACTTCGTGGCGATGCTGGCAAACGCCAGGTTCCAAACGATCCTAAAGTTGCCTACACGCATGTGTATGGCGCCCCGGGTATCTCAGGCGTCACGATCCTGAGCACCTAGAAGTATCTGAGATTGATTCGGAAGCCACTATAAAACGCCCTCTAGATGAGGGCGTTTTTGTTTTTGATGAAAATAAATGACAATAGCCCAACCAAAAATCAGGAGGATTTTCGATGACCTTTAGCGTGACCCAAAGCGGTGCACCCTGCGGTGCAATTGTCGAAGGACTCGACCTCACAAAACAACTCGATAGTTCACAAGTTACGGCGCTCAGACAGGAATGGTTGCGCAGTCATGTACTGATCTTTCCAAATCAGGAGCTTTCCGATGATGATCTAGAAAGATACTCATTGTATTTCGGGCACTTCGGGTACGACCCGTTCATAGGGCCAATAGACGGCAGGGATCATGTCGTGGCAGTTGAACGCAGGGCTGATGAACAGGCACCCGTCTTCGCAGAGGTCTGGCACAGCGACTGGAGCTTCCAGGAAGTTCCTCCAGCAGCCACATGCCTCTACAGTATTAAAATCCCCCCGATAGGCGGCGACACAGGCTATATAAACCAGCACAAAGCCCTGGCGGAAATGCCGACAGAACTTCGGCGGAAAATCGAGGGCAAGACAGCCATTCACTCTGCCCGGGCCGGTTATTCACCGGACGGATACTTCGGAAACGAAGAACAGGAAGCAGACCGAAGCATGCGCATTATTGTCTCAGAAGAAGCAAATGATACCCGGAGGCATCCAATCATTCGTCGTCATCCAGAAACCGGTATTGAAGGGCTGTTTGGCTGTTTCGGCTATATCATTGGCATCGAGGGAATGAGCGATGATGAATCCCGCGACCTGCTGATGGAAGTTTATAACTGGCAAACTCGCGACGAGTTTGTTTACAGGCATCACTGGCAAGAGAACATGCTAGTGATGTGGGACAACCGCTCTGTGCTCCACAAAGCGAACGGCGGGTACGATGGTTACGACCGCCTGCTCCACCGCACGACTATCGCTGAACAGATTGTCGCATGAGCATTCTCGCTGAGCAGATTGCGGAAGCTATTCGCACTCATCAACCTTTACCAACATTCCCTGAAGGCCTAAGCCTGACCAACGGCTACGAACTTCAACTTGAGGTGGCAAACCTCGTTGCACCGGACGGTTTCGCTGGCATCAAGGCAGGTATTACCAGTAAACAGCTCCAGGCCATCTTCGGCATTGATCATGCGCTTCTTGGTCGGCTTTACCGTCATGGCCACCTCAAATCTGGTGCAATAGTCCCTTTTATTGAGAAACAGCTGATTGAATGTGAAATTGGCATCACTGTCGATACAGACGGCCAGCCAGTTTCTGCGGGCGTAGCACTTGAATTCGCGTTTGCCGCATTCTCGTCACCATCAGATGCTACAGCGCCAAACCTGACCGCTGGCAACGTCGCGGCTGACAAGTTTCTTACCGGAGAACAACATCCATGGAGAAAATCCTATGATGACATCATCATTCGGTTCTACCGCAACGATGCGCTTATCAATGAAGCCCCCATCACCGAATCGTTAGGTGGGCCCGCGAACGCAGCCCAGTGGATCGTCCAGGAAGCTAAACGATTTAACTTTGAAATCCCGGACAGCACCCTTCTAATGACCGGGGCATGTGGACAGGTGGTAGCCGCTCTCCCAGGGGCTTATCGGGCAGATTACGGTGACCTGGGTGAGGTTAACTTCACTATCCCCGAGTAACGAACTAACGGCTATTGGGTAGTCATCGTCCTGCCGTACATCAACTGCAACGCTTCGCCCATACCTGAAGGATGTTCCGTTTCGCTGAAGTCGACAACCTGGTCCCAGTTTTCAGCGACCGCATCAATGCTCACATCTTCCGTTCTTGGGTCGAGGTTCAGTCCCACCGCCCGTTCCCAGCGAACTTTTTTGAAGGACCCGGCCGAAGCCTCAAACATACTGCCAGACTCTTTGCAGTCCTCGTGTGCCAGATAAGCAACAAGCGGTGCAACATAATCTGCTTTGATCGCGGTCTTCAGTGCTTCAGGGAAGTTGGCACTGTTCATCTCTGTGGCGCCAAACGGCGAAACACAATTACAGGTGATGTTGGTTTTTGCGCCTTCCTGCGCGATTGACTGGGCCAGGCCATACATCCCCATTTTCGCAGACGCGTAATTCGCCTGGCCAAAATTTCCATACAGCCCTGCGGAAGAGGACATCAACACAATTCTGCCACCGCCCTGCTCCTCGAAATGCGGCCATCCGGCCTGGGCGAGTTTAAAGGATGTCTTCAGGTGAACATCCATCACTGCGTCCCATTGCTCTTCAGGCATTTTCCGCAGCGTCTTGTCTTGGATAAAGCCGGCATTGTGGATAATCGCATCAACGCGACCGCATTCAGCCACCACCCTTTCTACCAACTCTGCACTGTCTTCAACACGGCCCGGGAAGTGAATCGCTCGACCACCAGCATCATTGATCGCCTGAGTCGTCCCTCTATCATCTTCCGTCGAGCTATTGATCGCGACGGTTGCACCTGCCTGCGCAAGGCATCTTGAAAATGCATTACCCAGCCCTCGACTTCCACCCGTCACCAGGACAACTTTATCTTTGAATGTTACTGCCATAATCGTTTCCTAACGTTCCAGTTGTGCAATATCCGGTGTCTTGATCTCATAGAGTTCAATGACATTGCCACAGGGGTCACGGCCATAAATAGCCGACGACGTATCCCCAAAATGTACCACCTCACCCACAAACTCCATCCCGTGAGTTTTTAGTCGATCGTACTCCACCTGAATGTCATCAACCTGCAGGGCAAAATGTGGATAACCATAATCACAGGGCCTGGACCTCAGGTCCTTTGGCTCAGGATTTGTGTACTGCCAGAGTTCAAGAAAAGCATTGGGACCTTTTAACATCGCCATACGAGCCTTCGCGTTTTGCAGTCCAACTGCACGATCAACTTCTGGCGAACTATCGAACTCGCTCTCCTGGACAACTTCAAAACCCAGCCCTTCTGTGTAGAACTTGAGCGCTTTTTCAAAATCGCTGACGCCCAGGGCGACATGGTGTATTCCTACTATCATGTTGTTTGCCTATATCCTTTGTTTGTTGAAAGTTATCACGAACCGTAGCTCAAATGTCTGGTTCACTTAGTGTTATGCCCGCGCCGAAGGCACCTCGCTCTGACGCTTATCGTGCCTTTGTAGGACGTCTCCTTCGTCCTAACCCGTCATCTCGACTGGAGGCGCGCAGCGCCGGAATGGAGAGATCTCATGCTCGCGATCTACTTCAAACGCAGGTTATAGAAGGCAATAATTTCATCGAGGGCGGCGCGGGTGGGCTCACCGTCTTCGTCGATGAGGTGGCGGGTGACGACGCTATGCGGAGGCTGGCCAGTTCCCGACCTCGCTGATTTCGCAGCCAGTATTGTGCCTTTGAATCGATCACCCAGTGCCGCTCGGTAGTCATCAAATCGCTCTTTCTTGCAGAAGCTATCTCCTTCAAAACAGTAGCCGAGCACGGTGAGATCCTCATCTTCAAGCCGATCCTTGATACACCGAAGCTCATCGGGCGCAATGTGCATGCCACCCTTTTTACCAAGCGGCAAAGATGGCTGGGACAATACCGGGGCAAGCACCGATGGCTCAAGCATCAGATTGAACGCAAAGTTACCCGTAAAGCACATTCCAATTGCGCCAACGCCCTTACCACCGGATTGCTCATGAGCATGCCTGGCAAGCGAACGCAGCCAGTCTACAATCGGACTCGACTGGTTAGCTGAGAACGCATAGAACTCTTTGGAAATACAGGCTTTCGCCATAGAGGCTAACGCATATCCTCTGGTTGGAACCCTCCCAGCCTCACCGAACATATGCGGCATCCAGACCGTAAAGCCTTCGGCACAGAGTCGACGAGCAAAATCAGCCACCAGCTGATAGATACCAGGAATCTCCGACATCACGATAACAGCCGGCCCTTCACCCAACACGTACACGTCTTTGGTTCTGCCAAGGAAAGTCAGCGACTCCATGCGGAAGTCCCTAAGCGGATCAGGATGAATCAGCAATTCTTCCGACATTAGTCGTTTACACTCAGGCGATCATGGTCAAGCGTTCGTGCGCACCTACCATACGGAATTTGATATCGATGTCTTCCGGACACGCACCGGTGCATGGTGCGGAACAGGTGACACATTTATCTGCCTGTTTATCCAGGGCTGCGTAAAGCAACATCGCTTCTTTCTCGTCGCCATAATCTTCGAAATACATACGATGACGCAGCACATCATTGATCGGCAAAGACTCCGGGCAGCTATTCAGGCAGTCACCGCAGGAGGAGAAACAATGGGTGCCCGCGATCAGGTCGTCGTATTTATCCAGCACAGCAACATCTGCTTCGGTCAATGACTGACCAGAGGCATGCAGGTATTCATCCAGGTGCTCATTTTCAAAGAACGAAACCACCAGGCAGGACACATTGGGATCTGAGTTGACCCACTTGAACGCTGCCTGAGTATAAGACGTGGCGTCGTCCCGGAACTCAACCATACCCCGGTGTTTGGCGCCCTTCAGGGTCTTCATTGCGACGATGCCAATACCTTTCTCAGCAGCTCTTTTAATAATTTCCTGCTGCTTGGGCCAGGCGCCATGATGGTAGGCCAACATCATCACATCAATCTTGCCACTGTCGATCGCGGCGTTAGCCACTTCTTCCAGGTTTGGCGTATGTGTCGATACACCAAGAAATCGCACTTTGCCCTGCTCTTTCGCTATCTCAAAGGCTTCGAGCATATTCGGGTCCAGCAGTCGCTCCACTGTATCGCAGGCGTGAACATGAACAAGGTCGACATAATCTGTCTGCAACCTCCTCAAGCTATCATCAAGTGCTGCAATATAGTCTTGGGGAGTCGATCCCTGCCGAACGTGTCCCTCTGAGGTACACCACTTGGTGACCACAAACAGTTCTTCGCGCTTTCTGTCCTTCAGGACATTACCAATCGTGGTTTCGGACATGGCACCGGCATAATCTGGTGACGTATCTATATAGTTAATACCCCGGTCAAGCGCTTCGCGAAACAGGTCTTCCGGATTGGTGTGACGCATGATCCGGCCGCTACCAAGCGAAATGTCTGACACCATGAATCCAGTAGAACCCAGCGGCCTCTTACTGACGATTCGTGACCCTTTCCAGCTCTCATGCGCTGTCTCGGCGGTTAACACTTCCTGGCCGACTTCATTCATCATTGGTACTGTGGACTGCAACCAGGGAGAGAGCTTTGCAACCACTGCCGCCGTCCCACCAAGAACCCCGCCGGTAACAGCGGCTCCGCCCAACAGAAACTTTCTTCGCCCACTTGGCTTATCTTCTAACGGTGCATCGCTGCCCAGGTTTCGCGCCCACATCACCGTCAGGACAATACTGGTGACCACACCAATCGCAAAAGCGATGGCAGGCGCCAAAGGCACCATAGATCTGTCCATACCTTCCATGACCTCATACAGCCATGCGCCAAGCCCAAAATAACCTAAAAGAAATGTGCCGACCCACGCTGCTAAAGTGATATTGCCAATATTCTTCATTCTGCTTCCCTGAAACTGTAAGTATCGAACTGATCCGTTAGAACTGACTAACGGATCACTCTAGCCCATTTCTTTCCTGAAGTAATGTTGTAACAAATAGGACCGGTTAAGACACCCGAACCCAACAAGGAAGCGCCGGGCTTATCGTGGCAGCATCGATATGCCAAACTACCTACTGACGCCATATTCGAGTAGCTATGCCACCCAAATCCAACCAGGTAGTCATTACACTGGTATCGTTCCTTACGTACTTCGTCCTCTCCTCCATGCTTGCACCGATAGGAATACTGTCGGGCCCCATGGCAGAACATTTCGGCCAATCCATCACAGACGTAATCAAACAATTCAGCTGGTTAACAGGCGGCATACTGGTCGGAGCCGTCATTGCGCTTTTTATCTTCGACTGGATTAGCCTGAGGAAACTGTTCATCGCGATCTACGGGTTGGTTGCGCTGGTATTACTTTCATTTGTGACAGTCGATTCACTTGAATCGGCCCGATATATATTGGCATTCGTTGGAGTAGGCAGCGGCGTCGGGCTGGCGGGTGCCGCGATTACCATTTCGCATACATACAGTGAAGATCGACGGGCCTCTATGCTAGTCATCACTGATGGCTCCTTCAGCGTCGCAGGATTCGCTATCGCCTGGACTGCAACCTACCTTGTAGGCCAAAAATTTGGCTGGAGCGCTACCTACCAGTTGATTGGTTTCATTGCGGCCACGGTGGCCATTCTCGCAGCCATTAGCAGGTTTCCAAATACATTGCCCGAAGAACACGCAGCGAAGCCTTCCCCCTGGCCACTCTCCGTTTGGCTATGCGTAATTTCTTTGTTCCTGTATACGCTTGGCCAGTACTCAATGCTGTTCTGGCTGCCAAACTATGCCGCCACTATTCTGGACGCCCAACCTGGCCAGGCAGGAAGCCTTGTAGGGCAATTTTGGCTAGGCATGTTTCTCGCGCAGATTTTTGTAGCCTGGTGGGTGCTTAAGGTTGGCGTGAGACGCTTGGTACTGATTGCCTCAGCCACAACGTTCTGTGGTTCATTGCCATTATGGAACGTCAGTGATATTGAATGGCTGATTGTCTTGGCGCTGGTATGGGGGTTCGCTAACCTCGCCCTGCTGAAAGCAATATTGTCATTCGCGACCGAGATGATAGAAGTACCGGGCACTCGACTGGTGTCACTCCTATTGCTGGGCGCAACAGTAGGCACCGCGGTCAGCCCCTACGTCACCAGCCAGATTGTGGAATGGACCGACACCAAAACGATACTCCTGTTTGGTAGCGGGTGTTATGGGGCCTTGTTTCTATTGATGCTGGTGGCGAGAAAGCTGGATCCCCGAAAGTCATTCAACCTGTAACAGCCTGACAACATGGATCGGGAAACAGCATCAGGATGAAACACCTTCCCAGTATGGTGCGCGAAGCTTTCGCTTGTTAATTTTACCCATCGTGTTGCGTCCAAGGTCGTCCACAAAGTCCAATGTTCTGGGACACTTATAGTGCGATAGACGCTCCCGACACCAGGCAATCATTACCTCTGGTGAAGGTAAGTCTATGTCGTCCTTTGGAATCACCAGGGCTTTGAGTTCTTCACCCATTTCTTTATGCGGCACACCAATACAGGCGACATCGAGCACCGCAGGATGATGAATCAGCACCTGTTCTGGTTCCGCCGGATAGAGGTTTACGCCTCCTGAAACTACCATGTCACTGAACCGGTCTGTGATGAAGACATAGCCCTCTTCATTCATATAGGCGATTTCACCCAGGGTAAAGACCCCGGGCGCAATATGCGCTGCCGCGGATTTCTCCGGGTCATTGTGATAAATCACGCCCCTGCCGGTCGCATCCTCAAAATAGAGTTTACCCTCAGTGTTGGCGGGCATGTCATTATTATCATCGTCCAAAATTCTCGCGGTAAATGGCGGAATTGACTTACCCACAGAACCCGGATTCTTAAGCCACTCTTCAGAAGTGATCATGCAGGTGGTGCCAACTTCGCTGGCACCATAGGCATCCAGAAACACAGGACCAAACCACTCGATCATTTCGCGCTTAACATCGACCGGACATTTAGCACCCGTATGGCTAATTGAACGAATAGATGAAATGTCATATTTCGCTTTTACGTCATCTGGCAACGCCAGCAGTCGCACAAAGTGTGTAGGCACCATGATGGAGGAAAAGATGCCGTGCTGGTGTATGACTTCAAGCGTCCTCTCTGCATTGAACCTGGCCATGATGACAGAAGAGACCCCAGCAATGAGCTGGCGCGTTCCGGAAAGTGGACCCGTGTGATACATGGGACCAACTACCAATTGAGGGCCAACCACCCCACCTGATCGCTCCAGCACACCAGCCTTGAAGTTAGCCAGGTGTTCGTCGACTGTCGTACCTCCGGCAAACATCGTTGGAGGCAGGTCTGTTCCTTTTGGCCGCCCTGTCGTTCCCGAAGTGTAAAGTAGATTGGGCAGGGGAGGAACGGACTGGTCCGGTTCGCCGGCGTCATTCCCCGCAAGCCAATCCGACCAGGGTGTTACCGCGGGACCTTCCGGCGCACCCCACCCTACGACTGTATGAACTTCCGTTCCCTTGACTGCTTCGACGCCTCTCTCCCAGGTCTCTGGCCCAACAAACAGGACACGCGTACCGGAATCGCCAAGAATGTAATTTACTTCTTCAGCAGTCAGGTGAAAATTTATCGGTACAACCGACGCGCCAGCCACTAATCCGCCCAGGTTCGCCATCGCTGTTTCAACGGCATTTTCCGCAAATACTGCAATTCTCACATCGGGACCCAGGTCCATCGATTGCAAACCGTTAGCACAGCGGTTCAATACGTCATCTACTTCCGCCCACTTGAGTTCCTTCTCTGGATCACAAATGGCAATCTCTTCCGGGCGTTCAACTGAATATGGCTTGGCAAAAGTCATTGTTCTTATCCACTAGTTTTGTTGGGTTCTTTTTATTGTTTAGGTTAGGTTTTTTACACTAGAGATTAATAGTCCGCCCGAAAGCCGACAGTACAGATTCATGCATCGCTTCAGACAACGTTGGATGCGGGAAGATGGTTTCCATTAATTCCGCCTCTGTCGTCTCAAGGCCAATGGCTACGGCAAAACCCTGGATCATTTCTGTCACGCCCGGACCAATCATATGTGCACCCAGTAGCGCGCCCGTAGAAGCATCAAAAATGGTTTTGACCAGGCCTTCAGTATCATTCACCGCAACCGCTTTGCCATTGGCTAGCAGCGGGAAGCGTCCAACTTTTATCTCACCTCTTTCACCCGCCTGAACTTCTGACAGCCCGATACTCGCGATCTGTGGATGGCTATAAGTACAACCGGGTATTCGTTCCTTGTTCAGCGGATGCGGCATTTCACCGACGATACCTTCAACGGCAATGATGCCTTCATGACTGGCCTTATGTGCAAGACAAGGAACACCGGCCACGTCACCAATGGCATAAACACCATCGACACTGGTTTGCTGGTATTCATCAACGCTGATGAAACCTCGATCGACCTCAACACCAATGGCTTCAAGCCCCAGGTCTTCAATGTTTCCTGATACGCCAACCGACAGGATAGCTGCATCAAATTTTCGGTTCTTACCGCCGATCAGAGCAGTCAAGGTTTTACCTGTGACCTTGACCTCGTCAACGCCCGTACCCGTCAATACTTCCATTCCCTGTTTGATAAAAGACTGCTTCGCTAGGTCAGCGATCTCTGAGTCTTCAGCGGGAAGAATCTGGTCCATCACTTCGACAAGCGTCACCTTTGCACCAAGCGTGTTGTAGAAACTCGCAAACTCTACCCCGATCGCTCCGGCGCCAATGATCAGCAGTTCTTTCGGCATGAAAGTCGGCGTCATCGCGCTTCGCGCGTCCCAGACTCGATCCCCGTCCGCCTGTATATGCGGCAGGTTTCTCGCTCTGGCACCCGTCGCGACGATGATATTGTCAGCAATGATAGTGTCATCCCCAACAACCACTGTGTTCTTGTCCTGGAACATTGCATCACCAACAAAAACGATAATCTTGTTCTTGCGCATCAAGTGTGAGATGCCACCACTCAGTTGAGCTGCCACATCACGTGATCGTTTGACGACTTTTTTCAGGTTGAACTTTGGCTTGCTTATTTCGAGCCCCAACTCACTGGCAGTCATGGCTTCACGCATGACATCTGCGGTGTGCAGCAGTGATTTAGTCGGGATACATCCCCAGTTCAGGCAAACACCGCCGAGCTCTGCGCGTTCAGCTAAGCCCACACTAAGACCCAATTGGGATGCCCGAATCGCAGCGGTATAGCCCCCAGGACCACCGCCAATGACCAGGACGTCAACGTTATGTTCTGACATAGAGCCTCCTAGACCAGCAGTCGATAAGGCGATTGAAGCAGGTTACGCACTTCTACCAGATATTCCGCCGCAGGAGCCCCGTCAACGGCTCGATGGTCCCAGGTCAGGGAAAGATTCATCTTCTTGGTCTTTACGGGCTTGTCACCGTTCCATTCAACGCCATCGAATATTCGGTTAACACCCATAATGCCAGTCTGTGGCTCATTAATGATCGGTGTGAACGAGTCGACCCCATACATACCAAGTGCTGTCACAGTAAAAGTGCCTCCGGCGTAGTCATCAAGACCCAAAGCACCTTCCCTTGCTGCAATAGCCAGACGAGAAGTTTCTCTCGCCAGTTCCTTGATAGGTAATTGATCTGCATTGCGAACCACAGGGACTATCAACCCTTCCGGCAACGCTACCGCCATGCCAACGTTAATTTCTGTCATCAAGGCTATTTCTGAACCTAAAAACTGACTGTTCATCATCGGGTGAGCCCGCAATGCTTTCGCCACCGCCTTGATCACGATATCTGTGTAAGTGGGCTTAACGCCTTCGTTAGCCCATTCTTCAACAAGTGAAGTTCGCATCTTCACCACGTCATCCATGTTGACTTCCATATCCATCGTCAGCTGCGCGCTTTCCTGCAAACTGTGATGCATGCGGGATGCGATGGTCTTTCTCATTCCTTTAACTGGGATTCTTTCGCCGGCCCTTGGACCTGACACAGCCGCAGCGCCTGTGCTCACACCGGTGACCGCAGCATTTTCAATATCTGACTGGACAATACGCCCACCTGGGCCTGTGCCTTGAATGCTCCGAATATCGATACCTCGTTCTGACGCCAATCTTTTGGCGAGTGGAGACGCTTTCGGTTCAGGACCAGTTGCTATTTCTGCCGGTGCCGCAGGAACCACTGCATCACTCTGACTGACCGCCTGAACATCTGCCTCGACTATTCGCCCACCAGGGCCTGATCCTGCGACTCGGGTGTAATCAACTCCAAGCTCTTTGGCCAACCGTCTTGCGGCGGGTGAAGATTTAATATGCCCGTCCTGAGAAACGACTGGATCAGACGCTGCTACCGACGCACTTACAGTTTCCGGTGCAGCCGCAACTGCAGGTACCGGTGCGGTAGCTTCGGCTTCACGCTTCGTCTCGGCAGATGCCGCGGCAGGCGCGCCCGCAAGCGTATCCGGGATATCTTCCCCAGTCTCAAAGATGTAACCCACCACATCGCCGGGTTCCAGAGTAACGCCAACCTCCACAAGGTGTTTAACGGTTCCGCTGTAATCGGCATCTACATCCAGGTTTACTTTTTCAGTTTCCAACGCATAGACCAGCTCGCCTTTCTTGACCTGGCTGCCATCCTGAACAAACCATTCGGACACCATTCCTTCAGTCATAGACATGCCGACTTTGACGAGGTAAATCTCTTTAGGCATCAGTTGCTCCCATTAGTCGAATAACAAATCATTATCCGAAATTCAGTTCTTAGTTAAACACCTTGCGACTAGCTGCAAGGTGCATTGTTTTGTCAATATCCAGTACGCTGGGCCCGGTTCGACTGACTCGCATTCGAACGGTTTGTCCCACCTGGATTTCACGTTCTCTTTCACCATCAAACGCAAGGACACAGGGCCCTTTGAATTCAACCACTTTGCCAAATGGCGTCACTTCAACTTTATGGACGTTCAGGGTTTCATAAAGGCCAGGCGCTATCGGCGCATGAACCTGATGCTTGCCCGTTCGCCCCAGTGTTAGGTGCAAGCCTGCATCTTCATCTTCGGGTGTAGGACGGATAAGCCCACCTACTGCTGTCATACCAACCGCGGTTGGTTCCGCTCGGGTCAGTAGAATCCTATTGATCATATCGCCATCAAGAAGTGCGCGAGATCCAATAAACTTGTCGCGAGTCACTACCGCATCAATCAACGCAAGGTCGGGACTCTCGCCTTCTATCTCTACATCGATTATTTTCACCGGCACCGCCACCTCTTCAAGGGAAACACCGCCGGCTGCCAGCACGCCCAGGGCAGCGCCAGCTACGGTTGCCTCAGACATTCTTGGAAAGACATTGTTGGTGCCAGTCGATAGAGGTAGCAATACAGAATCCCGCCAGCCTTTAACAAACGCTCGACTGGTACCGTCACCACCAAGTATCAGGGTGGCGATGGGATTGATCTCTTTCAGGTTCCGTGCCCCCTGGATCGTATCGAGAACCGATGAAGTTCCCAGCGAGGGTACCTTCTCGGCTTCACAATCTTCACCCAATTCCAGCAACGCACCGCCGGCAATGTTGTGAGAGTCGTCAAGGAAGGCAAACTTGTAGCCGCCGGCATTGATCGCTCCGGACAGGGCCCGCCTGATAATCGCGCACTTCTCTCGGTTATCGAATACCGAGGCGCGAGCAACTAACCGCCGAACGTCTTTACCAGAGGCAGGGTTGGCAACTATGCCTATTGTTTGAACCGTCATCGAACAACCCTTTTACAGTCCAAGCGTCTCTTTAACCTTCGTAACAATACCGGCTGCATTCGGGATATAAAGCTTCTCAAGCGCAGGGCTAAAGGGTACTGGCGAAAATGGCGCCGCGACCCTCATGATTGGCGCATCCAGGTAGTCAAATGCTTCTTCCTGAATCTGCGCTGAAATCTCTCCGCCGATGCCACCAAACTTGACCGCTTCATGGACAATCAGTGCACGGTGAGTTTTCTTGATGGAAGCGACGACAGTTGCAGTATCGAAAGGCTGAACGCTTCGCGCGTCGATGACTTCGACATTGAGGCCAACATCCTTTAACTGTTCCGCGGCATCAAGAGCCTCGTGAACCATTCGTCCGAAAGCAACAATAGTGAGATCAGTTCCCTGCTTTCGAACAACGGCTTCGCCAATAGGAACTTCATAAGATTCCTCAGGCACTTCCATTGACATAGCGAGTGATTGTTTGTTCAACACAACAAAGACCGGATTATCGTCACGAGCGGCCGCTATAATCATACCCTTGGCATCATAGGCATCCGATGGCATAACCACCTTCATGCCAGGCAAATGAGCGAGCCAGGCTTCCAGGCTTTGAGAATGCTGGGCTGCCATACCTCCACCAGCCCCGCCCATCGTCAGTACAGTAACAGGCAGTGTTGCCTTGCCGCCGAACATAAATCGCATCTTGGCCATCTGGTTGGCGACTTCATCCATGCATTCACCAAGGAAGTCCATAAACATCAGGTCAATGATTGGACGGCAACCAGTTGCAGACGCACCCACACCTAACCCCATAATTCCTTTTTCGGAAATTGGCGTATCAATAACCCGTCTTGAACCAAACTCATCAAGCAGACCGCCGCAGTATCCATAAACACTTCCTGCCGCCGCAACGTCTTCACCAGCAAGGAAAGAATCATCCTGCTCACGAAGTACTGTACGAATCCCTTCGTTAATTGCCAGGACATAAGGCAGAACTCTGGGTTCCGGTTTTTTCGCTTCTGACATAACTTATGCTCCCTTCACGTAATAGACATCTTCGAGTAATTGGTCCGGTGTTGGATAAGGAGAATCACTTGCATACTGAATGGCTTCTTCAAGTTCTTCACCAATCGCCGCATCAAGCGCGTCGAGTTGTTTTCTGCTCATTACACCGAGCTGGATCAACCGTTTCTCAAAGGAGTTAATCGCATCTTTTTTCTTCCACGCCTCAACTTCCTCGTCAGTACGATAGGTAAGACCCATTCCCCTGATACCAACATGATCGTAATAACGATAAGTTTTACATTCCAGAAGCGTTGGTCCACCGCCACTGCGCGCGCGTTCAATTGCTTCACCGGCTGCTTCATAGACAGCCATGACATCCATGCCGTCGCAAATCACACCTGGCATACCATATCCAGAGGCGCGGTCAGCTACATCAACGATTGCCTGATGGCCTGCCTGCGGCGTGTATTCACCATAGCCGTTGTTTTCACAAACAAAGACACACGGCAGTTTATAGAGCGCTGCCATATTAGCTGCCTCATGGACACTGCCCTCGTTGGACGCACCGTCACCGAAGAAAGCGATCGAAACGTTTTTGTTCCCCTTAAACTGATTCGAAAATGCTGCACCCATTGCAATGGGTGGGCCGCCACCAACGATTCCGTTAGCACCCAGCATACCGAGATCCATATTCGAGATATGCATACTGCCGCCTTTACCGTTGCAGTAGCCGGTTGATCGGCCGAACAGTTCCGCAAACATAGGCTTAAATTCGCCGCCCTTCGCAACCAGATGGCCATGGCCACGGTGAGTGGAAGTGATCCAGTCCTCGTTGGAGAGATGCTGCATAACACCCGACGCGACAGCTTCCTGGCCTACATAAAGGTGCAACGCTCCCGGAATCTTACCGTCTTCCATCAACTTACCGGCTCTTTCTTCAAACCGGCGAATGCGAAGCATTTTCAGATGCATAGCCTTGAGCGTCGCGTTTGAAGGCCCTTTGTTTGAAGCGCCTTTTTTAGCGACAGTTCTAGGAGCCTTTCTGGCTTTCGCGGCTACTTTTTTAGCAGCAGGTTTCTTGACGACACTCTTCTTGGTCGATTTCGCCGCTACTTTTCTAGCAGCAGGTTTCTTAACGACACTCTTCTTGGTCGATTTCGCCGCTACTTTTTTAGCAGCAGGTTTCTTAACGACACTCTTCTTGGTCGATTTCGCCGCTACTTTTTTAGCAGCAGATTTCTTGACGACACTCTTAGTCGATCTAGTCGCTGTTTTTTTCGCTGCGGCTTTTTTTGCAGCGGTTTTCTTCTTTGCTTGTGCCAAGGAACTTCTCCTTTAATTTGTCTTTGTCATCTGTCAGCCCGGTGTGAGACTATATCTCAATAAGGACTCTTAAAACACGCGTCATTCCGGCCCTCGAACAGAAATTCCGGGCCTTTTTTGTAACACGTTGCAATTTTGAAATCCAGCCGATAGTCTAACGGGGTTGCGGGCCAATAGGAGCATTGATCATGGGTATGAATGAACAACAAATTACCACCCTAAAGCGGTTGATGGAGTACGAAGCTGCAAGGACAGAACCACCTGTTGGTTTCCCCCATTTACCAGACCTCCCTGCAGGTCGATATACAGACCAGCGCTTTTACGAATTGGAGAAAGAACACCTGTGGCGCAAATCCTGGCTATTTGCTGCCCACATAGACGAGATCCCTGATCCTGGGTGCTACATGCTATGGGAGAACGCTGGCCAACCGGTCATCATTGTTCACGGAGATGATGGCAAAATTTACGCCCATTACAATACCTGCAGACATAGGGGCGCGCCTATAGTGACTGAAAAGTCAGGCCGCAAGGCAAGACTTAGCTGCAAGTATCATGGCTGGACCTATACCCACCAGGGTGAGCTGATATCTGTTCGGGACCCGGAAGACTTCACCGACCTGGATTTTTCCTGCCGCAGCCTGATCCCTGTTCGCTGTGAACGTTTCGGTAATTTCATCTTTGTGAACTTCGATGAAAACTGTATCAGCCTGCTCGAATATCTGGGTCCGATCGCCGATGAATGGGCAGAATTCCAGTTTGATAAGGTTCGACTGGCGGCGAGACACACGTTTGTACTCAACTGTAACTGGAAGATTGCAATGGAGTCCAACACCGAGGTCTACCACGTAAAAAGCATCCACCCCAGCACAGTGGCACCGGCGCTGGATGACCGTCGCAATGTAAACTCCTTCTACCCAAATGGGCATGGTCGAATGGTTGCACCGAGACCCAAAGGCGGGAATCAGAGTAGCTCCATCGAATTGCCGGAATTGCCTGAAATCGAAACCGTGGGCGAAATCGGACGCACCTGCACGCAGTCCTATGGCATTTTTCCGAATTGGGTATCGCCACTTAGCCATCGAGCTATACCACCGCTGCTGTTCTGGCCTATCAGCATCAACCAGACGCTCTTTGAAACCTGGACAATGGTGCCTGACTGGGGCGATGGCGAGCGGCCAGATTACTGGACAGTGAATGACGGTGAGCGGCTGAATGATGTGTTGCTGGAAGATACCGAATTCGGCGAGGCGATTCAGAAATCCATGGAGTCCTATGGTTTCAAGGGTGTACCACTGTCTTACCAGGAAGCCAGGATCTATCACTGGAATCAGCAGACAGATCGTGTCATTGGCGCCGAAAATATTCCACCTGAACTGCGAGTTGAGCAGGTCATGGGAGAAGAATGGATCTACCCCAATGACCCTAGAGTCGAATATTCCTGACTTCCGCTAGCACCAAAAAGTTAGCGTTTACCTACCAAGCTGGGTCGTGATGTCAAATCTATCGATTCTCTGGCTCTCTGCCAGTGCGATTAAGTGATTGAATGAAGCCTGATTACACCCCCGTACCCTGGCGAGTAAGAATAGCCTTTGGCATCGGCCAGCTTCCGGAAGGTATTAAATCCGCCGCCTTCGGATTTTTTCTTCTCTTCTACTACAACCAGGTCCTGGGACTTTCAGGGACCCTGTCTGGAATAGCAATTTTCCTCGCACTTATCGTGGATGCAATCAGCGACCCGATGGTGGGAGCCCTGTCTGATTCAACAAGATCGCGCTGGGGAAGACGACACCCTTACATGTATGCAGCAGCGATTCCTTTTGCTGCATCCTTTTATTTCCTGTTTGCACCCCCCGCCGGCCTGACCGAAATGGGGCTTTTCTGGTGGCTGACCATTTTCTCTATTGCCACCAGAACCTTTATGACTTTTTACTCAGTACCCCATATGTCCCTGGGGGCCGAGTTAACCAGCGACTATGACGAACGAACCCTACTGTCCTCTGTCCGGATGGTATTACAGTTGCTCGGCATGTTTGCAGTCCTGATTGGCGGCCCGATCATATTTTTTGGCGCTACGGCAAACTATGACAATGGCCAACTCGACCCAGATGCCTACCCACCATTCGCTATGGCTGGCTTTTTTATCATGGTCATCGGTGTCTGGGTCTCTGCCCTTGGAACCCACAGCCAGATAAAAAACCTACCGCAACCAGGCCCGGAAGATCGCTTTTCACCCAGATCAATGCTGGGTGACATCCTTAAGGCATTTAGTATCCCCTCGTTTACGGCTGTCGTTACCGCTTCGATCATCGCCGGTATGAGCCAGGGGATGGTCCAGGCACTCATCATCTATACCGGCACCTATTTTTTTGAACTGACACCCAATCAAATGACTTTTCTTTTTACCGGCGGTGTCGTTGGTGTCGTCACCGGGACGCTGCTGACAAGGCCTCTCTCGACTATTTTCAAAGAAAAGAAACACCTCTATATCGCAGGCCACTGCTGGTATGCGATCTTCACCTCCTACGTCATCATTCTTCGGTTGCTGGACTTGTTACCGCCGAATAGCGACCCGATCATTGCCCCTCTCTACATCATCAGCGGGACCATTTCAGGGATCGGTCTGGGTGCAGCTATACCACTCACATCCAGCATGATCGCTGACGTGACCGATGAACATGAACGCCGATATAAAAGACGCCAGGAAGGCATCTACTATGCGGCGGCATCATTTGCAGGCAAGGCTATCGGCGGCTCCGGCGCGATTTTCGCCGGCCTGATCATAGATTTCGCAGGCATTCCCCAGGGCGCAGACCCCGCTACTGTATCTAGCGAATCCGTTCTGAGATTCGGTTGGGCACTTGGCCCGGCTGTCCTCGTGATGACGACTCTCGCGATTACCTGCATCAGTTTTTACCGGATCAACCGTGAATCGCATGCAAAAACCCTGCTTGAAATCAGGGAGCGGTCCGTTGGTTGATTGGCGTCACCCACGCCCGGCTTCTGACTTTCAGGCGCTTACTATTTTTCGCTTTCCCTTCTTTCTTGAAAACCTCCTGGCGCTTTGCCTGTATTCATTCATATTCTTCATCGCCTGTCTGTGGTCATCATTTCCAAACCTATCGGGTATTGGCAGTGCTCCCCTCTGGCTGCCCGGTATCACGCTGTTTTTTAATTATGGTTTCGTGATCGTTGATCACACCTCCCGGGGGTTCCAGCATGTCTCTAAACTATCCGGCGAGCTGGTCTTTCCAACCCATGATTCCATGGTTGTTCACCATAATGATGGCGCTATGCGCGGCTTGATTTGGTGATTTCCAAATCCGGCTGGTATCCTCAACATCACTAAATTACTCTTCCCATTGGAGATCAGCCAAATTGTCCAGCTTCCCTACAAGCCCAGAAGAAATTAGCGCCAAATGGCTCACCGACAAACTCGGATACGCGGTTGAATCATTTAACATCGAAGCACTTGGGGAAGGGGGTGGACTATTGGGACTGGTTACCCGGTTACACCTGAAAGCCAGCGAAGGTCCGACGACTCTTATTGCAAAGTTCCCAACCAAAACGGAGGCAAACAGGGCTGTTGCAACTACCTATGACATGTACGCACGGGAGTATCGCTTTTACACCCAGGTCGCGCCCAACGTACCCATGCGTTCGCCCGCGTGTTACCACGCCGAGCTCAATGAACAAAACAGCGATTTCGTTCTTCTGCTTGAAGACCTGCAGGGGTTTGAGCTTGGCGACCAGGTCACAGGTTGTAGTGTGAACCAAGCACACCAAGTCATTCAAAGCATCGCATCACTACACAGGAATACCTGGCAACCAGACCACATCATGGACATCAAACAACATGACATGCCTTACCAGCGCGAAGGCATGATTGGTGGTTTCCAGGTAGGCTGGCCAGTCGTAAAAACAGATTTTGCAGATGTCCTGGAAGCAGCTATTACCCCGCAGCAGATCGCTCTGCTCGACACCATGCCTGATCAGGTCAATCGTTTACTCGATATTATTCATGACGGCCCGCTAGTCATCGGCCATGGTGACCTCCGCCTAGACAACATTTTTTTCTCAGAAGACGGGAATGCACTGGTGGATTACCAGGCAGTTTCCAAGGCAGCGCCAGAACACGATATCGCTTATTTTGTCACCCAGAGCCTTTCCGATGACGTAAGGTGCGCGGAAGACTGGGTTGCGGTCTATCACCAGCATCTCACCAGCGAAGGTCTTGACTACCCGCTAGACACTTCACGGGAAAGATATCGCTATTGCGCGCTTTATCTCGTCTGTTATGCCGTGATCATCGCCGGGACACTCGACCAGGCAAATGAACGTGGCAGAAAACTGGCAGAAACATTACTGGGAAACTCGCTTCGCTCCTTGGTTGAACTCGACGCATTAAAGCTACTTTCCCAGTAACAAATGCAGCGAAGCTGGATGTGAATGGCGCAGCCGCGCCGCACTAACATCCCACTCCAAACGACATGAAGCTGCCAAACTCAACATTCGTGTGTTTTCATGAGCTAACCAAAATTAAATCCCGGCCCACATTCAACCAGCATCTGTCCGACAAGACCGGCCGCACGGTGCTGCTGGGCCTTTTGATATTCCTCGTTCCTGAACATGTCGAGCATCACCTGAGTTGACGGGTATTCAATAACTGCGACAGCATCCCAAGCGCCTTCCCCTTCGCCAATCAGAAACCCTCGAACCTCTCCCGAATACACAATGCGCGCGCCTTTAGGCTCCATAATTTCCTTAAAAGCCTTGCCGTAGAGGTGATAAGCCTCTTCACCGCTCAGTTCTGATTCACGACCGTCTTCGTACACAGCTTTCTTCCTGAACCTAAGTAGATTCAACATGGAAATGGGTTCACCAGTGGCCCTGTCACGAAATGCACGAACCTGGTCACCTGTTGGTTGAAGAATAATTTCTGTCATTAATTTTCACCTGGTTATTAATTTAGCGTATTTGATCCGGATTCTATTCACATAGAAAGACAGGGATATTTCGATCTGTCCGAGCCTGATAGTCCTGGTATGGCGGATAATATTCACAGCAAACGGGCCAGAGCTGCGCCTTTTCTTCATCCAGCACTCGTCGTGAATTCATTGGCCTGGTTCGCCCGCCGAAGGTAATACGAACATCCGGATAAGCGACCAGGTTGTGATACCACACAGGATGTTTCGGAGCGCCACCCTGCGATGCGACCAGCAGGAAGCCATCACCATGAGGCACGCACATCAATGGAATGGTCCGCTTCTTTCCGGATCTGGCGCCCTTCATCTCAACCAGCAGAATCGGCATTCCGGACAGCTTGCCCATCAAGCGCCCGCCGGTCAATTTGTAGACGATCACGTTCACTTTGGTGAAAAGTTTTAGCACCCACCTAGGCGGCGGATCATTACTGGTATTTTTTTGTTCACTCATAACGTCTCACTCGCATGCTGTCGTTTATGACTTGTCCAGCCTCTCCTCGCGGAGAGCCTTTCTCCTCAGCTTGCCCGCATCATCTCGCAAGGGCTCATCAGAAAACTCAATGGTTCTAGGGATTTTATAGCGGACAAGCCTTTCCGACAGGTGGCTCAATAATGCTGCTTCCTCTAAACCCCCGGGCGCATCAACAATGGCATGCACAAAATTACCCAGGTCTTCATGAGGCAACCCTATGACGGCTGACGAGCGAACGCCTGCACAACTGTCGATAGCGGCCTCGACCTCAGCCGGATATATGTTCGCGCCACCAGACAGAATCATATCTGTCTGTCTGTCTGCCAAATACAGGTAGCCGTCTTCATCGAAGTAACCCATATCGCCAATACTTTCAAAACCTCCGGCAATAGCTTTTGCTTCTGCCCCAATGTAACGGTACGTGGAGCCCTGTCCCGTTAGCGGTCGCAGAAAAACCTCACCAACTTCATTGGGGGGCAGGCGCTGGCCCTCATCTCCTACAACTATAATTTCACAGGTCGCGTTTGGCTTACCAACAGATCCTCGATGCGACATCCACTCGATGCCACTAATGACTGTCCCACCCTGGGCTTCAGTACCACCATAAAGTTCCCAGATAACATCAGCACCCAGCCATTCAATAAATGCTTCCTTCAACCAGGCAGGACAGGGTGCCGCCAGATGCCATAGAACTTTCAGGCTAGACAGGTCATAACCGGCCCTGACTTCTTCCGGCAAATTCCAAATCCGCTGCATCATAGTAGGCACCATATAGACAATATCTATTCGCTGGTCCTGTATCAGGCCAAGGGTTTCTTCCGCATCAAATCTTGTAGTCACAGTAATCTGGTTGCCGCGAAAGAACGCGCTCATCGCCCAGACAAAAGGGCCATTATGATAAAGCGGACCCGGTATCAGCATCGATCCCTGCAACTGGGTGTGCAATCGATCCGAATCTATATCCCAGACCGCAGGGCTGGTGGTAACGATTAGTTTCGGCCTGCCTGTACTTCCACCAGAGGTCATTGCCTTAAAGGAAGTCGCAATTTTTTCGGGCAAAGGCTCGTCGGAGATGGCTGGATCCGGCTCATATCCAGCGGGCAACGTCCGATATCCCTCGTGGGACCCATCGGCAACACCAGTGATCAGCCTGGGCTCACCGACTTCTACAATCTGGTCACGTTCGAATTTAGGCAGCCTGGCTGAAACGGGTTGCGGCGTCGCACCCGCCTTCCAGGTTGCAATAGTCGACTTAAAAAACTCGATCCCATTGGGCAACGCAATCGTCACAAAATCATCCTGACCCACGCCAAGGGATTCATAGGCCCTAGCTAGCCTGTTGGTTTCCCTGTCCAACTGACTCCAGGTAATGGTTTCACCTTCATGGTAAATCGCTACACGATCTCCCTGTATCTCAGACCAGTAACTGACTATTCGACTAAGTGGAACCATCCGCATACTAACTACTCCAAAGAACTTCTTTAATTCGGCTTCGACATATTTCGGGTCAAGAGTTTTACCACCAATGGCAATGCAGCCTGTCTTTCCTTACACAGCTCACAATGAACGGCATGGCGAGTTTCGGACAAAATCGCCACCCGATCTGCCCCTCTCCACCAATTACCAGGTTTTGCAATCATCTTCCAGATGAGCCGGTGCGCTTCTGGAATATCATCTCGAATCCGGTATGGTGCTTCTGAATAGTTGAAGTTCATCGCTTCTCCTTTAACCTCCAGCCTACGCGGCACCAAAAACTCCGTCAAACCCTTGAGTCTTGGTCGGTCATCGACCTAGAATCCGCTCCTTCCGTTCCCGAGTGAGACCAGATACGTGTTAAAACTTTCCAGCGCTGATTTTCTTGATATGAGCCACCCTGTTGCGACGATGAAATGGCAACTTCCCGTTGTACCGAAAACCACCGGCGGGCGCGGCTCACTCTTTGGTGGCGCAGGCCTCGCTGCAGGCATCGTTGCCCTGGAGCAGGCTACAGAAAAACCTATTGTATGGGCGACCGGACAGTATCTGTCGATCACCCAGCAGCCTGTTACTCTCGACATTGAGGTTTTACTACCGGCAAAGGGGCGGAACGTCACACAGGGCCGGGCGGTTGGTCACCTGGGCGAGCAGGAAGTCATCACTGTACTTGGGGCCTGCGGCCAACGACCTAATGTTGCAGAGGGCAATTGGTACAAAATGCCCAGCGCACCAAAACCTGAGAACTGCGATAAGCTTGAACGCCATGATGATGGTGACACCATTCATGAACACGTGGATATTCGAATTGCACGGGGTATGTTCGGGTTCTCTGGTGCCGGTGAGCCAAGTGGCGACAACCAGTCCCTGCTCTGGGCTCGTATGCCCGAGGTCGAACATGACTCGGGTGCACTGGCGATTGTCGCTGACTATATGCCCTCAGCACTCGGCAATGCCCTTGGCAAGATTATGAGTTGCACCAGCCTCGATAACACCATCAGGATCGCGAATCACGCTCCAAGTGAATGGATACTCTGCGAAAACCAGATCGAACATGTCGGTGATGGCTTCGGCTACGGCCGGGTCAACATGTGGAGCGAGTCAGGTATCCTACTGGCCACCGCGAGCCAGAGTCTGATTGTACGGTTACCCGACTGGTAAGCATTATGGTGAGGCGAACTTACCCTCACTGTAGACCATCAAATATTGGTTACCGAGCTTACTGTTCACTTCCTTCAGAAAAGCCTGCATATCATCTTTACCTAGATCGGAAACGGCTTTTGCCAACTGCATGTTGGAATCGAATGTCGTCACGCCCCGGTCCAGGTCTGCCCAATACCGCTTTGACCTTTGCGAAAGGTTTTTGTCTCTCTGGGTTAACTTCGCGATTAAACCACCTTTGTTCGCGCCAAACTCTTCATCCGACATTTCAGAAAGCACCCGCTCCTGTAAGGTCATGAATGCCAGAGTCCTGTCCCTGAGTATGTCGGGGCCAGCGACCGGAGACTGGATAACAAAACTTATTCCACCACGATCCCTGAGCTGCGTATTAACCGCGGAAACAACGTAGCCAAGTTGCTGCTCTGTCCGAAGTGATGAGAAGAAACCAGGCGAGACCAAGTGAGTCAGTAGTGTGCTTCTGGCTCTATTCTCAAAACTCGACCGCTCATCCTGAACGTAGAGCACCATTGATGCGTCATTGTGGTCTATCCCCAGCAACATCGAACTCGCTCCCTCCAGCTCAATCACCATGGTCGAAACCGGGGCGACATCACTTATCAGGACATGTTGCTTTAACAAACCTGCCAGCTCATCAACTCGAGCTTTCGTCACGTTCCCATGGACCAGGCCCTGAATGGACACCTCCTGAAGGGCACTATCCCTCCAGGCAGCAAGACTTTCCGGCGTAACGCCTTCTACGGCGCCAATGACCTGCTCTGCGGTCCAACTTGAGTCAAGGAGTTCATCCTTCGATCGCTGGTAGCTTTGAAGGAACGGCTTGTTCTTCAGGGAGTTTGCGAGATCCTTGATTAACTCACCTTTCACGACATCAAAACGATCTTCCTTGATCTCCAAATTCATCAAGCGGGTTAACACTTCTTCAAGCAGCACAAGTTGTTTGTCATTATAGCCGCCGACCGAGACTCTAAAGCCCCTCGGCGGAGCAGCGATCTGATAACTGACGCCCGCCAGCAGTGCGGGATATGCAAGTGCATTCAGATCATCCTGAACAAGCATGCTATACAACTGGGACTGCGCCGCGTCAGCAAGGGCAATGAATCCGCCATCGTTACGAAGACTGACGTGAATGACTGCCCGGGGCACATTGAACTCCAGATCGGTGTCCATATAGAGCTCAAGCCCTTTGTCCACTATCACTGGCCTCGGGCCGAGTGAGTCCCCTTGTGTCAGGTCGAGCAATTCTGGCAGGAACGGGTTAGCGTCAGGCAATTCCAAGGCACTAGAATCAACCGTCGCCACTGAGATCTCACCGAGCTCAAGGTCGTATGACACACCAAACCACGCCTCCGTGGATTGGCCTTTGTAACCGGGAGATGACAGCGTCATCAAAACGTTGTCCCTCGTTAGCAGGGTCAGGAAGGACCTGATCAGCGAAGCGTCAAATTCCTCCATCAGGTAGGGTGCTACCAGAAGATCTTCCGCCGGGTAGTGCTGCAATGCCGGCGCGATGGATCTGACAGCATTCATGGCGCTCGATTTCTCACTGAAACGAAAAGCGAGCTGCGCAACTGTTGCCTGCTCTTGGTAGATCCACTCTTCAATCGGTCCGTCTTTCAGCAGATCCAGATAGGCAAACAGGTATGCACTGATTTCATCCACATGGGCTGACCCAGCTTCGGTCAGGCTGATATTGACCGACATGACGCTATTGCCCTCATCCATCTCCGACTCGCCAGCCGACAATCCTTTTATCCAGCCCTTTTCATTAAGTAGTGCATGCAGACTTCCATCACCTTCATGGCCAAGTAGATTTGAGATGTACTGAACTGGCTTTTTCCGATAATACGTCTGGATTGAAGGCATCGGGAAGGCGTAACCAACCCGGTGCTCATCTTTTATATTGTCGAACACGAGTTTCGCCGGCAACTGCCCTGCCGTAAAAATGGGCTTGTTGATCTTTGATACTTCAAGGCGCCTATTCTTGATGGGCAGGAATGTTTCAGTGACCCATGGTTGCATCTCATCCAGGGTCTCATTGCTCAGCACAACCAGCGCCATCTGGTTAGCAGAATAGTTCTCCTTGAAAAAGGTCAGCAGGGAGGCGTGCACGTCACCCTTTAACGTTTCCAGACTACCGATGTTGAATTTGGAAACCGGGTGATCCGGGTTCGACGCCACTTTCTGGACAACAAATGACCGCCAGCCATCATCCTTCATCTGCAACTGGTACTCAGAGTTCACTGCATTCTTTTCACGATCTACATATTCCTTCTGTAACAGCGGCGAGATAAAGAACTGGGCGAACCGGTCCACCCCTTCACGAAACGCTTCCGGCTGGATATCAAAAAAGTAGTTGGTGTGGTCAGGCGCGGTATAGGCGTTTGAACTGCCCCCATGTGCCTGCACAAAACTAAAGTATCCATCAGCTTCTGGGTACTTTTCCGTTCCAATAAACAGCATGTGCTCCAGGAAATGTGCCAGACCCAATCGTTCTGATGGATCATGAAAGCTGCCACGAAAAGCGGTCAGTGAAGCCGCCGCTTTATCCGCTTTCTGATCCGATATCAGGACGACCTTAAGACCGTTCACGAGTTCCAGGTAACGGTAATCGCGGGTGTCATTGGGGCTCTTTTCAATTTGCAAAACCGACGTGATTGAAGGCTTGCTCGGACTATCTTCCACAAGCTGAGTGGATTCGCATGAAACAAGGAAAAGGGCGATCGGAGCCCAAAAAAACCGGGGAACCTGAAACTTCATAGGGTAGATCCTGAACACAAAGCGCACATCATAAAGCACCTCATGCATTCGGGATACTAAACCTAGAACTTGCCCAACCATGTTGAAAATATCTACTTAACCACAGCAAATGTTCAACCTGGCGGTTGAACAAACTGGCTTTGCGCTCTAACCTTGCTGAACAATTGATCATGGAAAAACAAAAATGGCAAAGAAAGCAGCCTGGTACTACTTCCGAAAAGGATGAACTACCTGCACCAAAGCATCCAAGTTCTTGGAAGCCAGCAAAATCGAGATCCTTGACACCGTCATGGCCAGCAAGAAACTGCAGGCGTCTGACGCTAAAGCACTGCTAAAAGACGCATCTAGGCTGATAGCCATGAAAGGTAAGAAAGTACAGGAGTTCAATGTTTCATCTAAAGTGGGAAGCGATGCTGTCGAGTCAATGCTCGGCCCAACAGGCAATATGCGCGCGCCAACCATCAAGGTAGGAAATACTTACCTGGTAGGCTTCAATGAGGAAATTTTCGCCTCGGAGTTTAGTTAGTCGAGCATCAGGGAAAACTACGCTTACTTTCGTGGATGAGGTTCAAGAACTGACCCTTGTAAATGCACACTAGTCGCTTAAGCTTGACGCACTAAATGTTACGCAACTTTCACATGAGCCGAACTGTCGCTGCATTGATCCTGACCTCTTACCTGACGGCCTGCGGGGGCGGTGGCGGTGGCGGTGGCGGCTCAACGCCCACACCCGAACCACCAATTACCGACCCTGATTCGGAACCAACTACCGTGGTACTAGTGGATTCAATTCCCGGTCCCGGTGTCACCAATGTGGAACCCAAGCAACTAACGTCAAGCTTCGCCCATCTCGGTCATTCAGACCTTAGCCTTGAACTCAGCAGTGATTGCAGCGATTTTGCAGGCACCACTATACGCCGCGACCTGTTCGACCTTTCTGTCGCCGATTTCGATCAGCTATTGGATCACAAGATCAAGTGTAGTCTTGAAGAAAATACGTCCTATACCATCACCGCAAACGGCACGCGCAGCAATGATGCGGAGTTCACCTCGGAGCTGTTTATTTCTACCGGTGTGACCAACCCTTCAGGTCTCACTGTGATCAACGAATTCAACCAGCCAAGAGACACCGTCAACGATATGTTCATTGGCTATATTGATGGCGCTTTCTTTGAAGACCTTGACCTGCCGTCCGGAATCGAATCTCTGGTCCGTGGCCTTGTCCTTGAAATCGCGGAAGCAAACTGGGGCAATCTGGTGGACCCTGATTCTCTTTATGATGTTACCTCACAGCAGGTCAGCTATCTTTCACGACACCCGGATGGATCACCTTCCGCGGAACTCACCGCCGCGATAACCTTTCCTGTCATTGCATCAGCCAGCGATTTTGTCACCAGGGATCGCGCAATCATTCTGACGCACGCTACCGGAAGCACTCCCGGAGACCTGGATAATACTGATGCCTGGTACATTCTGGCAAACTTGTTCGCGTCTCGTGGATACCTTGTTATCGCACCTGACAACTACGGTCGAGGTGGCACTGGGAGTTCGCCGGAAACCTACCTGATGGCAAACAGAACCGCGCTAAACACCCTCGACCTGGTGAACCAGGTGCTGGAAGATACTGCCTATGATGACGTCTATAACGGATCTGACCTCGCCATCATCGGCTATTCCCAGGGCGGGCATAGCGCGGTTGGGCTCCATCTGCTACTTGAAACCCAGGGGCCAGAGAACCTGTCGATACGGGAAACCTATTCCGGAGGCGCTCCCCATAACCTCTACCAGACTGTCCGGGGGGTAATGCAGCATCTGGATGGAAGCTGCGACGACGGCGCCTATTGTCGATACGTCGATGAAGATACCACTGTGCCGTTTGCAACCGATAGAATTTTTCCAGGCTTCCTGAGCTACACAAATACCGGCCTGTTACTTGAAGACGTGGTGACCGGTGAAGAAATTAATCCAGAGTTTGTCACCGCTTTCCTGGCTAACGACCCTGAGCTGGATAACTTTAAGGCAATGTTACAACTGAGTAGCTTTGCGCAGATAGTGTCGGCAGGAGATAACTTTTCCAGCTCAAACGCGCTGGTTCACCTCTATCATTCGCAATTCGACCGACTGGTACCGTTTGCCAACACTTCAGAGCTGGCTGCTGTTCTTGAACCTGCAGTGACAGTCGACTTTCACGAGAACCGCTGCAATTCAGATGGCTACGAGGCTATCTTTAACCTGACAGACAAAGTGGGTGTATTGCACACCCTTTGCGGTCTTTCTGTTCTGGACGACGCACTGGCAGACTTTAAGTAGTGCCCCTGAACTTTCACCGCTAGTGGATTTCAGTCTGTCCTTTCCAGGCTTCCCGTAATTTCCCCATATTGAAGCCCGGCTTTTGCGAGGCTTCAATGACGATACGCTCGCGGGCCATGATCTTTGCTGCCTCTTCAACGATGGCCTCCGCATCTCCGGCAGGAACAACAACCGCACCATGCATATCAGCATGAACCAGGTTTGAATCGCTGACCTCCATTCCATGGACATTAACGTCGCCCCCCCAATCAACAACATTCACAAAGGCATGTGATGGATTGATCATCCCTGCGAGCATTTGGAACTTCTCCTGACTATCAGGAATATCCCGTACGCTGCCATTCGTGACAACCCCAAGACAACCCAGCCCGAAATGAATATTTGTGTTCACCTCACCCCAGTGAGCGCCATACCCGGGCGTGTCATCGACATCCTGGATAATCGCAATACTTGGCGTAGGCCCACCTTCAGCAATGTAACTATAGTATCCATCAGCATCCATCCTTTTCGCCGGCTTGTGGGCGGCCCTTATCCGGACGGTGCGGGCGAACCCAAGAATCGGTGGAAGCGAAGGTCTGACACAGACAAACGGGCGAATGTTGAACCCCCTTGCACGCCGACCTGGGTTCACAACTTCAAGCGCGTTGCAGACAGTTGGCGTGTCCAGCGCCAGCAAGGCATTCCATATTCGTGGTGATAACTCTGGTGATAACTCTGCTGATAGGCCAGTCATTATTCGTCCTCAAATTCGTCAGGGGTCGGATATTCTTCAAATTGCGGTGTATCACCACCAATCATATCCCAGCTTGCCTTGGAGCCAACAAAGATATGACGAGCGAGAGTAACTTCCGGGTCATCATTCAGGCAACCAAGCGAAACCCCATGGACCTCACCATTAAAGACTCCGCACAAGGTAGAACCACAGACTTTACAGAACTGCAGGCCCGCTGTTTCCTGGTTCACATATGACGTTAACAATGCTTCACCTTTGGTCCACTTAAATGTACCTGGGTGCACCAGCGCATAGGCTGATCCAGCGCCGCTAAATGCTTTCCGGCACCTGGAACAGTGGCAAGACCTGCCATCAAACACATCGCCGGAAACCTCAAAAGTCACTTCACCACAAAAACACTCACCTGTAATTACCATCGCCGTACCCATTTTTAATTATCGAGTGATTCTAACGTTTCCCCCGGTGTATTCCCTGATTGCAGTCAGTACAACCTACCCATGGAAAACACAACGCTACCGGGCAACGTCAAGACGGTTCAAGATTCATCTCTTAGGCACCGGCCTGCACAGGGGAACGAGTTCGTCCGCATGATAGAAAGCACACCGCGCTGGCAACTAACCCAAGGGGGCATTACGCATTTAGAACAGGCCTAGCCTTGCAACAATAACGACAATGTCACAACCAGGTTGATCAACATCCTGGATCAAATACGATCCGCCCCTTTGACTTTCTGTTAGCCAAGCGCTCCAGCATCTCGGGTAATTGATCAAACCCGACGACCGCATCAACCAGCGGACTAATCCTTCCTTTCATCAACATGGCATAAAGTTCGCGATAGCAATCGTCGAATGGTTTCTCGTCCCTTCCCCGATAACCACCCATATGAACCCCAACGAGTGAGTAGTTTTTTACCAACGCGTGATTCATGGGTGCACTTGGAATGGTCCCTGCCGCAAAACCAATGATCAGGTACCTTCCCTCCCACGCGACCAGCCTTCTGGCCATATCAAAATAATGAGCACCGACCGGATCGTAGACAACATCCACACCGCGACCATCGGTTAATGACATAACTTTTTCGTAGAGATCCTCACTGTTGTAGTCCACAACTTCGTCTGCACCCATCTGCAGACAGGCATTTGTTTTCTCAGCGCCTCCCGCAGCTGCAACAACCCAGCAACCATGAACCTTTGCGAGCTCAACGGCAGCCGCTCCCACCCCACCAGCCGCCGCAAGCACCAGCACCGTCTCGCCCGGCTTAAGGTTTCCCCGAAGGTGCAACCCAAACCAGGCCGTCCCGTAAGTCACATGTAGAGCGGCTGCTTTTACGGGATCTACCTCGTCATCCAGGCCTGTCGCTTGCCTACCCAGAATAAAGCATTCCTCTGCATAGCCTCCAAAACCTTTATAGGCAGGCCCGATAATTCGATCCCCTACCGCATGGCCGGAATTCTCACCCACCTCTATCACCCTGCCGACGGCATTCATTCCCGGCGTAAATGGGGCACCCAGTTTTACCTGATAACTGCCCTGGCACTGCAGGATGTCGGCAAAGTTAAGGTCAACGGCTTCGACTTCAATTCTGCAGACACCTTTCGGCGCGGTAGGCAAAGTAACTTCCCCAATGGAAAGGTGCGTCCATGGGTCGCCCAACTCATTGATCCGCCAAGCTTTCATCATTCATCCTTCAATACTTGTTCATCAAAAAATGTCCATAGGGAAGTTGCTATTCTATTTCAGGCTGAATTTGTTGAGCTCATTGCCACGGCTGACAAAACCTTTCGACCCAATCATATCTTCCTGGGTCATACCTTCGAGTACATCGCTGTCATCGTCGACCATAGCAACAAATCTCTCTGCCTTCGGGTCACCCAACTCACCCAGCCTGCCAATGACCACCCCTTGCTGGGGCTGGTTATCACGGCCGTAGAGCACCGTATAGGTCTCGATTGTCGCATCTCCGTTTGGTGATTCAGTAGAAGGCGTGTCCGGTGCATCGTCCAGAGCCTTCTGGTAAGAAGCAGGATCAGTGCGGCCCCAGTCGCCTTCAACGGGGTTCGTTGAGTAAATGCCGGCAGCATGCTTACTAAAGTAACCACCGTTAGCCGTCACAAGTCCATAGCTGCCCTTGTCCGCTCGAACCTTTTCAACCATTGCAGCGATGGAGTTCATCACATAGTTATTTCCAGCACCACCATGGAAAGGTAGCCCACCAGTGACTGTCAGTTGCCGTGGGTCATCAACAGACAGACCAAACGTATCTCTCGCCATCGCCACCGCACTGGGGAAGCAGGAATAGAAATCGATGTGTTCTATATTATCAATGCCAAGGTCCCCACTCGCACCGGTATTTTCAAATACCTGCTCTGCCATCACCCGCATGGCTTCGCTCGAGTAATAATTCTGCCTGCCAAGAATACTTTTCTCTTTGGTATCAGAACAACCGTGCAGATAGATGAACTTGTCTTCCGTGATACCGAGTTTCCTCGCCTGGTCGACCGAGGTGAGAAGCAGCGCGGCAGACTGGTTAATCTGGTTCATGGCATTCATATACTTGGTATATGGCCAGGCCACGTAACGGTTACTGTCTGTTGCCGTGGCAATCTCATCACTGCTACGCTGGACCGGGTACCAGGCATGTGGACTCTTCGCTGCGACCTCGGTAAACCGGGTAAACAGCTCACCCAGCCCCAACTGGTGTTCCTCAATGGAATGTCCCAACTCGTGTCGCCGCGCATTTTCACTCATCGCATAGAAACCTGGTGCAAGCCAGAGGCCGTGCTGTTGCTCATGGGGCGTACTGAGCTCTACATCTTCCACCAGGAAGCTTGGGTCAACGGACGCTGCCTCCTGCCAGGGTGGTTGTTCACCGGTCGTCTTAACAATCTTACGCGCGGTTGCCATGGCCTCTGCCCCCGCGAACAGCACAAACCGGGATTCGCCATTCGCAATCGCCTCACTGAAGCGGTTCACCAGGTATTGCGGTCCATTGCCGCCATTGGGCATCAGCCATTGGGTTGCGCGGGTTGCGCCGATTCTATTCGCTAGCGCCTCTGGAGAATTTCGGGTGGATTCCCGGAAACTTTTTACCATAACCAGCGAATCAACGTCTGCAAGGTTAGCCTTTGAAATACCGGCATCCTCCACCGCCTTGTAGGCCGCCTGTTCTATCAGGTCCAGCACTGAAGAACTATCAACATCAAACTCACGTTCCGTCACCTGGCCAACACCTACCAGCACCGGCATAGACTTCTCACTCATCAAATCTTTCCCACTCCAGAATCAGCATTGAGTATATCGCTGTACAGCAGAGAAGAATTTTTTTCTCTATAAAAGACTCTTTACATACCGACGGTCGGTTTGTTAGGGTCTTGACATGCCAAACCCACGCACACGTTCCGACTCCCGCAAAGAAGAATTTCTTGATCTTGCCGAGGAACTATTTGCCGATCTGGGTTACGAAAATACCTCTGTAGACCGCCTAATTTCCGGGCTCGGCGTCTCCAAGGGCGCCTTCTATCACCACTTCAAATCGAAGTCTGACCTGCTTGATGCAGCGCTTGAGCGCCTGATGCTCCGTGCTGAAGCACAACTGGAAGAAGTTCTAGCGGCTAAAGCACCGGCGCTTGAAAAACTGCAGAAGTTTATCGTCACTCTAGACTCCGCAACAAAACAAAACCGCATGTCTTCACTACAAATCGGTGAATTTCTGCTGCAGGATGGCAATGCCGTGCTGCTCGCTCGTCATCGCCGCGCCGCTCGCGACCGCTTCGTTCCGGTATTGACAACCATCATCGAACAAGGCGTTTGTGAGGGCGACTTCCATCTCGACAATCCGCAACTTGTCGCTCGAGTCGTTTGGGAAATTGGCGAAGCGATGGAGGAAGCATTGGCACGACCGTTAATACTGGCAACCGAGAATCCGATAGAGCCCAACGAATTCTTAAGTATTTACAACACCTATGTACGAGCGATCGAACGGGTCATCGGCGCACCGGAGGGGTCCCTGTCACTGGTCGATGAGATAATGCTTCAATCCTGGATTGAGTCGGTTTCAAATAATATCGCCCGTATCGACCCTATCGACTCGCGCACCACCGTCTTGCCTTTGTTTCCGGACCGCGAGAAATCTTAACTTAAGCTCAAAAGGATGAAGAACATGTTTCGATTGCTGCTGCTCTTATCTCTGACCTGGCCCGCAATTGCCTCTGAAGAACGTGCACGACAAGTCATCGACGAAATGGAACAGCTGTATCGCGGCGACTCCAGCGACGCCACCATGACGATGCAGGTGCAGACACCAAACTACAACCGAACACTAACAATGAGCAGTCAATCCTACGGCAAGGATTACGCGTTTTTTAGAATCCACGCGCCAAAAAAAGACCGCGGCGTTGCAACCCTGAAACGCGCTGAAGAGATGTGGAACTTCTTCCCCAAAATCAACAAAGTGATTAAGGTTCCACCGTCTATGATGATGGGATCCTGGATGGGCAGCGATTTCACTAATGACGACCTCGTAAAAGAAACACAACTCATCGATGCTTACTCACTCGTCTTGCTTGAAACAGACAATCAGTACAAGGTGACCCTTACGCCTAAAGAACAAACCGTCACGGTCTGGGACAAAATTGAATACACCATGTCGAAAGATCCATTGCTGCCACTGTCGCAAGCGTTCTTCGATAAAGACGGAGAAAAGATCCGAGAACTGACCTTCCATGAACCCAAAGAATACAACGGCAAACTACTGCCTTCTATTTTGGAAATGAGGCCGCTCAATAAGGAAGGTCATCTCACTCGCATTATGTACGACGACATTAAGTTCAATGTGCCCGAAATCACCAAGGACACCTTTTCACTCCGCAACCTGAAGTCACGGTTCTAGCCATGCTGACTTTTCAAATTGCCTTCCGGAACATCCTTCGCCAGAAACGACGCTCACTTCTGACCGGTCTCAGTATGACCGGCGGCTACGTGCTCTTTGTTTTTGGCTTTTCGTTACTTGAAGGTAGCTACGGCAACATCATCGACATTTTTACCCTTGATAGCACAGGGCACATCCAGATTCACCAGGACGACTACCGGGATCGCCCAAAAATTTACAAGACCATCCAAAACCAAGAACAGATAAAAGTAGCATTGACAGACAATCCCGAGATCAAAAGTTTTACCCCTCGAGTTTTCTCTCCGGCTCTTGCCTATGCCGGGGACAAGACAGCGCCTTCACGAATCATTGGCATCGACCCAGTACTCGAACCTACTGTCTCTCGTCTGGTTCAGAAGGTCGCTAAGGGCACCTATTTTTCAACGTCACCCAATCCTGATGGATACTATGAAGCAATGATTGGCCGAGGCCTTCACATCAGACTGAAACTAGATGTGGGTGACGAACTCGTACTCATCTCTTCGGGCGCAGACGGATCGATTGCGAACGACATCTTTGTCGTCTCCGCGATCATTGGGAACAAAACCTCCTTCGACCGAATGGCTGTATACCTGCCACTGGTTGCTGCACAGGAGTTCCTGTCGCTCGGCGATGATGTGCACGAGTATGCGCTACTGGTGAACGACAAAGATGCTAATGAAACAATTGCCAGAGGGCTGTCAGCACAGCTATCCGAGCTGACCGTTGCACCCTGGCAGGAAGTCGAGGCGACCTTTTATCGCACCATGCAAGCTGATAAGCAGGGCAATTATTTCTCGATGGGTCTGATTACTTTTATCGTTTTTATTGGCGTTCTTAATACGGTCCTGATGTCAGTACTTGAGAGAACCAGAGAGTTTGGCGTTTTGAGAGCGATCGGCAGTCGCCCCATGCAACTGGTTCGTCTGATTTCACTTGAAACATTCATCCTGGCTTTCATCAGCGTCATGGTGGGCTTTCTTCTTATCCTGCCATTCGTTTACTGGTTTGCAGAAGTAGGCATGCTAATGCCGGAGCCTATCGACATGGGCGGTATGGAGTTTCAGCATATGAAGGGTGAGATGTCGGCTCGTGTATTCTGGATACCTATGGCCTTTATCCTTGCCACTGCGGTACTCATCAGCATACCTCCGGGTTTTCGAGCAGCCAGAATTCTTCCCAAAGAAGCGATGGGGAGTCACTGATGCTGACATTTAAACTGGCTTTTCGGAACCTCTTCCGTAACACACGGAGAACGATCCTCACTTCGCTGCTCATCAGCTCATCGCTGGTTGTGCTGATTCTCGTGGATGGCCTTATGCTTGGAATGACCAAGGTCATGGTAGGCGGGATTACACATACGCTGGAAGGCGAAGCCCAGGTGGCGCGAAAAGGTTTCCGAAATGACTTTGAGGTGGAATACACAATCGATGATCCGGCAAGCGTCATCAGCCAGCTCAAGGAAAACAAGAGCCTCAAGGGGTTCGGGCCCAGGGTTATTATTGGCGGCATGATCGCCTCCAGCTACAACACGACAGGTAGCCTGGTCTATGGCGTGGATGCCAAGCAGGAACTAAGAGTCAGCAGGATTTCAGAAGCGATTATTGAGGGTCAATACCTGTCCGGAGAACCCAGGGAGATCCTTATAGGTAAACCCATGGCTGAGTTGCTCGAGGTCGAACTGGGAGACCGGCTGATCATCACAGCGGCGACTGTCGATACCAACGAGATTACCCAGGAGCTATTTCGCCTGAGTGGTATTTTCGAATTCGGTCCCGAGGAAATGGACAAAAACCTCGTGTTCATCAATCTGGATAAAGCCCAAAGCGTTCTTGGCATGAAGGGGAACCTGCACCAGATTGCCGTGCGATTTATAGACCCCGAAGACGCAAAAAACGCTGAATTGCCGCTATTCAAACAACTCACCAATGAAGAAAACGAGGCCCTTGGGTGGCTGGACCTTCAACCCTCGATCGGTGCCATGATAGAGATGACCGGCTATGCCACAGCGATAGTCGGTACCATCCTCTTTCTGCTGACGTCACTCGGGGTGATCAACTCGATGTTCATGTCGATATATGAGCGGATCTATGAGTTCGGTGTTGCAAAAGCCATTGGCACCACGCCCTGGCAGATTATTCAGCTGGTACTATTTGAAGCACTGCTCCTGGCTCTCATCAGTTGCGCTGCTGGTCTGACCATCGGGTATTTGCTTGGCGATTATTTTTCGACCAACGGCATCCCCATGGGAAAAATGGAGGTGTCCGGCGTCCTCTTGGACGGCAACCTGTATACCAAGCTGGCGTTATATCAGTTCGTCAACTTTCCGGCTTACGTGACTTTATTAACACTTGCCGCCGCTATTTACCCCGCGTCCTTCGCGTCCCGAATCGTGCCTACTGAGGCACTCCAAAGAGCACTTTAGGATCTATTCATGACTAATCTAATTGAAACCAGAGACCTGTGTCGCACGTTTGGCAGCGAAGAAACGAAGGTGACCGCACTTGATCATGTGTCTATTAATATTGAGCAAGGTGAGTTCACCGCCATCATTGGCCCATCTGGCTCGGGGAAGACGACACTACTGCATCTGATTGGTGGCCTGGACGAACCAAACAGTGGTTCAGTTACGTTGTCCGGCAGCAATATCGCAGACATGAGCGGCAACCAGCTTTCTGATTTTCGTCGCGATCACATTGGTTTCATCTTTCAGGCTTACAACCTTATACCCGTCCTATCAGCTGAAGAGAATATCGAGTACATCATGTTACTGCAGGGCATAAGCGCTGCAGAAAGGAAGAAACGCGTGAAAGAAATGCTGGCGATGGTCGAACTGGAGGGCCTGGGTGACAGAAGGCCCTCACATCTTTCGGGCGGGCAGCAACAACGCGTCGCAGTAGCGAGGGCAATGGCCTCTAAGCCGGACATCATTCTTGCTGACGAACCGACAGCAAACCTTGACTCCAAAACGGGTATCAGTCTGCTGGAAGTCATGCGGGATCTGAACCAGCAACGAAACATGACCTTTGTGTTCTCTACCCACGACGAGAAGATTATGGACCGCGCTACCCGGCTTATTTATTTGCGTGACGGCAAGGTTGAACGAGACGAACGCAAGTAACATGTTGCGAACCGGTGCAGCAGTATTTCTGCTAGCAGTATCTACTGCCGCTCTGGCCGAGATCAAGCTCTCGGGATACCTAAAGTCATTCGTGGTCGCTCAGGACGAACTCGACAACCCAGTATTCCAGTTCGACAAGCTCTACCAGTCTCAGAGCAGTGCGCGCATCATGCTTGATGGCTTTTCTGGCCGTATAACCTGGCAGTTGCATTATGAGCTAAGCCCCGTATTTGTTTCGAAATCGCTGGCTACCGAGCTACCAACTTTTAATGTGGTCGGTGACAGCTACCGCCTTACCGACCCAAAGACCAACCTCCTTGATGATGACAATAAAACCCAGCTATACCAGAATCTGGACCGTCTCAATTTCCAGATTCAGATGGATGCGGGTGACCTTACCATCGGCAGGCAGGCGATCTCGTTTGGCTCGGCGAGGATTATTAACCCAACCGACATTTTTCTGCCATTTGATGTCCGCACCTTCAACACAGAATATCGCAACGGCGTGGATGCTTTGCGGTTTCAGCGCCCCTGGGGTGATCTTGGAGAAATTGATATCGGGATCGTTCTGGGCAAAGACGCAAAAAGCGAGAACTCGGCAGCTTTCCTGCAGCTTCGCACCAATCATAAGGGCGCAGACTATCACCTTGCGATCATAGAATTTGCGGAACAAAAACTCACGGGCCTCGGGTTACAGACAGCGATATGGGATCTAGGGTTCTGGCTGGAAGCAGCCTACGTCAGCGGCGACAAGAACTACCTCAGGCTCTCTACAGGCGTGGACTACTCGTTCAGCGAAAATACCTTCGCGCAGATCGAATATCACTATAACGGCGCCGGCAGTGACGACCATAAAGATTATTTTTCTAACCTCAGCTCTACACCGTATCAACGCGGCGGTGTATTTCTTCTAGGTGAAAACTATATTATGCCAAGTTTCACCATCCAGCTTTCATCACTTTGGTTTGTTGCAACACAGGCCATCTACAATCTTGACGATAATTCTGCATTTTTATCTCTTTCTGCGGAGTACAACATCGCCGAGAATTTCTACATGGACTTCGGCTATTACCACTTCTCTGGCGACGACTTCTCTTTTACGGAAGCCGGTCTACCGGATTTCCAATCAGAATACGGGCCTAACCCTGACACACTTTTTACCAGTATCAGGTACTATTTTTGAACCCAGGAAACATGCACTAGGCATGCATTAAACATTTATTAAACGTGGCGAATCACCTAATAGACAAAGGTCACCCTGCGCGACATGAAAATCTAATCTATGAAGATACCTTTCCCATCAAGGGAAAATACGCTCCTACCTCTTAGCCTACCAGCGCTTAGTTCAAACTAATTATTAGGAAATCAATAAAAAACTCCATCGAGAAATTCAATCATGACATCAAGCGCGGGTGGTGCATCTACCTCGAAACTTGATCCAAGCATCATGTTTGACCCTGAATCGAGAAAGGCATGGGATTTCCCGACATACTCCCAATATCGTGTTGAATGACCTGCCGCTTGCAGTGCACCATCGTAGGCCTTGACCGACGCGGGCGAGACCAATGGGTCCTCACTTCCCACGATGAGTAACTGTGGCGGAAGCTGGCGCGCTACTGACAGCGGGATATTGTCGATCGGCGAAACGGCTTTGTACATTTGATGATGCTCAAGAAGGTTAAACTGATCACCAAAAACACCCCTACCGATAGCGCCTTTAACCAGCCACAAGGGGTTTGTGACATTCTCAAATCCCTCGACCGCACCTGCGTAAAAGTCATATGGATAACTGAGGATTGCCGCCTGTACCTCTAGACCATTCCGCATGGCGACCTCCTCAGCAGATTCTCCGTCTGGAAGATAGGATGGTAGGAACCGGAGTGAATTCAGCGAAAAGCCTTCAGAATCTAATTCAGCTCCCATGTTAACGATCATTGCAGACAGGTGGCCACCGGCACTATCCCCAGTCACCGCAAGCCGTGCACTGTCACCTTTATATTTGCCAATTTTATCCTTCACCCACAACACTGCACCAAATGCATCACCAACTATGTTGTTGAGCGTCGTTGTATTGTCACGATCAGAAAGCAGCCGATAGTTGACATTGCATATGACATATTCTGAGTTCGTTGCCAAATAAGCAGCGGATTGATCCATAATCGATTTGTCGTTTAGCAGAAAACCGCCGCCATGGAACATCACAACGACCGGGTAAGAAGGCTTACCTGAAGTTGGCGTGTAAATATCCATCGTCAGATCAAACCCGCCTGGCGATGCCCACCGTATGTCTCGTTCTAGAGTGTAATTTTCCACATTGTTGTTCTGCTTCAGCTCAGGAACCTCGGAGCACGAAAGCAAAAACATAAAGACAACAAAAGAGCTAACTTGTTTCATAGAATTAGTTATCCCGGTGTAAAGTTCGAAGTTCCGGGAGCAAGCATTAACCACCACCCGCTTAACCAGACTAACAAAGCTTGCCTCTGTCCACGTTTTGGACCTCGGGTCCCCTGCCTTTACTACCTTCGCCGGTGGCACGGATTCACCTGCGAAGTTGTCTTCAACTTCTTTGATGAGTAGTGCATTCATCCTACTTTCCTTTTAGTGGAGATTTGTTCTTCGACCACTCGCCAGCCTGCACCGATAGCCGCATCCAGGTAGGCATAAGCTTCAGAACCCGAAAGCACGACCTCGTCCGGCCAGGGTGGAATGCTGTCGAGCTCGAGATCCCGTAACTGCTCCGCATTCAGCGACAACAACATCGGCTCAGCCTTGATCTGCATCGGTAGCGTAGCCACTAACAGGGCCACCAAAAACCCTAGAATTTTCATAAGCATACCGCTATTTTCTAGACTCTATATCTTTCATCAATAAACCTCAGGGTTGTCTCTCGTACAGCGCTTCTGTCACTTTCCCGTCGTCGACCGCTGCCGGTAAAAAGTGATTCGCCTTCCAGCAGAGCCATCAAGCAAAGTGCTTCAGCATGTGGCGAGGCACTGACTCCCTCTTCGAGCCCTTTCTCCAGACTCCGTAGGTATTTGGCATAAACATCTTCGATCAGGCCTGACACACGTGGCTCGACCTTCTCCATCGCCCGGAGCTGCGGCCAAAGCCTATCGCCATGCTACGTGATTTTAGCGCCGCAACGCAGTGTTCTGTTTCCGTACTCCGGGGTTGCTTTATCAGGTACTTCTGCTTTCGCATCAATACTGATTATGCACCGAAAATTATGTACCCAAAACCGTTAACCCTTTGCCACCAAGGGAAAATACGCTTTATAATTCCTATTCTCATTATTCGAGAAAACAACGCTGAATCACTGCACACCTTCGTTGTTGATCGCAATGAGTGTAGTCGAGCAGAGACCACTGCCTCGGGGGTGGCATCACTTAAACCTGCTTTTCGAGAGTAGGGAAGCGGCACCGCGGGTAATTCTTCTCAGCTAAGTAATCGTGCCTCTGTGTCGCCGCTGATGAGTAGCCAGTAAGCTCAGCAACATGGCGTGACCCCCTTGGGTTATTTCAGGGGGGGGTTGTATCCGCTCGATGTGAGCCAGACGAAATGGGTATTGGCGCTGTATTTGTGGTGCCAAAATCACTTCAGCGCGCGAGGTTAGGTGTCGAGGATATCGATCTTTGTGAGCTGAATGAGGCATTCGCCTCTTAGTCTTTGATTAATTTGCAATGTAATGTACAGGTCCATAAGGAGGGAACGATGACGGACTTAACTGTGCGACAAATTGACTTTGACGTCGATGAGACTGATTTCATCTGGAATCCGGCGAACCCTGCTTTTTCGGTGCTCATGAACCAAATTACGTTTTTTGTAGTGGGATTTGAAAAGTATATGTGTCGTGTCATGCGCGATGCTGAGGCGCGAATCGCCGATCCCGCGGTGATGGAAGAAGCGGTAGCTTTTCGCAGGCAGGAAGCAATCCACGCACAAAAGCACAACCAGCATGCACGCGGCTTAATTGCGCAATACCCAGCACTGCAAGGGGTGCTGGACAAGACGCTGGCTAGTTACGACGAGGTTTACCAGTCGTACCCACTTGAGTACCACTTGGCCTATGCGGGTGGTCTGGAAGCTATTTTCACACCATTTTTTCGTATGATTTTAGATCATCGTGCCGCTCTCTTCGGTGAAGGAGATGCCAATGTGGCTTCTCTGTTTGTCTGGCATTTCTGCGAAGAAATTGAGCATCGAAGTTCGGCCTACGATGTCTATAACCACGTGGTGGGTAGTCATTGGTTTCGCATACGAAATACAGGCGCCTTCCAAAAGCATACCCGCGGCCTATTCGACATGATTAAGCTCGAGTTTGAGAATATTGTGCAGGATGTGCCTGTTGAGGCTTATAGTGATAATCCTCTTGGGCAGATACCCATTTGGGCACAGCTTCGCTCTGCACTGGGGGTGCTTGCATCACAGTTTCCCTGGCACGATAGTGTTAATCAGCCGCTGCCTGAGTACTACGATGAGTGGCTTGGACATTGGCGCGCGGGCAGAGACATGTCACAAATTTATGGTAAGACTCCGAGTAAGACGTGAGCGAAACAGCACAAACCTTTGATCAACTCGCTAACCAACTCGGAGGCTTCCACCCAGACGCTATCGCAAGCTGGGGCTTTGTAAAAAGCCCGCTCGCACTATCTCACTGGACCATGAACGTCATAGAAATACTACTCATCACCGGAGCATTGTGGGGCTTGGTCCACGCCGTTTCCCGCTTTAAACAAGGTCACGTTGTCTATTTGGCGTTTTGGCTTGCTTCAGTAGTGTTCATGCTGGCGCTGGAAATTCCGGTCTATTTCCCCGAGAAAATCGGTGGCGATGAGACCAGTTTATTCTTTATACACAACGAATTTACGGTGCAGTTCTTTTTTGGCCGAGCCCCACTGTATATTTTGGCTCTGTACCCCGCAGTGATGTATTCGTCTTTCGTATTGGTCAAGCAAGCTGGTTTGTTTGAAGGGCGCTTTGGCGCGCTGTCAGGTGCGGTCGCCGTGGGGTTAGTGCACCATGTTTTTTATGAAGTTTTTGATCATTACGGCCCTCAGTACGGTTGGTGGCTATGGAATTACCCTAATTTTAACGGATCGCTAGCCGCGGTCCCGGTCTCCAGTATGGTGAGTTTCGCCTTCATTGGCCCCATCGCGTTGACCTTGGCGACCCGGCTATTAGTGACGACTGACCTCTACGAAGAGGGTGTTAGCCTTAGCCGGTTCAGTTCCCGAATCCTGTTTGGAGTGCGAGCAGTGGCCGCCGGATTATTAACGCCAGTCTTCTTCGTATTGCTAACCACGAACACTTGGTATGAACTGCTCGCTATTGAGTTAACGACACAGCGGGAGACCTTCACCGCTATCGCTTTACTGGGTTCAGCGTTAACGCTCACCGTGCTGAAGTTCTCTCGCATAACTGAATTCTCGATGTCGGGGCTGCTGACCTTTTCTAAAGCCTACTTGTCGCTATTCCTTGCTGTTTTTCTAGTGCTTTGGTTGTACGCACTGCCAGACTACCTGTCCGCTGTTGATGGGGTGACGTCGTGGGGATCGCGCACGGGCTCATTGCCCTATGCATTGGGGTGCATTGTCCTGGGTATCTTTTTCTTGCTGAGAACTCGCTCGGGAGAGCAGCGCACCTAGATCGGCATCCTGGTGGCCGCATTTCGCTGATGCGCAGCCCTGTGAGCGGACGAATCCAGAGGATAGTAAGAACAAGCCACCCATCGCTTAACCCGTTCCCACGCTTTGCGGGTTGGGACTGCAATCGCTATGCCTAAGTCCAGGTTACCCAATGGGCCAATAAGGAAAACGTGAAACCAAAGAAATTCTGCTCAAACTTGGGACAGTCTTTTATTCGATGATTCGCAGTGAATTATGAATCAGTAAAAAGAAGTTACTGAAGGTCACCGCGCACCAAAGCCACGGGGCGATACAGACAACAAAGATAATAAATTCCAGGTTTACCCACCCCAGGCTATATGCAAAGGGAAGGATTAGCGGGAGGAACACTATTAGAAAATAGATTTTTTGAAACAGCACTTGTGGCTTTGAATCGGCTTCGATCTCGACGGTTACATCAACATCCTTTCTTTTTGTAATTTTGTGTTGGGTGTACAGGAAAAGCATCGCAGTCAAAAAGATCACAAAGGATCCAAAGTAAAAACAATTCTCCCAGAATTGTCGTTCAACCCCCAGGTGAATTAGCTGATAAATCGGAAACAAACATAAGGAAATGGCACACACGTTGTTGAATATCATCCAAGTAAAAAGCCATAAATCCAAATAGGACCAAGTTCCTTTTCTTCCAAATACGAAGGTCGTGGCAATGCCCTGAAAAGCCAGTAGACCAACAATGATTTCTCCAGAGAACATAAAATAATTAGCGATTTGCTCGGGCTCAACGAATAGACTCTCGGTTAAATGATCTACCAAAACTGCTAGAGGATAGTAAGAAAAAACCACGTTTTTGCAAAAAGAGAATCTTTACTGAGAAAATCAGGAATCTGGTCTACATCGGTGAGTTTTCAAGCCGGGATTCAACCCGGAGAAAGTGGCGCGGCACACCGCCCCCCATCAGAGTTTCCCTGGCGCTAGAGGGCCGATCCCAGGCAACCGATAGCCATGACAGCAATCAGCACAAAGGTCCCCTGCGCGCCTATCAACCTGGGATAGTTAGCGCCCGGATAAGTCCCCAGCCCGTAAGCGTGTAAAAGTCGCAGGACAAAAAGAGACAGACCAAACCCGTGCAACAGAAGTTGTGAGGCACCCTGGATCTCAAGAACCAATAGCAGCAATAACGCAATCGGTACATTTTCAATAAAGTTTGCTTGCACGCGCAGTGCGGCATCAGGTTGCCAGGCAGGTACCTTACCCGTCCGCAACCGGGCATACAGGACAAAATTCGCGAGTACGACAGCCAGTAAAGCATGCAAACCGACATACAGCGCGGTCACTGGGATCAACCCTGACATCTCATTAATACCCATTACAGAATTCCCCACACAACAAGTCCCAGCCCTGCCAGAGAAAGAACAAGTCCAATGTAACTGTACTGGTCCAGCCAGAACAGGCCAAAGGCTTCCGGAGATCCCTTTTCAACTGTGGGTGCTTCCCCGGGAGACAAAGCGTGCGGCAGCCCTCCAACCCACAAAATTAGCAGACCATGAAACGCCATCCCCAAACCCAGAGCGACTATCCAGAAGTCAGACATCCAATTCCCCTTGTTTTTATTGTTAGCCCTAACCTAGGGCTCGATAATAACTTCTTCTTTCGCCATAAATAACGAAATGCTCTCCATGTCGACGAAATTGGGTGCATCGCTCCCCTGATCTTCTCGCATCTGTCTTGAGCCGATCGCGCGTCCAGCGGTCTCTATATCAGGCCACGAAATCTCTGTAATACCATCGTAAACCGGGCTTGCTGTTTCCTGTGAATCTGCCCGTGTGTGAATCTGCACATAACTAAGCGCCTCTTCTGTTAGCGCTGCGATCGGGCCATGGGTGTGCCACCAGTGATGCTGAAATGCCTCCAGTGTCAGGCCCGGCTTCTTACGGAAAGGGTACACACCTTTTACCCTGTCTGCTGTGACATATTCTGCAGTCCTCACTACCACGCGCTCCATACCCGAAAGACAAGATTGAACCTCGACCCCTTCAGCAAGCAACCCCCCGATCCCGATCACACAAGCAGCTATGCCTATAGACGAGTCATCAAACCACAACTCTGCTGAGCCGGAGAAGGCAGGCGACTCCTGACCAGGCAGCGCTCTGGCCTGGACATAACCCTTAATCTCCGGAAACACGGCTCGAATCGCATCCTCAGCATCACGACCCTTAAATCGAAAAGGGTCTTCACCGGCATTTATCAAGAAACAGGTTTTATACATGAAGAGTCCTATAAACGGAGTTGTACCGCTGCACGCGCTGTTACCAGGTACACTACCGTCCCAATCGGGTAACCGCCAGGTTACACTCTAACCAGCAACCACCTCAGTCTGCAAACTCCGTTTTCTTCGTCACGCACTCCCTTATTCCGTGCATTTCCTATCGCTTCTATTGCTAGTATCACAGACACTCAGGCCTAACAGGTTGGCGATGACTCAGCCTGTTGCTGAATTGATTAATTCACAAATCGCCGGGCAACGTCGTCAGTAGGCGTCATACAAACATCGCGCCGTCCAAACCATCCGTATCGATGGCCAGCCACCAGGCTGTATAGCCAATCCCTTAACCCGGATGGAATCAGGTGCAGAACCCGCAGGAAACGCCAACCACCAGTCAACTGCGATGCGATCTCTAACACTGCATCAGACCGGTAGTAACACTGATTTTCTTTAATCAACACAAACGTTTCATCAAACGATTCATGGATGTTGTGCTGACTAGCTAACCTACTAGCAGCATCACTCTGTCCCGGTGTAAACAAAAACCTTGCTTCCGGATCACGCTTGATAATGAAGTTCACGGCACCATTGCACAGGTTGCAGGTCCCATCAAAGATCACAACACTGGAATCGCCATTGTCGACTGTCATGCGTTAGGCCTATCTTGACGCCGTTCAGCCTCCCTTGTGGGCAATACGCGTGCCACACTTAAAAATTCGTATGGCCCAGATAGAAAATACCTAGTGCCAGCGCTGAAGAAAAACTGGCCGCTATGTCTTTGCCGTTCACAGTTCATAATTCGCTGAGTACCCCGCTAGTTTGTCAAATTTTGCGCTAGCACTTCACCTTCGACGTCGAAGCAGTCGGCCTTCGCCGTTGAGTCGGTCAACGGGCAGGACCAAATGACTGGCATTAATATTCCAAAACTAAGAAAAATTAACTCAAGTTCAAATCGAGTCACTGAGGTTTCCTCTCCCACCGGGCCTGAGCTCAGTGAATGTAGCGTAACGGGCTTGCGGACGAAAAGCATACTATCCCGATTTCGTTATCGGCTCGAAAGCTAACTCATACGCTGCCAGCGTTTTGAACAAACTCTCATGTGATATCAATACAACATTAAGAAGCAGGCAGGTGCTCAGCCCATTTAAAGACACTTCCCCCAACTACTCAGTAACTGGCGATGTCTCCGCAAGCTGATCTTTGGCAACAAGATCCTCACGCAACGTTCGGGAGGCGAGATAATAATGCAACGCTGACCAGATGTTTCCAGCAACCGCGAGGATTAACAGCGAGTAGCGGATGGATTCTTCACCATACTCTGGTTTTAAGGTGTCAGATAAGAATCCCGCAAACACAGGACCAAGCCCAAGCCCAATCAGATTCAATACAAACAACAGGATCGCTGATGCAGTAGAGCGCATGGCCGGTGGCACCAGCGTTTGTGTCATCGCAAAGGTTGGGCCCAAATACATTGGTCCAAGGATGGCACCGGGAATGGCCAGGACAATCGCCAGCATCGGATCTCCGGTGGTATAAAAGAGCACTGCGAACGGCACACTAATAATTGTCGCAATACCAGGTACACCCATGTACCAGCGCTTATCCTTCCTACCCATCCGATCGCCAAGATAGCCGCCCAGATAGGTGCCGATCATCCCGGTAAGCCCGATCAAAAAAAGGTAGGTTGACGTTTCGGCCAGCCCAAACCCATGTACACGCATAAAAAAGGCAGGAATGAACAGGCCCACCCCATATCCCACAAAAGCATGCAGCGCGCCTGCGAATGATAAATGCCGAAACGCCTTCAGGCCCCATAAAAACCTGATGGTATCCGCCAACGGAACAAGATCTTTTTGTACCTCCACATGGTCTGGTTCAGAGTGTCCACGGGGAGGTTCTCTAACAGTGAAAAACACCACAATAGCGACGATAATGCCAGGCAGACCTACCACCATGAACGCCATGCGCCAGCCAAAGTACTCTCCTATCCAACCACCAACTAGCGTGCCAATTGCGGCGCCGATGGGAATCCCTAGGGCATAGGTCGAGAGCGCCGTTCCCCGCTCTTCTTCCGGGTACATGTCAGAAATCAATGAATGAATTGGTGGCGAGCAGCCTGCTTCGCCAATACCTACGCCAACCCTTGCAATCAACAAAGTACCGAAGCCCTTGGCAGTCGATGTGAACATGGTCATCACGCTCCAGATCACCAACGCCAACGCGACGATGTTTTTGCGGACACCCACATCCGCCCAACGGGCGATGGGTATGCCGGCAAAGGTATAGAAGATCGCAAACGCGATACCCCCAAGCAGGCCTAACTGCGTATCTGATAAATGGATCTCCAGCCGGATCGGCTCGATCAGAATGGAGAAAATCTGTCGATCGACAAAATTAATAACGTATACCAAGAGGAACAGTGCTAACGCATAGCTGCGGTAGGACGGTGTTATAGATAAGGCTTTTTCTTCTTCGGTCCGGCTCAATTTCTACTCAAATTCACCGGTGGCCGGTGCACATCGCAATTTGCATTAAACACTAATATCATGAACCCCTCTTTAACGCTATGTTTGCGATCCTGAATTCGACGTTGAACAAACTGGATAAATAGTTGAGCAAGATGAAAAATTCCCAGAAGGTAGCAGTAGTCGGTGCAAGCGGCGTGGTTGGCCGCGCGTTGGTTGAACATCTGATGCAGGGTGAGATACCGGTGGTGGGCCTGTCTCGTCGTCCACCAGCCGACCTTGCTGACGCACCTTTTCAGCCACTCGATCTAACCAGCCCATCTGAATGCGAACAGATAGCGGAATCAACGCTTTCGGACGTGACCCATCTGGTCTATACCGCACTCTTCGAGAAACCTGGCCTGATACCTGGCTGGCAAGAACAGGACCAGATGCAGACCAACCTCGCGATGCTCCGCAACCTTCTCGAACCACTAAAGACAAGCGGCAAACTGCGGCATGTCACCTTACTGCAGGGCACCAAGGCCTATGGCGCACATGTAGAACCCATGAAGATACCCGGCCTTGAAAGTGATCCACGGCATCTACATGAAAATTTTTACTGGTTGCAGGAAGATTATCTTCGCGATCTTTGCCGCGGCACAGACCTGCAATTTACAATCTGGCGCCCACAGGTGATCTTTGGCCACGCATTGCATGCCCCGATGAATATGCTTGCGGCCATCGGTGTGTACGCAATCTTGCAAAAAGCCGAGGGCTTACCCTTAACTTATCCAGGCGGTCCTTCCGCTGTTTCCGAAGCCATTGATGCCGACTTATTGGCAAAGGCAATCAGTTTAAGTTTCGATAACGATGCCTTCAGCAACCAGACATTCAACATTACCAACGGTGATGTCTTCCGGTGGCAGGACACGTGGCCAGCCCTCGCGCAAATATTTGGCATGGAAACCGGCGAGCCTGCCAGACGGCTTCTATCAGAATCACTCTACGATAGGGAGGACGATTGGTCACGGCTGACCCGCCAGCACGGCCTAAGGCCTCATACTATTCGTGAACTGGTCGGCGATTCTTTCTACTATGCTGATGCCATGTTCAACGCTTACGGCAATGCAGCGCCGCCACCAGCGATCCTAAGCACTATCAAACTCCGTCAGGCCGGTTTCACGGAATGCGTTGATACAACCGACATGCTGTCACGATGGTTCCACAAGATGGCACAATTGAGAATCCTGCCACCGCTTCGCTAGGTTTTTAGATTCCTGATTTCCCATAGATGGCCGATGGTCCAGGACCCTCTGGGCCCAACCGCCCTTCGCCACCGAAATGACCTTTGCCTGGAACATGGTTCACCTCCACTCGAATACCATCCGGGTCTTCAAACAGGATCGAGTAATAACCCGGCGCAAAATGCGAGCCGTCCTCAGGAGCGTGGATGATGTTGGCATCCACTTCTTTTTCAATAAAGGCGGCGATGGCATCAACATCTTCCTTCGCCCTGGCGCGAAAGCAAAAGTGGTGTAAACCGCTGGTATCCTGATCGAAGCTCACACTCTTCTTATCTTCCGGTGCCTCGCGAATCAGAATACCGGTCCGACTACCGATGCAGTAAAGCGTCGTGTCATTCTTAACCAGGGTTTTCATTTCCAAGAAATGACACAGCTTCTCCCAAAAGGGCAGGCAGCGATCAATATCGTTGACGGTCATCTGGATATGCGCAATACCATTTAACTCAACAGTCATAACCTAATCCTCTTTTACAGGTCGCCGTATCCACCGGCTGTTTGATGCAAAATCTTCTATAGCACCGCCCGATTTACTCCATCCGTTAAAGCCCGGTTCCAGATGAGCCACGTTTTTAAAGCCCATCGCTTTCAGGTCTCTCGCGGCATAGGCCGAACGCCCCCCGCCCGCACAAAAAGCTACGATGCGGGCGTCTTCCCTAAAATACTCCCGGTAATAAGGGCTGGCCGGGCTGGCCCAGAACTCCATCATGCCCCTGGCTACATGCACTGCCCCAGGGATCGTCCCAAGCTCTACCAGCTCTTGAATTTCCCGAATATCGATCAGCAGCAGGTCCGGGTTCTCGGAAATTTCATCGTTCAGTTCATCAATCGAAAGGTTCTCGAGGTCTTGCTTGATTTCTTCCACTTCTGCAAAAATGTCAACAATCGCCAATTGAGAGTTCCTTTTAATATCAAAGTTTCAATCCCACCATCATGGACATTCAATTTTCATGTGTCCAGAAACGTTTATACCCGTTACTCACTGGCATAGAATACCTTGATGCTTCAGTACTTCGATCATTTTTCAATCTATCACTGGTTTATCCTTGCCGTTGGAATAGGTATGACGACCGTGGGCTACTTCGTCAAACCTGACCAACCCATGACTCTCAAAACAGTAGCAGAAGTGATTAGCGAGTCCGGCCTCATAGATCCCGAGCAACCCATAAAGATCAAGCCAATAGCCGAAATAGTCACCGAGCCCAGTTCCAATATCCCTCCTGCACCAATAGTCCGTGATGGCATTTTTTACGACGGAACCTTTTCAGACGACCTGAATGGCAAGGGAACAATCACATGGCCATCCCGACAGATCTATCGGGGGGATGTTCGCGGCGGCCTACCGCACGGCAAAGGCAATATGTTATTTACGAATGGCAGAACCTATACCGGTGAGCTCAGCCTCGGAAAACTGCACGGCAAGGGTGAACTGCACTGGCCCGACGGTAGCTTTTATCGAGGCCAGTTCATCAACGACGTCGTTGCCGGTCAGGGGGAGTACACCTCAGCCGTCGGCGATCGATTCCAGGGGGAGTTTGCTGATGAAAAACCCCATGGCCGCGGTACCCTTAGCTTGAGCTCAGGTGACATTTATATGGGCGAAGTCCACTATGGCGTTATTGATGGAAATGGCGTTCTCGCCTTTGCTGATGGCAGTATCTATCAGGGGGAGTTTACTGCCGGACGCATGGAGGGCGCCGGTGAGCGATCCTGGCCTAACGGCAACACCTACAACGGTCAGTTCCAGAACGACAATTTCCATGGATATGGGGTCGCTCACTTCGAAAACGGGGTCATTCATGAGGGTGGCTTTTCGGACGGCAAACCCGCGGGAGAAGGGAAACGAAAATGGCCAGATGGACGGGTCTATCGGGGTCACTGGGAAGACGGCCTTCGCGAGGGTAGCGGCACCATGACGTTTACCAATGGCAATAAATTTGAAGGGGAGTTCAGGACTGACATGATGCATGGCCTGGGTCGCTGCTATTCTTCAGGTACCGCAACTCCCTGTACTTTTTTCGAAAATGAACGTCTGGACTAACTTATGAAAATCGGCACTTTTTCTACCTTTATGTCACCCATCTGCACACCGCAGGTGATCGGTGAGTTTGCACAAAGTGCGGAGAGCATTGGGCTTGATTCACTGTGGATGGGTGAACATGTCGTCCTGTTCGACAAGACGGAATCCCCTTACCCAGGGTCGGCCACTGGCAAACTGCCCGTCCCAGAAGGCGGCGGGATGCTCGATACCGTTGCAACATTCGGTTACCTCGCAGCCTGCACCAAGACATTACGTTTCGGCACGGGGATCACCCTCTTACCGCAGCGTAACCCCGTCTATACTGCCAAAGAGTTTACAACCCTCGACTGGCTAACCCAGGGCCGTATCGATTTCGGCATCGGCGTGGGTTGGTGCAAGGAAGAAGTGATTGCCTGTGGTTACAACTTCAATGACCGAGGTAAGCGTTGTGATGAAATACTACAAATGATGAAACAGTTATGGACCGAACCGATCGCCGAATTTCACGGTGAATTTTACGATCTTGCCCCTTGCCGCATGGATCCAAAACCGGTCCAGAAGCCACACATCCCAATTATCATTGGCGGCCACAGCAGTGCTGGTTTTCGCCGGGCAGCGAAATATGGCAACGGATGGTATGGCTTCCAGATGGATCTTGAAGCAACCGCACAGGTGACCCTGAAGCTGGACGCCGCCCTTGCCAAAGAAGGCCGCAATCGAGATGACTTTCAGTTGGTGATCACTCCGCCTTACCAGGTGACCACTGACATGGTTAAGGGGTATGAAGATTTAGGCGTCGACCAGCTTATCGTTCATCTTGGTAGTCAGAAGGCACAGCGTATCTCCGCCAGGCTGGTTGAACTTGAATCGCTGATTGAGGCGGCTGCGTGACATGACTACCTTCGATTATATTGTTGTTGGCGCCGGCACCGCGGGCTGCGTTCTGGCTAACCGGCTGACTGCTAATGGTAAATACAATGTCCTGCTGATTGAGGCAGGCAAGAAAGACAACTATTTTTGGATCAATATCCCGGTGGGTTATCTCTACACCATCAACAATCCTCGTACCGACTGGTGCTACGAAATTGAGCCAGACCCTGGCCTGAACGGTCGGAGCATTGGCTACGCCAGAGGCAAGGTGCTGGGCGGCTGCTCTTCCATTAACGGCATGATCTACATGCGTGGCCAACGCGGTGACTATGATCACTGGGCACAACTAGGCAATCTTGGCTGGTCCTGGGATGACGTTTTACCCGTGTTCAAACATTCCGAGGACTATCAGCATGGCGCAGATGAGTTTCATGGCGCAGGGGGTGAAATGCGCGTCGAGGAGCGCAGGGTTAACTGGGAAATTCTTGATGCGTGGCGCGACGCCGCAGCCGATTCTGGCATTCCAAAGATCGCCGAGTTCAATCGCGGCGACAACTCAGGTAACGCCTACTTCCAAATGACCCAGCGCCGGGGTTCCAGGTGGAGCGCAACCAAGGCGTTCCTGGATCCGGCCAAGGCAAGGCCCAACCTGACAATTCTGACCGAATCCCATGTCCAGAAACTACTGTTTGATCACCTATCCGACGAAAAAAGATGTACCGGTATCCAGGTTCAAACAAAACGGGGCATTGAAACATTCGAAGCAAGTCGCGAAGTATTGCTATCCGCGGGTTCCATCGGATCACCACAAATCCTGCAGCTTTCAGGCATCGGTAACGGTGAGTTATTAAAGGAACGAGGTGTTATCCCCGCACATGAGCTTTCAGGCGTCGGTGAGAACCTGCAGGATCACCTGCAGGTCCGAACGATTTACAAGGTGCACAATACGGTGACGCTCAACCAACGGATTAATTCCCTGTTTGGTCTGGCGGCGATGGGCATCGAGTACTTTCTGCGCAAGACCGGCCCGCTTACTATGCCACCTTCACAGCTAGGTGCGTTCGCCAAAAGTGATGAGAACCAGCCGACGGCCAATATCGAGTGGCATGTCCAACCTTTGTCTCTCGACAAGTTCGGCGATCCGCTGCATAAGTACAACGCGATAACGCCATCTGTCTGCAATCTCAGGCCCTCGAGCCGCGGGCATGTCCGTATCAAATCGAATCGGCCGGAGGACTACCCAGCCATTACTCTTAATTACCTGTCGACAGAAGAAGATCTGCAGGTCGCGGTGAGCGGGTTGAAGTACACACGAAAAATCATGGCCTCACCTGCACTCAGTAGGTTCGAGCCGGAAGAACTGAAACCCGGCGCGGATGTTGTGACCGATGCAGACCTGGAACGGGCAGCTCGCGACCTGGGAACGACCATCTTCCACCCGGTTGGCACCTGCAAAATGGGTAATGACCCCTTAGCGGTCGTGAACGACAGGCTGGAAGTTCACGGTATTCGGGGGTTAAGGGTTATCGATGCATCAGTGATGCCCACCATTATCTCCGGCAACACCAATGCACCAACGGTGATGATTGCTGAAAAAGGTGCGAAGTTCATCCTTGAGGATGCTGTAAAGTCATCCTGACGGAGTGTTGTTATCTCGACGGAGTGTTGTCATCTCGACCGCAGCGGAGAGATCTCTCTTTTAGCCAACAAACCCAGTCAGTTCTGCGCTGACATCCCAAAGTTTCTTACACAGCGACCCATCATCTGCCTGGGGGGAATAATCCGTCAGTTCACATTGGTCATAATATTTACCGTTGGTCTCAGCCAGCGCCGGGTCACTCGCCAGCATAATATTGGACAGCGCACCCTTTTCCGGAGAGAGAATTAAAAACATTCCGATAATTTTGCGAAGCAGCCATGGCAGGTCGCGGATAATATCCGTTGAAACCGCGCCCGGGTGCAGGACATTAGATGTAACACCCGTTCCTTCCAGTTGCCTGGCAAGTTCTATCCCAAACAGCACGTTTGCCAGCTTCGAGCCACTGTACGCAGACTGGCTGTTGTATTTTTCATAGCCTTTGAAAACATCGAAATCAATCTCGCCAGCTTTATGTAACTTGGATGACACAGTCACTACCCGCGCCGGCGCACTTGCCTTCAGACAATCCAGCAACAGATTGGTGAGCAGAAAATGACTCAGGTGGTTTACCCCCATTTGCATCTCGAAACCGTCAACGGTAAATCTCTGTTTTGGCGGAAAAACGCCGGCATTGTTAATCAACACATCTAAACGGTCATATCGGGCCAGGAAGTTGGCCGCAAGGTTGCGCACACTTCCCAGGTTATCCAGTTCAACTGGCAGGTTGATGGCCGGCGTCGATGCGCCTGCATTGATCACCTTCAGCGCAGCAGTCGTCTTGGCGGTATCCCTGCATGCAAGGACAACTTCCGCACCCTGCTTTGCCAATTCTCTTGCGGTAACTATTCCAATGCCACTATTGCCGCCCGTGATCAAAACTCGCTTACCTTCCATCTCCGCGCTCCTGACTATTTGTGGTTAGGTTTCAACCTTCACTGTAAACGGTTGACGTTTTACATCGTAGAGGTTGGTTGCCAGGTACAGATAGGCAATGACCAACAGCATGCCCAGACCTGGCACCAATACTGCGTTTCGAACACCCATGTATTCAACCAACACCCCGATAATAGCAGAACCTATCGGCATACCACCCATCATGCCAAGCATGAAAACACTCAGGATTCTCGCCCGATGGGTCGGAGGTGAAGCTTCCTGCACGATGGCTCGCGACAGCGTCATGGAGATACCGCCACACATACCCCAGACGTAGATCACCCCATAGAACGCGAGCTCAGAGAGCTCAAAGTACAGGCAGGACACCACCAGCGAACTGAAACACCCTCCCAGGATCAGTGCCCGGCCTGGCCGTGCAATCCCTCCCCGACGCATCACAAAGAAAATAATGGTGCAGGTCCCCAACATGTTTGAAGCGTACGCCATCGCGATACCTCTCGCCCCGCCGTCAAAAATATCGCGCACCATCAATGGCAGGATGACCATATAAGAAGAAGCAAAGAAAAGGCCGATACCAAAGATCAGGATAATCGATGGCCGTATTTTCTCGGACTGCCAGGCAACCAGCAGACCTGCCTTGATGTTCTCGAGTGGCGACTCGTGTGCGGTATCACTAAACTCTACGGGCATGGCAGGCAGACGTTGGGTCGTAACGGCAGAACACATCATGAAGAACGACATGAAACAAAGGACCCCAATCGGCCCCATCACATCTGCGCTGGAACCAATCGCAAAGCCAAGAATCTGGATGCCAAACTGTACGCCAATGACCAGGATAACAACCCCCTGCACATTTTCACCGGCGACCCGGTTAAGCATGGCATCCCGCGCCGGTTGGGCGAAAGCGCCAAAGCAACCTGCAAGAACCACCCAGCAAAGCAGGAGTTCGTAGGTCACTATGTCCACATAGAAAAAAACAGCAACAATCAGTGGCGGCACGGCCAGCAATGAAGCCAGTATGACTGACAACCTGCGCTGGTCGACCCGGTCACCCAGCCAGCCACCAAACAGGACCAGGAACAACATCGGCAAGGGTCCTGCCATCTGCGCGATCCCCACCTTGATCGGTGATTCCTGCAGATAAACAGCAATCAACCAGGGGAAAAGCACCGCCTGGATTCCTCCCGGCACCAGGAAAAAGGCGGTACTGCCGAGGTACCATTTCAAATCATAGGTTAACTTCATGAGCTGGCAGCCATTTTTCTGGAGAAATCCCGCCGGGTTCGCTCGTCAATGGGCGCCGCAAGATATCGCCTGAGTTGATCAGCACTCAGTTTGCTGTGCGCATCTTTGAAGAATGTCTGTAATGGAATTCGGTCACCATCGTAAGGCCTGTGAGCATATTCATCTCCTGCCTGCACATCACCCGTCTCGAGCACCCTGCAGTAGGCACCAGATCGTCCGGCCTTCATGAATTTTTTAGCGAACTGCTTGTCGCCCATCCGTGAGGCAAGGGTACTGCAGGGTATACGTGGCGCACTTACCTGAAGGGTCACCGATTCGGAAACCAGAACATCCCCAACACATATGCCACACAAATCCTGTTCGGAGGTAGTGAAGTTCTCGCCAAATGTTCCCGCAGGAACCTCCTGACCCAGCGCCTCTGCCCACCAGGCGTAGTCTTCGACGCTATAAAGGTAGATGGCCTGGTCTGGTCCCCCATGGTGTTTCATATTGCAGATCGCATCGCCCGGCAACCCCAGCTCGCACACAGCAATCGGCCCTTCAGACCGTTCCTTGAAGATGCCTGTCTCGCGCTTCCTGCCGTTAACTGTCAGCAGATTACGAGACCCAATATTGATTTGCTCAATGCGCACAGCGCCACTCCAACATACTGCTTGATGATCCTTAGTATGCGCTTTTGAGCAGAATGCTGGGCCATGTTTGATTGGTGAAATATTGGAATGTAACACTGTCCAATTATTCCATTATTTGACCCGCCTGCTGCTGATACATTGCCCGCTCAAATAACCAAACAAGGACGGGACATGTCTGCTTACCTGAAGGAAATAGAAGCCGTAGAAAAACTGCGCGAGGCACAGGGTGAAGCCTGGAACGGGATCAACCCGGAGTCCGCAGTGCGAATGAAGTTGCAAAATCGCTTCAAAACCGGCCTTGATATCGCGCAACACACAGCGGATATCATGCGAAAAGACATGGCTGAATACGATGCAGACTCTTCAAAGTACACCCAGTCACTGGGTTGCTGGCATGGTTTTGTCGCCCAGCAGAAAGCGATTGCCATCAAGCGCCATCGCGGCACGCTGGATAAGAAATACGTTTACTTATCTGGCTGGATGGTAGCCGCACTAAGATCCAAGTTTGGTCCACTTCCTGACCAGTCTATGCACGAAAAGACAGCTGTACCGAGCCTTATCTCAGAAATCTACACGTTCCTGAAACAGGCCGATGCGGTAGAACTGGAGCGTGTATTTGCGGCCCTGGATGACGCCCGCGAAAATGGCGGTGACGTAACATCCCTGCTCAAACAAATTGATGACTTTGAGACACATGTGGTGCCTATTATCGCCGATATCGACGCTGGTTTTGGTAATGAAGAAGCCACCTACCTGCTGGCCAAGCAGATGATTGAAGCGGGCGCCTGTGCGATCCAGATCGAAAACCAGGTCTCTGAAGTGAAGCAGTGTGGCCACCAGGCCGGTAAGGTGACGGTTCCACACGAAGTATTCCTGGCCAAGATCAACGCTGTTCGTTACGCCTTCCTGGAGCTCGGTATCGACAACGGTATTATCGTTGCCCGCACTGACTCTCTTGGTGCAGGCCTGACCCAGATGGTACCTGTATCTAAAGAGCCAGGCGACCTCGCTGCACAGTACAACAGCTTCCTTGAAACAAAGCCTGTTCACGACATCAGCGAACTGCTAGAAAATGACATCACCATCCGCCAGGGCGGCAATCTGGTGAAGCCAGTGAGACTGGATAACGGGCTGTATGCTTTCCGTGAGGGCACTGGTGTTGATCGTGTCGTTCTCGACTGTATCACCAGTCTGCGTCATGGCGCTGACCTTCTCTGGATTGAAACTGAGAAGCCGAACGTCGCCCAAATCGCAGCGATGGTAAACAAGGTTCGTGAAACAATTCCTGATGCCAAGCTAGTTTACAACAACTCTCCTTCTTTCAACTGGACTATGAAGTTCCGCGAACAGGTTCTGGAAGAATGGACGGCAAAAGGCAAGGACGTTTCAGCTTACCCAACAGATGGCCAGGGCCTAATGGCGGAGAGCCTGGATGATACCGAACTGGCCCAGGAAGCAGATCGATTGATTCAGTCTTTCCAGGCAGACGCGGCTCGTGACGCGGGTATTTTCCATCATCTGATCACTCTGCCGACTTACCATGAGACCGCGCTGGGTGTGGATACCCTGTCTGAGGGCTACTTCGGTGATGAAGCAATGCTTGCCTACGTTAAGGGTGTACAGCGCACAGAAATCCGTCGCCAGATGAACGTGGTCAAGCACCAGGAAATGGCTGGTACCACCATGGGTGACCACCACAAGGAATACTTTGCGGGTGAGAACGCGCTCCTTGCGGGTGGTAAAGACAACACAATGAGTCAGTTCTAGGTTTTGATTCAAGTGAGTGTTTAAGGATAGAGAGCCTTCTCTTCCGAATTTAAGGGTAGCGATCAGCTACCCTTTTTTTTGCCTACCGTTTACTGCCACAATGGTGTCATGCATGACGTACTTATCATTGGATCGGGCAGCGCAGGCGCTGTTATCGCTAGCCGCGTGTCAGAAGACCCAAACCGGACAGTTTTGTTAGTTGAAGCCGGGCCTGATTATCCGGACCTCAGCGACACGCCTTTCGACCTGATTAACTCTCACAACAATTCCTATACCAAGCACGATTGGGGGCTCACCTACGAACCCACCCGGGGACGTGAAGTCAATTTTCCCCGCGGCCGTGTTACCGGAGGCTCCAGCGCTGTTAATACAACTATTGCACTAAGGGGCATACCGGAAGATTATAACGAATGGGCCGAGCTCGGTTGCCCCGAATGGCAATGGGAGAAAGTGTTACCCGCCTTCAACAGGCTGGAACGCGATCTGGATTACGGCGCCAAGTCCTACCACGGCGATGCCGGACCCATCTCGATTCGTCGATATCCCAAAGAAGAGTTGGAACCGCAACACCAGGCATTCCTGGATAGTGCTGATAGGCTTGGCTACAAATACTGCCCAGACGCTAACGATCCTGATGATGATGGCGCCGGCCCCCACCCGATGAATAAGCTGGGTCGCCTTCGGGTGTCAACCGCAGTGGGTTATCTTGCACCAGCTCGCATTCGCCCTAACCTCACCATCCGCGCAAACACCACGGTCACGCGCATCCTGTTCGATGGCAGCAAGGCAACTGGGGTTGAGGTACAAAACGCCGACGGTTCGACTGAAACGCTTAACGCGAAGCTGGTTGTGCTTTCAGCAGGCGCACTCATGTCACCAAAAATTCTGATGCATTCCGGCGTTGGCCCCAGAGCATCACTAGAATCATTTAATATTGACCTTGTCGGCGACGAGCCGGGGGTCGGACAGAACCTTTGCGATCATCCCGCTCTTAGTGTCGTGTGCGAAGTGAATGACCCTTCGATAATCAATCACGACCAGCCCATCATCCAGACCATATTACGTTATACAGCTGAAGGCTCAGACAAACGAAATGACCTGCAGATAGAACAAATCAGTTTTGCAGGTCGACCTGGAGGGCCAGCGCTCTTCAGCATCGCCGCTGTGCTCGAATACCAGTATGGCCGCGGCGAGTTACGACTGCGCTCCGCCGATCCATTTGATGCGCCGATCATTGACAATCGATTCTGTGAAGACGACCGCGACACCCGAAGGCTGGTGGCCTGCATGAAAGACACTCTCAGGTTCACCACTAAAGGCGCACTTAAGGAGATGATTAAATCAATTACGTTCCCAGACCCCGCACGGGGTAACGATGATGAATCACTGTCGAAACTCTGCCGCCGATTCTCTGCGAGCGGATATCATCCGTGCGGCACGGTGAAAATGGGTGATGTGAAAGACCCGATGTCCGTGGTCGACCAATATGGCCGCGCTCACCGGTTCGATAACCTGGTGGTGGCTGATGCATCCATCATGCCATTTGTACCAAGAGCAAACACCAATCTTACCTGCATTATGATTGGTGAGATGATTGGCGAATGGCTACGAACAAAGCCTGAACACTACCGCTAGCGCTAAGAGCAAACCCTATGAATGACATTACGATCAGAAACGTCCAGATTCTTGACGGCCTCGGCGGGCAAGCCCGTGCCGGTGACGTCGGCATCCGAGATGGAAGGATTACAGAAGTTGGCAGCGCCGGACCGGGCAAGGAAGAAGTCGATGGGAAGGGCCAGTACCTGGCTCCCGGTTTTATCGATACACACTCCCATGACGATGGTGCCTTCTTTCGCCATCCAGGTATGGAGTTTAAGCTGGCACAGGGGGTCACCACCGTGGTCGCCGGTAACTGCGGCTTCAGTGCGGTGCCTATCGACCCGTCAGTTGACCCGAGCCGCGCGAGTGGCGGAATACTCGCCGGTCTTGAAGGCTCATTCACCGACCTGGAAGGATACTTCGAGGCCGCGCTTGATAAAAACCCTGGTATCAACAACATGATGCTGGTCGGGCATAACACCGTACGAACACTGGTGATGGGCATGGCAAAGCGCGCGCCCAATGCCAGCGAACTAGGCACCATGAAATCCCATGTCAGCAAGGCTCTTGAACAAGGTGCCTGCGGTTTCTCCACAGGACTGATCTATCGACCCGGCCGCTGGAGCGATACCGAGGAAGTCATCGCGCTGGCAAGTGCAGCCAACGAATTTGGTGCGCTCTACACCACCCATATGCGCAACGAAGGCGATCACTTACTTGAAGCGGTTGATGAAGCACTTCGAATAGGTCGTGAATCTGATGTTCACCTGCATATCTCACATCACAAATCAGCAGGCCCGGCCAACTGGGGCAAGGTCGGTGATTCACTCGCGAAAATTGACGCAGCCCTGGCGACAGGACAACCCGTCACCCTGGATGTATACCCCTACACCGCCGGTAGCGGAAGAATGATCGAGTACTTTAATCTCGATAACATCAGCCGCGCGCTCGCCGAGGTTATTCGAATCGCCAGTTGCCCGGCTTTCCGTGAATACGAAGGCAGAATGCTAAAAGACATTGCCGCCGAGCAGCAGGTAGATATCTGCGACCTGACGCTCACTATCCTCACAGCTCCGAAGGGAGACCGTACCATCTGCATCCAGTTCATTATTGATGAGCAGGATATCGCCACCAATCTCGCCCATAAGGACATGATGGTCGGATCCGATGGCATTCCGGACCTGAAAGGTAAACCGCATCCCAGGTTATTTGGAACCTTTCCACGCATCCTGGCAAAGTACGTACGTGAAGATGGCGTATTGTCGCTACCTGAGGCAGTAAGACGAATGACTTCACTATCGGCACAGGTATTTGGCATCGAGAGTCGCGGCCAGGTAAAAGAAGGTTACTGGGCAGACCTGGTGTTGTTTGATGCTGCTACCGTAAAGGACCTGGCTACTTACGACGAGCCCAAGACAGAGCCTGCAGGCATATCACTGGTTGTCATCAATGGGAATATTGGCCTTCAGGATGGTCAGCATCGATACGCCGGGTCCGGTAAGATGCTTCGCTTCAAAAACAGCGCGTATGGACAGTAAAGATGCCTGATGCCTTTCTTATGGCACTGGCAGGTGGTGTCTGCATCGGATTAGCCGCAACTTTGCTGATGGTCACGCTCGGCAGAATCGGCGGGATCAGTGGCATAGTCTTTTCTGCCGCCAAAAATCCCGTCGTAGACTTCTGGGCAATCTTGTTCATTGCCGGTCTCATTCTTGGCACTTTCCTGTTTCACTTTACTTCGGGTCACCCGATTCCCGCATTCAAAGTACCCTTGCCACTCATACTTGCCGGCGGGTTCATTGTCGGCGTTGGCACCAAACTAGGGAGCGGTTGTACCAGTGGTCACGGCATTTGCGGAATAGGCCGATTATCAGTCCGGTCCATCATCGCAACCTGCACTTTTATGCTGCTCGGTTTCATCACCGTCTACCTCCGTCTGCATGGAGGTGTCGCATGAAACTATTGATGGCACTTTTATGCGGCATGCTTTTTGGATTTGGGCTTGCCTTGTCTGGCATGACAGATATCGCCAATGTCATCGGCTTTCTTGACCTGTTCGGTGACTGGAATCCGACGCTCGCATTTGTGATGGTCGGCGGAATACTGGTCAGCCTGCCATTCTTTCAGTTTGGTCTGGGGAAGATTAAGGCGCCACTTTTTGCAGATGTATTTCGGCTACCCACGAGAACTGATATTGATGGTCGGCTAATTGGCGGCGCCGCATTGTTCGGAATTGGTTGGGGACTTGTTGGACTTTGTCCCGGCCCTGCCATTGCCTCGCTTGCTTACCTGAATATCGATATTCTCTACTTTGGCGTGGCCATGATGGCAGGTATGTTTGTGACAGATTTCGTAGACAGGTGGTTGAACGCAAAGTCATAATTTCGCCGCGTGACTCACCACCGTCATTTCGAGGGAGTTGCGCCAAGGCAAACACCACCGTCATTTCGAGGGAGTTGCGCCAAGGCAAACACCACCGTCATTTCGACGGAGCCCGAAGGGCGATTGGAGAAATCTCACATCCCGGCAATGAAACACCACTAATAAAGCCGTTCGTTAACCCCTTCTTTGAACGAACCACTTTTCTCAGGCACGGGCTCCGTGAACTCATAGTCGCCAGCAAAAACTTCCTTGTCGCCGCCCGGCGCCCACCAGACCCAGATCGCCCTAACAGTATCTCCAGTAAGGTTCACCATCTTATGAACGGCCCCAGGCTTCGTATAGATCGTCATCCCCTGACCCACTTCTCGGGTAACCCCATCGACAGTCCAGTCAGCCTTACCTTCTGTCACAAAATAGATTTCCGGAACTTCATGCCTGTGGCTATGGTAGATCGCATTCGGTGCTAACTCCCATATGCCGAATTGGATGTCATCACGATCGATCTGCCCACCTTCGATACCACCCACCAGAGTCTTCCAGCGCGCAATGTTGAACTCGTTAACCTTCCAGGTGACCTCCGACTGATCCAGGAATGGCCCGGTTATGACAGGAGTCTGCTGGGCAATGGAAACACCTGCCGTCATCAAAAAGCAGGCCAGCGTGACGAAGCGAAAAAATCGAGATCTCACCACTCCGCCTTCGACTCCGGTAGAGATGACTGGACGGCTCGCCACAGCCCCCCTCTCCATCATTTCGACTGAAGTGGCGCAGCCACATAACAGAGTAATCTTGTCCTCGGGATCGCCCAGACTCCCACTCGAAGGTGCTGTGTGCACTACAAACGCAATCCCGCATCGAGTTCAATAACCCGACCACTCACATAGTCATTCTCGAAAATGTACTTAGCGGTATGAGCGACTTCTTCAGGTTGGCCAAGGCGCTTAAGCGGAATCCCCGCAGCCATCTTCTCCAGCGCTTCCGGTTTCATGCTGGCAACCATTTCCGTTGCAATGAAGCCAGGCGCTATAGCCGCCGCACGAATACCATGGCGAGCCAGTTCCTTAGCCCAAACGGTCGCCAGCGCGGCCACGCCTGCTTTCGCCGCTGAGTAGTTAGTCTGACCCATATTTCCGGCCCTGCTGATACTGGATATATTGATAATGCACCCAGCGATGCCTTTCTCAATCATCCTGGAGGCAGCCTCACGTCCACAAAGAAATACGCCAGTCAGGTTTACGTCAATGACAGCCTGCCATTCCGCGAGCGACATCCGCTTTTCAATCTTGCCATCCTTAAACTTGATCATCAGGCCATCCCGCAGGATGCCGGCATTATTGATTAATCCATGAACCTCACCAAAATCCGCTTCTATCGCGTCAAATGCCGTGATCACATCATCTTCTTTGGCAACATTGGCCTTGTAGGACTTTGCATCGCCACCTGCGTCTTTACACAACTGAACTGCTTCAGCCAGCGGTTCATCGTTCAGATCGATGAGTGCCAGATTGGCGCCTTCTTTAGCCATTACAATAGCCATTGCGCGACCGAGACCCTGCCCTCCACCAGTGATGACAATAGTTTTACCGTTTAAATCCATGTTTTTCTCCTGCATTAAATCTGCATACTAAATCGAGGGCGAATAATGCCATTTCAATCTGCGAAATGCACAAAGACCGGTCCACAACCACGATCTTTACATCAATATGATGTGCCCGGATACTTCATCACCAGCTGAACGACCATTCTAGTGGCTCAGCCCCCATTGCTCAGACATTTCCTATACATACTTATTTCATTGATTGATCCAGCTCAATCAATAAGCTGATAGGCTTTTCTTTTGATCCCCCTTCTGCCTAAACTGTAGCCCATCTGAACAACGAATAAGGGCAATCAAATGCCAAGAGAAGTCCACACAGCGCGACTACAAAAAATTGAAGACCTCCGCGAAGACATACTAAAAGCAGGCGATGAAGCGCAGGAACTGAAAAAGCTTCCCGACTGGATTGTCACCAAGTTGGTTGACGAAGGGTTTTTCCGCTTCGCTCTGCCCACTGAAATGGGCGGTGACAATGCAAGCTCGATGGAGACAATAGAAATCCTGGAGCATATGGCTGCCATAGATGCATCGGTTGCCTGGAATGTCATGCTCGGCTCCGAGATTAATGCCATGGCGGTTGGTGGTATGGATCCTGAGCTTGCCAAGGAGATTTACCTCGATAACCCTCGCGTTGTCATGTGCGGTGGCGGTGGGCCAGGCAGTACACCTCCTCGCGCCGAACGTCAGGCTGATGGCAGTGTGAAAGTCTGGGGCCAGGCAACCTTTATATCTGGCTGTCATAACGCTGATTTCTGCTTTATGGGCGCTCCCCTGATGAAGGGTGACGAACTGGAAACCGATGCAAACGGCGCCCCGGTTTTCAAATTATGGTTCCTACCCAAAGACCAATTCGAAATTGTGCGCACCTGGGACGTAGCTGGCCTTCGTGGTTCAGGTTCAGATGACGTAAAAGCCGACGGCGCAGTTGTCCCGGCCAAATATGCCGGCGTAGACCTCTGGTCAGTACCATCACACTACCCTAACCCGGTTTATCGTATGCCGACGCCACTACGATTGGCTTATAACAAGGCCGCTATTGCAATCGGCGTAGCAAAAGGCTCATTGGAAGTCTTCGCTGACATCGCCAAGAACAAGATTCCCATGTTGACCTCTGCATCTCTTGCTAACAGAGGAATTGCTCAATACAGGATGGGTGTTGCCGAAGCGACCTACCGCGCTGCCCGCGCATGGTTAATGGAGTCCATGACTGCAGTCGAGGATGAACTAACCGGAAACTCCGATCTTCCAGGTGCCAAGACTACCCAGGATGCGCGACTTGCCTGCACCCACGCAGCCAACGAATGTATGAAAGTCGTAGACCTGTTGCACAACACTGCGGGTACTACCGCCATGCGAACATTCAGCCCACTAGAGAGAAAACTCAGGGATTCGCATGGTGCCGCAACGCACAGATGGGTAGCTCATCCCCTTTATGAAGATCTTGGAAAAATTCTTCTCGGTATCGAAGCCGGACCAGAATTTGCAGGAGGAACGGGCGCACCTGTTCTACCAGGACCGAAGTAACTGTTCAGCTATGTAGACCAAAAACGCCCGATATATTCGGGCGTTTTTATTTCTACTGACCACGCGTCAATAATGCAGCGGATTCCGGCACATCGCGTTCTTCGCCGTCGACAGGGATTGTCCAGCGTCAACCCAACAGACGCTTTCGAGGGCACTCGAATAAACGCCGGTCTATCTAATAGGGAAGCACCTGAATTGCCGCCTCAATCAGGCCAGCACACTGTTTGCTTATTTTCTGAACCAGACCCCGATCATAACCCTGCATCCGAGGGGTGTGAATGTGCCCAGCGCGTATCGCAGGGTCTTTTTCCCGAGTGTGCCGAATCACCCTGTAGCCAATCTCATTCGACAGGAATCCACCCCCGCTTCCAAAGACAGCGGTTTTCGACTCAAGCGCCGCCAGGTTCACTGCTTCAAACGCCCCCTGCTCCAGCGTTGTGACCAATCTGTTGTCGTTAACCGGGAAATCACCCATACATTTTTTCATCTCACCTGCGGGTAACGAAAATTCAACAAATTCCGGTCCTTCAAGATATGGCGGTACAAAGGGTTTCTCTGCCGATCCACCACCTGCCTCCCTGGCATTATCCGGTGTCGACACCGATCGCCGCCTGCCAGGGAATCGCTCCAGGTCGAAGCCTGTTCGGCCCATACTGACCGTAATCACCATGTCCACTTTATCAGTGAAGGCCTCAAGGACTCTTTCAACCAGAAACTCATCAAAGTCCTTATAACGCACCGGAAATATCATCGAACGAATCTCAGCTCTTCCCGCACCCAACGCTATCTGTTTGTGTTGATGTTGGAGTGCGACCACGCCGGATGGATTCCCCTGTTCTATGTAATCGTCCAGGTGAAACGGGTCGAACCCCGTCACCAGCACACGATAGGCTGCACCACCTGAAAACTGATTGCCCAGCATGCCGCGGCTTGCCAGCTCAAACTCCAACAAATCCGAGGATTCAGCACCGAGCTCTCTCAAATATTGAGATAGAATGAGTCGTTGCCAGTAGAGCGGCCGATCATCAAGTTGATCCTTATCGAACGCGTTTGACCAGAGCTCATCACCGATCTGGCGAGGGTTCACTTCAGGCGGTAAGGCTGGACGCCATGCTCCTGGCGAGAGCAGTGACCCAAGTGAAACCTCGGCGGTGGCGAGCCTTGATTCTTCAATATAGGTTTCTAACATCCCGTAAACTTACACTAGTGCGCTCAGTTCGCAAGGTACCTATAGACTAGTGATCTCAGCTCTCTAGGTACGCGGAAACTAGTGACCTCAGTTCCCAAGGTAGCTGTAAACTAGAGTCCTCAGTCCTCAAGGTAGCTGTAAACTAGAGTCCTCAGTCCTCAAGGTAGCTGTAAACTAGAGTCCTCAGTCCT
>Ga0209091_10000040_pt1 | contig 119584 bp, 111 predicted proteins | sample ArcticOcean_MG_C_6_FD_187438 | JGI IMG/M metagenome (GOLD analysis project Ga0209091, IMG submission 187438) | Marine microbial communities from western Arctic Ocean - ArcticOcean_MG_CB8_128 (SPAdes) (version 2) | ecosystem: Environmental > Aquatic > Marine > Oceanic | place: Arctic Ocean...
CCGGGCCCTGTGGTGGCAGGCGCGGCCTCGGGTTGCCATGAACTGATCCGGCAGGGCGCGCACCTGATGGATTCGATTACGGACCTGTACCGGGAAATGCCGCAACTTTTTGAACAGATCAAAGGGAATCTACCCGTGCCCGACGCGTCTAGGGCCCTGCCTTTAGCAGATCACCATCAAGAACTGCTGGCTCTATTAACCGCTGGCCCGATGGTTTTTTCGGAGCTCTTAGCGAACTTCGATGGGTCGATCGATGCCTTGGTCCGTGAACTGGCCAACCTCGAGCTCTCTGGTCGGATTGAACATCTTGGGACCGTTTATCAACTCAGAGTGCGCTGACGGCCAGGCTGTGAGCGCCCGAGACGAGGGCGCGGATACCCCGCGCCGGGTGGATTTGATGACGCGTGACCAGATTTAGGTCCGTCCGACGTGCTGATTCGCAAAGGAATGCTTATAATCAAGCGCTCAAAGGCTGGAGACAATTCATGGAAACGAAATTTGTAGCGATATTAATGGGCTCTGACTCAGATCTGCCGGTTATGGACGCGGCAGTGGATATCCTCAAGCGGTTTGGCGTGGCGATTGAGGTTAAGGTCACCTCTGCGCATCGCACACCGACTGAAACCCAGGCGTATGTTCAAAGCGCCGAGTCTCGCGGTTGCCAGGCGTTCATCGCGGGTGCGGGTATGGCAGCCCATTTAGCGGGCGCCATTGCGGCCCAAACCACTCGGCCTGTGATTGGCGTGCCGATTGATGCGGGCCCCTTACAAGGGTTTGATGCGCTACTGTCAACGGTCCAGATGCCAGGCGGCATACCGGTGGCAACCGTTGCGATTGGTAAAGCGGGCGCAAAAAATGCCGGTTATTTGGCGGTACAAATGATGGCGTTATCGGATGCGAGCCTTGCTGACGCGTTGCAACGTGAGCGACTTGAAAATGCCCAAGCCATTCTTGAAAAATCCGAGGCAATTGGGCAACGCTACCTTTGAACCGATCTCAAACAGATGCTTGCGATCGGCAAACCTTCTTGGCCGGCGCGGTGATCGCGTATCCGACTGAAGGCGTCTGGGGCTTTGGCTGTTCGCCAGACTCCGAGCAAGCGGTACAGCGAATTTTACGCATTAAGCAGCGGTCGGTTGACCAAGGGCTGATTCTCGTGGCGGCCTCGATGGATCAGTTTGCGCCTTACTTAGACAATTTAAGTCAAGCTCATATTGAGCGACTAAATCAGTCCTGGCCTGGCCCGGTGACGTTCTTAGTGCCGGATCAGGGAATCAGCCCTGTCTTCATCCGAGGCGCGCATACAACGGTTGCGCTGCGGGTCTCTTCCCACCCGGTTGTTCAATCCTTGTGCCGGATGCTCGGCGGGCCAATGGTTTCCACATCTGCCAATCGATCCGGCGACCCAGCAGCTTTAACGGCGCGTGAGGTAACCGAACAGTTTGCAGCAGAAGTCGATTTTATTATTCCTGGCGCCCTAGGGGGCCAGACGGGTCCAAGCGAAATCATCGATCTGATCACCGGCCAGGTGTTTCGGCCGCAGGCGTCCGGATGATCAAACTTGCCGTGCTGGGTAACCCAATCGGGCACAGCCGATCGCCCGAGATCCATGGTTTGTTTGCCCAACAGTTCGGGATCGCGTTGGATTATCAAAAAGTGTTGGTGCCAGAGCAGGGGCTTGCCGAGGCGGTGGCCGAATTAGTCCGCCAGGGGGCTCGGGGCTGTAATATTACCGTCCCCTTTAAAGCGGATGCGTTGGCGCTTTGTAATGAGATTAAAGGCGGGGCGGCCAGTCTCGGTGTGATTAATACTTTAGATTTCTCGCCCGATGGTGCGGTTCATGGCTATAACACGGATGCGCAAGGCCTGATGACAGATCTGAAAGATCATCTGCAGCAATCAATCCAAGATCGAAAGGTGCTTTTAATTGGCGCCGGCGGGGCGGCCCAAGGGGTGGTTTCTGCGTTAATCGGGGAAGCCCCAGAGACCTTGCACCTCTGGAACCGAACCCATCAGCGCGCGGAACAGTTGGCGGGGTTATCCCGGAGTGCGGGTCTGCAGGCAAAAACCAGTGCGCAGTTGGACGGGCAATACGATTTAATCATCAATGCCACGGCTGCCGGGCTGAAAGGTAGCGTGCCGGACCTACCAAGCCGCATCATTGGGCCCGAGTCATTTTGCTATGATCTAAGCTATAGCCATACTGAAACGCCTTTTCTGCAATGGGCCGCGAGCTTGGGCGCTCGGCATCGAGCCGATGGATTTGGGATGTTAATTGAGCAGGCTGCCGCAGCCTTTCACATTTGGTTTGGGCTATCGCCCGATACCCAAGTCGTTCGGGCTGAAATCGCCAGTTAAATCTGTTCACAAGGAGTTGTCCGTTGAATGCTTTGCTTTTAGAAAGTCCGTTTCCCAGTTTTGATTTGATCTCGGCTGACCAAGTGGTACCGGCCATCGAGGCCATCCTGAAAGACAATCGTGCCGCATTAATTTCGATTAAGCAGGCGGTCGACCCAAATGACCTGGTTCAAGCCTTCCACGCGCTTGAACGACTCGATGCGCGTTTAAATGAGGCCTGGGCACCGATCGCGCATTTAAATGCCGTGATGAGTCATGATGCCTTAAGGGCGGCTTACAACACGTGTCTGCCCTTGCTCAGCGCCTATGAGACTGAGCTCGGTCAAGACCGGGACCTACTCCGGATTTATCATGCGATTGAGGCCCAGCAAACCGCTTTGGGGTTGACGCCCGCTGAAGGTAAAGCCGTTGCCAATGCGTTGCGCGATTTCCGCCTTTCCGGTGTGGCATTGGCCGAGGATGATCGAAAGCGGTACGGAGACTTAAAACAGCGGCTGAGCGAAAAGACCAGTTTATTTTCCGAGCAGATCTTGGATGCCACCGATGCTTGGCAGAAGCTCATTGCCGATGAGGCTGGCTTGCAGGGATTACCCCCGACCGCGATCGCGCTGGCGCAACAGTCGGCAAAAGCCAAGGGGCAAGAGGGCTTTCTTCTGGACTTGAGCAGTCCGAGTTATTCGGCCGTGATGACCCATGCGCAGGATCAAGGGCTGCGCCAAGAGGTTTACGAGGCCTTTACAACACGGGCGTCTGAGTTGGGTCCTCATGCTGGGCAGTTTGATAACACCGGGTTAATACAGGACATTTTAGAGGATCGGCTCGCGCTGGCAAAATTGCTCAGCTTTGAGCAGTTCTCTGAGCTGAGTCTTGCGACCAAAATGGCTGAGAACCCGGCGGCCGTGATGACTTTTTTGTCTGACCTGACGGATCATTCTAAATCTGTGGCTGAGCAGGATTTTGAGGAAATCGCCCGTTTTGGCCTGGATCACTTAGGATTAACCGAGATTCATCCGTGGGACGTCGCGTTTTGTGCGGAAAGATTGAAGCGCCACCGATTTGATCTATCGGATGAGGACCTCAGGCCTTATTTTCCAGCTCAAAAAGTCATCGATGGTTTGTTTGAGATTGTTCATCGGATTTTTGGTGTGGCGGTCACAGCCGTTGCAGACATGTCGGTTTGGCATCCAGAGGTCACAACCTATTTGATCAGCCGTCAAGGGGAGCCGCTCGCGCGCTTTTACTTTGACCTTTACGCTCGGCCGAAAAAGCGCGGTGGGGCGTGGATGGCAGACTGTCGAAATCGGCGCCGAGATCCGGAGCAAGGGTTAACCCTGCCGGTTGCCTTTTTGACGTGTAATTTTCCGCCCCCGGTTAACGATCAACCTGCGCTCTTGCGTCATGATGATGTGGTGACCTTGTTTCATGAATTCGGTCATGGGCTCCATCACATGCTCACCCAAGTTGATTGCGCGTCTGTCTCCGGCATCAACGGGGTCGCGTGGGATGCGGTGGAACTCCCAAGTCAATTTCTTGAAAACTGGTGTTGGGATCCCGAGGCGCTTAATCTTATTTCTGGGCATGTCGAGACCGGAGAGCCGCTCCCGCTTGCGCTGCTGAGTAAGATGCAGCAAGCACGCAACTTTCAGTCGGGTATGCAGATGGTGCGGCAGTTGGAATTCTCACTCTTTGATTTCAGGCTCCACAATGAATTTGACGGCAATCCAGGCACCTTGCAGACCATCCTCGATGAGGTGAGGGCTGCGGTTTCGGTGATGCCAATTTCGACAATGAACCGGTTCCAAAATGGCTTCAGTCATATCTTCGGCGATGTGATGGGCTATGCCGCTGGCTACTACAGTTATAAATGGGCAGAAGTGCTGAGCGCGGATGCCTTTTCAAAATTCAAAGAAGAAGGCGTTTTTAATCGACAAACGGGTGAGCGCTTTTTAACAACGGTGTTAGAGCAGGGCGGCGCGCGGGACGCCTTAGACTTGTTCGTTGATTTTCGTGGGCGAGCACCGTCGATTGCGGCGCTGCTCCATCAGGAAGGCATCCTGCGATGAGCAGACGCTTTATCGCAGGGGCTCGGTGCCAAGCGTGTGGCGCCGAAGATAGCCTTTATCTCGATTCAGAAAGTGTCGATGATCGCGTTTGCTGCGTTGATTGCGCGTTTACAGAGACGCGACCAGCAGCTGTGACGGCAGCTGCCCCCCAAGGGCCCGATGAAATCGTGCGTCTAAAGTTCCCAATGACTTGAGGGCAGCCATTCTCACAGCTATACTTGCGCCCGCAGGATTCTGATGATCTAAGAATTGGCCGTAATCCACGGTCAGGCAATGCCCCAGTGGGGGGTCAGGCGCCAGTAATTTAGACCGATAAGCGGCATCAATAACCGTCGTTGACGAGAGCCCTTTGATGCATTTCGGTCGTAGAACAATGATAATTCGGCGGTCGATGGCCGAAAGATGGACCTTCTTAGAAGGTCAAATAAAGGGTTTGTGCGGGCAGCGTTGTTTAACGTGCAACGCTGTTTAAATAAAGATCGTTGTTTCAATAGAGACTGAATCTAGAAAAAGCCTGGTTGCGCGGCAACCATGAGTGGTCCAAAAAATTAATCGTCAATTAGGTTGGAGTTGCGAGACATGGCAAGAAAAGAAAGCAAAGTAGGAGAGGGTCAGCGATTGAAATCTTCTCTACAGTGGTTGATCGCACTGGCTGCCTTGAGTTCAAGCTGGCAGGCACTGGCGGATTGGTCTGCTTTGAACATGACCAAAGGGGTTACCGCAATCTCGCGCGAGGTCTACGACCTGCACATGCTTATTTTTACCATTTGTGTGGTGATTGGTGTCCTCGTTTTTGGCGTCATGATTTGGTCAATGCTCGTGCATCGAAAGTCGCTTGGGCATGAGCCGGCCACGTTTTCGCACAGCACCAAATTAGAATATGCCTGGACGATCATCCCAATTTTCATTCTGATTGGGATGGCGGTTCCTGCAACCAGCACGCTTCGGGACATGTATGATGCCTCTGGCGCTGACATTGATATTGAAGTTCGTGGCTATCAATGGAAGTGGCAGTACACCTACTTGAGTGATGACCCAACTCAAGAGGTTAAATTCATTAGCAGCTTACTGACGCCCCCCGATGAATATTACAACCGCTCACCAAAGCGTGAGCACTACTTGTCCGATGTCGATAATCCATTGGTCATTCCGATTAATAAGCGGGTTCGGTTCCTGATTACCTCCAACGATGTGATCCATTCTTGGTGGGTGCCTGATTTTGCGGTGAAGAAGGATGCTATTCCAGGATTTGTCCACGAAGCTTGGGCGGTTGTAGAAGAACCTGGGATCTATCGAGGTAAATGCACGGAGTTGTGCGGTAAAGATCATGGCTTTATGCCCATTGTGGTCAAAGCCGTTGAGCAAGCCGAGTACGAAACCTGGCTTGCTATGAAGCAGCAAGAAGCGCTGCAGGTTTATGAGACGGTTGGGAAGACTTGGTCGATGGCTGAATTGATGGAAACCGGCGAGCAGGTTTATGCTCAGGCCTGCCAATCCTGTCATCAGCCCAATGGTCAAGGCATCCCGCCAGCGTTTCCGTCCTTGGTTGGACAAGGCCTGGCAATCGGCCCCATCGATGCACACATAGACATCGTGGTAAACGGTAAGCCAGGGTCCGCGATGCAAGCCTTTGCCGCGCAATTGAACCCGGCGGAAATCGCAGCGGTCGTAACCTATGAAAGAAATGCATGGGGTAATAATGTGGGCGATCTGGTGCAGCCCCGAGCCGTTAATGCACTGATTAGTAGCGAAGAATAGGAGAAAGGGATGAGCGCAGTTATCGAAAATCATCACGACGATCATCATCATGGCCCCGATAAGGGACTCATGCGTTGGGTCCTAACGACTAACCACAAAGATATAGGCACGCTTTACCTTTGGTTCAGTTTTATCATGTTCTTAACGGGCGGCTGTATGGCGCTGGTGATCCGTGCAGAACTGTTCCAACCGGGCTTACAGCTGGTTGTACCGGAGTTTTTCAACCAAATGACGACCATGCACGGTCTAATTATGGTGTTCGGCGCCGTGATGCCAGCGTTTGTCGGTCTTGCGAATTGGTTGGTGCCAATGATGATTGGCGCGCCGGATATGGCACTGCCGAGAATGAACAACTATAGCTTTTGGATTTTGCCATTTGCCTTCAGCATGCTGTTAAGCACGCTCTTTATGGAAGGTGGTGCGCCGAACTTTGGCTGGACCTTTTATGCACCCTTGTCGACCGAATATGCGCCGCCCAGCGTCACTTTCTTTATTTTCGCGGTGCACTTAATGGGAATTTCATCAATTATGGGCTCAATCAATGTTGTGGTCACGATTTTGAACCTGCGCGCGCCCGGTATGCGCCTGATGGATATGCCCTTGTTTGTGTGGACGTGGCTCATTACCGCTTATCTTTTGATCGCGGTCATGCCGGTTCTGGCAGGTGTCGTGACCATGATGCTGATGGATATTCACTTCGGCACCGCCTTTTTTAGTGCCGGCGGCGGCGGTGATCCAGTCTTATTCCAGCACGTGTTCTGGTTCTTTGGGCACCCTGAAGTCTATATCATGATTCTGCCGGCGTTCGGTGTCGTATCGGCCATTATCCCGACCTTCGCGCGCAAAAAGCTGTTTGGGTACGATTCAATGGTTTACGCGACCGCGTCGATCGCTTTCTTGTCCTTCATCGTTTGGGCTCATCACATGTTCACGGTTGGGATGCCGATTGCGGGCGAGTTGTATTTCATGTATGCGACGATGTTGATTGCCGTGCCGACCGGCGTAAAAGTGTTTAATTGGGCGGCCACGATGTGGCAGGGTTCGATGACGTTTGAAACCCCGATGTTGTTTGCCGTGGCCTTTGTGATTTTGTTCACGATTGGCGGGCTTTCTGGATTGATGTTGGCCATCGTTCCAGCGGACTTTCAATACCACGACACTTACTTTGTTGTGGCGCATTTTCACTATGTCTTAGTGCCAGGCTCGATCTTCAGCATCATGGCGGCAGCCTATTATTGGTTGCCCAAGTGGACCGGCAACATGTACGACGAAACCCTCGGCAAGACCCATTTTTGGTTGTCTTTTGTGGGCGTGAACGTCACGTTCTTTCCGCAACATTTTATCGGGCTTGCTGGGATGCCTCGGCGGTACCCCGACTACGCACTGCAATTTGCGGACTGGAATATGGTGTCCAGCGTGGGCGCCTTTATCTTTGGCTTCAGTCAGCTGCTATTCTTGTTCATCGTGATTAAGTGCATCATGGGTGGCAAAAAAGCAACTGACGAAGTTTGGGAAGGGGCTGAGGGGCTTGAGTGGACTATCGCCTCGCCTGCGCCTTATCACACTTTTTCAACGCCGCCCGAGCTACCCGAACGCTCCATGGCTTAATTGAGTAAGCGCGGATGTCAATAACGAAACAGAATCCACAAGCGCGAACCACGCTAAAATTAGTTGGCGTGGTTCTGGGTATGTTTGTGTTTGGCTTTGCGTTGGTACCGTTGTATGACGTTTATTGTCAAGTGACGGGTGCCAATGGTAAGACAGCGAGCGCTTATGTCGTGCCGGAAGACGGTATTGCGGTCGACGCCGACCGTTGGGTCACGGTGCAGTTTTTAACCAATAATAATGCCAGTATGCCGTGGTCGTTTAGGCCAGAAGTGCGGACGATGAAAGTCCGACCTGGCGAGATGAACCAAACCACTTTCTATGCGAGCAATCCCGCCGGCTATACGATGACAGCGCAAGCAATCCCGAGCGTTGCGCCGTTTCACGCGGCGGAATACATGCATAAAACCGAGTGCTTTTGTTTTGAACAGCAGGTTCTTGCCACGGGTGAATCCATTGATATGCCGCTGCGGTTTATCATTGATCCGTACTTGCCAGAATCTGTACAGACGCTGACCTTGTCGTATACGTTGTTTGATATAACGGATATGACGGCATCAGCTGCTGCTGAATAATCAGTGATTTAATGGAGAATCTAGATGTCCGCTGACTCGACCTATGAAAGCTATTATGTGCCCCATAATAGCCCCCTTCCCATTTTTGCTTCCTTGGGTTTGTTCCTGACGGTCTATGGGGGCGGTAGCCTCCTGAATGAGATTCAGTCTGGATCGGACGGTAACTTTGGTACCACCGTCCTTGCGATGGGTGGTGTGATTATGGCAACCACGCTGTTCTTCTGGTTCTCTAAGGTCATTGAAGAAAATAACGCCAAAATGTACAGCCAGCAATTGAACAGATCCTTTGTCTGGGGGATGAGTTGGTTCATCTTTTCTGAAGTGATGTTCTTTGCAGCCTTCTTTGGCGCTCTGTTTTATGTCCGCTTTTGGGTCGTGGGCTGGATTGGCGAAACGGATGATATTGTGGGGGGACGGGGTCCTAGCATTATGCTTTGGCCTGACTACGTGCCGCAATGGCCACTGCTGAATAACCCAAATCCAGAGCAGTTTCCAGCGCCAGCGGGCGTAATTGGTGCTTGGGGATTGCCGCTCGTCAACACGCTGCTACTCGTGACATCCAGCTTCACGGTGACCTTCGCGCATCATGCTATCAATCATGGCGAGCGGAAAAAAATTATCGGCTGGTTGATTGTGACGGTCGCGCTCGGTGTGGCGTTCTTGGTCTGTCAGGGGATTGAGTACTACGAAGCTTATAGTCACTATGGACTGACGTTAAGCTCAGGCATCTTTGGATCGACCTTCTTTATGTTGACCGGTTTTCACGGTGCTCATGTCACCATCGGTACCATCATGCTCATGGTTATGCTGGGTCGGGCCATGAAGGGCCATTTCACCAAGACGGATTGTTTCGGATTCGAAGCGGCCGCTTGGTATTGGCACTTTGTCGACGTCGTTTGGCTGCTATTGTTTGTTCTGGTTTATATACTGGGCACCTAACGGGTTAGGTCGCACGACGGTGAAGGCCCTGTCGCGCATAGGGCCTGGCGTAGGCAGTTAAAGGGACGATCGTTAGGATAAAGGCGGATGCCAAGGTGCAGCGATGCCCAGCTGCCCGGTCAGGATCCCGTAGACCACAACAACGAGCAAAAGCGCTGCGAGTGACACCCGAATTGTTAAGAATTTAGCGGTTCGAGTCCCCTTCTCATCACCCATATCGTGCATCATTGCGTAAAACGCGGTACCTAAAGCAATAATATTTGCGATCAGTAATAAAACGATGATTGTTTTGAGCAGCATGTTGCAATCCCTAGGCAATACGGTGATACGTCTCTCGGGCGAAAGAGGTCGACTTGATGGCGATTAGAGCACAAATTAATCTTCGACTCCTGTTGTTTACCGTCGTCTTTACAGCGCTGTTCATAACCTTGGGGTTTTGGCAGCTGGAGCGGGCGGTTGAGAAAGCGGAGCAGATCGAACAACACGCAAAGTTTATGAATCTCCCCACCGAGCAGCTTGATGGGTTGCCGGATTCGCAGCGTTCAAATGGGCGCCGAGTCCGACTCAAGGGTGAGATTGATGTTGAGCAGGTTTTTTTACTGGACAATGTTGTGCTGGATGGCCGAGTTGGCTTCGAGGTTGTCCATCCGATGCGGTTGTCCCAAGGCGGCACCGTGTTGATTAACCGCGGCTTTGTCGCGGCCGGCGCATCGCGCGCCGTATTGCCCCGCGTTCCACCGCTGCGGAATCGATTCACGACCTCTGGACGAATTTACCGCTCGGATTGGATGAACCGGGATCAAGAATTGGCCTATAGCGGTTGGCCTCGAGTCGTGCCAACTCAGGACCCGGGCATCCTGTCGGGTCTACTTGCGCGTCAGGTGCAGCCTTTCGTGGTTCGTTTGGACGCGGCGGATCCTAATGGTCTGCCCAGAAATTGGGTAACGACCGTGATGCTACCAGCCAAACATCAGGGATACGCGGTGCAGTGGTTTGCCATGGCCTTAGCCCTGGTTGGGATGTTTGTATATTTTACGTTCAGTCGTCAAAAACAAGGAGCGTCGTCATGACGGATATGGAACTTGCGCGCAGTCGTCGAAAACTCTTGTTGATCGCAGCCACTGCGTTCGTTCCGATGTTGATTGCCTATGGTTTGTTTTTCTTCGCACCGGACCTGATCCCAAAAACGACCACCAACCGAGGTGAGCTGGTTCAACCGAGCATTGATGTTTCTGATTTGATGGCAACGGAAGGGCGTTGGCAGCTCCTGATGCCGATGGCTGCGGCGTGTTCGCAAACCTGTGCAGAAACGCTGCAGGAGGTGTTACACCAAACCCGCCAGATCAATATTGCCTTGGGTAAAAATGCCGACCGTCTTGGTCGTGGCCTGGTTCGCGCAACGCCATTTCCGCCAGCGGAAGGCGAGGTGATGAAAGCGGATTATCCTGATTTGCAACTGATCATAGATGCCAAGTTACTGGCGCAGCTCACGGCGGTGTCCTCGATGAGCCAGGCGCCAGAGGGCTATCACGTTTTCTTGGTTGATCCGGTGGGTCAGCTCATTCTGGCTTACCCTGCCTCGAAAGTGGATAAGCCCTTGTTGCTTGATTTAAAGCACTTAATGAAAGTCTCGAATATTGGTTGAGCGCGCCTCAGTCAATGAATTCACAGACCGCATCCGTTACAATCCACAAGTCCAAACGCCCGATACCCTTTTTATGAGCGATGTTCTTCAAGCCAAAGCCTTCTCTGGATGGCACGACTACTATGAGATGTGCAAACCGCGCGTTGTATTGTTAATGCTGTTGTGTACCTTGGTGGGGATGTTTTTAGCCACCAATGAAGCGCTACCGCTTGATTTAATTGTGTATTGCCTGGTCGGCGTTGCGTTGGTCGCAGGCTCGGCGGCAGCGCTAAACCATCTCGTGGATGCAACAGTTGATCAAAAGATGGCGCGAACCGAGCAGCGACCGGTAGCGCAAGGTCGGGTTTCGACGGCGCAGGGGCTTGTGTTCGTTGCGGTGACCGGTGGGCTTGGGCTTTTCATTTTGGCTTTCTGGGTCAACCCGCTCACTGCAGGGCTGAACTTCCTCGCCTGGCTTGGCTATGGCGTGATCTATAGCCTGTATTTGAAACGGGCCACCTCGCAAAATATTGTCATTGGCGGTTTGTTTGGCGCCGCGCCACCGTTGTTTGGTTGGACTGCGGTCACCAATAGCGTTGACGGCGGCGGCCTGCTTTTGGTGTTAATTATCTTTGCCTGGACGCCCCCGCATTTTTGGGCGTTGGCGATCGATCGGTTGAGCGATTATGAAAAAGTCGATATTCCCATGTTGCCGATTACCCATGGTGTTGCGTATACCAAATTACACATCCTGCTCTACACCATTATTTTGTTGGTGGTGTCTGTTCTGCCCTTTGTCATTGGCATGAGTAATTTGCTGTATTTGGTTGCAGCACTTGCCCTCGGAGCTGGGTTTTTGTACTGGGCATTGGTGATGATGTTCGATCGCAATCCCAATGCGCCAATGGAGACCTTTAAGTACTCGATTGTTTATCTTGCGGTGTTATTTTCGGCGTTATTGCTAGATCACTATTTGATGCCAACCCCCTATGCATAACGACGGTCAAAAAGCAGGCATTCGAAAGACCCTTGGTATTTTGGTTGGGATCATTGTTGTGATGCTGAGCCTGATCTTTTTAAATTATGTCACGCGGGATGTTGCTTTGAGTGCCGAGCAAGCGGCAAAACTTGGCTATATCCGATTTGAGCAGCCTCGCAATATCACGATACCCGAGCTGGTAACCGAGCAAGGCGCAAGGGTCTTGCCGCTGCATTTTGAAGGCCAATGGGATCTTTTGTATTTTGGTTTTACGGCGTGCCCGGATATCTGCCCGACGACCCTCGCCGTGCTAAACCAGGCCGTGCTGAACCTTGAAGCGCCACCCCAAATCCATTTAGTGACCGTTGATCCAGAGCAGGATACGCCCGCACAGCTCGCGCGATATCTTGCTAGTTTTAATTCGGACTTTAGCGGCATTACGGGCGCGCATGAGCAAATCACGCAATTGGCAATTCAACTGAATGTGGCATTTGGAAAGGTTCCTGGGGCTGAGCCGGGCGGTTATACCGTTGACCATACCGGCTCGATTGTCGTTTTGGATCAAGCGGGTCGGTATGCCGGGTTCATTAAAGCACCGCATCAACCTGCGCAGTTACAGCAAATTATAGTAGGTCTGTAGCGACCGCACTCTCTTGCCGTAAGTGCTCAAGGCGCATCAGTTGCTCAAAGGGATCTTTTCGAAAGTGGCCATCCGCATGCGTTCCAAATCGGGTCAGCGCGAACCGGGCGGCAGCGATTTGCCGAACGGCATTGAGTGCGCGGCGCTCCTCAGACTCAAGTGGACGGTGCTCATGGTAGCCTTCGAGCATTGCGGCGGTGTGGGCTGGCATTGACTGGGCTTGCTCATCCATACACCAATCGTTGAGCGCGATGGCAAGATCCATGAGCCAGAGATCTTGCCCGATGTGGAAAAAATCCAAGACGCCGACCAATGCGTTGTCTTTGAACAAAATATTGTCCTTAAACAGATCGCCGTGAATGAGCCCTTGGGGCAGGTTGCTGCTCTCAAGTTCTTGATAGCGATCAATGGTGGCATACAAGCGGGAGGTTTCTGACTCGGATAAGTCAGTTTTCACTGTGCTCAAGGCCTGTTCCATCCAAGCACTATCGAACGCATTTTTGATTTCAAAAGGATAGGCGGTCGCAATGGTATGAAAGCGGCCAAGCATTGCGCCCAGTTGCCGACAATGCTCAGGACTGACGGTGTTGAGATGCGCACCGGGCAGCTTGACCATCAATAAGGTCGGCTTACCCTGAAGGTCAGGGTGTCGGTCAGTGACGCGAGATTGTCTGGGGTTCGGGATCGGGAGCCCATAATGGGCCAGATGCTTCATGACGGCGGACACTTCTGAAACCTTAGCGGCATTGTTGCCCTCGACTAGGGTCAGGATTGACAGAAACTCATGGTCCAGCCGACGGGTTGAAATCAAATAATTACTGTTTTCGATACCCTCCGTGATGGCTTCAAAGTAATCTAGCTCGCCAAGGTCGTAACCCTCAAGGTGAGTCTTGATTTCTTCAGCGGTTATCGAGGTATAGACGCCCATGGGTCACCACTCAATTAAAGTCCATTGCGGGTAGAGATGCTTTTGATCGGTCAAATCGGTGAAGTGCGCTTGTCCTGACGCCGGGACAAGATAATAGGGTCGACCCCGTTGGGGAATGACTTTGATCATCATTAAGATGCCGTTCTGCCGGAATTCAAAAATGCGCTGATCCTCGCCATTTTCGACCAGTGTGATGGTCTCATCGACGGCGCGTAGGTCAGCCTCAGAGATTGCGGCGCGTGTTGTACTGGCGACAGCAAGCAGCAGGATGAGGATTGATAATGAGCGAATATTCAAAGTATGGTTGTCACAGATTTAAGGGGTGATTGAGTCATGTCGAATAAGTTTAACGTAATCCTAGTAGACGGTTCATCTTATCTATTTCGGGCCTTTCACGCGCTCCCGCCATTGATGACGTCATCGGGACAGCCAACCGGGGCAATCAAAGGCGTGCTGAGCATGATTCGGCGGCTGCAATCGGATTTTCAAGAGTCGAATATCGTGGTGGTCTTTGATGCGAAAGGGAAAACCTTTCGCAACGACCTTTACCCTGAATATAAAGCCAATAGACCGCCGATGCCGGATGAGCTTCGGTCTCAGATTGAGCCGATCCACCGCATCATCGAGCAGATGGGGCTGCCACTGGTTGTTGAGCCGGGCGTTGAGGCCGACGACGTGATTGGTACCCTCGCCTGGCGAGCGGCAGCCGAAGGTCAGCAGGTGCTGATCTCAACGGGCGATAAGGATATGGCCCAGCTCGTCAACCCGAACGTGACCTTGATGAATACGATGACTGATCAGTATCTGGACGAGGCCGGGGTCATGACCAAATTTGGGGTCCGTCCAGATCAAATCATTGATTACCTCGCCCTCGTTGGGGATACCGTTGATAACATTCCAGGTGTGCCTAAATGCGGGCCGAAGACCGCGGTTAAATGGCTCGCAGCCTATACCAGTCTCGACGGCGTTATGGCCAATGCAGACCAAATTACCGGCAAGGTGGGCGACTATTTGCGCGAGGCACTGACCCATCTGCCGCTGTCTTATGATCTTGCAACGATCCGAACGGCGCTAGAACTGCCAGACGTCGGAGATCTTCTGCCGAGTTCGCCCGATCTAGAGGCGCTGCGTGCGTCCTATGAAGCCTATGAGCTGCGCAGCTGGGGAGAGGCGTTGGGCGCGCCGCCCGAAGCGGTGCCGGAAGCGGTCCCAGCAGATTACGATCTGGTGTTAACCCAGGACCATCTCAATGTTTGGTTGGATCGCATTGCAGCGGTTGAACAATTTGCCTTCGATACCGAAACCACCGGGCTAAATTACATGGACGCTGAAATCGTCGGCGTGTCAATTTGCACGAGCCCGGGGCGCGCAGCCTACATCCCTTTCGGGCACGACTATCCTGACGCGCCACAACAGTTAGAACGACCCAATGTGTTAGACCAGCTATCGGTGTTTCTCAACGACCCAAAGAAATTGGTCATTGGTCAAAACTTGAAATTTGATATGAGTATCCTGGCTCGGTATGGCTTAACGATCAACGCTCCGATCGCAGATACCATGCTGGAGTCTTATGTGTATAACAGCGTGGCCACCCGTCACAATATGGATGATTTGGCTCAGAAGTATTTAAACCGCAAGACGGTCAAGTTTGAAGAGGTTGCTGGCAAGGGGGTCAAACAGCGCACCTTTAATCAGATCGAGCTTGAAGCGGCGGGACATTACGCCGCTGAAGATGCGGACATTACCTACCAGTTGCACGAGGCCCTCTGGCCGAAAATTTCAGGGGACAACCGATTGTTACCGGTATACCAAAATCTTGAAGTGCCCTTGATCCGCGTGCTGTCGCAAATTGAACGCAATGGGGTCTTGATTGATTGCACGATGTTAGACCAGCAGTCTGAAGAAATTACGCGCGAGCTGGCTGATTTAACGGTTACCGCCTTCGATCTTGCGGGTGAGGAATTTAACTTGAGTTCACCCAAGCAACTACAAGCCATTTTGTTTGAAAAGTTGCAGTTGCCGGTACTCAAGAAAACGCCAAAGGGTCAACCCTCGACCAACGAGAGCGTCTTGCAGGAATTAGCCCTGGATTATCCCTTGCCAAAAGTGGTCATTACCCACCGAGGGTTGAGCAAGTTAAAGTCCACCTACACGGATCAGTTGCCGAAGCTTGTCAGGCCCCAGAGTGGCCGGTTGCACACGTCCTACCAGCAGGCGGTTGCGGCAACGGGCAGACTGTCCAGTACCGACCCGAACTTACAAAATATTCCGATTCGTACTGCGGCGGGCAGGCGGGTTAGAAAGGCGTTTATTGCGCCGCCCGGACGGTGTTTGTTGGCGGCGGACTATTCCCAGATTGAGCTCAGAATCATGGCCCACTTGTCTGGCGATGAGGGCCTGACGGCGGCCTTTCAGCAAGGTTTGGACATTCATCGCGCGACGGCCGCCGAAGTGTTCGGTGTTGGGCTTGATGCGGTCACCCAAGATCAACGGCGCAGTGCTAAAGCCATTAACTTCGGACTGATTTATGGCATGTCGGCTTTTGGCTTATCGAAGCAGTTAGGCATTCCTCGGGTTGACGCTCAGACGTACATGGATTTGTATTTCCAGCGTTATCCGGGCGTTCAACGTTATATGCAAGCAATTCGCGCACAAGCTGCAGACCAAGGCTATGTCGAAACGTGGTTTGGCCGACGCTTGTACTTACCTGAAATTAAGTCGTCTAATTTTCAAATGCGTCAAGCCGCTGAGCGCACCGCGATCAATGCCCCAATGCAGGGGACGGCGGCGGATATCATTAAACGCGCCATGATTGCGGTGCAGGCCTGGTTGAATACCTCGGGTTCGTCGGCCCTGATAATTATGCAGGTTCACGATGAGTTGGTTTTAGAAGTCGCAGAAGCGGCGGTGGATGAGACCCAAGCGGCCGTTATCCGTTTAATGTGCGGTGCAGCAGAACTGAGCATACCGCTTGAGGTTGAGGTTGGGGTTTCGAAAGACTGGGAAGGCGCGCACTAGGGCGTTTTGAGACTGGGTCCATCGTTGTGGGTCAAGGGCAGGACTTGCAGGCTCCGGCCGAAAAAATGCGGTTGCACGCTGCAGGGATCCGGTCGTATTTTAGGCCACGGTGGCGTTGATCCCAGCGCACGACGGGCTTTCGATCAAGTATTTTTCTAAAATTGAAGTTCTGCGGAACTATTTCCACTTTGCTCGGTCTGATTATTTGTGTTTCAACGTTTCGGCAGAAACTTCGGTTTTCCCCATTTTACCGAAGTCTCGAGCCCCGCTCGTAATCCCCATTACGAGTGGGGTTTTTTTTGTCTAGACCGATCACAAACCGTCTAAGGGTCCAAACTGGCGCCCCCTTTTTATCCGTTTAATCCGCAGCGCAACGGCGCGTAAGCCTGCCGCATCAGGTTGAAGTTGGGGTTTTTAAAAGCTTGGACGGGCGCGCATTAAGGCGTTTTAGGGCCTCGGCCGTCTTTTTTTGGCACTGATGAGGATTGCCGATCCGCCGCGTAATCCCGCGATTGGGTTCAGCGCGGGTCCCGCAAGGGTTGAGTCCGCTGTCTCGATGAGGTCCGGCGCGGATAGTCTTCGGCTAAAGTATTTTCCTAAAATTTCAGGTTTGCGGAACTATTTCCACTTTGCTCGGTCTGATTATTTGTGTTTCAACATTTTGGCAGAAACTTCGGTTTTCCCCATTTTACCGAAGTCTCGAGCCCCACCTGTAATCCCCTTACAGGTGGGGTTTTTTTATGCCTCAACCGATAACCAACCGTCTAAAACATCCTTCAGGATCTCTAGGCCTTGGCCATTGGGTGCAGAAAAGGTTTGTGCTTGGGCGTGTTCTGGCAAACTTCGATTCACCTTGAGTAGTGCATTTTGTTGCGCGCCTCGGGCGAGCTTATCCGCTTTGGTGAGCAAGACATGAATGGGTAGCCCAGCAGATTCCGACCATTGCAACATCATTTCATCAAAAGGTTTGAGCGCGTGCCGGATATCGGTGAGCAAAATGACGCCTTTTAGACTCTGTCTTGATCGAAAATAGGTGTCCAGATGGGTTTGCCAATATTGTTTGAGTGTTAAGGGGACCTTTGCGTAGCCGTATCCTGGCAGGTCCACCAGTCTGGTCGTCTCGGTGATCCCAAAGAAGTTGATCAACTGGGTCCTGCCGGGTGTTTTACTGGTTCGAGCTAGTTTTTTTTGCCGGGTTAGGGTGTTGATGGCGCTCGATTTACCGGCATTTGAACGACCACAGAACGCAACTTCTGCGCCCTCATCGACCGGGCACTGGCTCATTTGTGCGGCACTGGTTATAAATTGAGCGGATTGATAATTGAACTGCTGCATAGTGATTACTTAGTGACCTGATGTGTCACGCTAGACGGTTTCAGATATAATAGCGCATCCGCTGAGTGACGCGCTTTAGTCGGAGCTGATTTAAAGCAATTCTCCGGGTTGACTCGGTAACGTTAAACGAAGGTGTGCCATGTATAAATTGATAATGACGCTTGGTCTTGTTCTCGTGAGTGCCGGCGTGCTTGCCGCGGGCGATGTGACGCGTGGAGAAGGACTAACGGCAACTTGTGTTGCCTGCCACGGTACAGACGGTAACAGCCCAGCGGGAAGTTTTCCTAATATTGCGGGTCAAAGTGAGTCCTATCTGTATAAGCAACTGGTTGATATCCAGTCGGGCGCTCGGAGCGCCGTGCTGATGACGGGAATTCTGGATGGATTGACGCCTCAGGATCTTGCGGATTTGGCCACGTATTATGCGGCCCAAGCGCCGGCCCAAGGGGCCGCGGACCCTGCCCTTGTTGCCTTAGGTGAGTCGATATATAAGGCGGGGATTGCTCGAAAAAAAGTGGCGGCCTGCACCGGCTGTCACTCGCCCACGGGTCAGGGTAATGGTTTGGCAAAGTTCCCAATGCTCGCAGGCCAATGGGCTGAGTATACGGAAGCGCAATTGAAGGCCTTTCGATCGGGTGCCCGCGGGAACGATGGGGATAGCAAAATGATGCGCATTTCTGCCATGGACCTGAGCGATCCAGAAATTAAAGCTGTGTCATCTTACATCGCGGGCCTGAGACCATAACAAGGCCCGGTCGTTCAGTCAGTCGGATTAACAGGAGTTCAAAATGAGTCAATCAATCCTCTTCGGAATTAAGCGGTTCGCGGTCGTGCCTGCGCTCATGTTGGCGCTGTTTAGCGTCAGTGCTCAGGCTGAGTACGAGGCTGGGGTCCACTACTTTGAATTGCCGACGCCGGTCGTGGTGAGCACCAAGGGCATTGAAGTAACGGAATACTTCTCTTACGGGTGTAACCATTGTTATCAGTTCGAGCCAATATTGGGCGCGTGGGTCGCGACGTTGCCAGAGGATGTGACGTTTACGCGAACGCCTGCGATGTGGAATCAGGGGTACACGTTGCTGGCTCAGACTTACTACACCCTGCTCGCCATGGATCTCCTGGATAAAATGCACCTCGAAATCTTTAATGCCATCCACTTAAAGCGGCGGAATATCCGAAGTCCAGAAGATATGGCAGAGTTCTTATCAGAGCTCGGGGTTGATCCGTTAGCCTTTGTTAAGGTCTTTAATAGTTTTGGGGTCACCTCAAGCTTGCGAATGGCAGATGCTCGGGGCCGTGCCTATCGTGCCACAGGGGTGCCAACGCTTATCGTGCAGGGGAAGTATCGTATTGAAGCGGGTTCTGCAGGCAGCACTCAAGAGATGCTGAAAGTTGCTGAGTATCTCATCGATTTAGAACGCCAATAACGCCGAGATCGAATGAGTCACTGCTGGCAGCCTGAAGAAATCCGAGCGGCTGATGAGGCTGTGCTTGGAACCGCAACTGCTGACATCGCCGCGCAGGTTTTCGTCACGCCCATTGCCGCTGTTGAGCATTGGGCACGCCTTGATCCGCACGCCCGCTGTCTAAGCGCAGACCAGCAAGCATTGTCTTATGGCGCGGTCGCGCAACTGAGTTTTGCGCTGTCTGAAGAATTTAAGAATCTAGGCGTTCGTCCGGGCAACCGGGTTGTGCTCGAATTAGAAAATGGTTTGGGTGTTGTCTTAAGTTTCTTGGCCCTCAATCGTCTTGGCGCATCGGCCGTTGTCATTAGTCCTAGATTGTCCGAATTCGAGCGTCAAAAAATTATTGCCCACGCGCTACCGCTTGCGGTCATTACGGCAGTGGCCACGCCGATCTCCAATCTCATACAAAACCTTTTGACGACAGGCCTATTATCGGCACTCGGGCTTCATTGGTCTGATGACGCTCAGTCATCAATCACGGATCGAGACAACCACCCGCTTGCTGAGAATGTTGCCGTGATGATTTACACAACCGGCACCACGGGTGCCCCGAAAGGGGTCATGCTCACGCATCTAAATTTGATGTTTACCGGATTGGTCTCCGGTAAGTTGCGTGGCCTTGGCCGGGCAGATCGGGTGTTGACGGCACTGCCCCTATCCCATGCGTTTGGGTTGTCAGCGGTGCTTTGCTCGGTCCTTGCTCAGGGTGCGAGTCTCGAGTTAATGGCCAAATTTTCCGCTGAGGCGGTTTTGGCGCGGTTAGTTGACGCATCAATTACCGGGTTTCTAGGCGTGCCGGCAATGTATACCCAATTGGTCAGCCGTGATGCGGACCCGTCCTCGCGGTATCCTTTTCTGCGCTTTATGTTTTCGGGTGGTGCACCGCTTGACCCGACCTTGAAAACAGCCGTCGAGGAACGCTTTGGTTTACCCTTGCACAACGGTTATGGGCTGACGGAATCTGGGCCCACTATTGCCCAGACCCGGCTCTATGCGCCGTTGACGGATACCTCGGTCGGCTTTGTGATTCCGGGCGTTGACTATCAAATTATTGATTCCTTAGGGTCAGGTGATGGGATTGGTGAACTCCAAGTTCGAGGGCCCAACATTATGGCGGGATACTATCGAGATGCAGTACAAACCAAAGCGATTTTGAGCGATGGCTGGTTGGCAACGGGTGATTTAGCCCGAATTAATATCCATGGGGCCCTGGAGATTGTGGGTCGAATTAAAGAACTCATTATTAAAAATGGCTTCAACGTGTATCCGCCTGAAGTTGAAGCGGCGTTGCTGAGGCTGCCTGAGATTATTCAGGCGGCGGTGATGGGGCAAGCGGTTACGGGCAATGAGCGAATTGTGGCCTTTGTACAAACCAGCCCACCAGGGCTCGCCCTTGATCTTGTTTGGGTCAACCAACAACTGCGATCTAGCTTGGCCGGTTATAAGTTGCCGGATGAAATCCAGGTGCTTGACCATTTGCCTGCCGCCCCCTCGGGAAAGATTTTAAAGCACCAGCTTGCTGACCGGTTGCGCCAGCCTGCGCGCTAAGCACCCTGTAAAAATGCACGGCATAGCCCGCGCTGCATTGAATTGCGCAGGCCCTTCGAATAAAATTCGTCATGGCGCCTAAGAAACCAGTTTTAAAACGTTACCGTTTGTCTTTGAGGGGCCTCCCTCGCCGAGTTTCTGCGCGAAATAAAATCCACCCCCACCTCATTGATTGGACCCATCGGTCCGATCTGAATCAATGTTTAGGAGCGCCTGATGGCCAAGATTCTTGATGATATTTCACGAACGTTTGGTGAGTACTTGTTGCTGCCTCGGCTGACGCGTCGCGAACAGCATATTGATCGAATCGATTTATCGGCGCCTCTGTCCCGATCGGACAATGGGGCCATCGGATCTCTGTCCATTAACATTCCGATTGTATCAGCCTGTATGCAGGCGGTGTCTGGTGTGGACCTGTCCATTGCGTTGGCCCGCCAGGGCGGGATGAGCATGATTTTCTGTTCGCAAAGTATCGAAAGCCAGGTCGACATGGTTCAAAAGGTCAAGGCACATAAAGCGGGCTTTGTGGTGAGCGGCGCCAATATTCAGCCGGGCGCCAGCTTGCAAGAGGTGCTCGAGCTGATGACGCGTAGCGGACATTCGACGATTCCCGTGACCCGTGACGGGTCATCCCAGGGCGAGTTTTTGGGTTTGATTACGGACCAGGATTTTTGGGAGTTTGAGGATGACCTTCAGAATCTCGTTAAAGACCATATGACCCCTAAAGTCGATGTCATCTTCGGGGTTGAAGGGATTTCTCTTAGAGAGGCGAATCGGCTGTTACATCGTCATAAGAAGGATTGCCTGCCGATATTAACGGCAGCAGGCCAGTTGTCGGCATTGGTTTTTAAAAAGGATTATGTCGATCATCAGAGGCATCCGCTGGAGTTGTTGGATGAAGGCAAGCGGTTGCGGGTTGGGGCTGCGATCAATACCCATGATTACGAGCAGCGCGTGCCAGCGCTGGTGGCGGCCGGCGCCGATGCGTTGTGTTTTGACTCATCCGATGGGTTTACAGAGTTTCAGATGGATGGTTTGACTTGGATCAGAGCGCACTTTGGCTCAGAGGTGGTGATCGGCGGTGGCAACGTGGTGTCAGCGGAGGGCTTCGATTATCTGGCGTTGTCTGGGCTGGTGGACTTCATCAAGGTTGGCATCGGGGGTGGGTCGATCTGTATCACGCGAGAACAAAAAGGGATTGGTCGGGGCCAGGCATCCGCCCTGCTCGAGGTCGTTGCCCGGCGCGATGCGTACTATGAAGAAACCGGTATCTATATCCCAATTTGTTCAGATGGCGGTTTGGCCAACGACACGCAAGTCGTCATGGCGTTGGCCATGGGGGCGGATTTTGTGATGATGGGTCGCTACTTTGCCATGACAGAGGAAAGCCCGACGTCAAAAATATCGATCAATGGGCAGATGTATAAGCCCTACTGGGGTGAGGGTACCGTTCGAGCACAAAATTGGCAGCGCTACAGCGAGGGCATGAGCAGTCGAAAGATGATGTTCGAAGAGGGGGTCGACGCCTTTGTTCCTTTAATTGGTTCAACGGCGGAAGTCTTAGAGACGACGCTTCACAAGCTAAAAAGCACCATGATCAACCTTGGGGCAGATTCCTTAAAGGCTTTTGAAGATCAAGCGATCATTACCTTAGTGTCTGAACAATCCATCGTTGAGTCCGGGACTTCAAATGTCTTTAAGTTCTCTGGGAATCGTGATGTTGATGAATCCGACTGGGGTAACTAACTGTATTTTCGGATATACTCCACGCGCGAATTTTCCAAAGGACCGGCTTCGATGAAAAAACTGCTAATGCTGCCAATTGCGTTCATTTCCATCCTCGCATTTGCGGGGCCAATAGACGATGAAATTATCGCCCGAATTCATAAGGTTGGTGAGGTTTGTCTACAGGGCGATACCTGTGCAGTAACCCAAACAACGTCGGTCGCGAGTTCTGGATCAGAAGCACCGGATGCGATTTATAAGCGCAGCTGCGCAACCTGTCACGACCTTGGTATTGCCGGGGCGCCAACCTTAGCAAATTCGGAGCAATGGGCGCCGCGTCTTGAAAAAGGCATGGATGTCCTCTACGCCAGCGGTATCAATGGGCTCGCGCCTGCTATGCCAGCACGCGGGATGTGCTTTGATTGCTCAGATGACGATATTCGGGCGGTGGTCGATTACATGGTAGCGTCTGTCCAATAAGACTGAGGGCTCGCGCCGGCTAGCTTTGCCGAAGCATTAGGGCCTCTTCTAACTGCGATCTAGTGATGATCGTTGCGCAATCAAGATCCGCAATTGTTCGGCCGACATGAATTAATTTTTGAATCGCCCGGGCTGAAAAATGCAGGTTTTGAGCGGCGCGCACTAGAAACTGCGTTGCCCCGGCATCCATGGGTTCGCTGGCATGCGGCAACGACGAAGCTTGCAATCGTTCTGACCTAAAAGCACGGGCCTTCTTGATTTGGGCCGCTGCTCTGTGGTGCTCAACCCAGCTGGTTTGCGGAGCAGCCTGAAGAAGGGTTTCCGGATCTAGGGCTGGGACTTCAACCTGAAGGTCAATTCGATCCAGAATCGGCCCTGAAATCCGATTTCGATACCGAGTAATCTGTTCAACCGAACAACGGCAAGGCCTTCGACTGCCGAGCCATCCGCAAGGACAGGGGTTCATGGCAGCGATCAATTGGAAGTTCGCAGGGAATCGAACTCTGTAGTGTGCCCGACTGATGTCGATGCTGCCGCTTTCAAGGGGTTGCCTAAGTTGGTTCATTACCGAATGTGAAAACTCTGGCAGCTCATCGAGCAGTAGGACACCGAGATGAGCCAAGGTAATTTCGCCGGGCCTCGGTGGACTGCCACCGCCAATTAATGCCGCAGCAGAGGTCGAGTGATGCACTTCACGAAAGGGCCGCTCGATCGGCGGCCCGGGTAACGTTCCGGCGGTTACCGATTGAATACAAGCGACTTCTACCGCCTCTTGCTCGGTCATGGGGGCCATGAGTCCGAGCATCCGTTTGGCCAGCATGGTTTTACCGGACCCGGGCGGGCCGAACAGCAGGAGGTGATGGCCGCCTGTGGCAGCAATGATCAACGCGCGCTTTGCGGTTGATTGTCCTTTGATATCATCAAGGGATAATCCGTTTGGATTGGGTTCAACGCGCACGTCAGCCTTCGGCGGCGTTGTTGGCTTTAACGGTAATTTCAGATCTGCCAGTTGATTGACGACCAGGCAAGGGCCGAGACCAGGGCCTGAGCCCATCTGGGCTTGATTCGAACGCAGCAGCGTGAGGCCTTGTTTTTGGCAGGCCAGGGCCGCGATCAATAGTCCTGGCACGGCTCTAACGTCCCCTGTCAGGCTCAATTCTCCCATGGCGCAAAGTCCTTTGAATCGTTCCGCTTGGAGTTGTTGGCTGGCAATGAGAATCGACAGTGCCATGGGCAGGTCAAAGCCCGCATGTTCCTTAGCCACATCGCTGGGCGCGAGGTTCACCACAATGCGTCGGTCAGGCACTTTAAACCCGGAGTGCTCGATGGCAGAGCGGATGCGCTCTCGACAGTGTTTGGCGCGATGTTCACTCATGCCAACGATATTGATTTGCGGTAAGCCATTGCTGATGGTGGCTTCTATCTCAATCGTTTGAGCGGTTAAGCCAATGACAGCTTGGGCGAGAACGCATGCTGACGACATGGTGTGAACTCCAGTATTTTTAAACGGGGCATTGATTAAACCCCGTTCTCGCAATTTGCCTTAGCGGTGATCTGCTGCACAACAATTGCGCATTGACCGAATATTTTGGTGCGAGTTTTGACTAAAATCTGGCGGACTTTGCCCGAAACGCGAGATAACGCTGAAAATACGACCGATTTTATCCGCTACTAATTCTGGCATGGCCTGTGCTTTACATTGGGTTAGATCCTTTGGATAAAGTTGTTTCTAACTTCCTCGAGTTCAGTTAGTACGGTTCGGGGTGGAATAAAATGACAGCCTAATCTGGGAATCAAAACGGCAACGGCTGGGAAAGTAGACAGTTTAAGGCTACTATTTCCAAGTCAAGCTCAATTAGAATGATGATGCTTCTCTTTGAAGGGAATATCGGGGACGTCAAAGGGTTTGAAGCCCAGCGATGTTGAATTTATTCCAGAGTCATTCAATAATCGCACGAAGTGCCAGCCTCCGGGTTGGCGAAGTCAAGGAGAGACGATGAAATTAGTAACCGCCATTATCAAGCCTTTTAAATTGGACGATGTTCGAGAAGCCTTGTCTGAAATTTCTGTACAAGGGATGACGGTCACCGAAGTGAAAGGCTTCGGTCGACAAAAGGGCCACACGGAACTGTATCGTGGTGCAGAGTATGTGGTTGATTTTCTACCCAAGGTGAAAATTGAAGTTGCGATCGACGACGGCAGTTTAGATTCTGTTATCGAGGCGATTACCAATGCCGCGAATACTGGAAAAGTCGGCGATGGCAAGATCTTTGTCACGGCCCTTGAAGACGTGATCCGGATTCGAACCGGTGAAACCGGCGCCGATGCGGTCTAAGCGCTAGTTTAAGCTCTGGTTTATTAAGCACTGGGCTAAAATCTAGCCAACCCACACCTCATCGAGTGTCGCTCGATGCGATAGCAGATTATAATATCGGTCAGTGTTAAAAGGCTTGGTCTGCATGAAGTATCGAAGTACACGAGGTGGGGTGAGCGGTCTGTCCTTTAGCCAAGCCGTGATGATGGGTTTGGCGACTGACGGTGGCCTGCTCGTCCCAGATTCTATTCCCGATGTTGGCGCACGCCTTGCCGATTGGCAGGGCCTGTCTTACCCGGAACTTGCGTATGAAGTCATGGCGCCCTTCGTCGGAGATATTGATGAGGCGGTATTCAAAGACCTCGTGCTGCGCAGCTATGAGCATTTTGAGCACCCAGAGATCGCGCCGCTCGTTGCTGTGGGCGATGTGCAGATTCTCGAATTGTTTCACGGGCCAACCTTGGCCTTTAAAGACATCGCACTGCAGTTTCTCGGTGAGTTGTTTAGTCATATCTTGACGCAGCGGGGCGAGGTGCTGAATATCCTCGGCGCAACCAGCGGTGACACTGGGAGTGCAGCGATTGCTGGTGTTCGAGGAAAACCCGGGATTCGTATTTTTATTATGTTTCCTGAAGGTCGAACCAGCCCGATTCAAGAGCGTCAAATGACGACGGTTTTGGATGACAATGTTTTTAATCTCAGTATTGAAGGTAGCTTTGACGACTGCCAAAACCTGTTAAAGACGGTCTTCAATGATTTACCCTTCAAAGAAACCTATGCCCTCGGGGCCGTAAATTCTGTCAATTGGGCGCGTGTGCTCGCGCAAGTGGTTTACTATTTTTGGACTTGGTATCAATTAAAACAGCCCGTTGAATTTGATGTGACGGTCCCGACGGGCAATTTTGGAAATATTTTTGCTGGGTTTATTGCCAAACGAATGGGCTTGCCATTGCGAAAATTGGTGCTCGCCACAAACGAGAATGATATTTTGGCACGCTTTTTCCAGTCCGGTGTTTACGAGCGCGGTGAGGTTCGGTTCTCGAATAGCCCAGCGATGGATATACAAGTTGCCAGTAATTTTGAGCGTTACCTGTATTACCAGTTGGGCGAGAATGCAACCGACTGCGCGGCGTTCATGAACCGGTTCCAGACTGAAAAATGCGCGTCGCTGAATCAACCAGACGGGTTTTTTGATTGGTTTACCGCGGATGCGGTCACCGATCACGAAACCTTGCAGAGTATTCAAGGGATCTGGCACCAGTTTAATTATCTTGCGGATCCGCATACGGCGGTTGGTTTTCATTTGGCGCAAAAGCACCGGGACCCGACTGTGCCGATGGTTTGTTTGGCAACCGCCCACCCGGCTAAGTTCGATGACACGGTTGATTCGGCGATACCCGGCGTTGTTAATCAGCATTCATCGCTGGACGCGTTATTGGGTTTAGAAACCCGAAAAACCAAGATTACCGACGACCCTGACGCACTGAAGGACTTTATTCGCGCTCGGTGCTTATCCGGGCATTAATCCGCGCGATCGCGTCGGGTAGCGCTGTGAGGTCGACGATGGTTTCTGAGGCATTGGTGGCTTCTGCCGCGGCGAAGGTCTCATCGGTTGCTTTCCAAATGGTATAGATCCCGAGCTTCGACGCCGCGTCGACATCTAAAACAGGATCATCGCCCACGTAGATCATCTCATCGGGTTGGCACTGAAACTGCTCAAGGGCTGCCAAGAATAAAGCAGGGTTTGGCTTGGGCGCCCCAACGTCCTCTGCCGATAGCTTTAACTGAAATAAGTTGCCAATGGGCAGCTGCCCAACATCCGCATTGCCATTGGTCAGCGTGCACAAAGCGTAGGTGCGGGCAAGCGCCCGCAGTGCTGCATCAGCGCCTGGATACAACGTAACGTGGTTACGGGCCTTCAGGAAGACTTCCATGGCACGGTCTGCAATACCTTGGGCCTTGTTGCGATGGGCCGGATTGCGCTGCACGAGGGTGTGGAGTATCGCCCGGCGAAGGTCGGTTAATCGATAACTGTAATCGGGATTTTCTGCTAAGACGGTTGCTCGCAAAAATTGGATGTCTTGCGGCGGGTAATCGATGGCTGGGCTGAGGGCTGCAAGATAGTCTTTGAGTTGTCCTTCGGCGTACATAATGGCCGGTTTAACAGGCCAGAGGGTGTTGTCTAAATCGAACCCAATCACCTTGATCATGTTTTGTCCTCAGGTACTGCCTCAGCGCCACTCGCTTTAGAGCGCCGGGCCGCTCTTGGGTGGGCTTGATCATAAACGCGGGCGAGATGCTGAAAGTCCAGGTGGGTATAAATCTGTGTCGTGCTAATGTCTGCATGACCGAGCAGTTCTTGAATCGCTCTAAGGTCTCCGCTGGATTCGAGGATATGGCTCGCGAAGGAATGCCTGAGCATATGCGGATGAACGTGCAGACCATTGCCTTGCTTACGGGTCCAAGAATTAATTCGAGCTTGGACATTGGTGTTACTGACCCGCTTGCCGCGCTGACTAATGAACAAGGCGTCGGCATCAATCAGCGCACCTTTAACGGGCGCGTTGTCGCGGACTTTCAACCAATCCGTGAGCGCGGTTTGGGCATAACGTCCGATCGGTAAAATCCGCTCTTTGTTGCCCTTGCCTCGGACTAAAACGGTATTTTCATCCCACGATAGGCTGCTTTTGTTGCAAGCCGTGAGTTCTGACAATCTGAGTCCCGAGGAATAAAACAGCTCTAAAATCGCTTTGTCTCGTATTTCGTGCCAGCTGACCGCTTGGACCATCAAGAGCTTTGAGACCTGATCGGCATCGAGTGTCTTGGGCAGGCGTCGAGGGGTTTTGGGGGCACTGACCAATTGCGCTGGATTGAGATCAACACCTGATTCACGGGCAAGGTAGTCAAAAAAAGTCCGCAAGGCCGATAGCTTTCGTTGTTGCGACCGACCGGAAAGACCTTTGCGGTGCCCTTGGCTGATGAGGCCTCGGATGTCGGACGCTTTAAGATCCTGAGCCTGATCGATGGCTGCATTAAGGGCATAGTTTAAGAGTGCGTTCAGATCACGCTGGTAGGCGGCTAACGTATGGGTTGATAAACGGCGCTCATTTTTAAGATGAGACAAGAAGGCATCAACTTGCTCCGCCAATCGGGTCAAGGGCTTAGGCCTCTTGCCGCGGATCGTCGGCGAAAAACCGATGCGCAATGAGACCGGCAAGGAAATCGCCAATAAATTGAATAAACAAGGTATCTTGATCTCGATGAAAGCCATTACTGTCTTGGCTACCAATGGTTAGCGCGCCGACTAAGTGATCACTTACCAGCGGAATAATGGCGCAGGATGAAAGGTCATGGTCGACATTGGGGAAAAGGCGGTTTGATTCTTCTGCCCGAACCACCCCAAGAATTGGTTTGTCTGGATTAAATAAGCCGCCGACGGCTTCTTGAAAGGTTGCTTGGGTAAGAAAGCTGGTGGCCGTGCAGTCTGGTTCGGCCTGATCTCGGAAAATAAACAGATGGTAGTCTTGGGTATCGAGGGTTGCCTTCAAAATCTTGCCGAGTTGAGCGGTCGCGGTTTGAATCGACTGGGGTTTTTGCAGTTGTTGAACGAGTTGGTGACAAAGCTGAAAGAGGGTCTGGTTTTGTTTAGAAACGTCTATAAATTCATGAACCCGCTGTTCTGCCAAGGCTAGTTTTTCGGACACCAGTTGTAGTTTGTGTCCGGCAAGCGAGACCGCACCCTTGGTTTCGGGGTTGGCTTCCAACACGAGTCGCTCTAAATCGTCGGGATGGTCCTTCAAATAGTGTTGAACCTGGGCGTAGGTGACCTCGTCACTCATGACTGCTCCTTAAGACCGATCATTGATTTTAAGTTTACCATCGAAGACTCGAATTGCGGGCCCGGCGAGCCAAAGGTCTTGTCCTGGGCCTGGCCAAGTGACCTTGACCGCCCCGCCCGGCATCTCGACCGAAACAGTGTCTGCCAAAAGGTTCATCACCCGACCAACCGCAACTGCCGCACAGGCGCCAGAACCACAAGCCAGGGTCTCGCCAGCGCCGCGTTCTGACACGCGTAGCGTGATCACGGCGTCCGAGGTCAAAGCCATAAACCCAACGTTAACCCCCGCCTCAAAGTGCTTTTGGGTGCGAAATTCTGCAGCAAGACCGGCAACATCGAGGTCGTCAACGCGGTTAACCACCAGGACGGCATGCGGATTACCAAGATTCGCAATGCCAAACGGGTATTGTGAACCGTCCTGAAACGCGGCGCTAAAAGGCGCCTGCTCGCCTGGACCGGGTTGAAAGGGAATGGCTGCCGGGTCCAGTTCGGGTGGGCCCATGTTGACTCGAAAGTATTGGCTTGAAACCCGTTGGGTGGTCAACTGACCCGTACTTGTTTGCAACACGAGCTCTGATTTGGGGGATAGTTGCTTGTCGTAGATGAACTTAGCAACGCAGCGTGCGCCGTTACCGCATTGGCCCGACTCTGAGCCGTCGGCGTTGTAAATGCGGTAGAAAAAATCCGCTGTGCGGGTGGTTGGGGGCTCAATCGTCAGCAATTGATCAAACCCAACACCGGTATGCCGATGGGCAAGGCCCTTCACGCCGCTCGGACTTAAAGCCCCCGCTTGGGTCACCAAATCGATCACGGCAAAGTCATTGCCAACGCCGTGCATTTTCGAGAAGTTGACGATCATACCAGGGCCTTAGCGTGCGCGGATGGTTGATGTTGTCGTTAAATTTGGTGCGGTGGTCGAGGTGTCGAGATTGGTTTCTGCGGCGAGGAGGTCCTGGATGGTCTCGCGTCGTCGAATCAATTGTGCGTGCCCACCGTGAACCAGAACCTCAGCAGCCCGGCACCGGGTATTGTAATTAGAGCTCATCGACATGCCGTAAGCGCCGGACGTGGCGAGCGCAATGAGTGCCCCCTGTTCCAGGTCAATGAGACAGTGCTTCGCAAGAAAATCACCGGCTTCACAAATCGGACCCACAATTTCAAAGTGCCCTGACGGGTTGAATTGTTCCACAACCGGATGCACGGCCTGAACGGCGTCATAGAGCGCTGGCCGAATCAAATCGTTCATTGCCGCATCGACCACGGCGAAGGCCCGTGTCGCATTGTGTTTTGTGTAGAGCACTTCGGTCAGCAGTACGCCAGCATTGGCAATGATGTATCGGCCTGGCTCTAAGATGACGCGAAGGTCTCGATCCGCCATTTTCTGCTGGAGCGCATCTGACAGCGCCTGGAGCGGAAAATCCGGTTCCTGCTCATAACGAACCCCCATGCCCCCACCGATGTCGAAATGCTCAAGGGCAATGCCCTGATCGGCAAGTTGGTCAATAAGTTCGAACATTTTATCGAGGGCGTCCAGATAGGGCGCAAGCTGTGTGATTTGCGAGCCGATATGACAATCAATGCCCTTGATCGCAATGCCCGTTAGGGTTTGAGCGGTGCGATAAAGTTGTAGCGCTTGATCCATCGGGATCCCGAACTTTGATTCCTTCAAGCCGGTTGAGATGTAGGGGTGGGTTTTTGGGTCCACGTCTGGATTGACCCGCAGTGAAATCGGCGCAGTGGTGCCAAGCCCTGTTGCGATTTCTGCGATGTGGTGGAGTTCAGCTTCTGACTCGACATTAAAGCATTTTATGTTTGCAGCCAGTGCCGCCTCGATCTCGTCTGCTTGCTTACCAACGCCAGAAAAGACGACTTTGCTTGGGTCCGCGCCAATTCTTAGAACTCGGGCGAGTTCACCCCCTGAGACAATATCAAAGCCTGCGCCCAAATCGCTCAACAGTTTGAGAATCGTTAGATTGGAGTTGGCTTTCACCGCATAGCAAATAAGGGGCTTATGTTGCTCAAAAGCATTTTTGATGGCGTGATACGCTGAGGCCATGGCACTGGCCGAGTAAACAAAACACGGCGTCCCATAGTCTTTTGCTAAGCTGTCGAGGGGATAATCCTCGCAGTGCAAGCGGCTGGTTTGGTAGTTAAAGCCGTTCATGCGCCATCCTTTACCCTCTCGGTATTGGGTTCTGGCGGATAGAGTGGACCCTTCTGACCGCAGCTCGTCAGGATGAGGCAAAGAATGATGATGATTGTTCGCATAGCACACGATAAAGGCGGAAACGTTGAGTATACTGCGTTCGGTGGTTGATAGGGAGAAGGGATTTGGTTCAAGGCTCGATAGAACAGCAGTATCATCGTCAGTTGGATGCGCTCATGATGTTGATTGAAGATTGCATCGATGATCTGCCGCAAGACGTCGACGTGGATGGCGCCAATGGCCAGCTGACTCTCACCTTCGAGGATGGGTCTCAGATTGTGATCAGTCGTCAGCCGGTCCAACAAGAAATTTGGGTGGCCGCTAAATCCGGGGGGTTTCATCTTAAACAGCAGCAAAACCACTGGTTTTGCGCCGTGACGCAAGAGGGCTTGCCGGCGCTTTTAAATCGGGTCGTGACGGAGCAATCTGGTACGGCGACCCAGGCTTTTACCCTAATTGATGCTTAGCCCGCTTAATTGCTGCCCGAACGGTATCGGGCGCTGTCCCCCCAATGTGCGATCTGGCGGCAACCGATCCTTCTAAGGTGAGTACTGAGTAGACATCCTCCGTGATTCGATCGCTTTCGGTCTCGAAATCAACAAGGCTCAATGCTGCCAAATCGACACCCCGATCAACCGCGAGGCCGACCAAGCGACCCACAACGTGATGCGCGTCTCGGAAAGCCAGCCCTTTCCGAACCAGGTAATCAGCAAGGTCGGTTGCCGTGGCAAAGCCACGTTCTGCGGCAGCCCGCATATTGTCTGGCTGGGCTTTGATATTGGGGATCATGTCGCCAAAAGCGCGCAAACAGTCTTGCAGGGTTCGGACTGTATCGATGAGTGGCTCTTTGTCTTCCTGATTGTCTTTGTTATAGGCCAGCGGTTGACTCTTCATTAGGGTGAGCAACGCAATCAGACTGCCGAAGACCCGAGCGGATTTCCCTCTGACCAGTTCAGGCACATCGGGATTTTTCTTCTGAGGCATGATCGATGAACCCGTACAAAATCGGTCCGGCAGCTCGATAAAGGCAAATTGTGGCGATGCCCACAAAATCATCTCCTCCGACCAGCGCGATAGATGCATCATCAACAGGCTTGCGGTGCTGGTGAACTCAATGGCAAAGTCGCGATCGCTAACCGCGTCCAGAGAGTTTTCTGCAACGGCCTCAAAATCGAGCAACTCGGCGACCAGGGCGCGATCGATTGGAAAGCTGGTGCCGGCCAGTGCGGCGGCGCCCAGAGGCAGCGTGTTGACCCGGCGACGACAGTCCGTTAATCGATCCGCATCCCGCCGCAGCATTTCATACCAGGCCATTAGATGATGTCCAAAGACCACGGGTTGCGCGACCTGCAAATGGGTAAACCCGGGCATAATGGTTTCACAATGACCTTCGGCAAGGCCAAGGAGCCCGCGTTGTAAATGCCGAATCTGCTCTAGTATCAGGTCGATGTTGTGCCGGAGGTACATTCTGACATCGGTTGCCACTTGATCGTTGCGACTGCGACCCGTGTGCAGCGCCTTGCCCTGCTCGCCAATCCGCTCAGTGAGCGCGGCCTCGATGTTCATATGCACATCTTCAAGCTGGACTGACCATTCAAAGACACCGTTTTCGATGTCGGCCCGGATGTCGTTCAGCCCCTGAATGATTGCCTCGGCAGTCTCGGCATCGATGATGCCGCAGCGGCCGAGCATGGTTGCATGGGCCACTGACCCTTCGATGTCGAACAAAGCCAACTCGAAATCGAAAGTGACTGACGCGGTAAATGCTTCAACAAAGGCATCGGTTGCCTCGGTAAAGCGACCGTTCCACAGTTTTTGATTGCCTTGGCTCACTGGGATTTCCCTGATGCTAAAAAGCCAGAGTATAACAGTTGCTGAATCAGAGTTGGCGGGATCCGCCGGCAATGGCGGGCCAAGGGTTTTCAAGTTGGTGAAACAGGATGAATTCGCGGCGACGGCAACCGATTACGGGAGAGGGGCTGCCTGGCATCATTCTATAAATGAAGGTTTACTCGCCAACCCGTCCAAGTTAGTGTTGCGGTTTTAAACTTTGAGGCCCGCCCTTGAGAACGATTCGTCTTGCCACGCGCAAAAGTCCCTTGGCCCTTTGGCAAGCCAATGACGTCGCCGATCAGATCAAAGCACGCTTTGCTGACATTCAGGTCGAAATCGTTGGTTTGTCGACCGAAGGCGATCGTAATCGAGTGGCGGCACTGTCCGAAATTGGCGGCAAAGGTGTTTTCGTGAAAGAGCTCGAAATTGCGTTGCAGACCGGTCAAGCGGATTTTGCCGTTCACTCAACCAAGGATGTGCCAGCGGAATTGCCGGATGGCTTGGCTTTGGTTGCGTTGTGTCAGCGAGCCGATCCACGCGATGCGTTTGTTGCCAATGATTATAGTGGCTTGGCAGCGCTACCGCCGGGCGCGAGAATCGGGTCTTCCAGCTTGCGGCGGTGCTTGCAACTGTCGAAGGCCTATCCACATCTCGTCTTTGAAAACCTTCGGGGTAATGTCGAAACCCGGCTCAAGCGGTTAGATGCGGGTGATTTCGATGGCATTATCCTTGCTTCTGCTGGCCTTGCTCGATTGGGTCTGGGTCACCGGATCACTGAAAATATCGCAACCGATATTTGTATTCCCAGCGCAGGGCAAGGGGCTGTGGGTCTTGAAGCCCGGGCCGACCGAGACGATCTGAATGATGTCATTGCCGCGTTGAACCATGAACAAACGTTTACAACGGTCAGTTGTGAGCGTCAGATCTCACGCCGGCTCGGCGCCACCTGCAATTTGCCGGTCGCAGCCTACGCCAGACTCCTCAGCGATGGTCTAGATTCGATGGTGCAGCTAGACACCTTTGTGAGTGACCTGCGCGGTGAGCAAGTGCTTACAATTGGGGGGCGCGATTTAATGGGTAAGGCGTTCGCAATGGCAGATCGGGTCGCGGATGAGCTGATTCAACAAGGGGCCTTAGCACTGGTTTCTGAGTCGCCCTAAATGATCGAAAAAATCCTCCTGACTCGGCCCGCAGGATTCAATGATGAACTTGCGGGGGCGTTGGCGGCGCAGGGCATTGCGGTGTTGCAGGCGCCCTTAGTTCGGATTCAAGGTCTTGACCCAGCGGGGTTGCGCCTGGAACCTAAGATCTTGCTCGATCCAGAGCAGGTCATTATTTTTACCAGCCAAAATGCGATTGACTATGCTGGAGACCTGATCCCGCAGTTGGCGCAGGCAGCCAAAGCCCATGTCTTTGCGGTTGGCCCGGCAACGCAGATGCGGCTGAAAGAAATGGGGATCGTGGCGACGGCGCCTGATCAGCCCGGCTCTGAACCGCTGCTCAGTTTACCCGCGTTCACAGCCCCTTTTGACAAAAAGGTGCTCATCGTGACCGGGCGATTGGGTCGGGATTACCTTGAGACGACCTTGCGCGCGCGCGGCGCAGCGGTTGCGCGGTATGAATGTTACGAGCGCGTGCCGCTTTTGATCCAAAATCTGGATGACATGATTGCCCAGGGTTATCACCATATCTTAGTCACCAGTACCGATATCTTGCAAGCCTTGGCGAGTCATTTGACCGCTTTGAGTCGGCCTCAGGTGGTATTGTGTGTGACCGCCAAGAGAATCAAAGAGGCCGCGCATTCATTGGGATTGACCGCGGTGATTGAGGCCCCGGATGCCAGCGTCTCTGGCATACTTAAGGCATTAACCAGTCAGTCTTCAAATCAGTCATCAAATCAAGGAGCCGAGTCCCAGTGACCGCGTCAGTCTCAGAAGGAACCCATAAAACGTCTGAAACGCCGCCGGCTCCGAAGGCTCGTGCGGCGGGTTCGTTGGGGATCGCCTTTGTTCTGCTGCTGCTTTTGGCGGGCTTTTCGCTGGCTGCTTGGCAACTGTTTCTGCTGCAGAGCGAACAACGCGAACAAGCGCAAAAGCTCGCCGCGTTGCCGATACTGCAGGCGGAAATTGATCAATCGCGCCTTGCCTTGACCAATCTGGCGCAAGGCCAGAGTCAGCTTGCTGAAGGACAAGCCGCATTAACGGCGCGGATTCAAGCCCAAGCGGCAACCCTGGCGGAGGTCCGTCAACAATCCACGCAGCAGGGGGAGATGTGGCAACTGGCAGAAGTGGCAACCCTCGTGCGGATGGCGGCATTGGCGCTGAATGTATTTGAAGATGCTCAGCAAGCAACTGGATTTTTACGCCAGGCGGACCAAGTATTGGTTGGCGTTGAGACCAGCGCCCTCGTTGATCTTCGTGCTGCGATCGCATTTGATTTGGCGCAGTTAGCGCAGGTTCCAGTGATTGATCGAATCGGGCTCTACTTGAGCTTAGGGCAACTGATGACGAGGGTTCCGGACCTGCCCCTTAGGCCGGTTAAGCCGCAGCCAAAGCAAGCGCCGCGCGAAACCCCGCGCATTGCTGAGGGCTTTTGGGGTCGCCTTGAGCCGTTATGGGATACCCTTTGGGCGCGCGTCTTTGATTTGGTCGACTTTAGGCGAGGCGAGGCAGCCCCCAAGCCCATCCCAACAGCGCAAGCCACGCAACATCTGCGGCAGAATCTATTACTCAGCTTGAGCACGGCCCAAAGTGCCCTGCTCCGCTTGGAGCAACCTGTTTTTGATGAGGAACTGAGTAAGGTGCGCGCGTGGGTCAAAGATTATTTTGATCCCCATGCCGACCAACAACGGTTGTTTTTAGCGGGTTTGGCGCAACTCACGACCGTCATCATCAAGCCCGAATTACCGTCGGTGGATGGGTCCTTAGCAGCGTTAGCACAAGCGCAACGGTTTCAGGCTGTGTCGCCCTGATGCGTCGCTTGCTGCTCTTTATGACGATCATTCTTGCGCTCGTGGTGGGCACCACAATGAGTCGCTCGCCAGGCTATGTGCTGATTGCTTACGAAGACATGCTGCTACAAACCAGTTTATGGGTTGCGGTGCTTGGCTTGCTTGCGCTGCTGCTAGCTCTGCGTTGGCTCTGGATTATTTTGAGCGCTGTTCTGGGTACGAAAAACAAGCTTGCGGCGTGGTCCGAGGATCGTCGAGCAGCGCAAGCCTTGCGCTTCTTGGGTAAATCCATCGTGCTCCATGAACTGGGTGAGTTAAAGCGCGCGAATCGATATCTTGAGCGGGTCCGGACCTTGCCTGAGTTAAAGCCGGTATCGCTTGCGGTGCTGGCGACGGGTGACGCGTGCGAAGCGCGCACCCAGGCTCTGGATGAATTGGCCCTGGGCAGTCAAGCTCAGAAAGAACTGGCGGCCTTAAGCCGCGCCCTGATTGCCCTGGACGACGGTTTGATTGAACTTGCCGCCGAACAAATTTCTGGGTTGCCAGATAATCCAAAAACCCTGACGCTAAAGCGCAAGGTTTGGCTTGCCAACAAGGATTGGCAGCAACTGGCGGCGCACAAAACCGCAGTCGCAAAGTTTGATGAGACCCTCACCCTTGCCGAGCATCAGCAGTTAGTGGCAGCGCGGCAGACTTTGGCGAGCGATGCGGCGCGGCAAGACTGGTTGAATGCGCTGCCGAGTATTTCGTTGCAAGATGATGGCCTTCTGGCTGCCGTGTTTGATGATTTTGATCAACCAAAGCTTGCTGAGCAGTGTTGTCGATCACTGCTTGAGCAGTCTCCAACCCTGGCGCTTTTTTTAGTGTACGCAGAGCTCGACGCCGAAACAAAGGTGGAACGAGCGCGTCAGATTAAACGCTGGTATCAGCAGCAAGCCTCGGCGAACGTGTTGGCGGCAATGGGCGGGCTTGCGGCGGCCTCTGGAGAACACGCCCAGGCCATCGCGCATTTTTCCGAGAGCCTCGCGTTGAAGTCCTCAGCCTTAATCCGCCAACGGTTAGCGCGGTCTTTCCTCGCTTTGGGCGAGGTGAACAAGGCTTTGGCCCAATTACAGACGCTTTAGAGGGCGCGAGGCGCGTAATCGAACACATCAGACCGCATATTCTTCGCATCAAAACCGGTGGCCGTGAACAGGTCTAAGGTGCCATAAACCATCCCTGGACTGCCTGAAACGAAGATCAAGTGGTCATTTAGGTTTTTTAGATCGTGTTGGACGGCTTCGCCGACGAGACCGGTTCGACCGAGCCAATTTGTGTCATCGCGACTGACAACCGGCGTGTAGGTGATATTTGGCCCGGCAGCTGCGGTTTTAAAATAGTCATCCAGGTAGAGCTCTTCTGGCGTAACAACCCCCCAATAAAGATGCACTTTTTGTGCGTATTGTTGCGTGATGAGCCAATCAAACAGGCTTTTGATCTGAGTAATACCGGTTGCCGCGGCAATGAGAATCACGGGCTGCTCTGGCAATTGGTTCAAAAAGCAATTGCCAAGGGGGTAGGCAATGGTCACCGAACTGGGGTGACCATCGAGGAACTGTTCAACGAGAGCTGAATCTGCGGAATTTTCGGTTGCCTTGATATGCAGTTCAAGATGATCCGCACCGGGCGCATTGGCTATGGAAAAAGGAAAGGCTTTCTCACCCACGGTCAGGGAAAGGTATTGCCCCGCGGAAAAGGCGCTGAGAGGTTCAGGCAAGCTTAAAACCAGTCGCCGGACCCCGTTTTGCAATGCCGCATTAACCAAAACCTGACACGCTAGGCCCATGCCTAGTTTCGTTTCATAGAAGCAAAAAATTCTTCATTGGTTTTTGACTTCTTCATCTTGCCAAGCAGAAATTCAATGGCGGCCAGATCGTCCATCTCATGCAGAATTTTTCTAAGGATCCAAACTTTTTGCAACTCTTCTTCCGTCATCAAAAGATCTTCCCGACGGGTTCCTGAGCGGCGAATGTTGATCGCCGGATAGACCCGCTTTTCGGCGATCTTGCGCTCCAAATGAAGCTCCATGTTGCCGGTGCCTTTAAATTCTTCGTAGATCACTTCATCCATTTTCGAACCGGTATCAACCAGGCAGGTGGCGATAATGGTCAGGCTACCGCCCTCTTCGATATTTCGAGCCGCGCCAAAGAACCGCTTGGGTCGCTCCAGCGCGTGCGCATCAACCCCGCCAGTCAGGACCTTGCCAGAGGCTGGAATGACGGTGTTGTATGCCCGTGCCAACCGGGTGATCGAATCCAGAAGGATAATGACGTCGGTTTTGTGTTCAACCAAACGTTTGGCTTTTTCGATGACCATCTCACTGACTTGAACGTGCCGTGAGGGCGGTTCATCAAAGGTGCTCGCCACAACTTCGCCGCGCACAGAACGCTGCATTTCGGTGACTTCTTCGGGTCGTTCGTCGATCAGCAAAACAATCAAATGACATTCAGGATTGTTACGCACAATCGCTTGGGCGATGTTTTGAAGGATCAGCGTTTTACCGGCCTTGGGGGGTGACACAATTAAGCCACGCTGGCCTTTCCCAATGGGCGAGGTTAGATCGATGATTCTGGAGGTCAAATCTTCCGTGCTGCCATTGCCGCCTTGCAGTGAGAGGGTTTTGTCTGGAAACAGTGGCGTCAGGTTTTCAAAAAGAATTTTGTTTTTGGATTCACCCGGGTCGGTGAAATTAATTTGGTCTACTTTCAGTAAAGCGAAGTAGCGCTCGCTGTCCTTCGGTGGGCGAATTTTGCCAGAAACCGTGTCCCCGGTTCGAAGGTTAAAGCGCCTGATCTGGCTAGGGGAGACGTAGATATCGTCGGGCCCTGCAAGGTAAGAACTGTCTGGTGATCGCAGAAAGCCAAACCCATCCTGCAGAATTTCAAGCGTGCCATCACCATAGATGTCTTCGCCGCTTTTCGCATGCTTTCGCAGGACGTTGGCAATAATTTCCTGTTTTCGCGATCGGCCGAGATTATCCATGCCCATTTCGAGGGCAATTTCAAGAAGCTCAGGGATAGGCTTCGCTTTGAGATCAGTCAGATTCATTCAAGTTCACTTTAGGTTGAAGAGGGTTGAGGATTAGTTGAGGGACCAAAGGCCCTTTGGGTTTAAAAATTCGAGGGGGTTTTGCCAGCAAGTGCGGTGAAGGGTATAGACGTGCACTGCTGAAACAGGAAAATGAAGGGTTCGGCGCCCTTTGTCAACTATTTTTTATCGTTAGTTTTGGTTTGGGCGTGACCAACGTGTCACGCCCAATGCGAAAAGTTAGATGTTACTGTCTAAAAAGGCGGTCAATTGAGACTTTGATAAGGCACCAACTTTGGTTGCTTCAACATTGCCATTTTTGAACAGCATCAACGTTGGAATACCCCGAATCCCGTATTTTGGGGGCGTTTCGCCATTGGCGTCGATATCCAGTTTGCAGACTTTCATCTTGCCAGCGTATTCAGTGGCGATCTCTTCAAGAACCGGCGCAATGACCTTGCAAGGACCACACCACTCAGCCCAATAATCAACCAAGACTGGAATGTCAGAGCCTAGGACATCTGTTTCAAATGAGGCGTCGGTAACGTGTGCAATATCTGCCATGCGATGGCTCCCTGATGATAAAAAGAAGATTAAAAAGGTTTGAAAAAGCCAGGCTCTATCGTACGGGCTCAGCTGTTTTTTGACAATCAATTGTCAGTTGTTTTTTCTGGCAATCAATTGTCAGTTGTTTTTTCTGGCAATCAATTGTCAGTTGTTTTTTCTGGCAATCGGTTTGTTGCTGTGTTGCCTGATCATCGATGATCGAAACCTAAATCGAGCCGGATCCCTCGGCTTAGCTTATGGCGCTCAGTGTTTACCCAACGACGCCGCCGCGGTTTTAGCAAAATAGGTCAGAATACCGTCCGCGCCAGCCCGTTTCATGCAGGTCAGAGATTCAACAATGACCGAATCACTTAGCCAACCGTTTTCAATGGCCGCCATGTGCATCGCATATTCGCCGCTGACCTGATAAACCATGGTCGGAACCCCGAAAGCTTGTTTGACGCTATGTAGAACATCTAGGTACGGCATCCCAGGTTTCACCATGACCATGTCTGCGCCTTCGCTCAAATCGAGCTCAACCTCAGTCAAAGCCTCTAAACGATTGCCGGGGTCCATCTGGTAAGTGTTCTTATTGCTCTTGCCAAAATTGGCAGCGGACCCAACCGCTTCTCTGAACGGGCCATAATAATGCGACGCGTACTTCGCTGAATATGCCATGATTTTGGTGTGGATGTAGCCGTTGTCCTCGAGGGCTTGCCGTATGGCGCCAATGCGACCATCCATCATGTCCGAAGGTGCAATGACGTCCACGCCGGCTTCAGCCTGAGAGAGGGCTTGCTGGACCAGTACGGATACCGTTTCATCGTTGATCACATAGCCTGAATCATCGATCAAACCATCCTGTCCATGGCTGGTATAAGGGTCTAACGCCACGTCTGCCATGACACCGATATTGATCTCTGCTTCTTTGAGCGCCCGGATGGCCGTCTGAACCAGGCCATCACGACGATAGCTTTCTTCTGCGGTAAGCGATTTCCGCTCTGCCGGAACAACGGGAAAGAGTGCGATCAGGGGGATTCCGAGCTCTGCGGCTTGCCAGGCATCCTCTAACCATAAATCAATTGTTTTCCGCGTCACGCCGGGCATACTTTGGATGCTTTGGGTTTGATTGGTGCCTTCAATCACGAAGGTTGGATAAATTAAGTCCGATGGCGTGAGCGTCGTTTCTCTCACCAAACGTCGACTGAAATCATCGCGGCGCAAACGCCGAGGACGGGTCAATGGAAAGTGTCTGTTCATGGCGGATCTCCTGAGCCAAAAGTATAGAACAGTCTGGGCTGCGGCATGAAGGGCTTTGCTGTTTTTGTCGCTGAATCATCGCAGCTAGCCTAGGCTTTCTCGCTCTGATTCAAGGCCCAACCATTCCTCTTCTAGATCGCCAGTTTGGCTCTGCAGCGATTCTCTGTCGCGCAATAGGCCCTGCAGGGTTGGGCTGTCTGGATCGCTGTAATGTTGCGGGTCGGACAAGGCTTGCTCAACCAAGCTTACTTTTTCACTCAAGCGGGCAAGTCGGGTCTCGATGGTCTTTAAGCGGGTGGTAATTTGTCGTTGCCGTTTGTGGTCAGATTTTGGCGCTTGGCCCACCATTGTGCTGCTGCTTGAGGCGGCCGCGGCCTCTCCTTGGCTCGTCGTTGTCATCGCGCGGCTGGTAGCGTCATCTGGGATACCTGGCTTTGCCTCTAGTCCAGATCGATAGTCCGACAACGTCCCTTCAAAGGGCTGAATGCGCCCATCGCGAATCAACAAGAAGGCATCGACCGTACTGCTCAAAAGATATCGATCGTGGGATATCACTAAGATGGCGCCTTCAAAGGTATTCATGGCGGTGGCGAGCGCTTGCCGCATTTGCATGTCCAGATGATTCGTTGGCTCATCGAGTAACAGTAAATTGGGCTGTTGGAAGGAAACGATGGCGAGCGCAAGCCGCGCCTTTTCTCCCCCAGAAAAGTTGGCGGCTTTGGTTTCTACTTGTTCGCCTTGAAAACTAAACCCGCCTAAAAAGGTCCGTAGTTTGAGCTCGTTGGCCTTTGGGTCCAGCTGTTGAAGGTGTTCTAAGGGGCACATCTGGAGGTCTAGGTCATCGACTTGGTGTTGTGAGAAATAACCCGTTTTTAGATGTAGCCCCTCAATCCGCTCGCCATCGATGAGCGGCAAAGTGCCCTCAAGCGATTTCACCAGGGTTGATTTTCCGGCGCCGTTAACGCCCAACAGACCAAATCGATCCCCCGGGGAAAAGCTAAGATTCAGGTTGCTCAAAATGGGCTTGTCATACCCGAGGTTGGCATCTCGAAGCTGCAGCAGCGGGTCCGATTGTCTACTCGCTTCACGAATACTGAATCGAAAGGGCGATGCTTCATGAACGGCCTCGACCCGGGTTAGGCGCTCTAAGGCTTTGATCCGGCTCTGTGCTTGGCGCGCCTTACTCTCCTTGTAGCGGAATCGCCGAATAAAGTCTTCCATATGATGAATCGATTTTTGCTGCTTCTCGAACTGCCGGGTCTGATCAAGGAGTTGCTCTGCCCGCAGCGTTTCAAAGGCGGTGTAATTGCCGGAATACAGCATCACCTTTTGATTGGCCATATACGCGATATGCAGCACGCAATCGTCGAGGAACTCCCGATCGTGGGAAATCAGAATCAGCGTGCCTTGATAGCCTTGAATCCAAGACGCAAGCCAGAAAATCGCGTCCAGATCCAAATGGTTCGTTGGCTCATCTAAAAGCAGTAAATCAGAGGGCTTCATTAAGGTTCTAGCCAGGTTCAATCGCACGCGCCAACCCCCGGAGAAGCTTTTCAGCGGGTTATTAAACGTTGCTTCATCAAAGCCGAGGCCGACTAAAAGCTGCTCCGCGCGCGCCTCTGCACTAAAGCCATCAAGGTCTTTGAGTTCCTCAAAGAGTTGCGCTACTTTGTCGAACTGTGCATTTTGTTCTGCTTGGGCAAGCCGGGTTCTTACGGCAACGAGGGCTGAGTCTCCTGACACCACATACTCTAAGGCCGAGACATCCGCGCCTGGAATTTCTTGAGCCATGTGAGCAATACGGGTGCCTGGTGATAGGTCGAGTTGACCGATATCGGCATCGAGCTCGCCTAGAATCAATTTGAACAGGCTGGTTTTGCCAATACCATTAGCCCCCACGAGACCAACCTTTTGGCCTTGGTAGATGGTCAATGAGAGTTGTTCAATGAGTAGCTCGCCGTTTCGACGAAGACTCATGTTCTGAAAAGAGAGCATTAGCGGGTGACTCAAATTCCTAGTGTAACACTCGTGTGGATCGCCTCGCTCAAAACACCCGCATTTGCTTCAGGGCTTGGTTCTCGGCGCCCTAAAAAGTTGCAGGCTGACGATGATCAAGGGAATGCACGCAACAACGACCCAAGCCGGGATCGATAAGCCAAATAAAGACCAGGCGACTTCGGCGCAGCTACCATCGCCATTGAGCACAATGGCGAGCACATCGGTGAAGGGTAAAACATCAATCAAATACTCAAGACTGGGACCGCAAGCGGGCACTTGGTCTTCCGGTAAGCTCTGAAGCCAAAGCTGTCTGAGCGCGAGGCTGAAACTCGCAAGATAAGACGTCAGGATGAGACCCGCGTAGGCGTTCATGCCAAGTCGTGCTGGATAGTGCAGCGCGGCCAAGGCGGCGAGGCAGCCCGCAGAGATAATGCCGACCCGTTGAAAAATACACAGTGGACACGGCTCTAAGTGCCAGTAGTGCTCCATTGCGAGCGCGATCAAGATGAGTAATAAGCTGCTGAGGCTCAGCGCAAGCAGCAGAAGTCGTTGGGTCAAAATCGGCATGCAGGGTTGTTCCTTCATCCTATGATGGGTGGGTCGATATGCTCTGAGATTTTAGCGATGTCGGCCTCGATTAACCAATTGTCCACAAACGCTTGTAGGCAGGCAAAGAATTCTGGAAAAGTTGCTGCAATCAATGGCAGTGCTGGGGTCATCCGGGCGATGGTTTTAGGGTTGAAAAATCGCTGTCCACCCCGAAGCCGAGTTCCGATATGAATTAGGCTGCGAGAGATAAAGTCGTCATCTTGCGTGCGGAGTAGGCTTTTAAAATCGCGCATGCGCTGGCAGGTCAAAAGGGCCTGCTCGGGGAAAAACGGGTGGTGGTTGGGCTTTAAGAGGTTTTCAAATGTCAATTGATCAAAGCGCTGCAGGCTTTGGTGATGATATTGGGTCCAGGTCTTCGCCAAGAAATGGTCAAAGGCAATATCGGTCACAATCCCCGACACCCGCCTTAAGTCGTCCGGCAAGGCAAGGCGACAGGCGGTAACGGCTGGATGCTGATCGGTGTAGGCATCAATGGCGCGGTGAAGTTGGATCCCGCGCTCGATGGCCGCTGGGCGCGTGCCGATTTGTCGGCCTTTGACAAAGTCACCGAGAAAGCCGCCCAGACGAAGATGATCATTATTTCCGGACAGCAATTGATGCGCTAAATGGTTCACAAGCCTTATTCATAAGCCTTGTGATAGTTGGCCAGAAATTGGGAAAAGTCTTCGTCACGATCAGCTGGAATTTGGTCAAAATCAAGTCGCGATTGTGCCGCGATTTCATCAAAATTTTGTTTGGCCTCGGCCGTGATGGGTTGCGTCATAAAGGCTTGGTGATGCCGCCGGCTCAGTTCTAAATGATGATCAATGAGGCTCACCGATTGCTCTCTTAGGTCGTTTAAAATCTGACCGCTCGGAGTTGTCTCTGGATGATCGATCCGGCCTTCGAGTGCGTTAAGACAGGCTCTATAGCGCGAGGTCTGATGCAGTTCGTCCAAGATATCGGCGAGTTGATATAGTGCGTCAAGCGTTTGCCGAGCCCAAGTTTGAAGTCCGACCGGTTGCCCGTTTAAACGTAGGGTCAGCCCTGGCCGCCGCCCTTCTTCGGTTGTGCGGGTAAAATTCTGCACCGCTTCTTGGCACAAGCGGTCATCGTGCTCAGGACTCGGCGTGAGCAGGCAATGCAACAGCAACAAGTCCATGAAGTTCAGCTGGTCCGCACTCACACCAAGCGGTAAGTAGGGGTTGATGTCCAGCATCCGAACTTCGATATAACCAACCCCGGTCTCATCGAGGTGCTGTAAAAAATTCTTGCCGGGTAGTGGGTTTGATTTGGCTCGGACAGAGGAATAAAACTCCGCTTCAGACTGCAGGATGTTGGTATTGACCTGGGCAAACTGAGTGGTCTTGTGTTGGTCGAGCGCATGATAGGCCGCAAAGCGGGTCGTGATGCCATGGCGCAGCGTTGCGGTGTAGTTTTCTAAACTGTTGTAGCAAACGTTTAAAAGCTCGGACTGGGTTGAGCTTTGGTAGCCCAAACCCCCAGAGCGTAAGCTGGTGGCATAGGGTTTATAAAACGTTTGCTCGCCAAAAGCCGAAAGGTCATGGTCTTGGTTTCTCACAAAACTATGATCAACCGCTGGCGAGGCGCCGAAAAGATAGGCCGGCAACCAAGCAAGGCTTCTAAAGTTTCGCATCAACCCAAAATATTGTTCTGAGCGATAAGCGCGCTCGTTCTCTGCGGTCAAAGGTTGCAGTCGGGCGGTTTGATGCCAAGCGTCAAAAAAAGGCTTGGTAAAGGAGAAGTTGTAATGCACCGCACAAATCGTTTGCATCGTCCGGTTGTACCGAATTCCGAGCCCGTGTCGGTAGGTTGTTTTTAATCGACCCAGGTTGGAGTTGCCATAATAGGCCAGCGGGATGTCATTTTCTGCAGGCAGGCGGCAAGGCATGCTTCCCGGCCACAGTCGCTCATCGCTTAGGTGTTGCGCCGTCCACTGATGAATCTGGCCAAGGTCTGCCAACACGTCGTCGGTCGATGAGTGGACTGGCGTAATCAATTCCAGTTGAGATTCAGAGAAATCCGTTGTGATCAAAGGGTGTGTCAATTTCGCACCCAGCACTTTTGGGTGGGGGGTTAGCGCGAGCGCGCCTTGCTGGGTTGTTCTTAGGAGTTCTCGCTCAATCCCTCTTTGGAAGGTGAGTATCTCGGTGGCATTGTCCGCACTCGCGAGTTGTTTTAGCAAATCAGCCGGCATGAAATCGATTCCTTAAGATGGCCTATCAGATGATGCATTGGGATGTTTCATCGATGTCAGTCTTGCGCTATTGATCCAGGCTTGCCCGGGTCTGCGCGGAGCATATCACCGACTCTGGGCATAAATAAATGCGCGTGTTCGGTGGCAATGCGGGCTAGGGATCGCCCCGTGAGACCAATCGATGGATTTGGCGTCGGTCTTTTTTGGTCGGGCGCTCGCTTTTTGACATGGGTCCGAGGGTCGCTCTTTTGAGCCGGGCGGTTTCTCGGTTCTGCAAGCTAACTTCAGTTTCTTCAAAGAGCAACGCAGCATCATTCGCCCCCCGACGAATATCAGACAAGGTTCTGACCACGACAGCGCGGTCATCCCATCCGGCTTTGAACTCAACCAAGTCACCGATTTTGATTTCTTTAGCCGGTTTTGTGCGCACGCCGTTGACCTTGACCTTGCCGCCGTCAAGGGCGTCTTTCGCTTGGGCGCGGGTTTTATAAAATCGAGCAGCCCAAAGCCATTTGTCCGTTCGAATCATTTGGGGTTACCTTTCGATGAGTTCATTCAAAAAGCACACGTTTTGGTAGCCTGGTACCGGTTGCGCGGGCTTCTTCGAATTGGGTTGGCTGATCGCGATGAGCCCCGCTAAGCCATAGGCCTTCGCCGCGGCCAGAACACTGGGGTTGTCATCGATTAAAGCCGTGCGCGCCTGCTTAAGGTTGGTTCTTGCGGTTAACTGCTGCCAGAAACCCCTCGCCTCTTTCGGCACGCCAAAGCTGTGGCTTGAAATAATGTCTGAAAAATAAGCCGTGAACTTGGGGTGATTGGATTGGATCGCATCGAGTTTAAAGGCCAGCACCATTGGATGCGCGTTGGTGGCCAAAATCATTGGGATACCGTGGTGGTTTAAATGATCCAGAAAGGCAATGGTCCCTGGCCGACATTGGATGAGGGCTTGGCCACGTGCTTGCAGCTGCAACAGGTCGAGCTCGAAGTGGGTCGCCCACCCATCAAAATCGTACCAGGGCATCTGGCCAGCAACGGCCTGAAGGTCGTGTTGAATTTTTTTCTTGGCCTGGCTCAGATCAAGCCCCGTCTTGTCGGCATAGGCTTGTGCAACCCAGTCATTCCAGAATAGGTCATCAAAGTGGCCGTCCAATAAGGTGCCATCCATATCGAGGAGTACGCAATCGAAATTAAGCAGATTCATCTGAGCCTTGCCATCGGTTGGCCAAATTGATCGTTAGCAGTGTAACCTAAGTGCAGTTTTTGATCAGGAGCAATCATGCGCGAAGCCCTCGTAGACATCGCCCGAAAGGCCGGTGCGGAAATTCTCAGTATTTATGATACCGCCGATTTTGGCGTTGAAATGAAGCAGGACAACTCACCTTTGACGTTGGCGGATCTTGCGGCGCATCGACTTATTGTTGCCGAATTGACGCGACAATTTCCAGACATCCCGGTGTTGTCCGAAGAAAGCGATGCCATTGATTTCGGGATTCGGTCGGCCTGGGATCGATATTTTTTAGTCGACCCCTTGGATGGCACGAAGGAGTTTATTGAACGCAACGGTGAATTCACCGTCAATATTGCTTTGATTGAAGGGCATGACCCCGTATTTGGGGTTGTTCATGTCCCGGTAAAATCAACAACGTATGTTGGCGACGTGGTTGCGGGTAGGGCCTGGAAATATCTCGGAGACAGCGAGCAAACCATTCAGACCCGGGCTGTCCCATCGGCTGAATTAACAGTGGTCGCAAGTCGTCGACATGGCTCGGACGCGCTCAAGACCGTGTTGAAAGATCTGCAAGGAGCTTTCGAGCAAGTGTCGCTGACGAGCATGGGCAGTTCCTTGAAGCTTTGTTTGGTGGCAGAAGGCGCCGCTGATTTTTATCCTCGGCTTGCCCCGACGTCAGAATGGGATACTGCGGCCGCCCATGCGGTGGTGAGCGCGGCCGGGGGCGGGGTTTTTAACACCAAGTTTCAGCCTTTGCAGTACAACACCAAAGCAGGATTGCTCAATCCAAATTTTTTAGTGATTGGCGATCCGAGTTATGATTTTGAGGGCTTATTAATCGAGGCGCTGAGCCGTACTCCTTAAAAACGGGTGTAATAAAAACCTGGTGCAATAAAAACCTGGTGCAATAAAAACAAGGTGCATTAAAAACAAGGTGCAATAAAAAAAGAGTGCAATAAAAAAAGAGTGCAATCGGCCGATGACGGACCACTCGGTCGTCTCAGGAAGGTTGATACCAATCGGTGGGGTTCAGGGAATTTGGTCTCAGCTAGCGCAGCTAGATGCGTATCCATCCTGCCGAGGAGAACACATTAGGGCATCCAGCTGACGCTAGCGAGGAAGAGAAATATACGGATCAATTCTGTACATTGATAGGGATAAAAAGTGGAGGTTTCTCCTCTGGAAGTGACTTGACATAGAGTTATCAATTGTAACGTCATGATTCTTATTCAATCTACCTAAATTACTTTGTTCGATCTCTAACTGAGTCCATTGCGATATTGGGCGTTCGCTTGACGTTTATTGGGGTTAACTGCGGATGAACCGCCAAGCGGGTGCGCCGGCTTGCGGCGTTGATGTATCGATCAGCGGTGAGTCAAAAATCAGCCCTAAAACAGGGCCTTGCAAGCGATTGATGGCATATGCCAATGCTGTTTTCGGGGACAATCGATGGTATAATCCGCGGCAGGCTGTGGTATCGGGCTGGTCTGCCTGCGCTTCAGCGAGAGTCAGTGCTGCTTAGGGCGTCAAGAACTGGGCGTTATCGACGACAACGTCAGTCCTCAAGCCAAGTGGCCTGGCCTGACTCGGTCATAACAATTGATGATGTCTTAAAAGCGGATGACCGCTTCTCGAAACATCGCACCGAAAGTTTGTGGCGAGATGTTATGCGGAAAGTTTGTACAGAATTGTTGTTCGTAGACGTTGTGCGAAAAGGTTGTGCGAAAAGGTTGTGTGAACGGTTTGTGCGAAAGGTTTGTGCGAAAGGTTTGTGTTAAGGGGTGTGATGGCAGGCGTCGTGTTTTGCGTCAGCACGCAATTTCGATTTGGGCCACGATTGCAACGACTTAGTGCGATGGCCCCGCATTCGGCGCCAGTGACCCAATACTGAGGGGGTCGACTAAGTCAGTGTCGATCGATTGGTCAAGGCGAGGACGGGTTGTTGGCTGATAGGCCATCGCGTCTTAACCGCATCAGGCCCGGGTCTTAACGGCACAAATTGGCTGATGTTAAGCGCACAATGCGAAGACGAGACCATAACTAGGCAAGGGTTGGGTTCAACAGGATTGGTTTCAATACGGTTTGGTTCAAAATGGTTCGTCCAGGCTTTTTGAATAAACGTTTTAAGACCGCATCAAAAAATATTTCAACGGATTTCGATCAGGCGCCAATCGGGCAGGCTGAACAATTTCAATCATGGAGAACGCGTTAAATGGCAAATCACACGACAGAGGGTGACTTCGATTCGATTATCGAAAGCGACGCAATTGAGAATAGTTCCGCCGATGATATGGATGCGCTGGAAATTCTGACCAGCCGAATCGTTTTGGCAACCGAAGCCGATGATGAAGTCGAAAACCTTGAATCGGTTCTGAAATCATTGATTGAAAAGGGTCGTGAACAGGGCTACTTAACCTTTGATACGCTAACAGAGACGTTGCCCGAAAGAATATTAGGCTCGGAAGAGTTCGACAACATCTGCCAAGCCTTTGCCGATCTGAACGTTGTCATTTGCGAAGTGGCACCAAAAGATCTTGCTGACCTGAAGTCCGAATCCGAAGAAACGCTTTCGGAAGAGTCGCTGTTAAACATCAGCGATGCCGCTGGAAAAACGATGGATCCCGTGCGCATGTACATGCGTGAAATGGGCACGGTGCCGTTGCTGACCCGCGAAGGTGAAATCGTGATTGCCAAACGAATCGAAGATGGCATTCGCGAAGCGATGCGGGTGTTGGCTTCTTATCCGGGCCCGGTTGAACGCATCTTAGCGGCCTACGAAAAGCTTTTGATAAACCATGAAGACCCAAAAATCATTCTTGATGTGTCGTCAATCATCGCGGGTTTTCTTGATCCTGAAACAGAGATTCCAGACACATCATCGATCGCAGAAGCCAAGTCGAGCGGGCAGTTTGAAGAAAGTGAAACCGAGACTCACAACGGGCCTGATCCAGAGTTGGTTGCGGCTCGTTTTTCTGCATTAGCGAAAACCCACAAAGCCCTGGGCCGTTTAGCGGTGAAACACGAACGGGGCTCGCCTAAATACGAGCAGGGGCTATCCAAACTCCAAGACGTTTTCTCATTGCTGAAGCTGGTGCCTGCGATGATGGACCCGATTGTCGCGATGGTTCAATCCGACATGGCGCTGATTCGCGAGCAAGAAAAAACCATTCGCCAATTGTGTGTTTCAAAGTGCGGTATGCCGACGAGCGTATTCCTAGAGCGTTATGGGGTGTGTCAAACGGATGTTGCGTTTGTTGATGGGCTCGAGAAGTCCGGAGAAACTTGGGCGAACAAGATCAAAGCGAATCGGGTTTCCCTACGGCATGCGGTTAAGACCATGCGCCGGGTTGCGGCCGAGCGAGGGCTGAGTGTTCCAGAGATTAAAGAAACCAATAAAGCGCTCCAGTCGGCCATCAATGTCATGCGCTTTGCCAAGAAAGATATGATCGAAGCCAACTTACGGCTCGTGATCTCCATCGCCAAAAAGTACACCAACCGCGGCTTGCACTTTTTGGACCTTATCCAAGAAGGCAACATCGGGCTGATGAAGGCGGTCGATAAGTTTGAATATCGGCGCGGCTTCAAGTTCTCAACCTATGCAACCTGGTGGATTCGTCAAGCCATTACTCGGAGCATTTCCGATCTTGCCCGTACCATACGAGTGCCAGTACACATGATGGAAACGGTTAATAAAATTAATCGCCTGAGCCGGCAGTTACTTCAAGAGCTAGGCCGGCCTGCGACCATTGAAGAACTCAGTATTAAGATGGAATTACCCCAAGACAAAGTTATCAAAGCTTTGGACGTTGCCAAGCAGCCGATTTCTTTAGAAACGCCAGTGGGTGATGACGATGATTCAACCATTTGGAATCTTGTGAGTGATACCTCGGTCGAGTCACCGCTGGATCACGCCGCCGATGAAGGGTTGCGAGAAACCACGAACGATGTCCTGATGGCCCTCACGGAGCGGGAAGCCAAGGTTCTTCGGATGCGTTTTGGCATTGATATGAACACCGATCACACTTTGGAAGAAGTGGGCCGTCAGTTCTCGGTAACCCGAGAACGAATTCGTCAAATCGAAGCGAAAGCGCTCAGAAAACTGCGGCACCCCGCACGATCCGAGCAGCTGAAGAGCTTTATCGAACGTTAATCCACCTTCGCCATAGGATTCTCAGGCTTGCTGGCTTGTTGCGCCAACGTCTCGACATGATACAGTCGAGGTGACGCAACAAGACAGTGAGAGGACCGCCATGGCGATGATCAGTGGCATCACCACAAATTTAAAACAACGCGCGTGGTGGGCCAATGCCCTACTGCTTTTTTGTCTGTATATGACGATTGTGTATCTGCCGTTTGATCTGTTCTTCAAACCTGTCGCCCAAGACCAAGAGGTTTGGTTTGGGGTGATGCTAACAGGCTGGTCTGCAAAGTTTGGTGGCTTGGCGCACTGGTTAATCTACGCCCTGGGCGCGTATGGTCTGCTGCATCAAAGGACTTGGCTACGGCCCTGGATCAGTCTTTATGTTTTACAAGTTGCCTTGAGCATGCTGCTTTGGGCGATGCTCGATAATCGTGGTTCGGGGTTAGTGGCTGGATTAATTGCCGCGGCACCCTTCATCGGATTAGCCGCGTTGCTTCATTTTAAGCCGAATCACTATCTCAATTAAGGCAAAGGCCTTGAACAAAAAGGGGTTGGTATGGAAGATTTTTCAGGAAAGATCGCGGTGGTCACGGGCGGTGGTACGGGCATGGGTCGGGCCCTTTGCCAGGCCTTAGCCGCCGCCAATTGCCACATTGCGTTGTGTGATGTCGCCGATGACGCGATGCAAGAAACCAAAGCGCTGTGCGCCGCCGCAAGCGACGTCAGGATCTCAACCCATTTGTGTGATGTCTCGGTAGAAGCGGAGATGTTGCGATTTCAAGAAGAGGTTGAGGGCGTTCACGGCGAGGTCATTCATTTATTGTTCAACAATGCAGGGATCGGCGGTGGCGGCGGCTTTGTTGCCGGGGATCGCGGTGAGTGGGAAAAAACCTTTGCGGTGTGTTGGTATGGCGTCTACTACGGTTGTCGCGCTTTTTTACCGATGTTGCTCAAGAGTGATGCCGGTCACATTGTTAATACGAGTAGTGTGAATGGCTTTTGGGCGTCGCTTGGACCGTCCGTGCCGCATACCGCTTATGCAGCGGCGAAGTTTGCCGTGAAGGGGTTTTCAGAAGCCCTGATCAACGATTTACGTCTGAATGCACCGCATGTTCAGGTTTCGGTGGTGATGCCCGGCCACATTGGCACCTCCATTGCGATCAATTCGGGCTTAATACTCGGTCACACGCCGCCTTTGGACATGAGCGCTGATGAAGTGCTTTTGGTGCGGGAGCGGTTGATGAATCAGCCTGGCCCCATGACTGAGATGATGATGAACTTGAGCGATGATCAGTTGCGCGAGTTGATGCACAATCGCGGGATCGAATTTCGGGATAATGCGCCCATGTCGGCGACCGAGGCCGCGGCTGTCATTTTGGCGGGGGTGCGGGCAAATCAATGGCGTATTTTAGTGGGCGAGGATGCCATTCGGCTCGATGAAAGAGTGCGAGCCAATCCCTGGGATGTCTATGACCTGGATTTTTCTGCGTTGACGACCATTAACGCCGGTTGAGCGCGTTCATGGTTTCGCTCGGGGCTAGACCTATGAGTTCGTGGTGGATCACGAACTTATAATTCAGCCAGCTCTTTTTCGGCCCAGGTTTTTAAGCTCGGGTTTTGAGTTAGCGCGCGGGCTCTTTCAAACGTTTCTTGGCTGGCTTGCAAGTCGCCCTGCTTTTTTAAAGCCAGTCCCTGCATCAGGGTAATCATCGATGGAACGGGGTGGTGCCAGAATAAAGGAAACCCTTGAAGCGTCTCTAAGGTCTGTGTTGCGAGCTCGTAGGCTTCAGCACGGTAATAAAACTGCGCCAGTTGAAACAGCATGATCGGTTGGTCGGGGCCATTATTGAGCGCGGCGCGAAGCCTTTTCGCTGCAATCTCAGGCTGGCCCTCCTTTTCGGCAATGAGTCCGGCAGCCAGTTCATGGTAATGAGGATCCAACGCCAAAATCTGCGGCAAACGGGCTGTGGCGGCGTCCAGGTCCCCCCCAGCAAAGCTTGGCGCATTCACATAAAAAGCCGTTACAGCGAATAAGGCCAAGATATGATTTGAATCCGCTTGAATCGCTTGCTCCCAAGCTTTGAGTGCTTTTTTGGCAGTCCCAATTTTTTTGAAGACGTTCACCTCTCTGACCTCGGTCAGGTAAATCAAACCCTTTAGATATAGGCTATCCCCAGGCTCAAAGTCAGCTTTGATCAGCTGATCGGTTAAGGTGTGGGCCGCTTTCAACTGACCCATTCGCCAGCTCGCAACCGCCAGCTGAAAGGTTTGATCCAACGTTCGGCGCGAGGATTCGATGGCGTTGATGCGGTTTGCGAGCGCTGTAAAATCTGAATTCGGCACTGAAAATGAACTGAGCGTGCTCGCGCTGACGGGCGCTATGACCAAAAGGATGAGCAGGCCGATTAATTTCCGAAGGGCTTTATTGTTTTGGCGGGTCATCGGGTTTATCTTTTGAGTGCTAGACTGTGGTGAAGGTTCTGATTTTACGGTCAATGCGGGATCAATCAACTGATAGATGAACCGACTGATGTTACGACGATCGGTTCAAACAGCCGATAATCGCCCAGCAAACTTTGGATTTTAGGTATAGCCCGGGCACCAAGGGATGTCGAATCGATTGAATCAAGGCAAGCTTAATCAACTCAACGAAGCGGCGCAATTGATCTACGAGGTGCTGCCGCCAACGCCTGCCATTGAATGGCCGCTTTTGAACAGGGCCTTGGGCGCTAAGCTTTGGGTTAAACACGAGAACCATTTGCCAACGGGGGCCTTTAAGGTTCGAGGTGGGCTCGTGTATGTCGATCGCTTGTTAAAGACCCAGTCCGTTACGGGATTATGCGCCGCGACCCGGGGCAATCATGGGCAAAGCATCGCTTTTGCGGCAGCAAGACGCGGCCTAAAGGCGGTCATAGTTGTGCCCAAAGGCAATAACCCAGATAAGAATCGAGCCATGATCGCGTTGGGTGCAACCCTCATTGAGCATGGTGAAGACTTTGATGAAAGCGTCGCCTACGCGCGCACTTATGCCGAGGCCGAGGGGCTTCACTTAGTGCCCTCCTTTCATGACGATTTGGTGCTGGGCGTTGCGACCTATGCTTATGAGTTTTTAACCAAGGTGCCGGCGTTAACCAAAATCTATGTGCCCATAGGGTTGGGCTCGGGGATCTGCGGCGTACTGTTTGCCAAGGCGGCGCTGGGGCATGCGGTCGACGTTATTGGGGTGGTTGCCGATGCGTTTCAGACCTATCCGAGATCACTGCATGCGGGCGAGCCCATTTTAACCGAGCCGGCAGACTCTATTGCCGATGGTCTGGCGGTTCGATTAGCGAATCCGCAAGCTTTAGCGATCATCAAAAAAGGCGTCAGCAGGATCGTTACCGTCGGGGAGAATGCCATTCTGGGCGCCATTGGGGAAATGGCCAAACAAACCGATAACTTGGTTGAAGGCGCGGGTGCGGCGAGCCTTGCCGGCGCCTTTCTGGATCGTGATACACATGTTCAGGATGACCAGATCGGCATCGTTGCGTCTGGCGGCAATCTTGAGGCGAAAGTGTTAACGCGAGCATTGGCGCTGTGAGCGCGCGGTGGCCAGTAGAACGCATCGAGCCGTTGATACTGCCTGGGCAGGACCGAAGTATTGGGGACAACATTCAAGGGCCGTCTTTGATTCGAGTCCCGGATTGGGTTGATGCGCGATTGGGGCAATACTATTTGTATTTTGCCGATCACAAGGGCGCATCCATCCGATTGGCCTATGCAGATGCTTTGACCGGTCCTTGGCAGATTCATCAATCGGGCAGTTTGAAATTATCCGAGTCCCATTGTGCGCAGACGGCCTTGGTGCCAACACAGGCGGAACGCGAAATGGCTGCAACCGGGCCCTGGGCATGACGTTACCGCATGACCCGCTCCTCGATCTGTGCGCGCCGCACATTGCATCGCCGGATGTTGACGTCGATCCGGCGCAGCACTGTATTCGGATGTGTTTTCATGGATTGGCGCGCTTCGGGGTTCAGCTGACCCGGGTTGCAGAATCGAAAAATGGCCTTGATTTTGTTGCGCAACAACCGCTGTTGGCGCGGCCCTACTTCCGAGCGTTTCAGCCTGCAGGTCAATAGTATGCACTGGCTATGCCGGGTATTATGTATCGCTCAATGGGCGGTGGGCCAGGATTTGAAACCGGCCCCACGTTGTTTCCACCGACGATGCGACATAGCGCCGTGTCTGTTCAGGACGATGTGCTTTGGGTGTTTTGGCGTAATGTCGGGGATGCGCCCGAGCACATGCTGGTCTCAAGCATCGCCCTGACCCCAGACTGGCAGGCCTGGCAGGTCAGCCAGACCTTCTCGCTTGCCCCTTACGAAGGGGCAGATGAGCCGGTTTCACCGTCCCTGCGAAGTGTTGCGTATGGTCGACAATGCCAGGGGCGAGATCCCGCGATTTTTGAAGAAGGCGGCCAGATCTATTTGCTGTATGCCTTGGCGAGAGCGTCTGGCATTGGTTTGGGTCAACTTTTTTTCGATCAAAACAGCCAGGATCCTGTTGATACGACGTACAGGTTACACCGATCCTCTAATTAACAAGCCAGCAACAGGAAGTGAGATGCCCAAGGCGCCGCCAAAAAACGTCCAACCCATGACTGAGGGCGAGGTTTCCGAGCATCTCATCCGGTTAACGGGCTTTATGTTGTTTGGCTTTGTTGCCGTAATGGGCGCGAACCTTATGGAATCGCTCTACATCGGTCGAGTGGGTACGCTGGAGCTTGCGGCATTAGGGTTTACGTTTCCGCTGGTGATGACCCTGCAAAGCATGACCATGGGGCTTGGCATCGGGGCCTCTTCAGTGGTGGCGCGCAGTATCGGCGCGTCTGATTGGGATCGTGCTCGACGACTGATTACGCACAGTTTTGTTCTGGTTCTGATTTTTGTGGCCTTGGTCGCTGCACTGGTTTTCGTTTTTTTAACCCCAATTTTTGAATTGCTTGGCGCAGACCTACAAGCCCAAGCCTTGGCTCGGGGTTATATGGTGATCTGGCTTCTTGGACTGCCGTTTTTTGCCATTGCGATGGTGGGCTCGTCACTGATGCGCGCGGCAGGCGACGCGGTCAAACCGAGTTACCTGATGACGGTCGGCGCCGTGATCCAGATCGCTATTGGTCCCCCTCTGATCTTTGGCTTTGAGGGCTTTGAAGGACTGGGGCTCACGGGCGCAGCACTCGCCTTTGTGATTGCCCGAACCATCAGTTTTTTAATGTATGGCTATTATGTTTTCAAAGACCGGTTGTTAGTTTGGAGCTTTGGCGGCTTCATCAGTTCGAGCCGGGCGATCCTGCATGTTGGGTTGCCGGCGATTGCGGCAAATTTGATCTCACCGATTTCTTTGACGGTGATTACCCGATTGCTCGCGGGTCATGGCGCGGCCGTTGTTGCAGGGTTTAGCGTTGCCTCCCGAATTGAAACCATGTTGGCCATGGTGATGTGGGCGTTGTCCATGAGTGTTGCCCCATTTGTGGGCCAGAATTGGGGTGCAGGGCTGTTTGAACGGGTTCAACGTGCGTTGCGGATGGCCAATATCTTTGCTCTGAGTTGGGGCCTGTTTGCATTTGTTTGTTTGTATTGGCTTGGCCCTCGCCTCATCGGTTTAGTGAATGATGATCCAGAAGTAATTGAAGCCGCGAGTGTTTACCTTTTAATCATTCCAATGGGTATGGGATTGATGGGGGTGGTGGCCAATAGCACGTCGAGTTTTAATGCCCTTGGCATGCCAGGGCCACCCTTGATGATTTCGCTGTTGCAAATGCTCTTTTTGTCGGTGCCCTTGGCGCTGATCGGGAACTATCTGTTCGGTTATCGCGGCATTTTTATCGGGAGTGTGGTGGGCATTTCAGTGACGGCGCTCGTCGCGTTTGTTTGGTTGAGAATCACGATTCGGCGCCGGATTCGCATTGCTAGGTCAAAGGCGGCGGCCATCAGTTAAGCGCGCGATTGGACTTGGTATTGACCGAGATACCGAGTACCGCGGCGGCGGCAAACAGATAAAGAATAATGAACGTGGTGAAGGCCACCGTATAGTCGCCTGTCGTGTCGTAGATCCAGCCTGCGAAAGGCACGCCAGCAAGGTGAATAACGGCCATGGGGGGTCGCATCGCGCCCAGAACACGGCCGAACGAGGCGCGACCAAAGGCAGCACCCACCACGGCGCCCTGCATGGGCACCACGCCCCCCATACCAAAGCCAAAAAAACAGGCGCCGATTAGAAACGGGGTATAACCCGGCAACAACAGCATAATTAGTTGGCCAAGCACTTGACTGGCAATACCGAGCCATAAAGCGTGGCGGACATCCCAGCGATCAATCAGGCTGCCAAAGGTCAGCTTGCCAAAAATACCGAATCCGGCAGTACAGGATGCAATAAAAGACGCGCCATAGAGGGTGTAGCCGCGGTCTGTCAGTTGCGGCACCATATGAATCAAGGTGCCGGATTGGATGCAGAATAAAAGTCCGATGACCATCACCAGCATCCAAAAATTCCGGTCGGTTAAAAAATCTCGGGTTCTTAGTGGCGGCTTTGGTGTAGGAAGACGCGCGATCTCGGTTTCACCATCGGGTAATTGCCCCACTTCCTCAGGTTTTGAAATCACAAATGCGAGAACCAGCGGGACCACTAGAATGATGGTCACCGCGCCATAGAACAAGAACCCTTCTCGCCAACCGTAGTTGGTAATCAAGGCCGCGCTGATGTTGGGCATGATGACGCCGGACAAGGAAATGCCGGTTGCGGCAATGCCGAGCGCCATACCGCGCTTCAAAACAAACCAGTTGCTCACCAATTTTGACGTGGCCAATTGGCCCATCGCGCCCGCACCAAACCCCACAAAGATACTGAGGATCAAATAAAACTGCAGCGCCGTTGAGGAGACGCCGAGCAGCAGAAATCCGGTCCCCATCGACAGGGCGCCGATGGCCATGATCAATTTCAGCGGGTATCGATCAAGAGCCCGCCCTATGATGGGTGCCAAGATTGCCCCAACCCCTTGGGTTAAGGTAATGCCAACGGCAACGCCGAGTCGTGAGTCGCCAAATTCAGTTGCGATGGCTTTGAAGAAGACGCCGTAGGAGTAGAAAAAGAAGCCAACCGCTATAAAGTCGACAAAAAATGCCACACCGACCATTCGCCATCCGAGAAAGCCCTTTCCTTGTGCTAACGGCTTGATCAATGTGGGCGACCCTTAAAAAAGGCGCCAGTTTAGCGGCTCCAGACTTCCGTGTATGCTGGTTTTAAGCAGTCTGATCAGGAATGACGGTCATGGAGCGGGAAATACAGTTACCGATGGGCGTGGTCTCGGGGTGGTGCGCGCCTGAGTTTGAGCCGCTGCTCGAGGCATTCGTTCGCAATTTTACCGATCGCGGGGAACTGGGTGCGAGTTTGGCGCTGATCCAAGGCGAGCAAGTCTTGGTGGATCTTAGAGGCGGCTTTGTCGATCAAGGGCGGCAAAGGCCCTGGCAGCCCGACACGCTGTGTGTTGTGCATTCGTGTACCAAAGCTGCCGTGGCGTTGTGTCTGCATCTTTTGATCGATCAGGGCCGGGTTTCCTTAAACGATCCGGTCAGTCGATATTGGCCGGAGTACGACCAGTCCGGTAAAGGCGACACCACGGTTGCAATGCTGCTGAGCCATACCAGCGGTTTACCGGCCCTGAACACCGCTTTAAAACCTGGCGCTTTTTTGGATTGGGATTATATGACGCAGACCCTCGCGCAAGCGGCGCCGCTCTGGGTGCCTGGCAGCGAGCACGGTTATCAAATGACAACCTTTGGCTGGTTGGTGGGTGAACTGGTGCGGCGAATCTCCGGTCAGTCCTTAGGGGCATTTTTCAGGCAATGGATTGCTGAGCCGCTGGGCGCGGACTTCTGGATTGGCCTACCCGTCTCGGCGCATCATCGGGTTGCAAGGTTGGCGCGGTTTAAGCCGCAACGGGGCATGGCGCCGGCGGCGTTTACCCAGCACCTCATTAAAGACCCGGAATCGATCCCGGCAAAAGCGTATTTTAATACCGGCGGCTTTAAAGCGGACGCGCCCGAAAGCTATCTTGCTGAGTTTGGCGCAGGTGGCGGCCTGACCAATGCACTGGGTTTGGCTAGACTGTACGCGCCGCTTGCCCAGCAGGGCACCTCGGGTGACAAACAGTTTATGAGCCCTGAGCAAGTTCAGGTGATGGCTGAAACAGCCGTTAGAGGCGGCATCGATCGAACCTTAATGATGCCGACCCATTTTAGCGCTGGGTTTATGAAAACTATGAACAACTTAGGCCGGTCCGGCGGCGCGTTAGAGAGCTTAATTCTTGGGCAACAGGCATTCGGTCACGCTGGCGCTGGCGGCAGCTTAGGCTTTGCCGAGCCAGAGCTTGGGCTGTCGTTTGGTTACGTCATGAACCAAATGGGGCCTGGCATTTTGCTCAACGAGCGGAGCCAGACCCTGGTGGATACGCTGTATCAAAGCCAAGGTTACGCGCGGTCCCGCTTAGGCGACTACCGGCATCAGCAACCTTAAGTCTTGCGCGATGCTTTGGGCTTTGTTGGCGCGGTACCATAAAGCGTGATGCGCCTGGCCATGATGCGGCCCGCGCCGTGGCAGGCTCTGCCCTAACCGCAAGCGTTGTGGTTTTGATTGTTGTTGTGCCGGCCTGGGCAACCTCGAGCTCGGCCTTGCAGCGGTTGGCCCGGTTTATAGTGAGTCGTGATTTGGGCCGAGCCTCGGCGCCCTATCGGTTAATACGATCTTGCGCACCACCAAGACGCTGCGCCAAAGGATCTAGTTGGCCACCCGACGTCATCGTGATACCTTGAAGTGGTCCGGCAGGTGAGCCACTCAGCCAGCGGCGGAAACGTTTTGCGCCCAGGTTGGGCAGAAGCACTCGGACCAAGCTAAAGATCACGGTTTCACAAACAACGAGATAGACGTTGAGGGGATAACACACCATGAATTTTGAATTTTCAGATGAGCAGAACATGCTTCGGGAGCAGGCGCAGTCTTTTTTAAAAGCCGAATGCCCACCGCAAGCTGTTCGAACGGTTTTAGATGGCGATGCGGCCTTTGATCAGAGCCTTTGGCAGAAGGTCATCGACATGGGCTGGACGGCAACGGTGATCCCAGAGGAATACGATGGTCTGGGCCTGAGCTACCTTGAGCTATCGGTGATCGCAGAAGAGTTGGGTCGATGCTTGGCGCCCTTGCCCTTTTCTTCTTCTGTGTATCTAGCAACAGAAGCCATTTTGGCGGCAGGGTCCGACGCACAAAAAGCCGCTTGGCTGCCAAAACTCGCCTCAGGTGCTGTGATTGGTTGTCTTGCAGATTCTGAGGCCAGCGGTCAACTCACGGCGGCAAAGCTTGCGACGCGATATTCTGATGGCGCCCTCTCCGGCTTAAAAATACCCGTGGCCGATGGCGATATTGCTGACTTTGCCGTGGTTGTCGCGACCAGCGATGCGGGCCCGGTGCTTGCGCTGGTTGATTTAAATCAGCCGGGTTGTCAGCGCCAGGTGGTGACAACCCTTGATCCCAGCCGGTCCCACGCGTCGATTACCTTTGATGGCGCGAGCGCTGAATTGCTCGGAGACGCCGGCACGGGCTGGATTCAATTGCAGCAGCTGTATAACCGTGCGGCGGTGCTGTTTGCTTGGGAGCAGGTGGGCGGTGCCGAGACCGCTCTAAACATGGCGAAGGAATATGCTTTGGGCCGGTTTGCTTTTGGTCGACCCATTGCCACCTATCAAGCCATTAAGCACAAGCTTGCAGCGGCTTACGTGAAAAACACCCTTGCCCGTGGCAACTGTTACTTTGGTGCCTGGGCGCTGTCGACGAACTCAAGTGAGTTGCCGGTCGCGGCGGCATCCGCCCGAGTTGCCGCAATACAAGCCTATTACTACGCGGCGAAAGAAAATATTCAGACCCATGGCGGCATGGGATTTACCTGGGAGTTTGATTGCCAATTTCCCTATCGCCGCTCGAAACTGTTATCGGTCAACATTGGTTCAGAAGCCATTTGGCAAGAAAAACTTATTAGTGCAATTGAGGCGCAACGCGCAGCATAAGACCTGGAGCTAGAATATGGATTTTAATGACACCCCTCAAGAAGCAGAATTTCGAGCCGAAGTTCAGAGCTGGTTAGCGGCGAATGTACCGGATGAGCCTGAGCTTGCTGGAATGGATTACATTGGGCGCGCGAAACTTTGGCAAAAGAAAAAGCATGATGCCGGTTGGGCCTGCATTCGTTGGCCCAAAGCGCATGGTGGTCGAGATGCCAGCGCAATCGATCAGGTGATCTTCAATCAAGAAGAAGCCAAGTTTGATACCCCAGCGGGCATCTTCGCCATTGGTCAAGGGATGTGCGCGCCAACCATGATGACGTGGGCGACCGAAGAACAAAATCAGCGCTTTATGCCGCCGTTGGCCAGTGGCGAGGACGTGTGGTGCCAGTTGTTCAGTGAGCCGGCGGGCGGCTCGGACCTTGCAGCGCTTCGCACCAAAGGCGTGAAGGATGGCGATGACTGGATTGTCAACGGTCAAAAGATTTGGACCTCGGGTGCGCATTACTCCGACTTCGGCGTGCTGGTTTTAAGAACCGACCCCGAGGCGCCGAAACACCAAGGGTTAACCTATTTCTTCTTAGATATGAAATCACCCGGAATTGAGATCAAGCCCATTCGGCAAATTTCTGGCGGCGCGAACTTCAATGAAGTGTATTTTACCGATGTTCGCATTCCCGATGCGCAGCGGTTAGGCAATGTGGGGCAGGGCTGGCAGGTTGCGCTGACAACGCTTATGAATGAGCGCGCGTCGATCGGCGGTGGTGGTGGCGGCGTTAATTTTGATTCTGTTTTCGAGCTTGCCCAGTCTGTTGATTTGGGTGACCGGCCAGCAATCGAAGATCCTTCGGTTCGGCGTAAGCTGGCGGATTGGTACGTTCAGGAGGCGGGGTTGAAGTTTACCGGCTATCGATCGATGACCGCCTTATCCAAAGGCGAAATTCCTGGACCAGAAAATTCCATCGGAAAACTCGTTGGGGCACCCAAACAACAAGATATGGCGAGCTTTGCGCTGGATTTGCTGGAGCAGTCCGGTGTGATTTGGGACGAAAAATTGTCCGAGCGCGCGGGCTTGTTTCAAGCAACCTATATGGCCTCGCCAGGTCTACGGATCGCAGGCGGCACGGACGAGATCATGGCGAACATTATCGCCGAGCGGGTGCTGGGCATGCCGCAAGATATTCGAGTCGACAAGGGCATCCCCTTTAGCGAGGTGCCAACGGCATCCGGTTAATCGCGATTTGCGCGCTTCATTGGGCGTCTTAAGCCGGCGCTCCGGGTTATTGCGAGCGCGGTCTTGCCTGCTCAGTGTGATGCAGCGTGTCGAAAAACGGTCACCAGCATTTGGCTGGGCAGCGTTGTGAAGATGCCATAAAACAGCGCGGCTCATGACAGCGCGTGCCATGCATTGCGCCAACTTGAGGTTAGCGCAGCAGCAAGTCTTTTTGCCAGGCGATCACTAAGGATGTATTGATGAGAGAAAATCATGTGTTACGGGGCTGGCGGCAAGGCAAGCAAACCATCGGCGGCTGGCTGTCGATTGGAGATGCGTTTACGGCTGAAACCATGGCGCACATCGGCTTCGACTGGCTCTGCATCGATATGCAGCATGGCTTGCTGGACTACCAAGATGTGAAAGTGATGTTGCCTGCGATCTCAACCACGCAAACGATTCCGTTTGTTAGAGTACCCTGGAATGAACCTGCTGAGATTATGAAAGCGCTCGATGCCGGTGCTTATGGCGTGATCGTGCCGCTCATTAATAATCGTGCGGAAGCTGAAAAATCGGTGGCGGCCTGCCGCTACCCGCCGGAGGGTATGCGCTCATTTGGTCCCATTCGGGCAGCGATGTATGGCGGCAAAAACTATGCCGAAGAAGCGAATTCTGAAATTGCCTGCATCGCCATGATTGAAACCAAAGAAGGGCTGGATAACCTCGAAGACATCGCAGCAACACCGGGCTTGGATGCAATCTATATTGGTCCTTCAGACCTCAGTTACGCCTTGGGTTTGGGGCCGATGGCCTTTGAAGATCCAAAACACGTTGAAGCCGTTGCGAAAATTCAATCGGTCTGTAAAACTGCCGGCATCGCCGCCGGTATCCACACAGGCAGTCTCGATTACTCAAAACGTTACCTTAAAATGGGCTTTAACCTCGTCACGCTGGGCACCGATAGTGGTTTCATGGCAAGGCTTGCGCGACAAGAGCTGCGATCGGCCAGGGGTGATACGGGCGTTGCGGCAGTCGAGTCGACTGGATATAACTAGCGGTATCCTTGACGGTGATTGTCTTGAGGCCACCTTGGCGACGCGTCAGGCGCCCTGCAGTATCCTCAAGAAAGACGTCTGGGACCCGAAGTGCATTAAGGGGCTGCCGATCTGGTTTTGAGGCCTAAATAGGATTGAGAGATTTAATGAAATCGGTTTATCACCACGGTGATCTTAAAAATGCCCTGCTGGATGCAGCCGATGCCTTATTGCTGCGTGAGGGATTGCAGGGTTTTACAATGCGCGCGTGTGCGCGTCTTGCAAAGGTTTCTCATGCGGCGCCCGCGCACCATTTTGGGGACGTTAATGCATTACTGACCGCCGTCGCTGCACGCGGTTATGAGCGACTCGTGGCCCTACTGCAGGAAAAATTGAAGTCGGTTGTTGGTGATTTGCATGAGGAAATGTACGCGACAGGCCTGGCCTATGTTGAGTTTGCAGAAACCTATCCGGAACATTTCAGGATCATGTTTCGTAAGGATCTATTGGCCTACAGCGTTGAGTCACCACCCACGGCGATGGCTGAGACATTAATCGAGCTTACCAATGTGATTCTGCGTCAGCGCGGCGAACCCGAAATTTCTCTACTGTCTGAAGTCTCTGGCAAAGGCAACCCCGTCATCAAAGACATTCTCATCGGTTGGTGCTACATCCATGGCTACGCGCATCTTCGTCTCGAAGGCCAACTGAGCATGATCCCAGACGACGCCCACTTTAAAATAATGCGAGAAAACTCAGATCGTCTTTCGAATCTTTTGCAGCAGCGGGCAGTCTAAAGCCGCAACCGCGCGATCTTTTTAACCGCCTGCACCCATCACTTATCAGTTGGGCGTGAATCCCGCCCAGTGTCGCTCGATAGGTTTTAAGCTTGCGACGCCATCGCCAATCGAATGAACCCAGGCGTAAGATCGCGCTATTGGTGAATGCTTTTGTCTTCAGGCCTCGCGTCATGAATTGACGCCTAAAATGAAACTTGACATCGTCTAGATATGGGTCAGAATAGAGATCTAGACGGCGACAAGATCTCTGATTTTGGCATGCTGCGCACACAATACAAATGACCCGTCAAAAAGGTAGAACCGATGTCAGAATTATTAAACACGTTAATCGACAACAAAGCGCTTCAGGTGCAGGACAATCCTGTTTTACAGGGTAATTTTGCACCGGTTGACATCGAAAACAGCTTTGATCATTTAGAGGTCATCGGTTCGATTCCAGAAAATCTGCAAGGCACTCTGCTGCGTTCGGGCCCTAATCCAGTCGCCCCCGGGCCCAACCACCATTGGTTCACGGGTGACGCGATGCTGCACGCCATTCACCTGAGCAATGGCCAGGCGAAAAGCTATCGCAATCGGTGGGTTAGAACCAAGGCGCTGGCTGAAAAAACGGGCCTGCCCGCCGCAACAGGGGGCAGTCAGGTCGAGTTGATGATCCAGAGTTCCGGCAATGTGAATGTCATCGGCCACGGTGGCCGAGTTTTAGCCTTGCCGGAGGTTGGGCTTCCCTATGAACTGGATCGACAACTTGAGACAAAAGGCCTCTTTGATTACGCGGGAAAACTCGCGAGCAGTATGACCGCGCATCCAAAAGTCGATGGCCGCACGGGCGAGATGTTGTTTTTCGGCTATGAAATGTTTGCGCCGTTCCTGCGCTATCATCAAGCCTCCGCGAGCGGTGAACTACTCAAAAGTATCGATATCGAACTGCCCGCTGCAGTCATGATGCACGATTTTGGCGTGACTGAGACACGCGTTGTCTTTATGGACCTGCCTGTGGTCTTCGATTTGGCGTTGGTGGAGAAAGGGTTTTCCTTTCCCTTCCAATGGCTTGATGCGCATCAAGCCCGATTAGGCATCCTGAACCGCTCAAGTGATTCAGACACCGTGCAGTGGATCGATATTGAGCCTTGTTACGTTTTTCACCCCCTGAACAGTTACGACGATGGCGATAAAATTGTCATGGATGTTGTGCGGTATCACAAGATGATGACGGCGCCGGGGGATGATAATTACGAGCAAGGAGCTAGCTTGGTACGGTGGGTCATCGATCCAGCTGCTGGCACCGTGGCCACAACGGTTTTGAGTGACATCGACCTGGAGTTTCCTAGAGTGAATCCTAATGTTGAATGTTACCCACACCGGTACGGCTATGCCTTGAAGACCGGCGGCGTGCATGGGTTCTCAGATCTGGTCAAATTTGACCTTAAGGCGGGCACCACACAAACCTATCGCGTTGGCGACAACTGCGCGGGTGGCGAGCCTGTGTTTGTAGCCTCTTCAAACGGCGAAGCAGAAGATGCCGGTTACCTATTGTCCGTTATCTACAATGGCGACACCCAGTTAAGTGAACTGCACATTATTGATGCGCAGGATTTCGAGGCGAAACCACTGGCCATCGTTAAACTCAATGCACGGGTGCCATTTGGTTTTCATGGAAATTTTGTAGCCGACTAACCACGTGTTGAATGGCCAATAAAGGCTTGTTGGGCTTTAACGCAGATTTAACCTGGCGTTGTCTCAGGTCCCTCAAGTTTTTGGGCTCGAGCGCGCCTCGCGGCACACGCTCCGGGATTCCTCATTTGAAAGCAATCAACGAGGCACGGTGCCTTGCCGCCCCAACCAATAAGGTCGAATCGGTTGCGCCTTAATTTTTGAACTTGTTCGAGAGCGACCAATGCTGACCGCAAAAAATATTGAACCTGGCTGGTCAGGTCCCATTGCCGAAAAGGGGAATTTTCAACATGAGTAACGTCCCGTTTTGGTATCGATTTGCGCCTTTTCTGGGGCGGCCACCTGAATTAAGCAAGCACCAGTGGAAGCTGCTTGGCTTGCTGTCAGCGGTGTCGTTTTTCGAGCAGTACGATATGTACCTGTTTTCCTTAAACCTCACCAAGATACAAGCTGAACTTCTCATTGCAGAATCGGATGTTGGATTCTTGGGGGCCTTCGTTAGAGCAGGCTCGTTTTTAGCGGTTTTTCTCGCAATAGCGGCGGATCGATACGGTCGACGATTGATTCTATTGATCACAGTCGTTGGGTATACCCTCTTTACTGGGGCGACGGCGGTGTCACCTAACGCAGAGGCGTTTGTTGTGTTCCAGATGTTCGCGAGATGCTTTGGAACCGCTGAAGTATTGATTGCGGCGGTCGTGATTGCTGAGGAGTTTTCGCCCAAACATAGAGGTTGGGGTATCGGCGCTCTGGGCGCTGTGGCCGCTTGCGGTTCAGGATTTGCGGCGGTGATGTTCGGATTCGTGGACTACGTGCCCTACGGTTGGCGGTCTTTGTATGCGGTCGGGTTGATTCCGTTACTGTTCATCGCTTATTGGCGCCATAGTCTCCCCGAAACCGAGCAATTTAGGGCGGAGGTGCAGGTCCACGAACCGGTAATGCAAAACATTGTCGATCTGTTTACCCACCTACCCAAGCGTACGATAGGTCTTTTTGGCGCGGTGTTCGCCCTGATGCTTGCTGGCAGCACGGCCGCTTTCTTTGCGCCAAAGTATTTACTCGATGTGCACGGGTGGGAGCCCTCAAATGTCGCAATGCTTAACCTGGCGGGCGGCGCCCTGGCGATCATTGGAAATCCGCTTGCGGGGTGGCTGAGTGATCGATACGGTCGTCGGCCCGTCACCATTTTGTTTACCGGTCTGTTCGCGCTTGCCGCGCTCACGTTTTATGCCATGGGTGGGGTGTTTGTACCGTTTTTATGGGTGGGTCTTATCTTCTTCTTAATGGGCAGTGAGGTGACGACAACGAGTTATGGTACGGAATTGTTCCCGACTCGATACCGTTCCACGGCGACCGGTTTTAAGGCGATTGTTGCGACCGCATCGGGAATTCTTGGATTGACCGCGGTATCCCTGCTTTACACGGTGTTTGAGTCAAACTGGACGTCGATCGCGGTGCTTTGCGCCATTTCGCTCGTCGCACCCGTTATGGTTTGGTTATTCTTGCCCGAAACGGCAGGCAAGCGGCTTGCGGAAATCTCACCTGATTGAGTTCAGCGAGACTTATCGCTCGTGCCCCCTCTCAGGGGGGCGGGTTTCAATCATCGACCAGGCGGTAGAGGCGAGCGCAAGGCGTGTTTGTTATGCCGCTGAACGGTATCTGCCGATGGGTTTCCAGACATACCAGATGACCGCGGTCGCCGTAATCGAGATAATGCCGCCCATGACCATGGTGTTACCGGCGCCGATGGCGCCGGCCCAAAAACCGACCCAAATCGTGCCGATGTTGTTCGCGGTTTGCGCCGCCAGGATCATCAGCGCGTAGGCCCGGCCGCGCATCTCATCCGGGGTTGTCAGTAAGACGGTCGTTTGACGCACGGCGACGGTTACCGCATCGGCGGCGCCGAGCAGCGCAATCATCAACATGCCGCCCAAGAGCGTTGTCGCGATACCAAAACCAAACAGGATGACGCCATAGGCAAAGGAGGCATACAGCACCAGCATGCCTTTCGCTCTAACGCCAGCAAGCGCCAGCGCGATAAAGGACCCAAGGATTGCCCCTGCAGAATTAGCCGCCCCGAGCATGCCGGTTGCACTGGCGCCGCCGGCGAACAAACCCAGAGCGATAACCGGGAGGACCTCTCGATAAAATGAGGCGGTCGTGATGCCAACATCTAAGAGAAAAAGACCCGGCAAAATGGGGTGCGAGCCAACGTACCGCAGCCCAGCGCGAGTCTGCTGGATTTGGGATGGCTTATTGTCAGCCTGGCCCTGCTTGCCCGCAACATGACCATCGACGCGTAGCATCATCGGCAAGATCGCATTGACCAGCGCAAGACAGCCTGCGGTTAGGAAGACGGTTGTCAGATCTGCTGTCAGGACGATGCCGGCAAATAGGAGTGGGCCTACAATGGCGGCGGCATTTGCGGAGGCGGTGTCGGTCGAGGAGGCCAGCATCAGTTTGCCTTCCGGAACCACAGCAGCGAGCAGGGCGCCGCGGGCTGGACTTGCGAGCATATGGGTCCCAGCTGTGATTGCGATGCCCACGTAAACTAAGGCGGGTGTCAGCGCATTGGTGCTGCTCAGCACGCCCAGCGTTAACAGCGAGACACCGGTTGCGCCATGCGCCAGTGACATTAGGCGTTTACGATCGACCCGGTCAGCCAAGGTGCCGGCCCACAGGGTCATGGGCAGTTGCACAATAAGTTGTACAACCCCAATCAGGCCGACCATGTAGGCCGAGCCGGTTTCCTCAAGCAGCCACTGGGCTGTTCCTAGGATTCGCATCCAGAAGGCAATTGAGCCAATGATCAGCATGACCCAAAGGATCCGATAATCCCGAAACGTAAAGGCGGCGATGAGTCTTGTTAGCATGAAGGCATTGTATCCGAGCGTGGCCCTGTGACGGAGATTGGATCAAGATCGAACATGGATGCGCTCGTGTTCCTCAAGAGACAGTTTGGCGATCGAATGGCCCAAACAAGCTTCAGGCGCTAGCGACCACTCGCAGGGTTAGCAAGCAAGGTCCGTGATTAAAGTGCCCGCACGCTGAACACCCTGTCAAAGGTGTCAGCTTCAGCTGCGCGCGGTGTGATCAAGCCGCTTAAAGATCGCCAACCCAAGTCGCGTGGAAGCCGTAGGGCACCCGATACGGCACCATAACGGTGGCAACGGGCCCTGCTGCCAAGTCTTGGGCATCCAAAATCAAACATTCGCTTTGTTGCGCAGCCTCATCTTGCACGAAGCAAACAAGGTAACCGTCATCCTCTGTTTTGGCGCCCACTTTTGGCGCAAAGACTGCCTCGCCACCGAATCGGTTTGCGCCGTAATGAAAGGTCGTCGTGGTTTGGGTTTCATTATCGAACTTCATGACGCCATCAAAGCTGAAGGGCCGATCAGTGTTAAAGGCAGCGGCGTAGACATAGCGCGTTGGATGGCAAGCATGCGCGTCGTTCACCCGCGTAAAGTCACAACGAACGTCGCTGAGGGTGCGCTCTGTTACCACGCCGGTGGCTAAATTAATGCGCCATTCGTATAACTGCCCTTGCGTATCTTCAAGGTTTTCAGCGTTTAAGCCGGCGCCGGCGATGTCGGAGGTTTTTGAGCGGGATGCTTGCAATACAACGTCGTCACCGTCATCCCAAGCATTCGCCGTGTGCACAACCGAGCCGGTTGCCACGTCAAACCAGCGGACGTCTTGATCACTGCCAAAACGCGGCATGACGCCAATTCGAGCCCCATGCTCTGGTTCAAAGTCTAGGGCTGGGCCGCCGGCAATGGCGCGCTCGATATCCAGCGTGATTGGGAAGTCTAAAAACAGCGAGTATTTTTCCGTCACCGCAAAGTCATGCATGAATACCGGCTTTGAAATGGTGATGGGGGTTGAGTGAATGAGCTCACCCGAAGCACTGATCACGGAGTAGGTGACAAAGGGCGCCTGAAACGCATAGCCAAAGGTCATCATCTCCCCACTCGAATGATCGACTTTAGGGTGCGCGGTGAAGGGGTGCTTCAGTTTGCCTTCAAAATTTGTTGCGCCTTGGGTGGTCAGTTCAGGCAAGTCAATAATGGTGGGCTGGGACGGTTCATGCAGCGCGTAGAGCGTCTTGTTATGATAAGCAAAGGCCGTGTTGGCGAGGTTTTTATTTTTTGGCGCGCCGCTGGGGAGCTCAGACGGCGTCGGATCCATCATTGAGTTCATCCCCTTGTACAACCAGCCGCCATGGGCTTGTTCAAGCTTAAACCCTTCGGTTTGAACAAACCGGTTTCGGTAATGGGCACGACCTTCGTTAAACGTGATGGCATGAATCATGCCATCACCATCGAAGGTGTGATAAGCCGCCTCATTAAAGATGTGCGCGGGATTGGGCCCAACCCGCAAAAAATGGCCGGTTAAATCTTTGGGTATTTCGCCATTAACGACCATATCTTGGGCATCGCGCTCCTCTGAAACGGGCGCAAAGTTGCCATCGAGAAAGAAGTTCGTTGCGCGTGCGGTGTCGGATTGTGCCAAGGTTTATCTCCAGAGGATTTTATTTCGGGCTCACTATAACAGGACGTTTCGGCCGGAGACCAGTCTGCTTGCCAGGCTGGATGGTGCGGTCACTTGCGTGGCAACGGCGGATTAGAACGTTTTAGGTTAATCGCCAAAGCGATGGCGTCATTTTGACCCATGACGGGCTGCACGTCATCCAACGCTGACGCGTTTTGTATCCCGCGCAGTAGTCTTGGGTGGAGGGCCTGATTCGGGCCCGTTAGGGGTCGCCGCGTTTGCCTTCGTCAGGCCGGGCAGCGATGGGTCAAACGTGTAATACTAAAAACGAACGTCTAAAGAATTAGCCCATGACTCAAGCTCAGTCTATTTTGTGCAGCCTGCTCGCTGCGATTTTTATTGCTGGTTGTTCACCCGCGCCCCAAGAGACCTCGACGACAGAGGTGATGCCTGCGCCGAGCGCTGTCAGCGCCGCGTCGAATGCATTAGAACAAACCGTTCTGGCCAAGGGCATTCATGCGAAGGCTTTGGTTCTGGACGCCCATGCCGATATCGAAATTCCGGGCAAAGAATCACGGTATGTGGGTGATGATGGGTTATCGAAAGTTTCGCCCGAAAAAATGCAGGTTGGCGGTGTTGACGCTGTGGTCATGTCGATTGCCGTGGGCCCGGGTCCCAGAAATGCAGAAGGCTATGCCGAGGCCCGAGCGATCGCCGATGCAAAGCTGAACGCCGTGCTCGCAATGACCGATGACCCAATCAATAATCTTGTTTTAGCAAAGACGGCCGAAGACCTGGTTGCGGCGCATGAACAGGGTAAAGGCGCGCTCATCCTCGGCTTTCAGAACGCCAGAATCCTGGGCACAGCGGTGTCCGGGTTAGATGAATTTTACGCAGCGGGCGTGCGCGTCTTTGCCCTCACCCATATGGGCCACAATGACTTTGCCGATTCTTCCCGGCCTGTATTTGACGGTGAAACCGGCAAGCATGAAGTGGCTGCCGAGCATGGCGGCTTATCCGCATTGGGTAAAAGCGCCGTTACAAGAATTAATGCCCTTGGCGGCATCATCGATATCTCGCAACTCTCAAAAGCCGCTGCCCTGCAAGTTCTGGCCTTGTCCGACGCGCCGGTGATCGCAAGCCACTCTAATGTTTGGCAACTCTCTAACGTCAGCCGTAATTTATCGGATGCGGAAATCGATCGAATTGGGGCAACCGGCGGCGTGATTCATGTCGCGCCTTTTAGAGGCTATCTGTTTGATTCGTCTGATCAGGAACTCGATCGAGGCATTCGCGCGGCGCGCCGAGCTGCGGGCATACAAGAGGATTTCTATTATCCGTTCGAGCTGTATTGGGAGATCAAAGACGAGTCGGTGCAACAAAAATTTCTGACCACGGTGAGCGATCTGCTGGGGCCCGGTAGCATTGATGATGTCATCAATCACATTGACTATATTGCGGACCGTATCGGGGTCGATCATGTGGGGATTGGTACGGACTTCAACCACGGCAGTGGCATTACCGGCTTTAATGATGCCAGCGAGGCGTTCAATGTGACCGCGGGACTGCTGGCACGGGGCTACAGTGCCGAGGAGGTTGATAAAATTTGGGGCGGCAACTTCCTCCGAGTTTTCCGAGCGGTCGCAGTATTGAAGGCCAAGACCATTTAGAATAAGCGCCGGATGCGGCGCTTTGATTAAAGCCGTGGTGGGATCGCTTTCCTGCTCAGCGCACTGGGGCTTTGGCGAGCACGATCGAGATCGATTGCAGTGCGGTCATTGAAGATCATGACGCATCATTGTCGTTCAGCGATGGGTGTGCTGTTTTTTTAAAAGAGGATTTAAGATAATGAGCGCTTACAGTTTTGAAGTGGCCCGAGCGGCCTTAGGCACCACGCGGGTCATTGAAGTGCCGGCGCTGGCAACATTGTCGCCTGCTGCGGGTGAGGCGGTTTTAACCGTCGATAAATTCGCACTGACCGCAAACAACATTACCTATGGCGTCGCGGGCGATATGATCGGCTATTGGCAGTTCTTCCCAGCAGAGGGTGATTGGGGCCGAATACCGGTCTGGGGCAAAGGCACGGTGGTTGCTGAAAACGATAGCGGCTTAAACGTCGGCGATGAGTTCTACGGCTATTTTCCGATGGCCTCGTATCTGGTTGTTGAGCCCGCGCACGTCACGGCGCGTGGGTTTACCGATGGCGCGGCCCACCGGCAGGCATTGCCCGGGGTTTACAACAATTATTCGCTTATGAATGCGGGCAATGGGTTCGACCGCCAATTCGACGATCACCAAATGATCTACCGACCGTTGTTTACCACCTCATTTGTCCTTGATGACTACCTCGATGATAACGATCATTTTGGTGCGAGCAATATCATCCTCTCCAGCGCTTCTAGCAAAACATCTTTTGGCCTAGCATTTTTACTGCGTAAAAATCGTGACCTAAAAGTCACGGGGTTAACCTCTGCGGCGAACAAAGCCTTTGTCGAAAGTTTGAATCTGTATGATCAAGTGGTTGCTTATGACGCGTTGGACACGCTTGATGCGAGCGAAAAAGTGGCCTTTGTGGATATGGCCGGAAATCGGCAGGTGCTCGAGACGTTACATCACCACTTTGGCGACCATATGCTGTGCAGTTGCGGGGTGGGGATTACGCATTGGGAATCCCGTGATGGTCAGCCGCCGAGTGTTTTACCCGGCGCTAAACCCAAAATGTTCTTTGCGCCCGATCAGATCCAGAAGCGAAATCAAGACTGGGGCCCGCAGAAATTCCAGGCGGAGCTGAATACGGCCTGGCAGGCCTTTTTGGCGGTAGTCGATGGCTGGGTCGCGATTAACCATCGCGTTGGCCGAACAGACGTTGAGCGAACCTTTCAGGAGGTTCTGTCCGGTGCGAGGCCCGATCAGGCCTTTGTCGTATCGCTCGATTGAGGCTTAATTTATTTCGTTCGGTGAATCGCCGAGTGTCCAGTATCTTGCCTTGGTACGGGGGCTGGTTGATACGGCTATCAATACTGAGGCGGTACTGCAGTGTTTTAAAGCCCGAGCGGTTCAAAGATTAACGGAATCGGGCTGGTTTGACCCCTTGACCCCTTGACGTCTTATAGACCGCCTGTAGCGGGCGTTGTCTTTAGGTCTCAACCTCACCAGCTAAACGTATGCACCGTTGTCTGCCGGTAGGTTTCTTCTGGCCTTAGAATGACCGAGGGAAAGGACCGCTGGTTAACAGCATCCGGGAAGTGCTGAGTCTCCAGGCAAAGGGCGCCATGCTGCTTGAACACGTTGCCGCGTGCTGACTGGCTGCCATCGAGGAAATTGCCACTGTAAAACTGGATGCCTGGCTCGGTCGTCTCAACCGTCATCCGCCGCCCGCTTTTGGGGTCAAACAGTTCTGCGGCAAGACTTAATCCCGAGTCTTTTCGATCGAGGATGTAGCAGTGATCATAGCCACCCGGCACCTGCTCAATACGCGCGCCCACAGCGTGGGGTTCGGTAAAGTCCATTGGGGTCCCTGCCACGGCAAGACGCGCCCCGGTCGGAATCAAGGCTTCGTCAATGGGCAGGTAAGCACTTGCGTGCAGCGTGAGTTCGTGGCCAAGGATCGAGTCTCCAGCACCCGCCAGATTCCAAAAGGCATGGTTAGTTAAGTTCACAGGGGTTGCCCGGTCAGTTGTCGCTTGGTACGCAATGCGCAAGCGGTTGTCGTCCGACAGCGTATAGGTGACTTCGACTTGAACGGTTCCGGGGTAGCCCTCTTCGCCATCGGGGCTGGTCCGCCATAGACGCACGCTGCTGCCATCAGGTAATTCGGTGGCCTCCGCAGACCATAGCTTTCGATCGAAGCCGACGTTGCCGCCATGCAGGTGGTTGAGGTCGTTGTTGTTGGTCGCCAGTTGGTAGTCGGCGCTATCTAATGTGAAGCGCCCCTGAGCAATGCGGTTACCGACGCGCCCGATGGTCGCGCCGAAGTAGCAGGCCTCGCCAGCATATTGATCCAGGGTCTCGCGGCTAAGGGTGATATCAACCGCCTCGCCCTGCTCGTTCGGTACAGTCACCAGTTTGAGCGTCGCGCCAAACGTTAAAATTTGTGCCTTTAGGCCCTGGCTGTTTTCGAGCCGATACAGATCAACCGGTGCGCCTTCAGGTGATTCGCCAAAGCTTATTTTGGTGATGGTCATGTCGCTTCCTTCTTGGCCTCGCTGCCGCTTAGACAATGGTTGGGTCGATCAAGATAGCCATCACGCGCTTGGGCGTCAAATCACCCGAGTGCCGATCACCAAGACGGCAAGGCTCAGCCTCTGAATCCGCCGCTTCGGTGCCGTGCAGGTGATCGACGCCTTCGTTGAGGGTTGAAAACTTTGGTCATGAACATTGTCTTGTGGTGAGCCGTCATTAAGACCTTCAGCGACTAGCAGAAGATCGGATGCTGGACGCACCAACGGCTTGATCGCTTTGCGTGAGAAACAACGCGGCGGGCGATGTAACCTGACTAGAGGGGGGTAACGCGATGCTTGGGTTTAGGTTGGCGCCGCTGCTACGGATGGTTTGGGGTGTCGGGGTAATACGCAGCTTTGAATCGCGCCAGAAAGGGTACCAAGTTTTTGGCGTTTTCGATGTCTGCTTTCATGGGACTGCTGAAGTCAACATGGTAGATGTTGGCCAACAATGAATAGACCGTCGCGTCCGTCAGACTGGGCAGGTCGCCAAAAAAATAAGGTTGTTCGGCTAACAAATCAGATAAGGCCTGAATATCACGTTGGGCGATCGCTGCGATCTCATCCGCTGTATGTAACCCCATGCCCTGCCCAATAAGCTGCTTTTTAACAGAGCGCCTGGCAAAAGGCGCAAGCAATGAGCGCATGGGTTGGGGGATATCACCTAGGATCGAGTTTTTGAGTATTGCCCAATTTTCAGGTCGGCACCAGCGATCAAAGACCATGGCCCAGTACAAGTTCTCTTCAATGAGTCGCTCGATTGTGACCGCAGTCCCGCGCGCGTTGCGGCTTAAATGCCGGTCTGGATCGACGCTGTAGACGGTCTTTAGACGCTCAATAGTCAGTGATGAATCACCATGGGTTTCGCCATCCAAGGTGATCCAGGGTGCTTTGCCTTTAGGTCCGCCGAAAGGGGTTGCTGCGGTGATTGCCTCGTGCGGAATTTCAACCATTCGTAAGAAGGCATCGAGTTTGAGGCAAAATGGGCTGACGCTAGGCAGGCCCCAGCGGCCGGGTAAATGATAAACGGTGAGACGCGTCATAACTTTTATCCTATTGTTATTGCCCTTCCCGTCATGCTCGTGCTTTCGGCCTTGACCCCGACAGCCTAACGCTTAAAGCCCGCCTTGAGGCGATCATTCATATCGGGTGCGACCCCAGGTCCGTTTTCGCGCTCTTCAATCAAGCCGTCATTTAAAAAATGGTTTTGTCCCACATTGATTAGGGCCTTATCTGCGCGCAGGGTGTGCCAGGAGTTTCGGGTAAAGCTTTCTGCCATCTCGATCGCGGCGTTAAGCAGATCGTCATCGGGCACGCACAGGTTGGCGATCCCAAGATCGACGGCTTCCTGACCGCTGATTGTTCGTCCGGAGAACATCATTTCTTTGGCCTTCACCACACCAATGCGTCTTGGCAGACGTTGACTCATGCCCCAGGTTGGCGCCATGCCCCACTTGCCATGGGTGTCGGCAAGCTTGGCAGATTCACCGGTGATCATCAGATCGCAAGCCAATGCCAGCTCCAAGGACCCGGTGTAACAATGTCCCTGAACCGCAGCAATGACGGGTTGGGGCAGGCGCTCGATCGCCTCGAGGGTTTCTGCCTGAAAGTGAGCGGACGGCGGCTTTTGCCCTGCCTGGATCGCTTTTAGATCATTGCCGGCTGAAAATGACCGGCCTTCTCCGCGTAGGATCACGCAGCCCACGGATTCTGTTTCTTGGGCAATGCGGTCAATTTCTGATCGCAAGGCCACGAACAAAGCGGGGCTGAGGGCATTAAGTGCCTCGGGTCGGTTCAGGCTTAGGATGGTAATGCCTTGGGCTCGGTCTTCTCGAAGGATATCAGTCATTGCGTTGTGCTCTTGAGTTACTCTGATGCAGGCCTTTCACCTGGTTAATTTAAAGCCTAGCAGATCCCGGTGGCAGCGGTGAAGGGGCGTTGCGTGAGTGCAGATACCCGGAACAGCGGTTCAATTTCTTAATTGAAGCGATTCCAGCGGATCCTAACGTTTTTGGTTACCTGGCCTGTCAAGACCTGTGGTTAAAGTTGGTCTCGAAAAGACCCTCATTGACGGTCGGTGCCATTGGGTCGTTGAGGCGTACTATTGCGGTCTTGATCAAACCCAGCTGAGGTTTAAATCTGTGGTGGCCCGTCTACGACTAGTGAGCAAGTCCAGATACTTGATTCGGTATCTTCGCTGATTTCTTGCGATCAGTGTGCTCGTTTTTCAGCGCAATTGCCCATCAGGACAGTTGTCGATTTGTCGTTCGTGGGAATTAATTATTTAACCTTTGCATTACACTACGATCACAGCAGCCATTGAGTCAGTAGTTTAAAGATGCCGAATACCCCTTCTAAATTAGACCTGTCACCTGCGGCGGAAGCTTACGTTTGGGGGTTTCCGATCGTCTCTGTCCATAGGACCCGATTGCTGCTTTGTTCTCGGTCTGACACGGGCACGATGAACCATATCGATGACCTAGCAACGCCTAGTGACCGCGCCATCGTTGTGCCGAATAACGATACGCTCTACTCATCTGCTTGGTACGACTTGCGGCATGGGGATCTCACGATTGAAGTGCCGCCAATGGATCATGTGGACCGATACTGGAATGTCATGATCCTCGATGCGTTTACCCATGTGGCTTATGTTTGTCGTCGGCACCATGGGGTGAACGGAACTCGGGTTCGGGTCACCCTTGACCCGACAAGGCCCCCATCAAATGATGACAGTGAGGTCGTGACCATTGGCACGCCTACCGCTTGGGTTATTCTTCGGGTTTTGGTTGAGTCCCCCGAAGATTTGATCAAGGCGCGAAGCCTTCAGCGCGCAATTGAGGTGCTCGCACCCGCCTCGCATCCTTTTGAGCGCACTGCGCGAGCCGGTCGGGCAACTGAGATTGGAAAATCAGGCGCTGAATTTTATTCTGAGCTAAAGCGCTACATCGCGAAGGATCCTCCCGCGCCTTGGCACCCAAAACTCTCACGGGCGGCGCAGACCATCGTTGATGACCCGTCGGGGGTCCCTGTCGAGCAGCTTATGGCCGGCGTTGAAGCAGGCGAAAAGCGGATCTTAGGATTCAATGGCGCGGACAATGTTGACAAGAATGGCTGGCGCACGGGTAAGGGAGCGAGCGGATTTGACGGGGATATTCTAAAGCGCGCGGCTGGCGCGAAGTTTGGACTGGGCGGCCATCAAGCGATCGAGAATCGGTCTTATATTGCCCAGCATGATTCAGATGGCGACGCGCTACAGGGCGCACGAACCCTACAGTTACGGTTTGAAGCCGACAACCTTCCGCCTTGTCGCGGCTTCTGGTCTTTAACGGCCTACGGCACAGATTTGTATTTGGTTGAAAACGAAATCGATCGTTGGTCGATTAGCGACCGCACCCCGGGACTTTTTTATGATGATGATGGCAGTCTAACGATCACGGTTAGTGCGACGCGGCCAGTCGATATCGCCAACTGGCTGCCGGTGCCAAATGGACCCTATCTTATGGGGCTGAGGGTTTATGAAGGCGATGAGGCGGTTGTCTCATGTAACTGGTTCCCGCCGTTCTTGACCGCGGCGTAACAAAAGCATTAAGTCTCTTTAGAGGTTGTTTGAAAAGCGTTCAATTGATGCATTGGGATTGGCGGCAATGGACCAATAAGATGGTTGGCATCTGACTTTCTGCACGGCTGCTCGCATGGAAATTAGTGATCGAGCGATTGAAGCATCGGGAAAGGGATCAACTTCTAGCATGAGGGCCAACGACCGAGTCAACCGAATCCGCGTTTAGCGTCGTTGATAAAAAAGGCTGTGACTGCGGCAATATGCCAGCACACCAGGGCCGCACCTCGGAGCGCGTAAACCACCTTAGATCTGTCTTCAGTTAGCCTAAAGTGTGTTGGCCTCGATGCAGGTTTGTATTTGCTCAGCGCTTTTTCTAATGGCACCTTCACCAACGGCATTGGCAATGAGCGTGTCGCCTCGAAAACCAAAGAAATAGCGAATCAGCATTAAGCCATCTGTTAACGGTTTGATGCTGCTGTCCGCATCGATATCCAAGGCCGTGTGGTAGTCGGTTAGGTATGTGCCGATTTCTGCATCGTTCCGGGTGGCTTCTGGTTCGACCGCATTACTTGTTAAGGCATCGCCCGTGAAGCCGAAGAGATGACGGATGATCAAGAGGCCATCGGTCAGTGGGGTAATCTGACTGTCTCCGTCGATGTCGTAGGTAAACCCGGTGACAGCACAGTTGGCTTGGGGCGCCGGATTGCTCTTGCCAACGTATGCAAATGCGCCGCCTTCTGTGCCGGATATGAGATCGTCATAGACTAAAACTTTGACGGTTTCATGATCGTCCGTGCAGGACCCACCAAAACTTGACCAGGTGAGTCCGCCATCGAGAGATTCAACAATACAGTTATCGTAGGCGACCCAGACGTGATCCGCATCAGAGGGCTCTAGCGCGACTGCGCTGAAGCCCGAATGCGATGCGGTCGGGCTTACATCAGAGAATTGCCAGCAATCAAACCCGGAGGCTGTACAGGTACTGCTACTTTCTTTTTGTCCTTTGTAAACGTTGGCTTCGCTGGTCACATAGATTACGGCGTCATAGGGCCCCGAGGTTACGGCAACACCATCTAGCGCGGTGATGTAGTCATTTTGTAGGGCGGCAAAAACGGTATCTGTCGAGTGCGTTGGCTTCCACCAAGCAGAACTTCCACAAAGGCTGACCCTGGCGCGAATCCCGGTCTCTGCAGTACGCCCTTCGCGATCGCCGACAGCGGCCCAAAGAAAATTATCATTAGATAGCAACGCATTGACCGGCATTTTTAGAAGCCCGGAACCCGAGTTCAACGTGTCAACCTGCCAGCTCAGGCCGTCATCGTCTGAGTAGAATATGCCGCCTTCAAGCCCAGTGTCTGTATTGGCCACCGAGAGGTAGACCCGATCACAGGAACCACTGCTCGAGGTCTGCCACTCAACCGATGTGGTGTAGCTTCGCTCAACCCGATCGCTCTCGAGGGGCAGCCCAGGGCCGGAATAGCTGCTGTTACTTGGGTCAAAAACGGCCGTCCAATTGATCGCGACATCAACAAGGTCGACGGCGCCGTCCGCTCGATCGTTGCGATATAAGCGGCTGGTTCCGATGAGCGCGAGCGACTTGTCGTTCGGGTCTATCGCAACGGTTCTAGGGGGTGAGCCATCGCCGCCAACGTAAATTGGGAATACCCAACCCGAGGCGTCGGCAACGCTGGCAGGGTCTGTTGGGTCGTAGCCGCGAGCAAAACCTGCCCCGCTTTTGGTGACCACCCAAAGCGTTTTATCTGTCGGCGAGTTTTCGAAATAGTCTAGATCATTAACGACCAGCCCTTCGATCCCGATGGCATTCCCGAGCTCAAAACCAGAGGGTGCTAGAAATCCACTACCACTGTTGTGGGTAATTTGTCCGATCGCGAGATCGGTCGCAATATAGATTTGAGAGTCATCATTCGGATCTATCGCAATCGCGCCGTCATTAACATTAGAGCGCATGATAATGCTGGGACCCGAGCTACCAGAGGGATAGATCGTTGAACTCAATGCAGGAGCCGATTCCCAGGCGGGCGTGGTTTCGTCGAGGTCAAGGACGACTGTGGATATGAAAATGTAGCGACTCTCATTGCCAGCGCTGGCGACGCCTCGAAATCTAATGACATCACCGTTTGGGTAACCTCTGGAGAAATCGTAGGCCTGGCAGCCGCTGCTCGATTGCCCACATTGATAATCCCAGCCTTGATTCCAGGTGGCGCCTCCGTCGGTGCTCTTGAAGGCCATAGCATTCGTTGAGGAGCCCGCGATGTAAAGCGTATTGCCGGATGTGTCAGCTGGATCGACACCGATGGTGTGTATTTCAAGCGAACAATCGCTGATGGGGCACGAACCACTGCGAATCTGAATTGGCGCTGCGGTTGGCAGCATGCCCGTTAAAGCGGTATTACTTCCGCCCCAATTAGTCGACCAGAGCGCAATCGATCCGCTGGGAGATCGGGTGACAATATATCCAGAGCTAATCGAGACAACAGCGAAGTCGATGACCTCATGGCCACTGCTATGACTATAGACCGAGCTGAAAACACCGCCCGGACCCGTGGTGTTTCGATAGATATCGCCTTCCCGGGTACTTGCGTACATGCCTGATGCGTGTCCGTGTAATGCCGAGACTTCATCAATTGCGGCCCCCGCGCCATCTAATGATGGGGTCCAAGAAACGCTAGAACCAGTTAGATCTCCGTAGTTGCTGCTCTCATAAAGGGCTTTAAAGCGACTGTCAGCATTGTAGGATATTACGCCATACAGAAGACCGGCAGTGTTGACGTCGGCTTCGATGAAGGCGGCTGACCCTGGAACATTGCCCGTAATTGCGGTGTCATCTGGGTGAGTAATGGACGACCAACTCGGCGGCGCCGCAGCCGGATCCCACTTGAAAATACCGCGCTGGCTAGAATCTACGGCAATGAGTACTTCGGTAGAACCCGCATTATCAATGGCGGCGATATCCGCGACGCGCCCGCCATAGAGCCCGATGTTTTCCTTAACGGGTTCACTCAGAGCGGCAAGGCTAAACGAGTAGATCCCAATCAGTAAAGCAATCCTCATGGTTGTGCTCCCCTGGTCTTTTAGATTTAAGTATGCATAGATTCTGTCAAAGTTAAAGGTTGAGAACGGTTTGGGGTTTGCCATCCTGGCCGAGCAAAACGGATTTGCAACGCCATTAACCCCGTCCCGGGTTCAACCCGGGCATCTATCTCGCCAAATCGTTCTCGGAATATTCCCTCGCAGATTTAGAGCGATTGATGCGCGTCAGCGGCTATGCGCGCTTCCAATTAACGCTAATTGGGCGACCCACATGCCGCCAAGGGCAGGAAAAGGGTTCAAATGGCGTCGACTGCCGGGAAGTGAGTAAGCGCAACCAAGCGATGATCGATATGAGTAACTGTGGCGCCTTGGAAATTGCCCATTGAGCCGGCCAGGTCAATACCTATTTGACCGGGCACGGTTGACTCCGATCGGTTCCAGACCTTTGAGTCGCATGCGAAACTGGTCGGTATAACTTTAGATGAGTTAAAAGCGTCCGCTCTGGCTAGAATGCCCTAGGATCGGTTTTTAAAACCTGAAGAGGTTGCGAAGCTGGGGGTTTACCTTGCCAGAGTTAAATTAGATGGTATGACCGATCCGATGACAACCTTGTTCAGTGGCAGTCGAATGGGGGAAAAATCGACCCAAGATTGCGCAAACCGATCATCGCAAAAAAAGACTTTCTGATCGGTCGCTCGCTCTTTGCTGACCCTAGACGCACAGTGATCTCAAATTTTGATTTGTCGTCTTTTGGGTTGGGCGCGCTTTACAATTCAAGGCTCGTTACAAGGGCAGTTGAAGGCACTGGCTGAAGCCAGTATCAAGACCACTATAATTGTGAGCACTATCCGGGCAAAAAGGAGCCGCCAAGATGATGAACGATTCGATGACGAGGCTAGCCAAAATCTTAGCCATTGCCTTGCTGATGAGTTATGCCAGCCAGGGCTGGGCTGAATACTCACGCAGCTATCTGGATGCGCAACCCATGAAGCGCATCCAGACGGCTGGCGTCGAGATTGCGTATCGAGTTATTGGCCCGGCGGAGGCCGAGACGGCGGTTTTAGTGATGGGCCTTGGCGCGTCGCACACGGTCTGGGGCGATGATTTTGTGCGCGGCATTATCGCGTCGGGCTACCGGGTCTTGCTGATTGACAACCGAGACACCGGCGGGTCGATAAAATACACCGAACAAGACAACCCAGTGCTGTGGTGGCAGTTGCTGAAATACCGCCTTGGTTTTTCGGTCTCGACAACGTATCAATTAACCGACATGGCCAAAGATGTCATTCATGTGATGGATGCTGTCGGTTTGGAAAAAGGCCACTTGGTTGGCGCGTCTATGGGCGGCATGATTGCTCAGGTGATTGCCGCTGACTATCCGCAGCGAACCCAAACCCTGGTTTCGATTATGTCGACGACCTGGGCTGCGCACCTGCCAGAGCCGGGTAGACAGTCGACTGATGCCATTCGAGATATGGCGGAAAACCAAGACAGTGCCGACAAGCGTGCGGCCTTCATGAAGAAAATGGGCTTCCACTCCGAGGCCATTCCCCGGCAAGTGATAGCGATATTACGGGCGGGTGACCGGTCTGAAGCCGTAGCAACCATTAAGGTCCCAACCCTGGTGATCCACGGCCGAGATGATTCGTTACTCACCGTTGAGCATGGCGAGCATACGGCAGAACTGATCGAAGGCTCTAAGTTATTAATATTTGAAGGGATGGGTCACAACATTCCGGATGCTGTGCGGCCGGACATCATCAGCGAAATTGCCGCATTGCTCGACGCGAACCCAGTTTTAGTAAAGTAGGAATTGTTTAGGTGGGGCGGCGATCATTTGATCTATAGGCGATCGGCAAAACCAAGGCGTCAGGATTCGATGGCGCTGATTTACGCGGCTATATATGCAAAGATGGCTGCCAGCTTACGGTCCCTGCTAGGGCCAGCCTGCATGAGCGGGATCCTCGATTGGAGAACAAACAGTGTTGATACTAAAACGAACTGGGGTCATTGGGCTTTGGCTGTTGCTGATTTTTTCAACGGCCGTTGTAACGGCCGCTTATAAGCAGCGGTTTGAAGATGGGCCGAATCGCGTTTTTTCGGGTGGGCCTTTAATTGCGGGCGAGTTATATCGCGGCGCCGAGCCTGACTGGGCATTTGTCAATGACGTTTCAACGCTTGAGCTTCAGCTGCTGAGTCCCGCCCAGTCGCGCCGAATTTGGGTGGCCTCGGTACAGGGTAAAATGTATGTCTGGTCGGGCTATATGAACAGCTTTGTTGGCCAGATATGGAAGAGCTGGCCTGCTCAAGCCGAGCGCGATGCTCGCGTGGTGGTGCGCATCGATGGCATCCGTTACGAGCGGCGCTTAGTACGGATCAAGACCGGCGCGGTGCTCGATGAACTGATGGCGGTTGTCAGCAAAAAGTACCCCTCAAGATCATCCGGTGCAGATGTTGAATCTGGCAATGTCTGGGTTTTTGAAGTTGCGCCGCGGGCGGCGGCAGATGTTGCTGAAGGAGTTGGCTCATGAAAAATGTGTATGTCCGAATTGGATTGGTGGTGATTGCGACCGCACTGAGCGTCTGGGTCATTCCGGGTGTTGATGATGCGGTCGAGTCGGTGTTTCAAATTCTTGTCTTGATCGCCTCAACCTAAATCAGATCTTTTCGCGTCATTAGGATGTCGTCTCATGGCGCTTAAGCCCACCATCTTTAAGTTCAATATTGCGCTGTCGAATGTCGACCTGAACCAATATCTTGATCTCAATCTTACCGTTGCCCAGCACCCGTCTGAAACGGCGGAGCGAATGATGGCGCGGGTGCTGGCCTATTGTCTGAATGCGTCGCAAGACCTGGAATTTGCCCGGGGACTGAGCGCCAGTGACGAGCCGGATATTTGGCAGCGCAGCCTGGACGGCCGTATTTTAAAATGGATTGAGATCGGTGAACCCGTAGCAGAACGCCTGCGCAAAGCCAGTCACATTGCCGAACAAGTTAAGGTCTACTGCTTTAATACGAAATCGGATCTTTGGTGGGCCCGGTCTGAAAAAGAAGTCACCGCTGCAAAGGTGCAGGCGATTCAGTTCGACTGGGGTCAAATCGTTGAATTGGCCGGATTACTTGCTCGGACCTTGCAATTGAGCATCACCGTGACCGACCAGTCGGCATTCATCGCCTCGGACACAGGCTCGGTTGAGGTCAACTGGCGCTTATTAAACTCGTTTTAAGGCGGCCGAATCCTGTGCTGTCAACTCGGCATCGTTGTTGAAACTTAATCTGTCTGATCAGAGCAGGCTTGAAGTCAAATAAACGTTGGCCTTCGCCCTAAATCTGATGGCCTTAAGCTAAACTGTCGGTTGCAACGAAGTAAGAGGGGTCTTCTAGCACGCTGACTTCGACTAAATTGCCAGCCTTTCGCAGCAACGTGCGGCATTCTGCGCTGAGATGGCGAATGTGCAGGACCTTGCCGGCTTGGGTGAACCGCTCTGCTAGCGTATCAATGGCTTCCAGCCCGGAATGATCACAAACCCTTGAATCTTTGAAGTCGATCACAATGTCTTGGGAGCCCTGTTCAACATCGAATTGATTTAAGAAGTGGGTGACCGATCCGAAAAATAACGGGCCATTGACGGTATAGGCATCCCAGCCGTTTTCCTCCCGTGATAGGCTGATTTTGACGTGCTTGGCATGTTCCCAGGCGAACACCAAAGCGGCAACGATCACGCCGACCACCACGGCAACCGCAAGGTCGGTTGCAACCGTGACGGCAGAAACCAAGATCAGAACAAAGGCATCAGATTTTGGGATCTTGCGAATAATCCGAAAGCTCGACCATTCGAAGGTGCCGATCACGACAATAAACATCACGCCCACGAGCGCCGCAAGGGGGATTTTTTCAATGAGACTGGATCCCACTAAGATGAACATCAGCAGACAAAGGGCTGCCGTAATGCCTGAAAGTCGGCCGCGCCCACCGGCGTTGACGTTGATCATACTTTGACCGATCATCGCGCAACCGCCCATGCCGCCAAAAACGCCGGTCACGGTATTGGCGACGCCCTGAGCAACACACTCTTTGTTACCGCGACCCCGGGTTTGGGTCAGTTCGTCAACAAGGCTCAGCGTCAGGAGTGACTCAATCAAGCCGATCGCCGCTAAAATAAACGCATAGGGCAGAATAATCCCTAAGGTTTCTAGGTTCATCGGCACCATGGGCAGGTGGAAGCTTGGCAGTGAGCCGGCAATTGAGGCCACATCACCGACCACCTTGGTGTCTAGATCAAGACCGAGGACCACGAGCGTCACGGTAATGATTGCAACAAGAGACGACGGCACCGCCGTGGTGAGCTTGGGTAGATACTGAATAATGAGCATTGTGAGCCCAACCAAACCCAGCATGGTGTAGAGCGGCATCCCACTGATCCACGCGACATCAAGAATACTGCCTTGTAGCGAGGTGTCTTGCAGCCAACCGGTATCCCCAGGAATGCCGAACTGACCGAGCTGTGCTAGGAAAATTACGATGGCAAGGCCATTGACGAAGCCCAGCATCACTGGGTGGGGCACCATGCGAATAAATTTACCGAGCCGAAAGGCGCCTGCGGTAATTTGAAGCACGCCCATCAGCACGACCGCAGCAAACAAATATTCAACGCCATGGTCTGCGACTAGCGCGACCATGACGACGGCGAGGGCGCCGGTTGCGCCTGAGATCATGCCTGGTCTGCCGCCCATGGTTGCGGTAATCAGGCCAACCATAAAGGCAGCATATAGGCCAACAAGGGGCTCAACCCCGGCGACAAAAGCAAAGGCAATGGCTTCCGGCACGAGGGCCAGTGCGACCGTTAGGCCGGATAAAATGTCATCTTTAATACTGTGGCGACGGCGATGAATCAGTTCAAACATAGGGTCTCGATTGTGAGGATTAAAAAGCGGTCTCCGGTCGAGACCAAGCGCAATGCCATGGGGCCATTGCGCTTCTGGCAGCACGCGTTGAATGGATCGACGGGCTGCTCGGGCGTTTAAATTTGAATCGGGTAATACCCAGTCTCGCATCGAACCAAGGGTTTGGATGCGAGACTGGGTATTGATTTGCCGGGTTTGACGATGACGCAGCGTTGAAAAAACGAGGTGTTACAGCCACTAACCAGCGGGTGTCGTGCGACTCACCACGACCGTCCGAAAGGCGCGCATTCTAGGCGATGGGTTAGACCACTTCAAGGAATTGCGGGATTTCCCTATGATTTACGCGCCTTTTTTCACCCAAATTAATCCCTTTTAGGCGGCTGATCGTTAACCTGCAGTCAGATGCAGGCGGCTCAGCCATGCTTGGTGGCCCTGGATTGGTCTTGTCGATAGGCAGGGTCGACGCGATGACTGCCAGACATCCAGTGGATCTAAACGCGGATACTTTAAAAACCAGAAACCAGAAACCAGAAACCAGAAAGCAGAAACCAGAAACTAAAGCGGCAGATTGCGAGTTGTGATCCGTGAAGGATGAGGGTTGATCAGGGCGCGGATCACGAAGGCCAAGTTCAAGCCCACTCATACCGGGCTTACGGCATACGGTTTGGAGGCCCCACGTCGACGCCGCTCAAATCGGTTTAATCTGCGGCGGTTAACATGGTAGGTTGAGCTTTTACCAAGGGGAGGCGATATGGCGACCGAAATCGCGATCAAGCATAGTCAAAGCGGCATGATGAAAACCGGCGTTTACGGTTTCAGTTGGACCTATGTCTTTTTTGGACCACTCGTACCGCTTTTCCGAGGCGAAATTGGGATTGGTGTGCTGCATTGGATCTTAACCATTATGACCGCCGGTTTATGGTGGATTGCGATGGTGTTTATGTACAACAAACAGTACATGACCCGAATGATGACGTCAGGCTGGGTGCTGGCTGGTAGCGAATCAGACAACGCCGCCGCTAGAGCCGCATTGGGCATGATGATCCCATAAGGCGTGAACGCGTGCGGTTTGGGATGATTGAATCCTGGCCAATCCGGTTTAAAGGTCTAAGGCTGGCCCTAATGCGCCGGATCAAGCAGGGCCTGAGTGCAAGGCCCTGCGCCATTTAAGCAGCAGGCTCATGGTTCAAAGGTAGGGTCTGCAGCGCGCAGCCAAGTCTTTCCGATTGTTCCGAAGGGTTTAGCCCGCGCAACGTAAAATAAGGGACGACCCCGGGCCGCTTATAAACGGGTTATCCAACCATTATCCTGCATAAGACCCGGACCGGTACTTCAACATGTGTCCGGACCCTGCCATTTGGTGCTGACCGTCCTGCCATGCGATTTTTCCGTTCACTAAGACCGTTCGGATGCCGGCTGCCAGCTGCTGGGGCTCATCATAGGTTGCGGTGTCTTGCACCGTTGCAGGATCAAAGAGCAGTAAGTCGGCCTGAAAGCCTGCTCGAACCATACCGCGCTGGTTCATGCCAAAGGTTGCCGCGGGCAGTGAGGTCATACGTCGAATGGCTTCTGTAAGCGACATAAGCCCGCGCTCCCGGACATAGTGACCTAAAATTTTTGCAAAGGTGCCGTAGAGCCTCGGATGCGGCTTGCCGCGCAGGTTTGGGATGCCGTCTGAGCCCACCATCATGTCGCGCCATCGAAGGTTATGCTCAACATCCTGTTCATCGATGATGAATTGAATGCAGATGGTGTCCGCACCCCGCGGCGCCGTCAGGATGTCCCGCACCAGGTCTGTGATGTCCACTGCCTGAACCCTTGCGATGTCTTTTAACATCTGGCCTTCGTACTCGCGATAGGCTGGGCAACTGGCAATTCGGATCACCTCAGCAAGGTCCCGGTTAATGCGGTCGAGATTAAAGTACTCAATCATTCTGCCGCTGCCGGCGGTGTAAGGGTAAACATCCAGCGATACCCGCTGGCCTGCTGCAATGGCTGAGTCAATTCGAGCGAGTGACGGTACGACCTTGCCCCAGTTCGCAGCCCCAGCGGCTTTATGATGAGAAATATGGGTATGCACATTGGCCTCAACCCCAATTTGCAGGGCTTCTTCAACGGCCTCAAGCAGATGATCGCCCTCGTTGCGCATATGGGTGGTGTAGAGCGCGCCGGCACTGCCGGCAAGTTGGGCCAGTGCAATAATTTCTTCGGTTTGGCTGTACTTCCCAGGATGGTAGATCAGCCCGGTCGAAAATCCGCAAGCACCTTGCTCAAGCGCCCGTTCAACGTGACTGCCCATCGCCATTAAGTCTTGCTGGCTGGGCGCCTGTTTGGGATCGTCCATCACCATACTTCGGATTGTGTTGTGGCCCACCAGCATCATGTTGTTGATGGCCGGCGCGCTAGCCAGCACGGCGTCAAAGTAGCCGCTCAAATCGGTGAAGCCGCCTTTTAAGCCAGATAAGATACCGCCGCTGGCTTTTCGGGGATCCGATTCCGGATCAAACGGAATGGCGCTGAACCCGCAGTTGCCGCTCACAACGGTCGTGACCCCTTGGGAAAGCTTAAACGTCATATCGGGATGGCGAAGAAAGGCGCCGTCGTCATGGGCGTGGGTATCGATGAGTCCCGGCGTGAGCACGAGCCCGGTGCCATCGATTTCCTGACGTGCTGGGCCGGCGTCACCGATCACCGTAATTTGCCCGCCTTCGATACCAACGTCGGTAATCAGACCTGGACTGCCGCTACCGTCGATCACTTCAGCGCCTCGGATTACAAGGTCAAGCATAGGGGTCTCCTTATCGTTTGTCGGGTTGCGCCGAGTTTTCAGTCTATTTCAAATCGTCATGAATAAGATCCCTGCGGCTTAAAAAAGTTTGACGCAATCCGGGATGCATCGTGTCGTATTCTGTAAGTCGGCGGTGGTCTTTGGTGTTCTCCGCGATCCTGTACCAGCACTTGAGCTCAACGGCTGCAGATGAGCGCGTCAGCGGTCCTCCCCAGATTAACGTTGCGCTAATCTCCGCAGGTTGGCGCTGACTGCATGAGGCGCCTAAAGTCATGCCAGTCCGCGTCTTTGCAAGGCTTCGCGATCGGACTCGCTCGTGCTCGGGTACACCTCGAAGGCCGCGACCTTTGGGCAACCTTGCGACCCGGCCAATCGATGCGCCAGGACCTGCTGAACCGTAATCTTTGGATGGCTTTCTTGCCGCCTCGAAACGGGTTACCGTGAAGACTTCGCCTATGACTGAGGATACAGATCATGCCACGACAAGACATCACCCCGATCAATGACCAACTTGCCGATATTATTGTGCGGTCAGACGAGCCCTGGATCGAAACCCAGCCTGGGATGGCGTGGATTAAGGTGCTCTGGACCGGTCCCGAAACGGGTCGTTGGGCGGCGCTGTTTCGATGGAACAAAGGCTATGTTGCGGCGCCCCACAAACATTTATCGGACGCCCACACCTACGTGCTAAAAGGCAAGCTACAAGTGCGCGATGGCATTCTCAATGCGGGAGACTATGATTACGAGCCCAATGGCGTGCTGCACGACGAGACCCTTGCCTTAGAAGACACAGAGTACCTGTTCATTTGCGACGGCCCAGTGGTTTTCTTTGATGAGGAAGGGTTAACCAGCTACCTCAGTTGGGAAGAGATGGCGCGTATGCAGGCCGCCGCAAAGGGTGCTCGCTGAGCCCTACGAGAACCTTTGCCGAAACGAGATCGAGCCTTACACGGGCTGGGCCGTTAACTCGGTCCTTGCTGGCTGGTCTATCAGCACAGCCTTTCGGCAGTTTAAACGTGCGGCGCGAGTCGATCGGCATGCGCGATCAGCGGCATGATGCTGAAGGTACTACTCTCCAAATACGGTAGTCCAACGATTGCCACCGCCGCGGCTGAGTCAGATCAGTTAGCGATGAGGTGATGGGTTAAGGCGGTTCCCAGACAACGCCTAGGGGGTCATTCGAATCGCGCGAAAGTCGGCATAGCCGCGAACGGGCTGCCAGACGAAGCCTTTTAGGTTCGGCTTGATGACCGCTGCCCCATAAGGCTCGAACAGGGGTAAAACCGTGACGTGCTCAGTAAAGAATTGATGCACCTTGTGAACCTGCTCGATTCGGTCTTCTTGATGGATGGCAGAACGGGCCTGGTAGTAAAGCGCGGCCATATCGTCTCCAGCATAAAGGCCTTTGAAGACTCGCCGGAAATCAGGATCGCCCATGAAAGAGATTTGATCCATGGGGTCATCAACATCCACTGGCCAAGTGATGAGGGCCATGTCCGAGGTTCCTGCGCGCCACTTTTCAACCATCCGTTGCGTGGTTTGCGGGTCGATCAAAAGCTCGATGTTCAGATGGGTATCGAGGCGGGCCTGAAGATATTCGGCGACCCGGCGATAGAGCGTGCTGTCGTTAATGGTCAGGGTCAAGCGTGGTCTAGCGGGTAAGTTCAGCTCGGCCCGCGCCCGTGCGAGATGCACTTTGGCGGCGTTGACATCCGGTCGATGCCGGCTCGGCGGCCGTGCGGTTAGGTAGGGGGTGTCACCGATGGTCAACCAGTCGTGGAACATCGAGTTGGCCACTCGGGTACCGGGACTTGCGACCACTTTATTCACCAGTTCATCCTTGTCGATGACCAAGCTAATGGCCAAGCGAAGCGATTGATTGGCGCTGTGCATGCCGGCTAGGTGACTGAATTGAATATGAAACAGGTGCCCGGTCGGAAAGGTCTTCAAGCGTTGCCGGTCATCCATGGCGGCCTTCATGGTGTCGCGATCGAGGCTCGCAACGGCCAGCTCACCTGCGCGGAATAGATTGAGCTGCGTCCTGGGGTCCGCGCCGATATGATCAAAGGTGATGCCGGTGAGTTCGACCTCACTTTGCCGCCAGTAATGGGTGTTTCGGATCAGTTCAAGGCGCTTGCCCCGTTGCCAGTCTGCAATTTTAAAAGCGCCATTGGCGAGATGCGTCTCGGGCCGGGTACCAAAATTGTCGCCAGCGGCGTCAAAAAAGGCTTGGTTAATCGGATAAAAGATTGAATTGGTCATGAGCTTCAAGCACCAAGCGCAGGGGTGTGCCAGCTCGACCCGCAGCACGGTGGGGCTCAGCGCGCTAACGCCCAGATCTTTGGGGGATGCTTTGCCGGCGAGGATCGCTGAGGCCAGCTTAATCGGTGCGGCGAGGTTCGCCGAGGGTGCGGCGGTACTGGGGTCAACCAGTTTTTGCCAGGAAAATACAAAATCATGGGCGGTCACGGGCGTACCGTCTTCCCAAGCTGCGTCTTCTCGGAGCCAGAATGTCAGGTGATCTTCGGTAACTTCCCAGCGCTGCGCAACGCCGCCTGTGAGCCGTCGTTTACCGTCGTAACGCAGGAGTCCTTCGTTGGTATGGGCTAAAACTTGGGCGGTATAACTCACGCTTTCTGCCGTCAGGGTATTCAGCGTTCGCGGCTCCTGAGGAAGGCTCGCGACAATGGCTTTGGCGCCAACGTCAATGACTGGGTTAGCAACGCCTTGTGCAGGTAACAATACTAGTAGGCTCAGAAGGGTCAAAAAAGACGTCGTTTTGAAACCCAGTGGGGGTGAGATCAACGGCTGTAAGGTCGGTCGGATCGGCTCGATGACCCCGAGCCACTGGGTGGGTGGCCTCGTTGGGTCGGCAGTCGTTGCCAGCCGTCTTTCGCAGACGCGCCGGGCGGTAAAACGCCACGGCCATGGCGCAAGTTGATCGAGGCGTTGCGGTTTCTGTCCGCGGCGACCGGATTCTTGAGGCGTCATTAAAAGACCTTGAAACCAAAATGTTCATACAACAGTTTGAAGCCGTAGATCAGTACCGATGTCAGAATAATCGAGGCCAAGGTTGCAAGCGGAAAGCCAAATTTATGAATGAGATAAGGGAAGAAGAGAAACATCGGCAAGGTTGGCAAGACGAAGTACAGGGTTAGTTGTAGATGATTGCTAATTTTGGTGTCCGTTGCGCCCTCAAAGTACATCCAAAAAATAATGAGAAATGTGGTCAAGGGCAGTGCGGCCAGCAGGCCGCCGTACTGATCGCTTTTTTTGGCGACTTCGCTGACAACAACAATAATGATCGCGGTAAAAAATACTTTCGCAACGAGGTACAGCAAAACGCGCTCCTTAACTTACAACCCAAAGTAGGCGGGGTGCCTTTGAATATCCTGGCTGATTTTTTCACCAATCATAATGGTGGATAAATTGGTGTTCGCGCGGGGGACATGCGGCATGATCGAGGCGTCAGCTACAACCAATCCCTCGCAGCGATGCATCTGACCCGACGCGTTTACAACACTTCCAGCGTCCTCCCGCGGGCCCATCTTGATCGTGCCGCAAGGATGATAACCGCTACCGGCAAACCGGCGGATCAAACCCTTTAAATCCTCATCGCTTGCGCCACGCTTTGGGTCTGGAAAGGCAATGCCGTCAATCATTGCCCGTAGCGCAGGTTGCTCAGTCAATCGCAGGGCATCTTTTAGTCCTGCCAGCAGCGGCAACAAATCTCGATCGTCCTCACAAAACTGGTTATGGATACTGGGTCGGTCTTGTGCTTTGGGCCCAGTCAAAGCGAGGTGACCTCGGCCATATTGGTATTCAAGACACGCAGCGATTGCGAACATCGGGGGTCCGTTGGGTTTTCCAGCGTAACTCAATTGTTCGAGTTGCATATTGTTGCGGTCGGCGGCGCCGTCCGTTGTATAGCGCAGGATGGTTTGAATGATCGGCGCGTCATGGTCGATGATAACGCCCGGCTTGACCTGGCAGACCACTGCCAGAGCAGGATGATCGCAAAGGTTTTGACCGATGGCCGGTTCATCCTCGACCACCTCGATACCGAATTGCGACAGCATTGGTGCGGGTCCCAGTCCTGAACGCATTAAAAGCGTGGGGGATAACAGTGCGCCCGCGGCAACAATCGTGAGGGTGCTGTGAACGGTCTGGCGTTCGCCCGTGGGCGTTTCGATTTCGGCGCCCGTGCATCGATGCCCGTTAATCAGCAGTCGCTGGACTTGGGTATTGGCTAAGATGGTTAGATTGGGTCTGAATCGAGCAGGGGCAAGGTAGCCGATGGCGCAACTGATTCGCAGGCGCCCCAGTTTGTTCATCGGTTGTGGTCCGGCGCCAACCGATTCTGGATCATTGGCATCCTCGCAATAGGGGTAGCCGAGCCGATCCGCGTCATCTAAAAAGGCCTGGTGTTGGGGTAACAGCTCACCCTTGGGATAGCGCCGAATGGTGATCGGCCCGGCATCGCCATGGTAGGAATCATCGCCATAGTCGAGGTCACGCTCCAGTCGGTTGAACAAGGGCAAGACCGAGGCCCAATCCCAACCGGGATTGCCCGCGTCGTGCCAGGCATCATAATCTTCGGGTAAACCCCGCAGCGCGATGGTGGTATTGACGGCGCTGGAGCCGCCGGTGACACGCCCGCGCGGCAATCGAGTGGTCTGAGATGCAGTCGGTTGGTAGTTCAGTCCCCAATCGTGATCCGCCAGGGCATTTCTATGGCTGTTGACCAATTCAAAGGGCAAGTCGCCGGCCAGGGCGTAATCCGGTCCAGCTTCAATCAGCAAAACCGAACGGTTCGGATCCTCGCTGAGTCGATTGGCCAGCACGCTGCCCGCGCTGCCCGCGCCGATAATAATCACGTCATGCATAGTAAGCCTCTGTCTGCATTGTGCCCTAGGGGGTTGCTTTGCGAAAGCACTGGCCTTTTAAAGCGCAAAAAAAACGCCCCATCTGGGGCGTTAAAAATAAGGTTCGGCGCCAGGGTGTTGGCGCCAATGCTCGCTGTTAGATCTTCAGAACTGGTTCATGGTGTTGTCTTTGCCGCCGGCTAAGAGGGCATTGTCACCAGAAAAATATTCCTTATGGTCATCGCCGATGTTCGAGCCAGCAAGATCCTGATGCTTCACAGAGGCCATGTCCCGTCTGATTTCCTGACGCTGAACGTCCCGGACATAGGCCAACATGCCAAGATCACCGAAGTAACCTTCAGACAAGATATCGGTGCCGAGCGCCGTCTCATGATAGGTTGGCAAGGTGATCAGGTGATGGAAGATGCCCGCTTCACGAGAAGAATCTTTTTGGAACTGCTGGACTAAGCGATCGGCTTCCACTGCGAGATCGGACTGATCAAAGTCAACAGACATGAGGCCTTTAGGCACTTCAGTCGGGTCTGGGTACGCGCTAACGTCTTGGCCATTTGCCTGCCACTCAGCAAAAACTTGCTCACGGAATGCAAGCGTCCAGTTGAAGCTGGGCGAGTTGTTATAGACCAGTTTGGCATCCGGCACATGTTTCTTGATTTCATTGACCATTTCGGCGATCTGAGCGACGTTCGGCTTTTCAGTCTCGATCCACAATAGGTCCGCGCCATGGGTCAGTGAGGTGACACAATCAAGGACCACGCGATCAAAGCCGGTGCCATCTTGGAAGGCGTATAGACCATTATCCAATCGCACGGGCTTAACGAGGTTACCATTTTGGTGAATGGCGATGTCGTTGTCCTTGAGCTGGCTGAGATCACTCACGGGCGTGGTTTCAAGGAAGTCATTGTACTGGCTAGCCAAGTCGCCAGATTCCTTAGAAACAGGGATCTTTTGGGTCAAACTGGCGCCCAGAGAGTCGGTGCGCGCAACGATGATGCCGTTATCAATACCGAGTTCTAAAAAGGCATATCGGATGGCATTGATCTTCGAGAGGAAGTCTTCGTGCGGCACGGTCACTTTGCCCGCTTGGTGACCGCACTGTTTGGCATCCGACACTTGGTTTTCCACCTGAATGGCGCAAGCACCGGCTTCTATCATTTTCTTGGCCAGCAAATAAGTGGCTTCTTCATTCCCGAAACCCGCATCAATGTCTGCAATGATCGGCACCACGTGGGTTTCAAAATTGTCGATACGATCCAAAATACCGTTGATGTCAGCGCCGTTAGCGCGAGCCTCATCGAGTTCGATGAAGATGTGTCGAAGTTCTCTGGCGTCGGCTTGCTTGAGGAACGTGTAAATTTCATGCACCAACTCAGGCACGCTGGTTTTTTCGTGCATGCTTTGGTCGGGCAGCGGGCCAAATTTCGAGCGCAATGCGGCAACCATCCAGCCGCTTAAATAGATATAAGACTTGTCCATGGTGCCGCGATGTTTCTTGACCGACATGGCCAATTGTTGGGCGGTGAAGCCATGCCAGCAACCGAGTGATTGGGTGTATTGAGCCGTGTCGGCATCATAGTCCGCCATGTCTCGACGCATGATGTCGGCGGTATATTGCGCGATCTCAATGCCGGTTTTGAATCGGTTTTGCAGTTGCATCCGGGTTGCGTACTCGGCGCTGATGCCTTTCCAGGTATCAGAGTTCTTTGCTTTGAGTGCTTCAAGTACCGTGATTTGGTCAAGATAAGCTGACATATTAAGTCCTTTAAACGGTTTTCGTTTGGGTCATCAGTCAACCAAGCTGCAAAACGCAAGATGGTTGTGGTTCAGGGAGCGCAATGTAGCAAGCTGGAACGGTGGATTAAAAAGAATTAATGGACAGTAATATATTCTATTTCTTCCACATATCCGTTCCAGACTCGCAGCGAGGGTTTAGGTTCAGCATGGGCTTGAGTAAACTGATTGCGCAATGAGTAAGGGGAAAACTTTGATTACGGTTTTGAGCGTCCATGTGGGCGCGCGGCAAACGATCGCCGTTGGGCAACGGTCGGTGACCACGGGCATCTTTAAAGCAAGGATGGCGGATCCCGTCACGGTCACCCATCTGGGATTAGACCATGACGCGGTTTGCGATCATCGTCATCATGGTGGCGTGGACCAAGCGGTCTACGTTTATACCGAAGAAGATTACGCCTTTTGGGCCCGCCAGTATCGACGACCCTTTGCGCCGGGCGGGTTCGGTGAGAATTTGGTGGTCCGGGGGCTTGATGCGGCGGCACTCGCCATCGGTGACCGCGTGCACTTATCTAATTTAACGCTAGAAGTTTCAGCGCCCAGGATCCCCTGTGGGATCTTAGCGGCGGCCATCCCCGAGAAGGGTTTTGGTCAAGCGTTTCAAAAAGCCGCACGACCCGGATTTTATTGTCGGGTGATTCGCCCGGGCAGTGTTGCAGCGGGCGACGAAGGTTGGCTTGAAGCCTATTCAGGGCCTGCCAATACCCTGCTGTCGGTCTATCAAGCGAACTACCAAACACCGGCGCCAGATCAACTGCTAAAACTGTTAGCGCTACCGATTGATCAGCGCACTCGGAAGAAATTTGAAAAAGAAGTCGCCAAGCGAGCGAAACCGATCCTCAGCCCGCGTCCTCAATAATAAATTGTGCCCCTTTTTCTGCAATCATCACTGTTGGGGCATTGGTATTGCCGGAGGTAATGAGCGGCATGATGGCGGCATCGATGACCCGCAGCCCTTTGCAGCCATGAACCATGAGCCGGTCATCGACCACCGCCGCTGAATCCGAGCCCATTTTGCAGGTGCCGACAGGATGAAAAATTGTCGTGCCAAGATCGCGCGCGGCATCGAGCAGTTCGGCATCACTTTGCCGCTCGGGTCCGGGTTTCCACTCTTCGGGTAAAAACCGAGCCAGCGCCTTGGCCTTCATGATGCGCCGGGTCATCCTCAGGCCCGCAAGCGCGACCGCTTCATCGGCCGGGTTGGATAAATAGTTCAGATTGATTTTGGGCGCGGCAAGCGGATCAAGACTTTGGGCCGTGATGGCCCCGCGACTGGCGGGCCTAAGGTTGCAGACCGAGGGCGTAATGGCGTTAAAACGATGTAGGGGCGAGCCGAATTGATCGAGCGACAAGGGTTGAACGTGCCACTCCATATTGGGCGTTGGCTGCGCCTCATCGCTTTTCGCAAACGCACCCAGTTGTGAGGGCGGCATGGTGAGCGGCCCGGTTTTGAACAACAGGTATTCAAGGCCCATCAGCGCCTTGCCGACGAGTGAGTTCACTCGAGGGTTTAGGGTTGTGGTGTTCGAAACTTTATAAATGCTTCTAATTTGCAAATGGTCCTGTAGGTTTTGCCCAACGCCGGGTAAATCAACCGCGCTGTCTCGGCCCAATTGCTGCATCAACGCCGGGTCGCCGATACCGGACAATTGTAGGATCTGCGGGGACGCCACCGCACCGGCGGCGAGGATGACCTCACGGCTTGCCGTCACAAGGCTTGGTGCGTCCCGACCTTTTGTAATCCAAACCCCCGTTGCGCGCGGCCCGTTTGCATCGGTTTCCAACGCCAATTTTTGAACATGGGTATGGGTCATCACGGTCAAATTCGGGCGATGTTGGATCGGTCTGAGGAACGCTTTGCTGGCGCTCCAACGAACCCCTTTACGTTGATTCATTTGGAAGTAGGCGCAGCCAAAATTATCGCCCGTGTTGAATTCTTTGATCCTTGGAATGCCGGTTTCTTCGGCGGCATCCTGCCAGGCATCTAAAATCTCCCAGTTCACGCGCCGCTCTTCAACTCTGAGTTCACCCTGATCACCATGAAATTCATCGGCCCCGTGCTGATAGTTCTCCGAGGCTTTAAATACCGGTAGCACATCATCCCAACCCCAGCCTCGATTGCCGAGCGCTGCCCATTGATCGAAATCAGAGCGCTGCCCGCGCATATAAATCATGGCATTGATTGAGGATGAGCCGCCCAAACCCTTGCCGCGGGCATAGCCAATTTGACGATTGTTAAGACCCGGTTCGGCATCGGTCTTGAAGCACCAGTCGCAACGGGGGTTGTTGATGGTGTAGAGGTAGCCGACCGGGATATCGATCCAGAAATAGTCATCCTTGCCGCCAGACTCAATCAAGAGCACCCGGTGCGCCGGGTTGGCGCTGAGTCGGTTGGCCAGTACACATCCGGCGGTACCGGCCCCTACAATGATGTAATCAAATTTTTCCATGCGTGCAAGCATAGACGCCTTGTCAGCCCTTGGGAATTGCATTAGCGTGCGGGAGGACCAAAAGAAGAGTTTGCCCTCATGACCCTAAACTTCAGTGGCTTGGCTTTTAATCAGGCGCCCGATTCTCAAAATCAGATTCACAGTGATGAGATGGCCAAGCGCTATGGGTTTAAGGGGGGGCTTGTCCCCGGGGTGACGCTATCAGCCTATCTGACGCAACCTGCGGTGAGTCATTGGGGTCAGGCCTTCTTAGATCGCGGTTGGGCTGAAATCAAAATCCTGCATCCGGTTTATCATGCGGCACCCTTTGATGTCGTGGTTGGATCACTTGATGACGGGCATTTTGAAGCAGAGCTGATCGATGACACGGGCAAGGTTTGCGCTAAAGCTCGAGTGGGCCTTGATGCGGGTGCGGCCACATTAAGGCCGCAATGGCAGGATCAAGTCTTGATGCCAGATGGGTATTCACCGCCGAACGCGACGCCTGAAACCTTTGCGCACATCAAACAAATGGGCGGCCTTGAAACCCGTTACCACTGGTCACGGCAACACCCCATGGCGCGTTACTTTGCGAATGGGGCCGCTATGCCGGCGTTGCTGCGGTTTGATGGGGCTGCGGCCGAATCATTCGGATGGGCCAATACATCGTTCGTCTTGAGTTGCGCTAATTGGGTGTTTGCCGCCAATGCACGCATGAACCCTTGGGTGCATCTTGAGACCCGTCATCAAAATTTTGCAGCCATTGCCGAAGACACCGAGGTTGCGGTTCAGATGTCGGTCGAGGACCTGTTTGAAAAGAAAGGTCATCAGTTTGCGGATGTTCGCGTCAATTTATTTGATGCGGCCACCCAAGCGCCGCTGGCCAGCATCTGGCAGCGCGCTATTTATCACCTCAGAGCTTGAGTTCGTGGCGGCGTCTTAACCCAAGGCGTTCATGAGATCCGATACCAGCGTTAAGCGTTCAGCGATTCGGTCTGGTTTTTGGCTGCCAAGATGAAGGATTAAGCGATCGACTCCCAAATCCTCGTAGGCTTTAACGAGATCTGGGGTGATTTGATAGGGCGGCGTAATAATCAGCTCAAAGTCGTCCCAGCCGCGTCCCGCGTCTCGTAGGGCCTGGGTTAAAGCGCCTTTCATGTCCTCGGTTTGGACTAGATTCAGCTGAAAGCCATACCAGCCAGCGCCATACTTGGCAGCCCTTTTAAAACCTGCGGGCGAATGACCGCCGATAATCATCGGCACGCCACCCGCCTGAATGGGTTTTGGGTCCATCCTGCAATCTTTGAGTTGAATATTTTTGCCGTCAAAATTAACAACCGGATCGGTCCAGAGTTGCTGGATCACCTCGATAAACTCATCACATCGTGCGCCGCGATCCTGAAAGGAATAGCCGCAGGCTTCCACCTCTTCTTGGCACCAGCCAACGCCAATCCCGAAATCAATTCGGCCTCGGCTCAACCAATCTAGGGTGGCGAACTCTTTGGCGGTATAAATGGGGTTGCGTTGGGGCAGTAGGGTAATACCGGTGCCGAGCCGAAGCGTTGACGTGCAGCCGGCGATAAACCCAAAGGTTGCGACCGTGTCGAGCATACCGCCGCCTTCTGGCACGGGCAACTTGCCATCTCGACTCCCTGGGTACGGGTTAGAGGTCTTGTCGAACAAGACAACGTGCTCGCCCATCCAGAGTGACTCAACGCCCATGGCCTCTATGTTCTGCGCAAACGTTTGGATCATGTCAGGATCCGCGAGGGGTGACATAAACGTTGAAAATAGTCCGATCTGCATGATGGTGCTCCCTGAGCGTTGCAAAGGCTGTTTCGAGATTGAACCTTGCGTGGGCAAGTACGTCAATCCTTTGAGGCGTAGGCTAGCGGGGGGAATTTGCACTGTGATAAGGTCCCAAGGGCCGGGTGCAACCGTTTTAAAAGAGGCCATGCGATGACCATTCAAGATATTTTTTCCCACACCAACGCGTTGAAATCCGAGATCAACAATCTCAGCGTCGATGAACTCAAAGCCGAACAGCTGTCGAACCCAGATTTATTGCTGATCGATATTCGAGAAATTCAAGAACTCATTGATTTAGGCTCAATCCCAACGGCTGTGCATTGCGCGCGCGGCATGCTTGAGTTTTGGGCGAGCCCTGCCAGCCCCTATTACCGAGACTACTTTCAAGCGGACCGGCGCACCGTGGTGTTTTGCGCCGGCGGCGGTCGCAGCGTGCTTGCGGTGCAATCCTTAACCAATATGGGCTTTAACAATGTCGCCCATTTGGAGGCAGGGTTTACCGGGTGGCACAAACAAGGCGAGCCCATTGAAGACGTCAGTCAAAGTAGTCGCTGGATGCGACGACCCAAAGCCGAGTAGGGTCATGCAAACCGCACTGGATGCGCAACTGACGCACCTGTTTCAGGCGACGAGAACCATCGCAATCGTCGGCTTGTCGCCGGATCCCGCCAAGGCAAGCTTTGGCGTGGCCGTGTATCTAAAACAGTTTTACCGGGTGATCCCGGTTAATCCGAATTACACCGTGATCCTCGATGAGCCGTGCTATCCAGATCTCAAAAGTGTGCCGATTCGCATTGATATGATCGATGTGTTTCAGCGCAGTGACCGGATGCCCGGTTTTGAGCGGGATGCGCTCGACCTGCAGCCATTGTGTTTTTGGATGCAATTGGGGATCGAACATCCAGACGTGGCGGCGAGTCTCCAAGCCCAGCGCATTCAGGTGATCCAGGATCGCTGCACAAAGATTGATCACCAAAGGCTTAATGCGCAAGGCCATTTGTAACGACTGGGATTGCCTGTTTTTAGGCAAGCCTTTGCCGTGTGGCCAAGGCAATCAAAATGAACCGCATAAAAGGAGGACCCAATGTTGGAAGTTCCTAAAGCGTTTTTAGAAACCGAAGTGCTGGCTGCCAAGGCGCAGGGGACGCCGCTTTTTGCTGATTTTATTGCCAGTAAAGAACCCTATGCCTCGCTGTTTCAAGATTATCCCTGGCTGCGGCCGCCGAAACTGAACGCGCCCTTGCCGACCGATGGCGATCATTATTGGGAAACCGCTGCTGCGGTCGATCACCCGGACTGGCAGGGGGTTGACCTGCCCCAGCCGACACAAGATTTCCAGCAGCTTCGGCGCGATTTTGGACGATGGGGCTACGCGTTAATCGAGGATGGGTTGTCTAAAGCCCAATGTCAGGTGTTTCTGACTCGCCTGCTTGAACAAGCAAGCGGCGAAGCCGCGGCGGGGGTTGCGCACCAGACGCCCTCGGGCCAGTACTTGCCGTGCCTGATTAATAAAGGGGATTGTTTTAGAGGTTGCATCGAACAGGACCCAGAGCATGTTCAAGCAGGCCCTTTAATTGAAGCGCTGTTGGATGAAACCTTGGGGAACGGCTGGATTTGCCATAGTTTTTTAGCCAATGGCGCCGATCCAGGCGGCTACCCGCAAGGATTGCATATCGATCAGGGCCCACTCTTGCCTTGGGTCACCGAGGCCGCGCCCGCGCTTGTGAATACCATGTTCATTCCACAGGATGTCGACGCAGACAATGGCGGTACATTGGTGATGCCTGGCAGTCATCAGAATTTGATCAATGCCGGCAGCGGCGGCGCGCTAACTGATTTGCCGAGGCCGATTAATCTCAAAGCGCCTGCTGGCACGATTATGTTGTTTGATGGCCGGTTGTGGCATGGCGCCGGCGTCAACCGAACCAATCAGCGGCGCTTTGTGGCAACCATGAGCAACGTTAAACCCTGGATGCGCCAGCAAGAAAATTGGGTCGTCTCGACCTTACCCGAGATCATCGATGCGGCCAGCCCAAAACTTCTGCATCGCCTTGGGATGCAAGCGCTCACTTATGGCGCAACGGTTGAAGGCTTTGGGCTGGGCGCCTCGGGTCGACAAGGTGAACCGAGGGGTAATATCCGAGCTTTTCGTCAAGCGATGGATCGCGGCGACTACCACCGAGTCGGTCAGTTGCCGGACCCGCGCGGCTCAGCTAGCAGCCGTTTTACGGTCGCGTCGGTTAGATCGTCCGCGCAGCAATCAATTTGAGGCAGGGGGCATCAAGGGCCTGCGGGGTGCAAGACAGGATTTTTCGAACTCGAGCGATGAAACGAGATGAGGGGTCTTAAATCGATCTTGCCGGGTCTTGGGCGCTGCGCTTAGGGCGGATCAGCGCTGAAAACGCTTTGCAGATCAGCCTCACATTCGTACCACTCAGGATAATCAGTGATGCCGCATGTGACCCGCTTGTGGGAGAATGGGACTTGATCAACGAGGAGGCAACATCATGAGGCAGCACCAACAACTTCTCGCGCTCGTTTTGGCTTGCTCTGTTGCTTCCGTCGGCGCTGATACCCTTTACGAGGGCGCCCTTATTCATGCTATGGACGAGGCAGCCCCGCACCCTTCTGGGCTCTGCGTTGGATCCAGCGGCCGCTTAATTGATCTTGAGGCTTGCCAGCCGGATGAGACCATTAACTTAGCCGGCCAGGTTGTCATTCCAGGGCTAATCGAAGGCCATGGCCATCTCATGGGGTATGGTCAATCGCTGCTAAATTTAAACCTTGCGACGGCGAAAAACCTGAATGAATTGGTTGATCAGGTCGCAGCCGCCGTGGATCAGGCGCAACCCGGTGAATGGATCTTGGGTCGCGGCTGGCACCAGAGTAAATGGTTGCCCCAGCCCGCGATGATCAAGGGGTTTCAATCCAATGATGCCCTCAACGCCGTTTCCCCCGATAACCCGGTATTTTTAGTTCATGCCAGTGGGCACGCCGCCTTCGTGAACGATCACGCCTTGGCGATTGCGGGCATTACCGGGGGCACTCAAGTGGGCGGCGATGGCGAGATCATTCTTGATGCTAAGGGGCAGCCAACCGGGGTCTTAAACGAACGCGCTCAGCGATTGGTGTCCAAATTCATTCCAACGCTCAGTCTTGCCCAGCGCCAGCGCGCCCTGCAGTTGGCGCTGGCGAGCTTAGCGAGCCTGGGCATCACCAGTTTTCAAGACGCCGGCGTATCGCAAGCCGACATTCAGCTGTATCAGGATTTTATAGATGCCGGGGCGTTGACGACTCGAGTTTACGCCATGATTACCGGCTCTGATCCGGACATGGTCGCTCATTGGATGCAGCGCGGGCCGATGATTAATGCGGGCAATCGATTGCTCACTGTGCGCAGCATCAAATTGGTGGCCGACGGCGCGTTAGGTTCCAGAGGGGCTTGGCTGCTCGAGCCCTATCGCGATCGGGCAGGGCACAGTGGGTTGCCCACAATGCCCATTAGTGAGATGCGGGATATCAGTCATTTGGCTTATCGCAATGGCTTTCAAATCGCGATTCATGCCATTGGTGATCGCGCCAATCGCGAAGTGTTGGATATTTTTGAGGCCTTGTTTGATGGACGCGACCGCGGCGTTCGGTTTCGGGTTGAACACGCGCAACATATTCACCCCAGCGATATTCCGAGGTTCGCGCGCTTGGGCATCATCCCATCCGTTCAGGGCATTCATATGAGTTCAGACCGGCCTTGGGCCATCGACCGGTTGGGTGCGGCACGCATTGAATCGGGCGCCTATATGTGGCGTAGTTTGATCGACTCCGGCGCGGTCTTAGTGAATGGCACGGATGTACCGGTTGAACCGGCGGACCCCTTTGCATCCTTTTATGCTTTGGTGACGCGAATGACCCTACAGGGCGCGCCAGAGGGCGGGTTTGAGCCTGAGCAAAAGATAACGCGCATTGAGGCCCTGCAGGCGGATACAATCAACCCGGCTTTTGGCGCCTTTGAAGAAAATTTCAAAGGCACCCTCGCGCCGGGAATGGTCGCTGATTTCGTGGTTTTGGATCGGGACATTATGACGATCCCAGTCGCAGAGATTCTTCAAACCAAAGTGCTTAAGACCGTAATGAACGGCCAGGTGGTTTACACCAGGCAGGATTAGGTCACCGTGGATAAGGAGTCTTGATGGCGCGCGTCAATATTAAATTGAGTCCCAAGGGGCAGCTGGATGTGTTGTCAAAGCGCGAAGTCTCGCGATTGCTCGACAGCTCCCAAACCGGCCTTTATCACCTCTATCGCAATTGCTCACTGGCGGTGCTCAACACCGGATCCGACCCGGCGGACCCGCGTCGGATGTTGGCAGCCTTTGCTGATTTTGAGATCGAATTGCTTCAAGAGGACCGAGGTATTCGATTGGAATTAAAGCAGGCGCCTGATACGGCGTTTGTAAACGGCAAAATATTGACGGGCATCCGAGAACACTTGTTCGCGGTACTCCGGGATATCCTCTATGTGAACGCCTATATACAAACCGAGCTCCCGCCCGGTGATGGCTTCACCCACGGCGTATTTGATATTCTCAGAAATGCCAATGTGTTGAAGACGGATACGTCCCCCAAGGTTGTCGTGTGTTGGGGCGGACACAGTATCCCAAGGGGAGAATACGAATATACCAAAGATGTAGGCTATCAAATGGGCTTACGCGGGTTAGATATTTGTACTGGCTGCGGTGATGGCGCCATGAAGGGCCCTATGAAGGGGGCTGCCATTGGGCATGCCAAGCAGCGTATTAAGACCGGTCGGTATCTGGGTATCTCGGAGCCTGGCATTATTGGTGCCGAGCCGCCGAACCCCATTGTGAACGAGCTGGTGATCCTGCCCGATATCGAAATGCGCTTAGAGGCGTTTGTGCGGATTGGGCACGCCTTTGTGGTGTTCCCGGGCGGGGTGGGCACCGCTGAGGAAATATTTTATTTGGTGGGCTTACTCCTGCGGGATCACAACCGTCAATTGCCGTTTCCCTTAATCTTTACGGGTCCCGAAAGTGCGCGCACTTATTTTGAAAAGATCGATGCCTTTTTGGTGCAAACCCTCGGCGAGTCGGTCCGGTCGCTCTACACCATTGTGATCGGCGATGCCGAAGCCGCCGCCGAGCTGGTTTTAGATGGCATTCGAAAAGTGAGAAAATTCAGGCGAGCGCGAGGGGATGCCTACTACTTTAATTGGTCCCTAGAGGTGCCTGAAGCATTACAAACCCGGTTCGTGCCGACTCATGAATCCATGGCGGCGCTCAATCTCACTCGGGCGCAGTCCGCGGCCGACTTAAGCTTTGAGTTACGCAAAGCATTTTCCGGCATTGTCGCAGGCTCCATCAAAGCGCAAGGGTTGGCGCAAATCGAAGCCCACGGCCCGTTCCAACTGCGCGGCGATAAAGAGATCATGACGCCGCTGGCGGAACTCTTACAGGACTTTGTAGACCAGAAGCGTCTGACGCTACCGATCGACAATGCAAAACCTTGTTACGAGGTGGTCGATTAACCGCCCGCTTAGCGTTCGCCAGTTTTAGAGCGCGGCCGCATTTTCAATCAGCATCGCCATGCCTTGGCCTGCGCCCAGACACATCGACAGGATCGCATAACGCCCGCCGGTGTCGTGTAAGTGCTGGGTTGCATTCAGCATCATTCGAAGCCCGGTCACACCGGGCGGATGCCCAACCGAGATGCCGCCACCATACAGATTGTGCCGATCCCGGGTGATGCCCAGTTGTGCTTCTGCATGCAAGTTCACCACGGCGAAAGCTTCATTGATTTCGAAATAATCAATATCGTTGATGCCAAGATCGACTCGCTTGAGCAGTTGCGAGATCGCGGGCACTGGGCCATGACCCATCAGGCTCGGCTCAACGCCAACCACCGTCCAATCAACGATCTTCGCGACAGGCGCAACCCCGCACGCACGCATTCGATCTAAACTGCCGACCACCATGGCGGCTGCGCCATCGGTCACCCCGGATGAGTTGCCAGCGGTCACTTTGCCATTTTCCTTAAAGGCGGGCTTTAGGCTGGCCAGTTTTTCCAGGGTAAGTCCGGCTCTGGGCGACTCATCGATCGCAAACTCAACTTGGGATCGTCCGCTGGGCACCATAACCGGTTGGATCTGGCGTCCTAAAAATCCGGAGTCAATCGCCGCCAAGGCGCGTTCTTGGCTCTGCAGCGCATATTCATCCATCGGTGCCCGTTCGTAGCCATATTTCTCGGTGAGGTTCTCTGCGGTATCACCCATGTATTCGAGCGAAAACGGGCAGCGATAGCACCACTCGAGCATATCTTCGAGCTGCTGATGACCGCGGGCCTGTCCCCACCGGCTGGTTGTCACGGCAAAGGGCGCACGGCTGAACATTTCGGCACCCGCCGCGATGGCCAAATGACTGTGGCCGGTTGCGATCTGCTGGCCCGCCGCCAGGATGGCTTGCAGGCCACTGGCGCAGGCGCGAGACACATCCAGCGCGCCGGCTTCTGCTGGCAGGCCACTTTTCATCCCGACCACCCGGGCCGCGAACAGCGAATCCTTGTCGGTTGGGCAGGTTGCAGTGAACACCAGGTGATCAAATTCAGCCGCGTCCGTGCCCGATCGTTTAATACAACTTTGCACAATTTCCGAGGCCAGCTCGGTCATGGGTTTGTCTTTGAGGGTCCCGGCAAAATTCCCGAGTGCGGATCGCACGCCGGCGGCGACGTAGATATCTTGGGTCATTGGATGTTCTCCAGGCCATTGAATCGAAGCAGTATCCTAGCATTGGTTGTAACGTGATGTGCAATCGAGGCCATTGACGAGCAACTTGGAAAATATCCTAATCAATAGGCGGGCGTTTACGATCGATTAGCACGCTGAAAACGGTTTTAGGTTTCGTTAGCGATGAAACCATTGATCGAATCAGGCGAACCGCGTAGGGTTCTCAGCCTACAGATTAATTTTGACAGAACACTTGAAGGGAGTAACGAACATGGCTGAGCAAGGCTTGCAGTTTCAAACGTGTATTAGTGCGGAAGGCGAATTAACCCTTTCCTTGGTCAATGCCGATTTCCCAGATCCTAAGGACGATGAAGTGCTCGTTCGGGTCGAGGCTGCCCCCATTAACCCATCCGACCTGGGCCTTCTATTCGGGCCAGCCGATATGGCCTCAGCGACCTATGGTGAGGTCGATGGCTTGCCCACGGTGACAGCAATGGTGCCTGAAGCAATGCGAAGGCATATCGCCGCCAGAGCCGGTCATTCAATGCCCGCAGGTAATGAAGGCGCCGGCGTGGTTGTTCAGGCCGGTGCCAGCGATGCGGCCCAGCAATTGATGGGCAAAACCGTCGCGGTCTTAGGCGGCGCCATGTACTCGCAATATCGGGTTCTGAAAGTGAGCCAGTGTTTGTTGATGAACGAGGGCGTGTCGGCGAAGCAAGGCGCATCTTGTTTTGTGAACCCGCTCACAGCCTTAGGCATGGTCGAGACCATGCGTCAGGAAGGACACACCGCTTTATTACACACCGCCGCGGCTTCAAATTTGGGACAGATGCTCGTTAAAATCTGCTTGAAAGATGGGGTTGAGTTGGTCAATGTCGTTCGCAAACAAGAACACGTTGACCTGCTAAAGGGCATCGGGGCAGAGCACGCGTTGAATTCGAGTGATCCTGGTTTTATGGGGGATCTTGTGAGTGCGCTGACGCAAAGTAACGCCACGCTAGGCTTTGATGCAACCGGTGGCGGTACCCTATCGGGGCAGATTTTAACCGCCATGGAGATCGCGCAGAGCTCTAAAATGGAAGGGTTTTCAGGGTATGGGTCGACAACCTATAAGCAGGTTTATATTTATGGTGGGCTCGACCGTGCGCCAACAACCTTGAACCGAGCCTTTGGTATGGCTTGGGGCTTAGGGGGCTGGTTGCTCACACCATTCTTGCAAAAAATTGGTCAAGCTGGCGCGAATGCGCTCAGACAAAGAGTCGCCGATGAAATCACCACAACCTTTGCCAGTCACTATACCTGCGAGATTTCATTAGCCGAGATGCTGTCGCAGGCGCATCTTGAGGGCTATGCCAAGCAAGCGACCGGTGAGAAATACCTGGTGAGACCGAACGCCTAAGCGTTATTAGCCCGGTCATTGGCATCGGATAAGAGAACGCCCTGGTCCGCCAGGGCTGTGATCGCCTCCTCCGGCAAGGCCAACCATTCGTTTAAGACGTCATCGTTGTGTTCACCGCGATGCGGCGCAGGTCCGCGCACACCACTTTTTGCATTGGAAAACCGATACGGCGATTGCGTAATAGGGCGAACTCCGCCGGCGCGATCATCAATATCAACGATGCTCCCCCGGTGGGCGACGGTTGCCTGTTGCCGAATCAGGGCTGGGTCGCGCACGGTGCCCCAAGCGACATTGATCGAACCCATCAACGCATCAAAATCGGCTTCCGTGGTTTGCGCCTGCAGTAGTTCATGAACGGCATCGCGCCGCAGCCGAATTTTTTCTTCAAGGCTTGCGTCTTTTGGGCTGGGGTCGGTTAGGTGACCGTTATCGACCAGAAGTTTGAACAAAAGCCGAAAGTCCGTTGAGATCAAGACCGCGCTAAAGGGCAAGGTATAGATTTCATTGCGCATGGGGCCGGTGCCCCCCGAGGCTTCAAGGTCATAATGCATTTTGTCGTCGGTGGCGATGGTGGCATCGATCATCGCGATATCGATGTGTTGACCCAAGCCCGTTTGGTTTCTTAAGATCACCGCAGAGAGCACCCCGATCAGCCCGTGCAACGAGGCGTTGGTATCGGCAACCGACAAGGGTAGGTCCTGGAAATGCGGATCTGTTTGTTGGCTCGCGGCCTCTTGGTGGCTCCGAAAGATGAGTCCTGCCTCGGAATGAATGACCGGCGCATACGCGGGCCGGCGGGATTCCGGGCCATTATGACCAAAACCGCTAATCGACAGCATGATGAGTTTTGGGTTGATCCGGCTGAGATCTTCGTAGCCAATCCCGAGCCGGGCCATGACATCGGGTCGGTAATTTTCAATGAGGATATCGGCTTCAGCCACCAAGGCATTGACCAGCGCCTTAGCCGCTGGATGCCTAAGATCGATACAAACATTACGTTTGCCCGCATTTTGTTGATGATAGTAGCCGGGCAAGTGGGCAATGACCTTGCCCCAATATCGGGTAACATCGCCTTCGGGTGGTTCGATCTTGACGACGTCTGCACCCAGGTCGGATAACATTCTGCCAGCGAATGGCCCGGCAAGCACTCTCGAAAAATCGAGGACTTTGAGTCCCTCAAGCGGAAATTGCATGATGTGTATCGGCCATGGTTGTGGACAAGCTCTGATAGTAGATCAAGCCCTTGGGAAAAGCATTAGGGTGGACTTTTGTCCGGTTTTATTGGTTTGGCTCAGATGACCCCTTCGAGTTCTTTGCAGCGCATTGCCTGTTTTTTATGGGCGGGTATGCTGCCGTGCACCCTTTTGGGTAGCGATGCGCCCGAGTTTTCTGAATACCTGGGTCATTGGGAAGTGGACTTTTCGGCGAGTGAGCGTCCCAATGACAAACTGCGGTATCTGTATGAGGTCACGCTCAGCGATCATCAACGACGTCTGGCCAGTGGCCAGAATCGAATCGGTGAAACGCCGCTGCAAGCCGTTGATGATCTTCGGGGGCTGGTGAATTTAGGCCGCCTGGGCGAACAAATTACCCGAACCTCAGTTTTGAACGTCAGAATGCAGGGCAGCACCTTGTACGTTGACCGGGATGATAATTTTAGTCTGCGCTGTGAGATTGGCGGTTTAGCTGAGGCCGCCGAGAACCTCGGTTATAGCCGCTGCCGGATGAGTGACCGGGCCTTGGTCTTCTGGTTGGGCTTTCCGGGTGGTTTCGGCATCGAGCACCGGTTGATTCTCTCTGAACGCGGTGATCGCTTGAGTATTGCAACCACCGTTGCCGCGGATGGCGTGTCCCAGGCCTTTTCGGTCAGCCGGGTCTATCAACCGTTTGAGCCGGTGACGAACGGCATTCAATGTCAGTACACCTTGGGTAAGGGCAAAGTATGTACCTTAAACGGTTCGTTTGATGATTAGAGTTTGGCTTATTGTGTTGCTGGTAACCGGCTGCGCATCGGCCCCCAAGCCCGCGCCCGTGCCGAGTCCGGTCGAGTCGGAGACACTGAAACGATTTTCACAAAACGCGGTTGCGCGCACCGGGTTGAACCTGAGCCTGACGCCGTTTACCAATCGGGACCGATCAATCAGTCCGGTGCGCGCTCAGTTGTTGGTCGCCGAGCAACGCTTCTTGCCGTATTTGCTCAAGACCACGCTCACGGACAGTGGCTTTTGGGGCGCCGTTCGCGTGACCCCAGGCGTGGATGCAACCGCAGAACTCAATTGCCAAGGCGAGGTACTGGTCGCAAATGCGGCCAAGCTTGAACTTCAGCTTCAGTGTCGTGATGCGCTGGGCAGGGTGTGGCTGGATGAACGCTTTGCCCAAGGCATTGCAAGCACTGCCTATACCGAGACTGCGATAGTAGGACCGGACCCCTACCGGCCCATTATGATCCGCATTGCCAACCGTTTGGCGGATGCCTTAACGATTTTGACGGATCAGGAACGACAGCGCCTGAATGATGCCGCACTACTGCGCTACGCGCATACGCTGTCGCCGGAAGGGTTTGCGGGCTATTTGGCGGTGAACGCGGAGGGTCTGCTTCAGGTGCAGGGTCTGCCGGCATCGTCCGACCCAATGTATGCTCGGGTGCAACGCATCCGGGATAGCGAGTATCAATTTATTGATGCCATGGATGAGCAGTATCGGTTGATCTATCTGCAGATGAGGCTGCCCTACCGGTTATGGCGACAGTATCAATACGAGTTTGAAGATTACAATACGAGCCTTGGCGATAAAAGTTCACGTGTTCAGCGACGCGCTGCGTCCGATTTTAATCTGATGCTATCAACCTATAAACGCTATCAGGATTATAAACACAACGAAGATGAGCTCAGTGAAATGGCGGAGTCTTTGGTGCGGGCATTGTCGCCAACGCTGGGTAAGGTTGAAGGTCAGGTGCTGGAACTTACCGGTAATCTAGAGCAGCAATATGAACTCTGGCGGAGCTATCTGCTGCGCCTTTATCAAGCGGAATCTAGCCCGCGGGGTCCGTAGGAAATAAGGTTTCATCCAGTCCGGTTTTCGCCAAATCGAGCAACCAACCAGAATTAAAGTTGTTTTGACTGGCGAGCACCGCTTGATATTTTTGGATCGCGCCGGGCCGATCTTGTTGAAAATCCAGCACCAGACCCTGCGCCAGAGTGAACCAATCAACGGCCCAGCCTGGAATGTGCCTGGTTTCGATGGTCAACAACGTCTGTTGCAGCGCAGGCGGTATCGGCCGGTTTAAGTATTTTAAACTGTAGATTGCCCAGATATGCCCGACACTTTGAAAGTCACTATCGGGTTCGGCATGCGCCCGCAGGTGCCCTAAAGCGTCATAGGCCGCCGCCCATTGCTCACTGTAGGCGTAGCTCGAAACGAGCGCGAGATGAAGCCGGGGATTCATGGGATAGCGCTCGGTGAGCCCTTGCAGTTCGTGGATCGCTTGATCCATCAGCTCGGGGGCTTGTTGCGTGATCAGGTCGCTGTAGATGAACCTTGCCGCATCCGCATAGGCGCCGTTACTGGCCATGACTTCTTGAATATAGGGCAAGCTTTTATCTGAATTACCCTTGGGAATAAACCAAAGCACCGGCGCTACGAATTTCGCGAATGCCGGGAGGTGGTCCGCGTAAAAATAAGCCATGCCCAAGGGTAGCTTCACGTCTGTGAGGGTTGGGTCTCGCTGCAAGGCGGCTTCAAAGGCTTCGATGGCATCACTGCCATGGGTGCCGGCAGCATAGAATTTACCATCCATGGCCGATAAATAAGCCCGAGCAAAATGGCCACGGCCACACAGAAAAAACTGATCTGCAGTGAGCTTGGATCGCTTTTGGTCACACCCGCGAATGAGCCGGTCCGTTTGATTCACCATGTCCTCGGTCTTGACGCTTTTTCGAGCATCCCAGGATAAGGCCGTGAGTTGGGTGTCGAGCTCTAAAGCGATGCCGAGTGCTTCGCCTGCCGGGATGGCTTTAAGCTGCGCGCACAGCAGTAAGGCCTGTGGGTAGTTACCTTGTAGCCTTGCGGTGAGAATGTCTTTCTCGAGCGCATAGATGGCCTCATTGTCGTCGGCGAAGCTGTTGTGCGCGCCCGAGCAGAGCAAGATTGTGATGAGTAAGCGTAAAACAAAAAGCATGAATCAATTGTCGAAAAATTTAAAAAATGATCATAGTGCAGTTCGACGCCGGGATAAATAACGGCCGTGAATAAACTGTGCACAAGGGCCTCTATATTTTGTCGACAACATGCGAGAAGATTGCTCAAAAGGTGAAGGTCAGGGCGGTCGTGATCAAAGCGTCGGGCACGGGTAAAGGAGAATCATAATGGATGAATCAAAGACGGGCCTGACGCAAGCGCAGCTTGATGCCTATTGGATGCCCTTTACCGGCAATCGTCAATTTAAAGCGGACCCAAGAATGATTACGGCCGCCGATGGTTGTTACTACACGGATGGGGATGGCCGCAAAATTTTTGATGGTTTGTCGGGCCTCTGGACCTGCGGTTTTGGCCACAACATCAAAGCGATCAATCAAGCCATTGCCAAGCAATCCGAGACCTTAGACTTTAGCCCAACGTTTCAGTTTGGCCATAGAGGGGCCTTTGAGCTGGCCGAACGGATTACGCAGTTCATGCCGGCCGGACTCGATCGGGTTTTCTTCTGCGGCTCGGGGTCTGAAGCGGCTGATACCGCGCTCAAAATTGCGCGAGGTTATTGGCGGGCAAAAGGTCAGGCGGGTAAAACCAGATTGATCGGCCGGGCCAAGGGCTATCACGGGGTGAATTTCGGCGGCATTTCTGTTGGCGGCATTGGTGGCAATAAAGCGAGTTTTGGCGAGGGCATTGCCTCGGATCATTTGCGGCATACCTGGCTGGCTGAAAATGCCTTTACGCCAGGTATACCGGACAAAGGTGCAGAGCGTGCCGATGACCTGCTCGATCTGATTGCCCTGCATGATGCCTCGAACATTGCGGCGGTGATTGTCGAGCCGCTCGCGGGTTCTGCTGGCGTCTTCCCGCCGCCAGTGGGTTACCTGAAACGGCTGCGTGAAATCTGTGATCAGCACGACATCCTGCTGATCTTTGACGAGGTGATTACCGCGTTTGGTCGTATGGGCGCCAATACCGGCTCTGAGGCGTTTGGGGTCACGCCTGATATCATCAATGTCGCAAAGCAGCTCACCAATGGCGCCATGCCTATGGGGGCTGTGGTGGTGAAACGGGGCATCTACGATTGCTTTATGGACACCAAAGCGCCGGCGTATGCCCTGGAGGTACCCCATGGTTACACTTACTCGGCGCATCCGCTCGCGTGTGCTGCGGGGCTCGCGGCGCTGAAAATTCTTGAAGACGAATCGATGATTGAGCGGGTGCAGGCGATTGCCCCCGTGTTTGAAAAAGCCATTCATGAGCTTGGCAACGCGCCGCGTGTGGTGGACATTCGCAATTACGGTTTAGCAGGTGGTTTAACCCTCGCGCCCTATGAAGGCGAGCCGCTTAGACGACCGTTTGAGGTCGCGATGTCGATGTGGAAGAAAGGGTTCTATGTTCGCTATGGCGGGGATACCATCCAATTGGGCCTACCCTTTGTGGTGAAAGAGCAGGAAGTGACCACCTTGATGAGCGCGCTGGGCGACAGCCTGTCGGAATGCGCCTAAAGCGCGAGCACCTAGTTAGCGCCTAGTTAGCGCCCGCAAGGGCTGTCAAGCCAACAACAGATCATTCAACCATTGCAGTACAAGGAGCGATTAGCGTGAGCCAACAATTAGCAGAAAAAGTTGCGGTGATCACCGGCGGGACCAGTGGCATCGGCGAGGCCACTGCCGCGCGCTTTGTTGAAGCAGGCGCACAGGTTGTGATCTGCGGACGGTCTGAAGATAAAGGCGAAGCCTTAGCGAAGCGGTTGGGCGAGCGTTGCCGATTTATTCGAGCGGATGTGACCCAAGAAGCGGATATTGAACGCACGCTTGCCTTTGCCGTTGCGCAATTTGGTGGCTTGGATATCTTGTTTAACAATGCCGGTGGCCCGACCCGCGGAATGGTCGACTCGGTTGAGGCTGAGGCCATCATCTACGCGACCGAGTTGCTATTTTCCAGTGCTGTGCTGGGCATGAAGCATGCCATCCCACTGCTGCGCGCAAGAGGGGGCGGCGTGATCATTAATAATTCGAGTATTGCGGCGATTCGAGATAACCAAGGCGATTTAATCTATTCCGCGATAAAGGCGGCGTTAACCCATTACACGCGCCTCGCGTCGGTTCGATTAGGGCCTGAAAATATTCGGGTGAACTGTATCTCGCCCGGCGCCATTGCAACGCCCATATTTTGGGGCGGCTCCGCCAGAGCCAATACCTTAACCCCTGAAGAAAACGATCAAAAAATGGCTAAGCTCCAGGCCAATCTTGCTAAAGCAACGCCTTTAAAGCGCTCTGGGATTGCCGATGATATTGCGCAGGGCGCGCTGTATCTTGCCTCGGATGCCGGTGGCTTCGTCAATGGTCACGACCTGGTCATTGATGGCGGCCGCATCAACCTGTTTAACGAGTCTTGAGTACGATCAATCTCGTGATGGTGTTGAAGGCGCCATCACGTCGGGATCATCGCTCGCGCTGAGCGCCCAGTAAAAATCGAACCCCCCTGTAGGCTATTGCTCTGGCGCTCATTTCAGATGGCCAAAGACCTGCTCTAACGCATTGGGTGCACCCATTGACCCATCGCCCGAGATGGGATGATCGCCACCGGCAAAGTCAGCCAAGGTGGCTTCGCCATCGCGGATGTTTTCGGGCAGTGGGGCTTCTGTAACGCCCTCCTTTTCGGTTGCAAACAACGGCGCAGAACGGGCCCAATTCAGGCGGGCAAAATAACCCCCGCCCGCTTCATGAATGCTGGCTTCGGCTTGGCAGTCTTGATGTGCCAGCCAGACCACCATTGCCGAGACTTTATCGGGTGACAGGCGCTGCATGACTTCCGCTGGCGCCTTGCGGCCGGCCGGCTTGCCTTGCTGAACTCGGCGCGCGTCCACAGCGGCGCCAAAGTCTTGAGTCATCCGAGTATCGGCTTGGGGAATCAGAATGTTGCATTTGATGTCGAGTTTCAGTTTTTTGGCTTCGAATTGTAGCGAATTGGCGAGCCCAATGACCCCGGCTTTACTGGCGGCGTAGGCGGCAACCCCGGCGCCATAGACCGCGGGCGAAGACGTCACAATACAGCGCCCGTATTGTTGTGCAACGAAGACGGGCCAGGCCGCCTTCATGACCGAGAAAACGCCGGTTAAGTTGACGTTGAGCGTGCGTTGCCAAGATTCAAGCGTGAGTTCGGACCAAACCTCTGGGGTTAGTATGCCCGCGTTATTAATGACAATATCGAGGCGGCCGTGGGTTGCCATCACATCATCAACGATCGCTTGACCATTCTCCACCGAGTCATAATTGGCGGTGGCATTACCGCCTTCAGCTTGAATCAGCGCAACGACTTCGTCTGCCACACGACCTGTTGCAGATCCGGTGCCATCAAAGGCGCTGCCCAAATCGTTAACCACAACAGTGCAGCCTCTGGCCGCCAGTAATCGCGCATGCGCCCGGCCCAGTCCGCGTCCAGCACCGGTCACAAGTGCCACTTGTCCGTCAAATCTAAGATCGTTCATGGTTTTGGGCCTCGTTGGATGGTTGATTAGGGTTGATGCCGTGCCGTGCCCATGGTGTCGTTTTGAACCCGGAATTGAAAGCTATTCCCTGATGGTGATGGGGCGTTATAGCCAGAACGACGTAAAGCCATGATCAACGAGATCCGCTTTTACGGAGGATCCATGCGGTAACCGTTGGGTTATGAAGACCTTGGCCGTTGAACGCTTGCTGGATCGTGGGACGCGCCAAAGTTCTGTTAATTCAAAGGTGCGCGGCAGGCGGGTTCTTGGGTCATGTGCTGCGGAACGGGCTCAAAGGTGCCCCGACAGGCGTGCGCCAGCCCCGCCATTTTGGGACAGTTGCTACGCTGGCGAGCAAAAAGGCAATAAAAACCCTCGGCAAACCAGAGGGTCGCCGAGGGTCGCCGAGGGTCAAAGGTGATCAATGCCCGGAAAGCTGGCGGGGCCACCGTTCCTGTCAGAACAAAAACGAGACCACGCCGCGAGCATCCAATGGATCAGATGCGCTCGATAATGATGGCCGGCGCCATACCGCCAGCGGCGCACATGGTAACTAATCCGAACTGCTGATCCCGACGTTCAAGCTCATCCAGCACGGTGCCAATCAGCATAGACCCTGTGGCGCCAATCGGATGACCCAATGCCATCGCGCCACCATTAACGTTGACCTTGTCGCGGTCAAGGTTTAAGTCGCGGATGAACTTTTCGGCAACCACTGCGAAGGCTTCGTTGATTTCAAACAAATCGATATCACTGATCGACATGCCGGCTTTTTGAAGGACCTTCTTTGCCGCGGGCACAGGGGCGTTCAGCATCAAGGTCGGTGAGTCGCCCATGTTGCACATGGCCACAATCCGCGCTCGAGGCTTCAGGCCATGCGCTTTGGCGTAGTCGGGCGACGACAACAGCACCGCGCCTGCGCCATCGACCACACCGGACGAATTACCCGCGTGATGGAAATGCTGAATCTGAAGGTCCGGATACGCTTGCTTCACCAGCTTTCGAAAGGTGGTGCCTTGCTCATCGAGTTCAATGTCGGCAATCACTTCAAAGGAGGGTTTCAATTGACCCAGGCCTTCGAGGGTGGTCTGTGGGCGTGGGAACTCTTCATGATCTAGTGCGATGGAACCGTCTGTTTTGTAAACCGTGATGAGGGATTTGTCGAAGTGGCCATTTTTAATGGCGTGATCGGCGCGCTGTTGGGAAACCAAAGCGAGGGTGTCCAGATCTTCACGGCTAATACCCTCAAGGGTTGCGATGGTGTCGGCGCAAACGCCCTGATGGGGTTGTGGGTGCACATCACGCAAACGGAAATTGTCATTATCGAGAAACGGTGAACCCTTGCCGCCACCAGAACCGGCGAGCGACATCATTTCGGTACCGCCGCCAATGGTCAAATCTTCCATACCGGCCATAATGTTAGCGGCTGCGATATTGACCGATGTGATGCCTGAGCCGCAAAAACGATCGAGCGTGACGCCGCTGGCTTTAACGTCATAGCCTGCATCCAGCGCGGCCATGCGCGCTAAGTCACCGCTTTGGGTACCGCGCTGTGAGCTGGTACCGAAGATGATGTCGTCGACGTCCGCCGTGTCAAACCCGACGCGTTCCTGCAAGGCTTTGAGTACCGCGGCACCAAGGTGTTGGGGGTGTTCGTCTGCAAGGGCGCCTTTGCCTTTCTTGCCAATGCCCCGAGGCGTTCTACATGCGTCAATAATCCAAGCTTCAGCCATCAGATTGCTCCAAAAAATTTATGATCCGGCACCATAACCTTAAGGCCGGTCAGCATCAAGTCGGGCCACGGGTTGGAATTTGAGCGACCCGGCCTTAACGGTGAGGGTGGCCTGAGCCGGATTTGTGTTGGCGCCGGTAATGACGCCTGCCGAGTCCTACCGGCGCCGACCTGCTCAAATCTAAGATGGTTTGAGCGGCGCTGATTGAATGGCCGATAAGGCGGCTGGTTGCAACGAGTTTGATGGCGCTAAGGTCCGTTTTCAGACCTCGGCTTGGTTTCAGGCCTGGTCTCATGGCAGCCGATTTCGATTATCACAAAAATCGGTGAGTAAAATTTTCAGGATAAAGACTGCACACGCTGGTTTTCGGCGCATATTCACGCCCCGGCGGATTCCTTGCCGGGATTGTGATTGATGCCGTGTGGTTTTTGCGGGGAATGGGTTGCGGCCCCAGTTCCTGCAAAAGCGCTTGATTACGGCTGACCGCGAGGCAATTGTAGCGCGGCGAGTAAACCAATACTGCTCATGAGTGCGGCGAGCAAGAACACGAGCGTGAAGGACCCGGTTAGATCCGCGATGTAGCCACCGACCGGCGGTGAGATCGTTTGCGCGATTCCGAAGGCCAGCGTTGCGGCGGCAAAGCTGGGCCCATAATCCTTTGCGGTCGTGTTTTCGACAACATAGAGGGTGATTAACGTGGGGAGTGCGCTGAACAAAAAGCCAAGCCCAATGCACGCGATCAAGGTGGGCGCTGGATAACCCGTTATCACAACGCCAACGCAGATCGGCCAAAGGCCAAAGGCGGTTGCAAGGGCCAAGCGAACCCCGATTTTTTGAGCGAGGGTGACAAAGATCGGGCCACCGAAAATCATGGCGAACCCCATGGCGGTGAAGGCAGAGGCCGCGTCCCGAGTGGTCCATAAGCTGTCGTCTTCTAGTCGTGTTGTTAAAAACCCGAGGACCAGCAAATACATAAAGCCGAAAGTGGAATAGGCCACAAGCACCGGTAGCCAGCCGGGCATTCGTTGCAGCGCGCTAAAGCCGCCAATGCCCGCGCCGCCCGATGGCGTTGGTTGTTGGTGCCTGACAATCAGCAATACCAGCGCGAGCAGGACCAACCCAATAATAAATTGAATTTGATAGACCTCAGACCAGGCCCCGTCGCCTTGGGATGACCGCAAACTGCCGCTCAAGATACTAACGAACATGATGCCAAGCCCGATCCCAGAGCTCATAACGCTGACCGCAATACGGCGCTGACTAGGCGGTAGTGCATCGGCTGCGATGACGGGCGCGGGAATCCACAGCAAGGCGCCACCAATGCCGGCCACGAACAAGGCCATGGCCAGTAGCCAGGGCGAGCTCGAAAGACTGGCCAATAGCAAACCCAGCGTTGCCAGGACCAGGCCCGCGCGCATGACGTTGATCAGGCGGTAGTGGCTGGTGGCCCAAGCGACCAACAGGGTGCCCAAAAGGTAGGCGCCAACATTGGCCCCGCCAATGAGACCGGCCAAGGTATTGCTAATCCCCAAATCGTCGCGAACAGCGGGCAGCAGAACGCCATAACTGAAGCGCCCGAAAGCTTGCCCCACCGCCGCACTGAGGGCGATGAGAATCACGGTTAACCATCCAGCTTGAAGCAAGCGAGATTTGGATCGATTCAGTGTTGCTGGGGTCATGGCAGATTGACTAAAAAGGATTCATGCTAACGCATCAAAGCTGAAAAAGGCGGGGTATTTTGGCTGGCTGGCTTGCGTCACATCGGGTGCCCCCGAGGGGGCGAGGGGGCTTTCCTGGTGGGAATTCTGGCAAGCCGAATTCGGCCTGCGAGCGCTCGATTTATCGGGGATATTTTTGTAAACGGGGCAGCATAACGTGGCAAAGCTGGATTTGCTTTGATCCCTAGAAAGCGCGTTGGCGATTGTTTGAAAAGGTGCCTGTATGTTTTCAATCGGACCAGCTCAATCGAAGCAACCCGTCAAGGCACAACATTCCATAAGTCATAACCCCACCGCCAACCGCCTAAATCTAAAATCTAAAATCTAAAATCTAAAATCTAAACATCGAACATCGAACATC